>Ga0255220_1000091_pt1 | contig 35484 bp, 28 predicted proteins | sample Miss_Colum_RepB__FD_188423 | JGI IMG/M metagenome (GOLD analysis project Ga0255220, IMG submission 188423) | Freshwater microbial communities from Mississippi River, Louisiana, United States - Miss_Colum_RepB_8d | ecosystem: Environmental > Aquatic > Freshwater > River | place: USA: Louisiana...
TCACTTCTGTATTTCCAGCAAAGTTATTGTTTTCCGATAATTTAAACATTACTATCTATGAAAACAATAACTTTGCTGGAAATACAGAAGTGAAATGCAAAATGAAAAAATAACATCTTGGGGGCGGCGGATTCGAAAGGCATAAATTATGGACGAGTTCATGCTGAAGCGGTATTTGTGCGCACCAACTATAGCAAGCGACGAATTGATTAAAACCTCTAATTATATTGATGTAGGCTGAACATAAATGTTCAGCCTACATGGCCAGCCCCAAGCTGCCCAGGTTTAAATTTTTTCGCAGCGACTGAAACGGTTGCTCGACGAACACCGATTAACTCAGAAATCTGGCGCTGCGTATGCCCCTCGACCCAATACAATCGCGATAACTTCTCTAAATTCGGTTTTACTTTCTTCCACTGAACCTTATAAACACGTCCTATGCTTAAATCGGTTGGTTCGAATACACTAGCCTCGGGCCCACCATTTTTCGCTCTGAAAAATGGTGCTCTTCAAAAATCTCAAAACAAATTAAATATTTAAAGAACAAAAAACCGATTGCTTATCATTTTATTATGGTTCAATTAATACCGCGCTGAGGGATTTAAAACCATTCGGTTCTATGTCGAATCATATTTTTAAAACCACATTTGTTTGTGAAGATTTGGGATGAGTAAGTTTGTATTTATATTCAAAACTACTTTTAAGTTGATAGAAATTAAACTACGAGAATCAATAATCTGAAAACGTAAAATTAAGTTTACATATTAATATGCACTACATCTAAAGGATGCTTGAATTAAAATCCGTTCTTATATTGAGTACAACTAGAAAAAATATATTTAGCCTAAACGTACTAACTGAAATATGAGGGTTTTAATGAAGCCGACAAACGGCATTTGTAATCAAGTTAGACATTATTATTCATTCACTTTAATTAAAACTGTAATAGGCGAGTATTTAAAATTGCATACACTATTTTAGAATGATTGAAAACAATTGCGAGAAAACAATTGAAATATTATGGCTAAGGCTATTGCTTAGTATAATTTGGAGTTAACATGTTTAGAAAAATTAAACCATTTATTGCAAGAGCAACTCTTCAAAAATTAAGTATTAGCTTGTTCGTTTCTTTGAATTTGACATCAATCTGTTATGGACAGGAAAAATATGATGATGGTCGTTGGCAATCATTGATGGCACAAGTTAATTTTCAAATAGAAATTGTTGATATTGGCAATCGATCAATCGGTGAAAATGAGATCAGATCAAGTAAGATAAGCGAAAGAACAGTTTATACTTGGAATCCAGCAAGAAATGAAATCGTGAGTACTGTGTTTGCTCGTCCAAACGAGTATGCGAAAATGATCGGCGGTGAACCGTTTAGTTCATATGAATGGAAATGGAATATTGGTATTGCTATAAAGCAATTTTTTATGATTCAAGAAGAAGTTAAATTGGTTCTTAATAAGATTGAAGTAAATAAAAATAACGCTCAATTAGGTGCAGATTATATGATTGAATTAGCGAATTTATTTGATCAGTTGCTTGAAATAAAGGTTCCAAATGTGCTCGTTTTGAAAACTACAGACCAGTTTAAGACTGAAAATTTACAAAAATTAATTAATGATTTGATTGTCAATATTGGTGATTATGTCATTCAATCTCGCAGTTCAAAAACTGAATTTGTGTACAATTCATTTTGGAAAAGCTTGCAATATAAAAGCACAGCGCAAAGTTATTTTAATCAGGCAAAAAAAATGACTATGTTTTCACGTACTTCAAGAGATAAAAAAATTGCATCAGAAGTATTTCAATCAACAGCTGCAAAATATCAAACTGAATATTTATCGCAACATTATGCAGATTATATTATTAAAAATATGCAGTGTGATATTTTATTTTCAAATTAGCTGGCAAGATAATCGAAAATGCATCTATAAATGCATGTGATAGCTTTTGGCAGATTTGAATACTTATAGTTTTTCAATTTTGATAGTTATTAGAAACGGTTCAAACCAAGGTCTGGTCTTGTTTTGACGAATTGGCTTAAATTGTGAAATCAATAGTCTAAAGTACCGAACATATCAATTTGCGACTGTTCTATAAATGATAACATCTGCTCATGTCATGAATCTGTGACAAATAACACTGCAATAAAATTTATTTAAAACAACATTGTGTTTATGCCTGGTCTTGTATATATGAAATCATCAAAAACACCTCTAGAGAATGCAGAGTGTGCCGATAAGATACACGATGGTTCGAAGACTACTCATAATTATTTTCCAAATTGTCTTTTGTCAAAACAGTTTTGCTTTGACTGGCGAATATTATTATACCATCAAAAAAAATGAATATGCTTCAAAAGTTCTTTATCGTGCGGGATTGAAACCACTGTATAAAAAACAAGGTACACTTTATGAACTTATTCAGTCTAACAAATCAAACATCAAAAACATAGATTTTATCGAACAAGGGCAAAAATTATATTTTTCTGCAAAACAAGTTGAGTATGCTCAAAATCTTGGTTTAGTTAAAATTAGTTCGAATAACGAAATTACCTTTACTGAATTGGCATATCAAATTGAAAGAGAAAAAAAATTAGAAAAAATAGCTCAATCAAAAACTGCAAATAATTTTGTTACAAATGAAAATGCAGAAACAACGATTAATCGAGCAGTCGCGAGCGAAAACGTTATTCGTTCAGACAAGCCTGAAGATGCTGACCGAGATACTGTTGTCGAAAACAAAATCAATAATCCACAAGAGACTAGGGGTTTGGTAGAATCTAAAACCGATAGGAATAAAGTTGCAGAATCTGAAAGTGAAACTGTTCAGTCTGGTTTTGAGCTTGCAGCTGGAGCCGGTTACTCTTCCTTAAACGGCAAGGATCGTAATGATAATACAACAGCGCAAATATTAAGTAAACTCAATTACAATCTGACCGTAAGCTGGAATCAACATTGGTCGGAAACTACAACGACGCATTTTTATGTTGATTACAAAAGTCATAGCTTTGATTCGCAGTATTTAAATACTAAAATATATGATTATAAAATTGAAACTCACCGTTTAGGTTTTGCGTTTATAGATCTATATAAAATATGGGATATTCCATTTAAGTACAATCTTAACATCGATTATGGAACGAACGTTTTTTATCGTGGTATTAATGGCGTAACGGGCTCGGGATTGGAAATAAACGCCGTACCAATGTCTGCAGTTGCATTTGGTTTCGAAAAGTCGATATTCAATAAAAATCGTTTTGATATTGGTTTTAATGTCTCAGCACAATATTATTCAAGTGGAACATATCAAAACTATAATGTTAGATCTGGCTATGGATATGGTGTAGGTCTGTATTTAAATGAAAAACGAGTAAACAATCAGTTTGGATGTGGTCTAAATTATTCACAGCGAAAACAAGATTCTTCATTAATTTATTTTACTGAAACTATTATAGGCTCTATGTGCCATTTCGAGTGGAGATACTAAAATGAATAGTTTAGTACGGTTGCTCATAATCACAATATTTTTTACGTCATGTGGTAATCCATTAGGCGATGGCCTTGGTACTTTTGTTGACAATGGACATTTGCCTGGGGTTCCACCAGAAACAACGAGTGCGACAACTCCACCGGGTTTGGGTTTCGAGTTCAATCCACTAAGTCATACTTATACATTAACTTCGGGTGGTTCATTTAAAGTTAGTTCGGTTATAAGCAGTTCTACAGATAAGTTAGTGCAGCCATCTGTTAGTGGTAATTATAAAGTTTACTCGTCCGTACAAGGACAATTTCTTTCAGAAGAGAGTGGTCAATGAAAATTCAAAAAAACACCCCAAGAAGCATGTTAGGATTATGGAAAATTTTAGTATTTTCCTTGATCGTATTGAGTTTAGAAATATCTTTTGGTGGTACACCTCAAGTTACTTATCAAGGTCGTATTTTAACTTCTGGTGGATCACCTGTCGCAAGACCTGTTCAGTTTAGACTGCAGATTAAATCACCAGGAAATGAAGACTGTACTTTATACGAAGAAGTTCAAAATCAAGATTTAACGAGCACAGGCGGTGTTTTTTCTATTGCACTAAACGGCAGTGCAAGCACTCGTACAGATGGCGGATCATATTCATTTAGTCAAATTTTTGCTAATCGTGGAACTTTTACTTTGGGCTCTGGAAAGTGTGCTACGGGAACAACTTATATACCAGGGTCAACCGATAATCGTAATTTGAAAGTTTATTTTAATGATGGAAATGGTTGGGAAAGTTTACCGCTACAAGCGATCAACCAAGTTCCAATGTCAGTTGAATCTGCTCAAGTTGGTGGATATTCAGCAAGCTCTATTTTAAGAGTTGATAATGGTGCTTTGCCGGGAACAGCATCAGCTTTATCACAAGCTAACTTTACTGAATTGATTGCACTATTAACAGGAGTCTCTACCCAGTATACTCAGGCATCAAGTAATGGCACGACCATATTACCGCAAACAACTTCACCCACTTCACCGTCTGCTGGTCAAGTTTGGTATGACTCGGGAAGTATTAAATATTTTAACGGAACAAGTACAGTTACATTAGGTACGGCATCTGGATCTATTGCATATAGTCAGTTACCAATTGGCAGCGCAAGCAATACAGTTGCCGCTGGTAATGACAGTCGCATTGTGAATGCAATACAAAATGCAGGCTATGCATCTTCAATTCAAGTTGGTGCTGATGCTGCTTTACCATCTACGCATTCGCTTGGACGTTTTTATGTCGCAACTGACACACAAAAAATTTATTATGATAATGGATCGATGTGGATCACTGTTGGGCAAGGTAATGTGACTTCAGTTTCATCGGGTACTGTGATAACTGCATTAGGATACACTCCGTTAAGACCATCATCAAACTTAAGTGATTTAGCATCGAGTTCAACAGCGCGTACTAATTTAGGTTTGGGGTCATTAGCGACTAAATCGAGCGTAGACCTATCAGCTGATACTACTGGTACTTTGCTAGCAACAAGTTTACCAACTAGCGGGGTCACAAGTGGCACTTATGGTTCTAATAATGCCGTTCCAAGTATTACTGTAGATATTTATGGTAGAATCACCGCAGCGACTTCTAATGCTTACCAATATGCTGACACGATCAACTATGGTATTCTGCGCGTACCAAGTGGTGGAAATTTAACATTATCGAGTGGTGATTTAAGTTTAACTGCAAGTAATGTTATCAGCGCATTAGGTTACACGCCTGTATCGAGTTCAGCATCTTCTCAATGGACAACAAGTGGAACAACGATAAGTTATTCGAGCGGTAATGTGGGGATTGGGACAAGTAATCCAACAAACGCCCTTGAGGTAAACGGCGCCGCTCAATTTACACAATCCATTGTGAGTACAGGTAGTTCATCGCAATACACGGGCTCAAGCACAGCACAGACAGTTCCAACTGCAGTACAAGTTAGAGTTTCTAATACTTCGAATGTTAACAACTCTTTATCTCAACTATATTTAACTGCTAACAATTCTAATGGAATTACTCAGCGAGGATATTTTGGTTTGATTTCTAACTCTGGGGCAGGAACTTATACACCGACTATAGTGATTGGTGCACAAAATGGTGTAAGTTCGTTTAATGAGTTAATGCGAATCAATTCATCGGGACAAGTCGGTATGGGAACAACATCACCAGCTTTTGCACTCGACGTTTCGGGAACGATTCGAACAACTGCTGGAGTAAGATTTCCTGACGGGACAGTTCAAACCACTGCATTTACTGGCGGTGGTGGTGGTAGCAGTTGGACCACAAGTGGTACGACATTAAATTATACTGGTGGAAGCGTTGGTATTGGCAACACGAATCCATCGACTGCACTTGATGTATCAGGAATTGGAACATTTGGCGGTAATAGTACTAACGGAGGCCTCAGAATTATCAGTTCAACGGGTGGATTAACAACCAATTTAAATTCGACTGGTGTCGGAGCTTGGTTAACGGCGCAAACAATTTATGGTACTAACACTGCGGGTGCAAATTTAACTTTAGATTCTACGTCGAATGCCGCAAAAGGAAATATCATTCTAGCGCCAAGCGGTGGATTTGTTGGCATAGGAACTTCAAGTCCAGCATATACTTTTGATGTTTCAGGATCAGCGCGTGTAGCTGGAAGTTTTATTGTACGTAGTCCAACGACGGCGGCTCGTACCGTAACTACATCAGCGTCAGATATTAGTCTATACAGTTATTCGACTGGTACCTATCCAAATTTAAATTTACGTTATAGTTCTGGTGGGTCAGTAGTCAGCGCCGGAGATATTCTGGGAATGATTAATTTTCAGGGTAACAATACAAGTTGGTCAGCTAATTCTGTCACAAATATATTTTCACAAGCTGAATCAACGTTTTCAGACTCAAGTATGCCGACACGCTTAGCTTTTAGCACGACACCGACGGGGTCATTAACGCCAGTCGAGCGTATGACAATTGATAGTGCTGGGCGTATGGGCATAGGAACTTCAAGTCCGGCATATGCTTTAGATGTTTCAGGAGCCATACGAGTGAATTCTTCTGGATCAAATTCAACAGGATTAAGGTTTCCCGCATCTAGTGCTGCCACTATGGGTATTTGGGTTAATGGAAATGACATGAATATTTCTCCATATTATGACGGTGTTTTTGCGCCTGCAAATTCATCGGCAAGATTCAGGCCCTCAAATGACAATACAAGTTCTCTGGGGGTGTCATCACAACGTTGGAGTAGTTTGTGGGTAGGAACAGGAAATTCATCATTTGGTGGAAACGTTGGATTTGGAACTTCAAGTCCAACTCATGCGGTAACAATGCCGACTTCATCAACGGGTTTTGCTGTCTATAATACTGCTGATCAAACAACAAATTATGAGCGCTTCGTTGGTAAATGGAGTGGCAATACATTTCTTTTAGGAAATGAAGTCGGTGGTTCGGGAAGTTCTCGAGTATTGAGAGTTGGTACAGCCGCAGTTGCAGGTGATATTAACAGAACGCTTAACGTATCTGGTGCAACCCCATTTTTTAGTTATACATTTTCATCAACAGGCTTAGCTGGATACGCTATGGACATTGGCGGCGGAAACAGTTTTGTTGGTAGTAGTGTTAATCAGGGTGCATTATCAATTACACCAACTGTCAGTCAATCTGGAACATCTGGATTTCGAGGTCTGTGGATATCGCCACATGTACAAGCTTCTGGCTCAGGTTCAAATTATTTATTAGACGTTGGAACAAACACCGCAGCTAGTGGTGCAGGAACACATACTTCTCGCTTTGTAGTTACTCAAAGTGGCAATGTTGGAATTGGAACAGGGATCCCCGCCGTGCCGCTAGATTTAGTGGGCGAATTTTATATGAGAGCGGGTTCTGGTTTTGGACACAGAGGAGCTTTGCGAGTGAATGATGCAAACTCTTACGATATGTCGACAAATTATGGTTATTTATCATTTTCAACAGCATCAACAAATGGCGGTTCTGTAACTGAAAAAATGCGAATTTCGCAAAGTGGTAGCGTCGGTATAGCGACAACATCACCTTCATATACGTTAGACGTGTCAGGAACAATCAATACAAATACAGGGTATCGTTTTCCAGATGGATCAGTGCAAACAACTGCTTATACTGGTGGTGGCGGTGGTGGTAGTGGCACTGTTTCAAGTGTTACAAGTGCAAATAGTTACATAACTGTCGCAAACAGCACAACAACACCTGTATTAACATTGAATGTAGGTACTTCTGCTAACACTGTCGCAGCTGGAAATGATTCGAGAATTACAGGAGCGTTGCAAGCAAGTAATAATTTAAGTGATCTTGCATCGAGCGCAACCGCGCGAACAAATCTTGGATTAGGAAATAGTGGTGTAACAGCCGGTACTTACGGTTCCTCAAGTGCTGTTCCGACAATAACAGTAGATGCACTTGGTCGAATTACAAGCGTGACTTCAAATGCGTATCAATATTCGAGCACGATAAACTATGGTATTTTACGAGTACCAAGTGGTAGTAATTTAACAGTAACCAGTGGTGATCTCACATTAACAGCTTCTAATGTCGTAAGTGCTCTTGGATATACACCAGCTGCTAGTGGTACCGGTGGTGGCTCACAGTGGACAACAGGTGCTTCAAATATTTATTACGCCGGGAATGTGCAAATTGGTAATCAAACATCAAGAGGCACTTCAACATCTCGTGGTCAATTAAGCTTATCAAGCACATATTCGCAAACAAATGCAAGTTCTGCATTAGTAAATTGGGATCAGGGCAACATGCAAGAGATCAGCACATTTGTTTGTAATGGTACAAATACGATATCATTTACTAATTTAAACGATGGCGGAGCATATACTTTATTATTGAGTGGCTCTGCGGCTCACATTGGAACCTGTGCTTTTTCAGCTTCTGGTTTAACATTTAAAACTCCAATGGGTGCAGTTGCTCCTACTTCAGGTAAAGATGTTTTATTTACGTTTATACGAATTGGTTCGACGGTTATTTACAACATGAGTGATAATTTACAATAGGTTGATGAATTAAAATGAGAAAATTTTTAGCTACTGTTTTTTTATTAATGTTTTCATCTTTGACGAGTTTAGCGTATTTTAATGCGCCAATGATGAAACGTATGTTTTACACTTGGGCTAAAAATGTAACTACAAAAACTGATTTTGATCTTGCTGCTGTAACAGGACATACCTCAGTTTGGACAGGGACACAGCATATTGTGTATGGTGGTGCTACAGCTACTGGGGCTGTTGCAACTTTATACTCAACATCTAGTGGTAACTGGAGCTCCTCAACAACATCAACGCAACTAAATACATTTAGCTCGACGAGAACTTTTAACACAATCGAAGTTGGTGGTTATTTATTTTATTGGGGTGGATGTGAAAACAATTCTGCGAAAGCTACTGGAGTTTTTTTTACAGGTGTTTCAAGTACAATTATGAGCACAACAAACGCGCCTTCGACTTACACAGGTTCAGCGGGTTCTTATAATGCGTGGACTGGTTCAAAATTAATTTTTTGGGGCGGTAATAACTGTGCTAGTTCAGCAGTTTATGGAAATACAGGAGCTATTTTTGATCCATCAACAAATACGTGGTCAACGATGGGGACAACAAATGCACCGATAGCACGAACAGCTGCAGCTTCGGTTTGGACAGGAACGGAATTTATTGTTTGGGGTGGTATTTCAACATCAGGCGTTTATCAAAACTCAGGTGCAAGGTATAATCCATCAACAAATACATGGACAACGATGTCGACGACAAATGCTCCGTCGGTGCGGTCTTATGCATCTATGACTTTTGCTAATGGTAAAGTGATTGTTTGGGGCGGTTTCGATTCAAGCTTTACTTCGTTGTATAGCGGTGCGATGTATGATCCAAGTACTGATACATGGACAACTATGGCATCTGCAAGCGGACCCATGTATAGTACGGCATATCCATCAGCAAATTATGCTATAGTATTTGGTAATAAAGTTTTTTATAGCGTGAGTGCAAGTACATTTCGTATTTTTGATACGACAACAAACACTTGGAGCACGCCTTCATCAACTAATGCTCCGACTGCAAACCGCTCGGCAACAAATACAGTCGAATACATTAACTCGAAATTTGTTATTTGGGGTGGAAGTGATTACGCTTCGACAGGTTATCGTAGCGGTGCTATCTATGATCCTAGCACTGACTCCTGGACTACAATATCATTAACGAACGCACCGTTGTCAGCGTATGGATTTGCAAAATCGGTCGCGAGCAATAAATTATATATTTACGGGGGTTATAACACATCGTCCTCATCATATATTAATTCCGGAGCATATTTTGATGTTGATACAAATACTTGGACAGCAATTGCATCGCCTCCTGCAGATATGCTGGCAATAGCTAATGTTAACGGTTATTTTTTGAATGATAAAATTTTATTTAGGCAGACGATTTCACCGACTATTGCATATTATTACGATTTTGCTACTAATGCTTGGGGGTCGGCATTTGCAGGTAACTTTGGTGTTGCAGCGACATCGTTCCATGTTGCTGGGTGGTCAGGAAATCGAATGTTTGTTTTTGGCGGTGTTAGCGGTTCGACTGTTACTAACGGTGGTGCGCTTTACGACCCTGTTTCGGGAACATGGACTGTGGCGGCTAATACAAATGCACCTTCTGCACGTTATTTGGCGACTATGCAGTGGACAGGCAGTAAATTTATAGTTTGGGGCGGAACATCAGATGGAACAAATGGACTAGCAACAGGAGCCTTGTTTGATCCAAATGCTAATTCATGGTCATTAATGACAAATACGAGTGCGCCTTCAGCGCGTCTTCGTCATACAGCTGTATGGACAGGCAGTAAATTTATAGTTTGGGGTGGAGTTCATGCGGGAATCGCATTGTCAGACGGGGGAATATACGATCCTTCTACAAATACATGGTCGGCTATTTCATCTACAGGAGCGCCATCGGCACGCTACAATCACCAAGCGGTATGGACTGGAACACACATGTTTATATTTGGTGGAACAAATGGCATTTCTCGTTTAAGTAGCGGATTTTTATACAATCCAACAACTGATACATGGACAACAGTTTCTACATCAAATGCAGCACCAGCCAGAGAGTTATTTACAATGACGTGGACAGGTCAATACGCAGTTATAGTTGCTGGCAAAGATGGAGCGTCGTATCTATTTGATACATATGTTTATAACCCCAATGGTGATGTGTGGGGGCGAATTAATACAAGTGCTGTGATTTTAACGGCTAGGGCTGAGCACACTGCTGTGTGGACAGGCTCTAATGTTTGGGTGGTCGCAGGACAGGGATCTTCTGCAAAGCAAAATGACTCTTATCTACTACCTTTTAGGTAATAAAAACGATTAAATAATCTTATCGTGATAAAATATTTTTTATTGTTCTTTGTCTTTGTAAATTGTGTTGTTACAAATGCAAAGAAAGCATATTTAGTTTATGTTGATAGTACGCTTGGTCCTGGTATGTATGGGCATGTCCTTATGTATTTTTCCGATCAAGAAATCGATAAGAGTTTAAATAGAAAATATTTTATATCTGAAAAAATACCTGGTGATATTTACACTTTTTACATTGATTTGCCTGACAATCAAGAAATGGATTGGAAAAATATTTTTGAATTTCGTGCAAAATCAAAGTTTGAAAAGCTGAAAGCTCATGATGTGTTGGTTGATTATTTGATTCGGCAAAATAGAGAAGTTTATTTTCACTTACTAAATTTAAATAATTCAGAAATCGAAAAACTTAAATCATTAGTAGACCATGAAGTTGAAATAAAAAAAGAGTACTCAAATTTTAATTTTAATAATACATGTGCGTCGAATTTTGTAAAATTCATTAATGCCGTTGTCACACCTGAACGAATAATCAACCAGCGCATTTATAAGAAATGGATTATGCAAAATAATACCTATGGATTAATTAAAATCCAACATGCCTATCATAGTAACAATCCTGTCATATTAAACTATTCTCTAAAAAATCATCCTATTAGCACAAGCGATCCAATTCATTTTCAATCTAAAGAATTACAACTTGCTGGCTTTTTGCAGTCACTGAAAACTAAAATAATTAGCTTTAATAAATTTTGTAATTCAGAAAGTATATTTAAAATTCTCGTTCGAAAAAGCATTTATAATGACGTAAATCGACCTTTAGAAACGCTTAACATAATCCAAGCAAAATGCTTTGGTTCAATAAGTGAAGCAGATTTGGAAAACTTTAAAAATGAAATTATTCAGATAAATAGGCTATCTAAAATTCAGTCGGTTGAAAAGAAAAGTATTTTATGAATGATTATCGACGTATCATCAATAACTACTTGAGTGGAAACAGAGAGTTAGCTCTGCGAGAAGTTCAAAAAATTGTTAGAAATAAGAAACTTGCTAAAAATTTTGTAAAAGATTTGTTTGAAGAAATAGTTTGTTCACAAATATCAAATTGGAATTTAAATTTAGTACAAATTGGTGATATTGATCAGTGTTTATTGTGCTTAAAAAAACTATCTATTGAAAGTCAAATCTATTTTGAAAAACATATAGATCAAAATGTCAATAAATTTTCTTATTTTAGAAATACTATAAATTTTCTTCTGCAGCTAGTTTGGTATTCTAAAAGAGACTATGTAACTAACATAATAAACCGTAAATCAATCATAGTGCCATACTTAAAATTTCAAGATGATCAGAGTTCGACCAATTTTCTAATCAAAAAAATTAGTTTTGAATTATTTATTTTTAGATCTTTGATTAAATTTAAAAGATTAATTATACTGTTAAGTTGTATTTTAATTTATATGTATTCTGCACCAGTAGTAGGCGCTATATTATACAGATTAGAATTAAAAGAAAAAATCACAAATCAGTATGCAGTCGATATTATTGATCTTAGTAAAAAAATATCTCGCAGAATGCTAAACGCCCTTGATGAAGATTTGAGATTACAACAAAATGAGGTTAATCAGTTGCCTGATGAGCTTAAGCAAGATCTTGTGACACCTTAAAAATTAAAATAAGACTTTACCTTTGGCCAACATACAATAGAATGAAATTATGTTTAATCTATTTAGAATTTCATTTGTATTTGTACTTATGTATGTCACTACGTCAAAAGCAATTTTGACAACCGAAGTTGGTGCTTTTTATTACACAGATAAGCTTTCTTCTACATCGAGTATTAATTCTTCCAAGATGAATTATGATCTGGCAATTCTAATGACTGCAGAAGGTAAAAACACATTCGCGATTGGCTGGTCTTACACTGGGGTTTCATCAATAGATGAAACAACAAGCAAAACAACCTATAAATCTACTGAAACTGGGCCAAAATTTAGTTATCTTTTTGGAAAAGAAAAAAATTGGTATTTAGGTTTGATTTATAATTTCACTGCAAAAGCCAATTTTGAGGATACTAATGGATCTGCAGAGTGGCGAGGTACTTCATATAAAGCGGAATTTGGTTTCATGCCACGCATATCATCTAAACTAGCAGTTGGTGTGAAATTTAACTATCATGCTGCAAACTACAATGAACAAATCACAAATTCTACAAATTTAACTAAAACAACAAATAGCAAGACGTTAATTTATCCAACTCTATCTTTGCTATATGATTTTTAACTATGCAACAAGAACAAATTTTTTAGGCTGTATCAATCGGTAAATTCATTTATAGTTTTCATAAAAAACGAAGGAATACATGGAACAATTTTTAACAACAGAATCTCTTATTGCACTATTCACGTTAATTGCTATGGAAACAGTTCTTGGTATCGATAATATTATTTTTATTGCGATACTAGTGGCTAAGTTACCACCAGAAATACAGAATCGCGTTCGCAATATTGGTTTAACTCTTGCGCTAGTTATTCGAGTTGGACTTTTATTTTCACTTAGTTGGATCATGGGGTTAAAAGATCCGTTATTTGCTTTATTTGATAAATCATTTTCGGGTCGCGATTTAATTATGTTGGGTGGCGGTCTGTTTTTAATGGCTAAAGCCACATACGAAATGCATCATAAAATCGAAGGTGGATCTGATGCTGTTCACGATGAAAATGGAGCAATAAAAAAATTTGCTAATCCAACCAGTATTTTAGTACAGATACTGCTGTTGGATATTGTTTTTTCTTTAGATTCAGTTATTACTGCCGTTGGTATGGCTAATCAAATTTCGATTATGGTTATTGCGATGATTGTGTCGATGATTATTATGCTTCTTTCGGCTGGTTCAATCAGTTCTTTTGTTGATCGCCATCCCACAATTAAAATTTTAGCGCTTTCATTTTTATTATTGATTGGGGTTATGTTAACGGCTGAAGGTATGGGAGCCCATATTTCAAAAGGATATATTTACTTTGCTATGACCTTCTCTTTTGTGGTTGAACTTTTGAATATGCGATATAGAAAAAAAACTAAGCACGCTTAGTGATAAATTGATTTTAGCTGCTCTGAATTTCATCAAATTGGAGCAGCTCGTGTCGCATTTAGAGTGAATTTCGCATAAAACTCTATAAAAATATCTGAAAATTATTCTAAGTCAGTTTTCCAACTTGAACATCAATGAAGCATCAATTAAATTTTTGTCGGTTTAGGAGCTTTTATGAAGTCTATATTGGCAGTGGTTTTTGTGATCTTTTCTTTTAATTTACAATTACAGGCTCAAGTTTGGGATCAGGCAATTGAATCAAATTCAGCCCCTGAAGATTATAAAGCGCGTCCGTTTTCTGAAAGTGATTTTCAAAATTACCCGTGGTTAAAGGAATTCAAAGTTATTATCGTTGTGAACAAAGCTAATGATGGTTCTGATCGCCAAACGCTACGTTTATATATTGATCAAAAACTCACTCAATTGACGAAAGTTTCAACTGGTCGCGAAAATTATGAAGCCGGTTGTAAACCTGGACAAGAACCTAAAAAAGATCACTGCTCTAAACGTGCGTACTGGTCAACAACGCCAACGGGATATTTCGATGTTGATAAACTTGATGAAAAGTATTTTTCTAATTTGTGGCAGACTTGGATGCCATACTCTGTTTTTTTTGAGTCAGGTATTGCAACTCATCAAGCTCCAGCAGGCACCGAAGGTAAATTAGGCCAAAGAGCTTCTGGCGGATGTATTCGATTGCATCCTAATATGGCGCCACTTGTATTTAAAACTGTTGAATCAGCTGGTAAGGGCTTAATCCCTAAAGTTAATCGTGATGGCTCTGTTGCAAAAACAGCTAAAGGCGATATTATTCGAGTGCAAGGTTACAAAACACTTGTTATCGTGCAAAACATTTTAAAATAATTAATAGGATATCATGAGCCAGATAATCACTGATTTAACTTCGCATTTACACACTCAAGAACAAGATCGCAATTTTGCTTGGGAAGAAAAATTTTTTAAACTTATTACGTCATCAGATGTGGCGTTGTTATCACAAGATCCTCAACAAGGACCTGATTCATGGCCATATATTATATGTGAAACGCTTGCAGAAAACAAAACTCCACGAGGAGACACAATTGAATCAGTACAAAAGTTAATTTATTGGTTAGCCACAAAGGGTATTGGTTTAGTTGTTAATCCATACCGCGAACCTTATCCTGACTATGTGTTTTCGTATGGGATGATTTGGTCTTTCAAAGAAACGGGATATTTTATCAGACCAGACTTAGCTGTTAATGCAGGTCAGGTTGAGTACGACAATTCAAAAATCGTTTCGGGCCCGCCGACAAAGGAATACTTGCCTTTTTACGTTCGTAAAGTATTGGCAGATTTTTTCAGAGACCAAGGCGTTTATAATCCTAAAATACTTATGATTTCCGCTGATGGTAAAAATTTTGATCTAGCTTTTTCGTTAGAGTCTTTGGGAAACCCGCCGGATAAAGAACATGCCGGCATAGCTGAAGCTATTTCGTGGTTTCTGCCGCCGCATTACTCTGTTGTTTTAATCAGCGAAGAGGGCTTGCCAAAGTTCCAAAAACTGCAAGAACAAGCCATGATGAATTAGTTGTTTTTTGTTCGAAGGATAGTTAACTAAAGTAAAAAATAACTAGTTAATTTTGTGGTGGCAATAAATCCATTAAGCATTCACGCCAATATTCAGGTGCATCTTTACTGTAATCCACAGCAATAATAAATCCACCCTTTTTGCCAACAAATTTAGTTCGTGCAATTGTCCCTGAAATTTCTAAATCCATTTCGTGAATTGTGAAATAAACTTTATGACCAATAATAAAATCAATATTTAAATTCGAGCGTAATTCTTTTTTAATGAAATCTTCACGTTTAAACTTAATTAAAATACCTGACGAAGAAGCTTCGATAATTTCGCCATATTTAGCTAATTTTTCTAAACTTTCAAGTGAAGAAAAAGAATCAAGCGTTAGAGGAGTGATTTCTTTTCGTGGTGAATTTCTAAATTTTCTCTGTGATGCGCTCATTGTATGGTCCTCCATATACCTAGACTATCGGGGTGTTCAGGACCTAGGTTGAGGGCTCGGACAAAAAATTATTTTCTTAAGCGCTTAAAATTAATTAAATGCAAGTTAAATTAAAAATACTGTGTAGATATGATTCGCTATAACTGTGGCAAATCCAGCATTGACCTTTAATAATGCTTTATCAGTCGAGAGCTGACATTTGAACATAAAGAATTGTGTATCAGTGTAAGACACAGACTTAATTTCAGTTAAAGTAATATTTGACAGAACTTTCACTTCATCCAAATAATGCTGATCTAAATCAGCAATATGCAAAGCTTTAAAACATGATTCTTTCGCAGACCAAATCAAAGCATTTTGCATTTTTTCACTAAATGTTTGAGCCGCATTTTTGACCAACTCGATTTCTGCAGACTGGCTCACGCGCTCGAGAGTTTTATTTTCAATACGTTCTATTGATTCAATATCAAATCCGATAGGGTAATTAGATCGAATATACCCGCCCATATCTAAACAATGCGATACTGAAAAATAATAGGCAAATGCTTTTGGAATTTGATTTAGGTTTAAAATGTTAACTTTATCGCGGTGTTTTAAATTTTTATCATTTTTGTGAATAATGTGTTCACGAATTCTTAATCTGTGTTGCTCGTGTTGTGCGCCAAAACTAGGTTGAGCAACAAGCTGCACATCAACGCGGTCAACTTGGTGGTGAAATAAATCTTGTTTAAGCTCTTGATTAATAACATCCGAAAATAAACGACCAAGTTGGTTAAGTGCAGAGTATTGATCCATATTTAACCCTCGAATTTTTCTGGCCAAGTCACTTGTTGGTTGCTTGTGATTTTCATCATGCGATCAAGTGAAGCGTGAGCTTTAAGTCTTAATTTTTCATCTAGCTGCACAGCTGGTTCAAAGTGTAATAAAGCTTGATAAATTTTTTCTAAGTTATTCAGTTTCATATACGGGCAATCATTACAAGCACAGTTTTCATCAACAACCGGGGCTTGAATCAGTTCAGCATCAGGTCTTAGTTTTTTCATTTGATGAAAAATACCAGTTTCTGTGGCCACGATGAATTTTTTGAAATTTTTATTTTTTTGAACTTCTTCAAGCAATCTTGAAGTTGATCCAATAACAGTGGCATATTTTAAAATCGCATCATCACATTCAGGATGTGCAATGACTAAAGCATCAGGATTTTCATCAATGATTTTTTTTAATCGAGTTGCATTAAACAACACGTGAACTTCGCAAGCTCCATTCCATAAAATAAATTCACGACTTAGTTTTTTGCTGAGCCACTTGCCCAAGTGTTGATCCGGGCCAAATAAAATACGACGATCTTTAGGAATTGATTCAACAATTTGAGCAGCGTTACTCGATGTGATAATCACATCTGATATCGATTTAACTTCGGCGCTTGAGTTGATGTATGTCACACAGATAGCATCTGGGTATTGTTTGCGCCAGGCTAAGTATTGATCGTAGGGCGCACCCTCGACTAACGAACAACTAGCATTTAAGTCAGGAACTAAAACTGTTTTTTCAGGGTTTAGAATTTTCACGCTTTCACCCATAAAAACCACACCAGCTAAAAGAATATTTTTATTTGAAACTTGTTGTCCCATTTTGGCTAAATAAAATGAATCACCAACATAATCAGCGATGTCTTGAATATCACCTGTTTCATAGTAATGAGCGAGCAAAGCCACGTCTTTTTCTTTTTTAAGACGATTAATTTCAGATATTAACTTTTGATCGTGTGTGTTTAATTGAGAATTTTTTTGCACTTTAGACCCACTTAAGGTGTGCGGGATTAAACTGTCGCTCCACCTTTAAGGATCTGTATAATCGATTTTGACATTAATTTAAAGCTTTCTAATACACCTTTACCCTCAAAAGCGCAGGCTTCAATCTCTTGAGCATTATAACGGTTTAAATGCTTTCTGAGCTCAGAAATAGGCAACGCTGTTGGTAAATCGCGTTTGTTATATTGCAATAAAATAGGGATATCTTTGATGTCATAGCCTTGTTGTTTAAGGTTTTTTTCTAAATTATCAAGGGCTTGCAAGTTTTCATCTAAGCGATCAGCTTGCGAATCAGCTACGAAAATAATGCCGTCAATACCTTGTAAAATGAGCTTACGAGTTGCATCGTAGACGATTTGTCCGGGAACACTGTAAACATGAAAGCGTGTTTTAAACCCGCGAATTTCACCAATGTCTAAAGGTAAGAAATCAAACAAAAGAGTTCTTTCAATTTCAGTATTTAAAGCAACAAGTTTTGATTTTTGATCTTGTGCTAGGCTTTGATACATCCATTGAATATTTGTCGTTTTACCACCTAGCGATGGGCCGTAATAAACAATTTTGCAGTGAATTTCTTTGGCGTTGTAATTAAATAGTGACATTACAGTTGCACCCTATTTTCTAAAGCGCGCCCCATTGTGCGATCATCAATAAAATCAATATCAGACCCAATTGGAATACCATGGGCAATGCGTGAAATTTTCACATTTTTGCCTTGCAAAGCTTTGGCTAAATACAAAGCCGTTGTGTCACCTTCGATATCAGCGTCTAAAGCTAAAATAATTTCTTTTATCGTTGGGCCATCGTCGTTCAAACCTTTATCGATTTTAGCGACAAGCTCTTGAATTTTTAAATCTTTAGCTGTGATGCCTTCTAGCGGAGAGATAACACCGTGTAAAACGTGGTAGCGTCCACGAAACGCACCTGAAGACTCAATACGAACAATATCTGAAGGCTCTTCAACCAAACAAATTGATTCAGATTGACGGTGAGGATCTTCACAAAATTTGCAAAGTTCGCGATCTGTGTAGTTAAAACATTCAGGGCAGGTGTGAACTTCTGTTTGCACGCGCAATAAAGCTTCAGAAAGTTTTTCAGGATACGCGTCCTTAGATTTTAAAACATAATAAGCCAGCCTTTGAGCTGTTTTCGGCCCGATACCGGGTAAACGACTCAATTCATGAACTAGTTTTTCTAAGGCTGGTATATGCAACATGTCCTAGAACATTCCTGGGATATTCATACCGCCAGTGATTTTAGACATTTCTTTTGAAGATTCGTCTTTAGCTGTTTTCAAAGCATCGTTAACTGCAGATGTAACAAGGTCTTGTAACATCTCAACATCGCCAGCTTTCATCACTTCAGGATTAATCGTTAATGCTAAAACTTTGTTGTCACCGTTGACTTTAGCAGTGACTGCGCCGCCACCAGAAGTTCCAGTAAATTCACGAGTAGCAAGTTCTTCTTGAAGCTTTTTCATTTTCATTTGCATTTGGTTAGCTTGTTTCATCAAGTTAGCCATTCCGCCTAATCCGCCGCCGCCAAAACCTTTCATTGTAAACTCCTCTTATCTATAAAATTATAATCAAAAAAAACTATAATAAAAATTATAATCGCTAAAGTTAAAATCTTATTACGACTTTAAATTTTTAACGACCAGTTTAGCCTGAGCTTTAAAAACTTTTTGTGCTTCTTGCACACGTGGGTCTTTTAAAATCTCACTTTTTAATTTTTCTTCGGATTCTTTTTCTTGTTTCAGATGTAAACTAACAGCTGAATCACCCGAAGCGACTTTCGCCTTAACAACTTTAAAAGTGTAGCCTGTGCCAAAGAATGAATCAATAAAACCTTGCAGTTTTTCATGAGTTTCTGCGTGGTTCAATTGCTCGGCTAAAAAGCTAAACTGAGCCGCAGCTTCTAAAGTGAAGTGCTTTTCATTTAGGCCAGTGAAAATAATGTTATCTAATTTAGCTGCTAAAAAGGCATTTTGTTGTTTTAAGTAATGAACAAACTTGATCCAGCCTTCTGTATTCAGGGTTGGTTTTGCTGGTTCAGCTTTAAAAGGAACAGGTGTGGTTGTCGTTGCATGGTTGACGGAGTTGGTTGTTGCTGACAAATTCTGTGTCCTGTTGGGGGGCACAGCTGCTGCAACTGATCCCCCATCAGCCTTTGGGGTTGGCCGAACCTCGATTGTTCCCGATTGGAACTTTAAATTTTGAATATCAATCACGCGCGGGGCTTGCGCTAAACGCAATAGGCAAACTTCAAAAACCAAATAAGGATCACTGGCTTTACTAATATCAGTAAGACCTTTTAAAGCCATATCAAACAACATATGTAATTCAGAATCTGATTGGCTTTGTCCCATTGCTTTTAATAATTGAATTTCTTCAAGTGGTAAATCAATCAAAGTGTCATTTTCAGGAGCTGTTTTAAGTAAAATAGCATGACGAATAAGTTGCAAAAGCTCTTCAAAAAATAAGCCGGCATTAACTCCGATTTGATGAGCTTTTTCTAATGCGACAATAGTTTTTTGGGCATCACGTTTCATGAGATGATCAAAAATTTCAAATATCAACGATCGATCCGTTAAGCCGAGGACTGAACTCACGTTAGCTTCTGTTAACTGACCAGACGAAAAATTAATAACTTGATCAAGTAAACTTAAACTGTCACGAGCAGACCCATCGCCCTGTTTAGCGATCAGCCACAGAGCTTTTTCTTCAGCGGGAATGTTTTCAAGGTCACAGATTTTTTTTAAATGAGTTGTGATTTGTTTTAAAGGAATCCGGCGTAGATCAAAACGCTGACATCTAGACAAAATCGTCTGTGGAATTTTATGAACTTCAGTTGTGGCCATCATGAAAATCACGTGTGCAGGCGGTTCTTCTAAAGTTTTAAGTAGGGCGTTAAATGCATTTGTTGATAGCATGTGAACTTCATCGATTATAAAAATTTTATATCGACCAGAAGTGGGCATAAACATAACGCTATCACGTAAATCACGAATGGCATCAACGCCGTTATTCGAGGCACCATCAATTTCGATCACATCAACTGCAGATCCTTGAGTGACTTCGATACAACTTTGACATTTGTTACAAGGGCTAAAATTAACAGGGCTTTGGCAACGTAAAGTTTTTGCTAAAATACGTGCTGACGATGTTTTACCTGTTCCACGCAAACCAGTGAATAAAAGTGCGTGTGGTATGCGGTCGTTTTTTAAAGCATTTGTCAGTGTTTGCGAAATGTGATTTTGGCCGATCATTTGATCGAAGGATTGAGGTCTGTATTTGCGAGCCAAAACTTGATACGACATGAACCCACCAAAATAAGAATATACAAAAAAAGCGTAAAAATAAGCGGCTGAGCACCCCACATCGCCTAGCTCTACAGACACCGTTGCTTCCTTCCGGACCTAGCGGAATTCACTGCAAAGTCTACCGTATGGGACCCAGCCATTGTTGTGTGTATATGAAATACCCTGTGAATTCAGTGAATAACGCACTAAGACATAAAGAAAGAATCGAAAATAGAACTGTGAAATGCATCATTGATTTGCATGATTGATTGAAGGGGTCGTCATAACGACCTTAAAGCTCATAAGTGCGATAAAGTAAAAAAGCTGCAAGAGCAGTGTTGGCTTGAGAACGCAAGAACTGCTCTTTAGATAACATTAGATAGAGTCACACTTGTAAGTTTCGGCTTTATTATTTTTAGAAACAGATGAGCAGCTAATGTTTCCATTTCTTAATACAACACCATCCAAGTTTTCTTCAGTTGATTTTGACATTGAATTATAAAGTTTTTTTGCAATATCACCTGTTAAACCACCAATGTCTGACATACAATAATACTGCTCATTAGATTCATGTTTCGTACAGCTGATAAGCGCAGAATTCACGAGTACACCATCACCTGCGTTTTGAAGATCTGCTGAAACTGTATTTACGAAAGCGTAAACTAATCCCGCTTCTGCATGAGTTAATCTTAATGATGCAAAAGATTGCGCTGAAAATAATAAGATCATCGATGTCATTAAAAGTTTTTTCATAAAGTACTCCTTAATATATATGTTTGTATTTTTCATTTAAAAATGACTTCGCAAATTTAAGGCCAAGAAATACTTGTCTAAACAAAATAAACATAAGTAAGAAGTGCCCATCGCCAGGATTAGTGTTGATTTGTCATCAGTATGTCTAAAGCTTTGACAAAAATAAATGCACAAAATGATTTTAATAAGTATTAAATCATGCGTTTGCATAAAAAACTGCGAATGTGTTTCAAAATGAAACACGTAATCGAAAAATCTGTCTCACTTTAGAACATGGACTGGTTTTTGAATAACTAATTCAGTGAAGAGATTTGTTTTTATTTATTAAAGGAGAGCCCATGAAAAAAAGATCATTACCGTTAGTTTTGGCATTAGTTGCTTCGACTTCAATGATTGTTAATTGCCAAAAAGCTCCATCAAAAAGAGCGGCAACAACAACCAACGGAAACAATAGTGCCACAGGGGCTTTAGATCCAGCGGCAGCTGCACTTAAAACGGCGGCGGATTTAAAAATTACAGAAGAGTGTTCGGTTGAAATTAAAAATGCACGCAAAGAATTGCATGCCAACAATACGAAATTCAACGAGCAATTTATGAATAAAAATATTTCGGATTTATCTGAAAATGAAAAAGCACAATTTTCCGTTGATGTTAAAAAAATTGTTGAACAATGTGAAGCCTATTTGGCAAAACTAAAGACAGTCAATGGAGCGGGCTGCAAAGATTCTGAAAATAAAAATGCTCCACTTGTTATCAAAGATAAAGCGCAGCAATCATGCGAAAAAAATGGCCATGTATTAAAACAATTGACTGGCCAAGATAATGAACTAGCCAAACAGTTTCAAGATAGTCAAAGCCGAAAAGGGCAAGAAAAAGCGATTGAAAAATTAAAAGCCGAAACTTTATTGTTATCGAAAGAAGGGCAAGCATTAATGTCGGCAGCTGGTGTTTTATGGAAGTCATTCTTAGATATGGGTGAAGTTAAAACAAGCAAAACAGAACTCGAAAAATTAGTTAAAGACGGTAAGACCGTTTGTTCATTTGAAGAGGAAACGAAAATAACAACTGATAAAACAGCTGAGTTTCAACTTGTTTCAATAACAGATAACCAAAAAGATCCTGATAATACTTACGAGCATGAAGTTCTTGAAAATTATGAAACAATGAAATCTGGTGAAAAATCAAGTGTAGTTTTAACATTCTCACGTGTTAATGCTGGTGATAATAATGGTGATTTAAACTATTTGGTTTGTGTAAACGTGAAAAAAGATCAGATGACAGCACAAAAAATCAAACAAGTTTTGGGCAAAGTTTTAAAAGTAGATGATCGCACAGAAGATCAGCGTCAAGCCGATCAGTCAAAAGAAAGTTCTAAAAATCAACCTACAACAAGTACAGCTTCTGCGCAAAGTGCGGCAACAAAAGCGTCGCAAACAGTGACTGTTATCCCACAAGGTGCTTCAAGTTCGCCACAGTCAGGGACGGGTCAAAAAGTTACAACGGATGATATAACTGTCGAATCATTTGATGTAGAAGGCACAAAATATCAAATAATTAACCTGAGCAATGGTGAACAAGTTAAAATAGAATCAGGTAAAATAAGCTTAAAAGCTGCAAGCGCCGGGCAATCTGGGTCAGTCGTTAAAATTGAAAGCAAAGATGGCAAAAGATATTTGCTTGATAAGCAAAGACAGCAATCAGCTTTAATTATTGAAGAAAAAGAGCGCAAAGAAAGCAAAAAAGTAAAACCTGAAGCTGCTAAGCCTGTGCAAGCTGCTGAAAGCGCAGCTTCTTCAGCATCAGCGTCAAGTGATACAATCGTTGATGAAAAGTCTGGTTTAAAAATTTCAACTACGTTAGGCGATGTTAAATCCGATCAAAACCAGGACACAAAAAGCAATAATGCTAAAATCGCTTTAAATGAAAAAGAAGTTCAAGCTTTGAGAGAAAAATTTGTTGGGCTCAAGGGTCAATCAGAGCTCGTTAAAATTGCAAGCATCAGCTATGATCAATCAACACGTACCCAATCGATTTCATTATTTAACGAAGTTGTTTTGTTAGTTGAAACTTCTAAAATTATCGATATGAATTTAATTAACTCAGTTGTCAGAATTGAATTTGATCCATATCAAAAGCCAGTAAAAGATTTAAAGACTGGAAAATTAAAACTAACAGGTATTCTTGTTTTAAGTAATCAAGAAGCGATTAAAGTAACTTGGTTAAAAGACGCAAAAAAATAATTAATAAAAGTTAATATCATTTTTTAAAACCTTTACAAAACCGGAGATTGAAGTCTCAGGTTTTTTGTTTTTCACGAAGGAACTTAGTTAAAATTGACTGGCAATTTTTCTGATTGAATCGGTTTCTTCGGCCCAGTATCGATATGTATTAAATTCGGGAAATATTTTTGGAAAACTTGGGTCATGCCACCGATTTAAAATCCAACCAGCATAATTGATAACTCGGTAACAGCGCAGAAGTGGGATTATTTCTAACTGTTTTTCGTCAAAGTGGCGTAGAGTTTCATATCCTTTTAAAAAGAGCTCAAACTCTTTCGTTTTAGAAAATTGTTCGTCTGGAAATATCATCCACAAATCTTGAACAATTGGACCATTGATAAAATCATCAAAATCAACCAGAGTAATATCATTTTGCCCATTATCCAAAAGATTACCTCGGTGTAAGTCTCCGTGAATGCGAATAAAGTTTTCAGGATGTAATCTTTCATCTAATTCGTTAAAAACAAATTCAGCAACATCAAAGTAGTCTTGACGAACTTCGGGCGATACAACTTCATAAAGCTGATCAAGAACACCCCATTTTTGATCTTGTGTAGGTCCAAAAAAATTTCGATTAAAAGCTTCCTTTTTTTCGCCCGTATTGTGCAGTTGAGCAACGAGTGATCCCATTTTTTCAAATTGGCTAATCAAAATTTCTTGCATCATTCGTCCACGAACTTTTTCATAAAGAGAATAATATATTCCATTTTGTTCATTCACGCTGGATTGTGTTTTGTGATTGATAATGGGTAACCCAACGGATAGACCATCAGATTTGAGATCAAAGCAAAATTCATGTTCATCGGATATTGTTTCTTTTGACCAACGATTTGGTCTGAAAAACTTAGCAATGATAGGTTGATTGTTTTCAAGTTTAATTTCAAACACACGATTTTCATATGAGTTGAGTTGATGAATTTCACCAGTAGGATTAAACCCATACGAATCAACAGCAGCCATGATCGCATCTGGATTAAGATTAAAAAAATGATCGTGTTGTGCTGTCATGATTTACGTCATCCTTGAACTAATTTCAAAATCAAATCGTTAAAACTGGCTTATATTAGCGTTATATTTGATCTGAAGCCAAGTAAAATTGGTCTTTGGCTTGCTTTGATTTTAAATGCTCAGAGAAGAATTTATCGGTCCGTCATGAGTGTGGAGGCCAAAATGTTGATCAGAAAAAAATTAATTTTAGCGCTATCAGTTGCTTCAGTTGTTGGGTGTGGATCTAGTAAAGATTCTAAACCAGTGACTGTTGGTGGGGACATTCCTCCATCGACACAAACAGCGCCAAACCCGGTGACGACACAGCAAGCTCCGGCGCCAATGCCCACTCCTGCGGGATCGCCATCGCAACAAAATCGTTCGATAGATCGTGGTGGTGCGCAAAGTACAGAAAATGATTTTCAAACTGATATTGACCAAAAAATAAATGGTCAGTCTGGTCAAAATCAAAAACCTGGTCAGTCAAATGGGTGGCAAACATCATATGATTCTTCTGAAGAACAGCAAACTGGCACGTCGAATGTGTTAAATCCTCAAGTTAATTTAGTTGATGATGGTTTGCATAGGGCTATGCGTGTGACTTTTGCAGAAGCAGAAGCGCATAAAACTGGTGGCCAATCTGTTGATGGTTTGTTTTATACAAGTTCAAGTGATGATGGTTTAATGTCTGAATTTAAATCGTATAACAATAAAGTTAATGCTGAACAAAAACAGATGAATTTAAATTTAGCTAAAGGTATCGTTGCTGCGCAAATAAAACGTCAGCTCAGTGATAATTCAATTCAGTTACACTTGACGGTAGATGAATTCGGTAAATTAAAAACGTATGTTCTTAAAGCAAATCAAGAAGATAACCGTTTTAGACTAACATTAGTTTCAAAAACAGGAGATCTTGAATATCAAGGTGGTTTTTTAAAGTGCACAGATACTGATGGTGGATGCGAAAATGCTTATGCTAAAATTAAGCTTACAGGTGCGTATGCGCGTATTATTTTTAGAAGCTCTTATGCAAGTCGCATGTTTCATTTACCTTCAACAAACACATCAAAAGCCTTTTCTTTGTGGCAAACATATGTTGGCAACACGGTTGATAGTGTTAAAGGTACTACCCAAGCTATTAGCTACGTTCAAATTTCATCTTTTGAGGTTGTGAATGGTCGTTCAGCGATGGGATTATTACTTGTTACTGATGACAAGCAATTAGTTGGTTTAAGCGTTCCGTTGCTAGCGCAAGCTAAAGGAACTGTGGTCGATGTGCCTGTTCAAAAAGTTACAGATTTATCGCTAAATTATGATCTCAAAAAGCTAGCAGGAACTTATTCTACAAAACTGAGCGACACGCTTAAAAGTATTCGCTTAGAACGCAATAACGGTTTAGGTGATATTCGTTTAAAGATGGACGTTTCTGATTCGACCAATGACTTGCAAAAATCATTTATCTGGATGACGGTTTCTAAAATGAACAAATCAACTTTATCAGTTGATCAGGTTCAAGAATTTGAAAAAACTGTTAAAGCTTTTTAATATTTAAAATCAAAATTGTTTTGATTACGATGTTTAGAAAATAGGGCAATGTTGGCCCTATTTTTTTGGGCCCAACATTTGCTTTTCAATCCCCTGTGAATCGTTTAGGGGGAAAAATGATCTCAAAAAAACTTAAAAAGTCTATTCTGTTAGCACTTTCAACAGCGGTTGTTATAGGTTCGGTGTCAATTGCACACTCGGACGATGGTTTTGGTATTGGTCCAGGGGATGATGATGGGGGTTGGTTAGCGCCTTGTGATAACCCGTACGATCCTGATTGTGCGGACCAAAGTCCAGATCATGGTTATTCTGAGGTTAAACGCATTTATGTCGGTCGTGTTGTACGCAATGAAAGATTGTTGCTGAGACAACTTGCTGGGATTGGATCTGAGTATGCTCAATATCGTGTTGTTGCTGTTCGTGCGAATACACGCCCTAATAGTAGTTCAAAAACGATTGCTCGGTTGATTGTGGGTGGTCGAGTCGTAGCTTCTGAAGTTAACCCAGGATATCAAATTGATTTAGTTCCAAGTGAAAGAATTCGCTTAGGATCTGCGAATCGAGAGCTCACTTTAACGATAGATGGATCAACTATCATCGAAGATATTCAAATTGAACTTGTACCGGAAAATTCACATGGTGGTGGTTATCCACGACCGCCGCACGAGCCACGTCCGCCAGAGTTTCCGGCGCCTCCGCATCAGCCCAATCCTCCTCAATATCCGGGGGATGGTCATCATCCAGGTTATCCAGGTCATGGGAGTGAAGTTCTTGATTTAGGTGTTTATCGTTCGATGTATGGTCACGATCGCTTAGATTTAACTCGATACATAGACATGTATAGATACAATGGACGCCGTATTCAAAGTATACGTGTTACGGCGTCTGCACAGCACAATGTTGCATTGGCCGATTTGCTGATGAATGGTTTTAATGTGGGGACTTTGCAATTCAGCGGAGGCTATTCTCAAACGCAAGAGATCCGTTTGAACAGCCCTGACCTTGGCGGAGAAGCGGGCAGTTTAGTTTTAAATACTCGCGGAAATATGACAATTGAACGTGTTTTAATTGTGTTAAGCCGCTATTAATTATCAAAACTTGACTAATCTTATTGTCAAATAAAGCGCCTCATGCGATGAATTTAAGAGGCGCTTTTTTTTCGGAGGAAAATATGGAAACTCAAGAGACTCAGTTAATTCAAAATCTTGAAAAATCAAACACTTCGGCGGCGCTGCCTGTTTTGTCTGATTATATGGATTTTCGTATTTTTCTAGCTGATTTTTATCGTTTTAAAAAAGAATCAACTAAGCGTTCTTTGAGACCTTACAATTATGCGATTTTTTCGGCGGCGGCGGATATTAAATCTCCGAATTATTTAAAGATGATTATTGAAGGTAAGCGTAATTTGTCGATGGATATGGTGGCTAAATTTGCTAGGGCCTGTGGTTTAAATAAAGCTCAATCGGACGAGTTTAAACTTTTGGTTGTGTTCAACCAGTCAGAAGATCCGGCTGATCGCAATTATGCTTTAAAGCAGTTATCGGAATTTCGCGTGGCTCAAAAACTTAAATTAGGTGAATTTGATCGCCGTGTATTTGAAAAAGTTCCGAATTGGATTGGCTGGATTATTTATGCTTTGGTTGATCAGGAGGGTGTTGTTTTTGAAACAGCGAAGCTCAAAGAGCTTTTACGTGGCAAAGCTTCAGAGGCTGAGATTGACCAAGCTCTTAAAAACTTAATAATAAGTGGCGAATTACAAAAAGATCCTGCAACGGGATTGATTAGTAAAGGTAAACCAACAGAAGCACCTGAAGAAATTCCACCGGCGCTCATTCGTCAGCTGCAAATGCAATTAATGTATTTGGGTTTAGAATCTCTTTATCAAGATAATGCAACCGAGCGAGAGTTTGGTTCGTTAACGCTATCTTTAACTCAGGCTGAGTTTGAAGATTTAAAATTTAAATTAAGACAAATGCGTAAAAGCTTACATAAAGAAAATTCGATAGCCCGCATGAATCAAAAAGGTGATCGCGTGTATCAGTTGAATTTACAGCTTTTTCCTGTTAGCAATCCTTCAAAAAAAGCAGAGTTAAATTAACTCCTGCTCTTATCTTAAAAATAGTCATAAAATTAAGCAATAAGACAGCATCTGGTGATTTAAAAATGATCGCTTTATGGATTCATTTTCTTAAAAACTCTTTACAGTATTTTTCTGTTTTTTAACAGATTTGCTGAACATTTAGTACATAGAAAATAAATCTTAAATTTTCTTAAACTCCATTTTTTGGTCAATTTGACACTGGAAAATCCACTGGATTGTGGAAAAGTCTGTGGATTCGGTTGATAACTCACTATGAAAAATCAATGTTTTGTTGCCGGTGCATAATTTAGCAGCTTATTTAATGCGCAGCATATATGTTCAGTGACAGAAAGCAACCTAAGCAAAATGTCACAAAAAACAGTTAAAAAGTGAAATTAAATGATAAAAATAGAGTGATTTTTCTATATCAATATATAGGACTATGGTCTAGCTTTTGGGGGCTATCTAGTGGTGATTAAAGCGTGATGTTTTTTATAGCATTTTGGGGTATGTGTTGTCTGGATGTTGATGAATTTTAGATGAATTGTGATTTGGTCTTTTGTGGATTTTAAGAAATCAGATATAATAATTAAACGAATTTGTTTTCGTGTACTGATCGTTTTGAAGTTGGGGGTGTACTGGCTTCGACGTGGGTGCTGAAGCAAAGGGAGCATACCGGGGCGCATGTGGACCTCGTTAAAAACGTGCAATTATTAGTTGCAAACAACGACTACGCTTTAGCAGCTTAGTTCTGCTACGGTCTTAATGTTGATCGACGGTGTCGATGCTAAGACCGACGATAATGCCGTCTCGGTGCTGACTGGTTTCTCTGGAGTTAGCACTTAATAGTTACCCAGGGGATTTCTCTTTTGAACTTTGTTTGTAGAGGTCTTAAGGGTTTAATAAAATACAAACTAAGTATGTAGCGCCTTTCTGTGGATCTCTTGCGGACCCGGGTTCAACTCCCGGCACCTCCACCATATTGGACGCTCTGTCAATGCGAACAGTTCGTCTAACGGTTTTTTGTAATCATATCGCATAGTTCTTTCACGGAGAGTCGGGTTGGATAACACCAACTTGGCTAATCTAACTTTCTCGAGCGCAAATCCATCTAAATGCATGAAATCATAAGCCTTGCGAAACATTTGGATGATGCTTGCAGAGACCTTCAGAGAATTTACGTCAGATGCTTTCAAGTTATTCAATTCGATGTTCTGTTGTTCCAATAACTTGTTGGGAACCGCAACAGCAGCAGAAAATTCGTCTTCAGCTAAAAGCTTTTTCTCCTTGAGTTCGGACAGCGTTTGGATTCGAGCTATAAGTTCGTTACGTGCCTCTAGAGCTTTCTTTTCTAAGTCGCCCGCAAAAACGCCCGCGTGTTCTAATTGGTTTTGCAGAAGACCGATAAACGCGTCTGTGGCTTTGGGAGTCCATTTAGTAAATGGTTCGAATGCATAGACAAGTTGTTGCATCAGATCTTTCTCATTAATTCGCTTTTTGTATTCTTCGCATTTGTTATTAGCACAGCGATAGTAAGTGTAAGTTTGCTGGTTGGCTTTTACGACAGATTCGCCAGTGATGGCATGACCACAGCATCCGCACTTAAGAAATCCCATAAAGGGTTTAATGATCGTGCCTTTGCGAATGGATTTATATTGTTGCGATCTAATACCACGAATTTTCTGACAAGCATCGAATAAGTCTTTATTGATTAACGGTTGGTGATTACCCAGATGCAATTTGCCTTTTACCTTCATCATTCCGTAATAGAACGGATTAACCAAGATTGTTTCGATAAGGCGTTTGCTGCAAGTTCTTGGCTCTCTATTTTGTTCTTTAAGTTTAGTAAAGACGTAGTCTGCTAAGGATTGGTAAGTGTAGTTACCAGTTGCGTAGAAATCGAAAACATCCACGACCAATTTGGATTCGACAGAATCGATCTCGACACTAGCACGGCCGTTGTCACGAGTGTTGGTGTAACCAAACGGAGCAACGGCATTCCAGTAACCAGACTTAGTTCGTTGGTTAAGTCCTTTGTTGATTTCCGACTTAAGATTGTCGATGTAGTACTTAGCCATAACAGTGCCTAGGTAGAAGCGGAACTTTTCTTGCGGAGCTGAGTTAACATCAATAACAAGGTTTTCTCTGGTGAAGTGGAATTTCACAGAACCAGACTCAATCAGCTCTTCGATCTTGGAAGCTGACTTAATACCACGAACAGCACGATCTACTTTATCGAAGATAACATTCTGGATATTATTTGATCGAACAAACTCTAACATCTCATCAAAGATTTCGCGTTGGTCTTCCTTAGAGGCACTTTCTTGGTGCTTCCAAGATTTAACGATCTTAAATTGCTTTTCTCGAGCGTATTTGTTGGCAAGTTCTTCTTGTGCATCCAGCGAGAAGCCGTCACGCTGATCTTCACTGGATACTCTGGCAAATACTACTGCGGATTCTTTTGTAGACATCTTTTAATCTCCTCATCAAGCCTTGAGGTTTGTCTTCTCAAGGCCGATATTTCCAACTCAGTAACTAACTCAAAAAATTTGTACAGACTATCAATCCTCATCCGTTGTTCTTGAGCTACATACTTAGATTTCTTTGTGGACTTCACACATTCTTTGCAGCGACTATCTGTGCGATTTCCTTTGGAATAGAAATCGTCGATAGATTTATCTGCTAAGCACTTAGTGCAAGTTCTCGTTGCCCGATGTGCCATCTTGCTCTGCTTTTTTGTGCATAAGTTCGCGTTGTGCTTTGAGATCATCCAACTTTAATGGTGGACTGTTGTTCGCTAAGCTAAGTTGTTCGTCCAAAGAAGACGACGTCTTTGGAAACGGGGCTTCCGGGGCGAACGGGGCTTGAACTTCGATTTCTTCAAAGAACTGTCGCCAATTTGGAAAAACCCAACATCGTTCTCGGTTATTACCAATAGATCGTTTAACAGTTGTCCGATTGTCTTCGGACAATAAAAGACCTTTGGCTTTAAAGCGATCACCCATGCCTCGTTCAGACAAAGATATTGGTTCGCCTTTTTTCCTACAGAAATCTCGAATCTTGGTAAAGGCTAACGATTTCTTAAGACAGAGCTCTCCGTTGATGATTTCGCCAATAATATCTCCGGAAGGATTAAAACCAAAATGTCCACCGTGCACATAACCAAGAGCTGCGGACAGACTACCGAAATCCTTTCCAGGGTTGTGTTTGATGCAAGCTTCTTTATTTTCGAGAATGGCACGCAATGACTCAAAGAATCTTTCAACAGGATCGGTATCCTCTTGATGTCGATTTTGGGTTTCGATTAAGGACAGCAGTACAACTTCAGCTGACTTACAAAATTCAGAGGCACTTTCACTATTCATCAACGCCTTGGACTCGCAAAAGTCGGCAAAGTGTTCGATACCCAACATCAAATGAGATAAATTTGGAGCGATTCTTCCATGTTCAGTGTTCTGATCGAAATTATCTCGTAATATTGAAAAGCGGTCTTTTATTTCTTGTTGAATTCTTTCCTCTTGCTGGATGATCCATTGTAAATAAGCTCCCATGAATTTACAAAAGACACCTTGTGCTGCAATCTTTTGTAGGTTCGTAAGTTGCTTTTTATCAACTGATCCTTTTGATGTTTCTAGAATAACAAGACGAGCACGTAAAGATTGTTCGACCTGAATATCTTCACCAGTTAAAATAGTAAACGACCGTGGAAAATAGGTCTTTTTCAAGCTGGTATCAGCATTCATTCGGCCACGACCTTGGCGATTACCGTGACTTCTCAAGATGTAATCGGCTTTAACTTTGGATGATTCGCCTGGAACCCAGTCATCGATAATGAGAAAAGACGAATAAGTTAGAAATGCACGGCGTTCGATCGAATTAGCTGTAGATCCGAAGGACTCTGGAAGGTTGTTATAACTAAATTCCGGTCCATAGAATGTTGCAAATAATCCAGCCATTACACTTTTCATCGTTCCTGTAGGACCAAACAATCCAAGGCAGAAATCAGTCGGAAGAAATTTAATCAACGGAGCGCGAAACACAGCCGCAAGCAGCGGAATGGTTAGCTGTTTGCTTGTTACATCTAAGAGCTGCAAAACATTAGCGAACAGATCTTGTAATTCTTTGTCTGAAGACGGAGACAGTACTTCATAACCAAGTGGTCCTCCAAATTCAGTGCTGGTATTAAACCGCTCATCAAATCCGTTAGCCCCGATAGCCCCATTGTTTGCAATATAGTAGGATTTACCTTCTGCAGAAATCCACCCTAAATTGATAAAGACCGATTTGCGGTTATCAGTATCGCCAAATGCACGAAGCACAACTCTTAAGTGTTGTTGGTAAGATCTTAAGCCATTAACAATTAGTGAGGCATCGAGCTTTGGCACCCAAGAACCATTCTCAAGTTCGTCTGGACTGATAATTCGCTCGGAAACTGGTAATTTAGGATGAGTAATGACTATTTTGAAGTAGCGATCTTTAACGCCAGAAGTCCCATCGTTAATTTCGATTTGCTCAGCTATTTTCGCGTGAAAATTAGAAAGTAATGTAAGCCCCTTGTCAGGATCAAAATACAATATTCCTGAGTCTTCAAATCGATAGCGATCGAATGGACCAGACTTTTTTGTAGCCGCACTCGTGATAATTTGTTCAAGCTCAGCTTCATCAACTGGAGGATTGCATGAATTCTGATTTAATTCGCGTAGCCGATTTAAAACAGAGTTTTCATCAAGTCCTTTAGAAAACATTTTTGCGGATTCAGCGTAAAGAAAGTTGTTTCGTCCGCCTTCTGAGACGGATTTGTTGTCTGAGTTTGAATTTTTCTTCGATGACGTCTTTGATAGGAATAGGTCGATATATTTTTGCGGCAAATCTGCGAAATAAAAATCCAAAGATTCTTGGTTGTCTGAGAATCTGTAACGTTGACCAGATTTGTGTCGGCTTCCTGGTAGTACAATATTTTTGTTGCGGATTAGATCGATTCCCTTGTAACCAATTTTGTCTAGGTTAGCTGGAAAGGATATAGGTGCTGTTCCCTCAGGAAGTTTAAAGTATAAGTGACAACCTCCACCGCCAGATAGCACTTTCGTTGTTGCTGGTAAAGCTCCGTGATCAGACTCCATCTTCGAAAATGATTCGATTCCGCCATTCTTTAAATCAACATCAATAACGATAATATTAGCTGCGGGCAAAATTCTTCCTGCAATATTTCGGTTTATGTTCGGTTCCAGTTGATCACGTAGTTCACTTACATCCAAAATTTGAGTTGCATCTGGATTTTTGTGGACTGGATGCTTTCCAATATCTAAGCAGTCTTTTTTATTGCAGCTGCATTCTCCGCTTTCGTTTGTTCCATGTAGCAGAATGATGGGTATTGCTTTTTGCAAATACAAATCTGCCACGTTAATTAAATCATTTAACGCGTTCATAATTTCCTCAAGGCAAAGGAGTACCAACAAGAATGCGGGTGCTCTTGATAAAGTTAAGTTAATTTTGTTATTTGAATTTCGGGAAAATTGGTGTACGAATAGGGTGTCTAGATCGATTCATACATGCAATTAAATACTAATTACATAGCGGACCTCCTCGGTTGCTTTCGGGCAACCGAACATTTTGCTCTTCTTTTTCAAGAAAGGAAAGGTTTTAGATTAGTGAAGATATTCTTTTTCAAGCTTCATTACGCTAATAATTTCGTAACCTTTTCTTAAATATTCTTCGATGAGATCTTGAAAATATCGTTCTGCTTCTGGGTGGTATGAAAATCTGGCGGTCTTATCTACAAGAATAATATTTCCGACCTCTCTGCCAGAGTTATTGGTTATTGATCCTATTTTAATTCGTGGTTTTCTTTTTCCACCTTTAAATCGTTGGCTTTTGCAAAGCATGGCTATCCTTTCACATCAAGATTTCGTTCTTGAATTTGATGAAAGCGATATTGCCACGATTATGAAGATCTAGAAGTTGTGGATTTGATAGTTAGCTAATCAGCAACCCGTTAAAGAAATATATGAGGCGCATTGTTTGCTACTTTAATGAAGTTTCCTTTATGTTTTGTATAGAAATTCGCCTCTTTTTCCCAATCCTTATGAAAGATTTCTTTCAGGAAGGTGTTTTTTGACTTTGCACCAGATACATAAAAGCTGACAAGCTGGAGAAGTAGCGATTCTCGGTTAAGTGCTTTGCTGCCAATAGCAGAACTTTTATTTCGATAGTTTCTAGTTGAATTAAGAATTTTCTTGATTGCTTCAGTTAGGTCTTTACTTGAGTAATTCAAATTCAGCATGATGAACACAACATTTTCTTGAGCGATACTATTTCGTTGCTTCATTAATCCTCTAAGCTGTTTTAAAGTATTTCTATTCTGTAGAAAATCGCGATGAACTTTCATGGCTGACTTTGGCTTTTTTATCAATCCGTTAAATTCTAGTCCATTTATATAATTCGGATCTGTGATTCCGTACTTCATTTCTAGAATGGAAATTAATTGGTCTCTTCTTTCAGGATCGCACTTCGGATTTTTTATTTTAGATAAAGCTTCTTGCACTTCTGGATTAGACATAAGATATAGCCAACAAATCTTAGACTTAACTTTTCCCAATGAATCTTGTTCTTTGTCTTTTGGAATTTCTTGAAAATCACCTAGTAATTTTTTTAAGTATTTACAGAATTCTTCTGAAGATATTTGTAAATCTTGAAGTGTCATTAATTTCATATTCTAACCAACCAATCTTAACGATTTCTTTTT
>Ga0255220_1000092_pt1 | contig 35263 bp, 30 predicted proteins | sample Miss_Colum_RepB__FD_188423 | JGI IMG/M metagenome (GOLD analysis project Ga0255220, IMG submission 188423) | Freshwater microbial communities from Mississippi River, Louisiana, United States - Miss_Colum_RepB_8d | ecosystem: Environmental > Aquatic > Freshwater > River | place: USA: Louisiana...
CATCATGATGCCGCATCCGGAGCGCGTGTTCCGCGCGGTGCAGAATTCCTGGCGCCCGCAGCACTGGCTCGAGGATGCGCCCACGCTGCGCCTGTTCCGCAATGCCCGCGTGTGGCTGGGCTGAGCATGTACAAACTGGTCTTCTTCGTGCCTGCCAGCCATGTCGACAGCGTCAAGGACGCTGTCTTCGCAGCGGGTGCGGGACGCATCGGGGACTACGAGCAGTGTTCCTGGCAGGTGCTGGGAGAGGGCCAGTTCCGGCCGCTGGCGGGCAGCAATCCGTTTCTGGGCAGTCAGGATGTGTTGGAGAAAGTCCCCGAGTTCCGTGTCGAGCTGGTTTGCGCCGACGCCTGCATCGTGGACGCCGTGGCGGCCCTGCGGGCGGCGCATCCTTACGAAGAGCCGGCCTTCGATGTGACGCGGCTGGAAGAGTTCTGAAGGCCGCGCCTCAGGTCTCATCCACCAGCAATACGGAGGCGTCGCCAACGCCCACACTGATGTCCATGGGGAAGCTTCCCTCGCCATGACCTTCGGCACTCTCGGCCACGAACGCCCGTTGGCTGGATTGATCCCGAGCGCCATGCAGGCTGGCACTGCCGACACCGGCGGACACCTCGACGTGGCCGGCGTCCAGACGGCTGCCGGTGATGTCGACTTCTCCCACGCCCACGTGAACCTCCAGCGCCGTCGCGCCGATGTCGGCAACGACCTGACCCACGCCCAGATGAATGGAAGTTGTCGCCACGGCAGGCAGGCGGATGCGCCAATGTACCTCCAGATCGTCGTGATCCTCCGCGTTCAGACCAATGCGCAGCTCGCCGTTCTTCAGCGCCTGTTCCAGGTCGATGGCACTGACATCGCGCTTGCGGCGCAGCAGGCCGGTGCGTTCCCCTTCAATCTCGACTTCCACGGACAGCGTGTCGCCCACTGCGGGCTCGATATCCATGGTGCCGACACCCCCGTCGATGCGCAGGGTCTGCACCTGGTCGAGGTCCCGCGTGAGGCGACGGGTGACTTCGTGTTCAGCGGCCCAGGCGGACGTTCCGCAGAGGGCGAACAACAAGACAATCAGGACGGGCAGGGGTCTGGGCATGGCGGGGCTCCTTGTGTGTGGGGGTGTCGTTAGTTCAGCAAGGGGCGTGCCAGATGAAAATAGTCATTTGCGACAGATAGTTGGCTGGATTTCTGGCGGATTTTTCGCAGAACGCTCTGCGATATTCGCCAGTCCATGAGCATTCTGACCATGCGAGGGATTCGCTCGGGCGGATGCTGCCATGACAGAAACCGGTGCCAGAACGGGTCTCGCAGCCATGCCCACTGCCGTCGTGGCATCATGTGCCCCATTTCACCCACACAGGAGTGTCTCCCTTGCGTCAGAACCGATCCGATCGCCCCCTGCACACCCTCTCGGCGCCGCTGCCACGGCGCCTGTTCCTTCAACTGCTGGCCGGTGCAGCGCTGCTGCTGGCAGCTGGCATGCCACTGCACGCCCAGCAGGAGCGCGAACGCATCATCGTGTCCGGCGCGTCCGGTCAGCTGGGCGCTCTCGCGGTGGAAGAGCTGCTGGCACGCGGCGTTGACCCGCGTGATCTGATTCTGGTCAGCCGTACACCCGAGGAGCTTTCGGCGTATGCCCAGCGCGGCGCCGCGACACGTTTCGGCGACTTCACGCAGCCAGAGTCGCTGCCTGCGGCGTATGAAGGCGGCACGCGCCTGCTGCTGATCAGCATCAGCGCCGGGCCTGACAACCGACCCCAGTTGCACAAGAACGCGATTGATGCCGCGAAGGCGGTGGGGGTGCGGCACATTGTGTACACCTCCACGGTGGATGCCGAGAACACCGACGTGCGCGCTCTGTCTGCCGCGATGCACCGCGAGACCGAGCAGATCCTGCGCGATAGCGGGGTGGCCTGGACGATGCTGCGCAATCACCTGTATGCCGACAATGTGGTGGGGCAGGCGCAGCGCATGCTGACAGACGGGCGTGTGGTGGTGCAGCCGGACGAGATTCCGACTGCCTTCGTGACGCGAGAGGATTGCGCGGCGGCTGCAGCAGCGGTGCTGACATCCGCCGGGCATGAGAATCAGATATACAACATCACAGGCCCGGCGGCGGTGCTGCGCAGCGATATCGCGCGCATTGCCAGCGCGATTGCCGGCAAGCCCATCGAGGTCGTACAGGGGCTGGGCGGTGAGCCCCAGGCCAGTGGGGCGATTGCCGGTTTTGCGTCCTTCAACGTGACCAGCGACGCGGTGGCCGTGCTGACCGGCCGTCCTGCCACCAGCATTGAAGCGCTGCTGGAGCGCAATCGCGCGGCGCTGCTGCAGGCGGCTGCCCCGCAGTAGGCTCGCGTCCCGCCTTCAAGCCAGGAGCGCAGGCGCGGGGCTTACAGACCCAGCGCCTGGCGCAACTGGGCTGCCGTCATGCCGCGCACATACACCTCTGTGCCCCGATCGAAGCGCCGAGCGCTGTCGAGGGGCCCCACCAGCACCGGATCAAAGCCCGCATCCCGCACCAGCCGTTCGGTGATTGCCACTGCCTCGGCATCATCACCCGCCACCGGAATGCCGATGCGCTCGCCCGCGCGATGATGCTCGTTCTCCACCATCGTGAAACTCACCGCATTGAAGGCCCGCACCAGGCGGGTGCCCGGGAAATACTCGGCAGAGGCGACCCCTGTGCCTCTGGCGATGGCGTCATCGGCCATGGGGCCGTCCCGGTCGGCACGCGGATTGGCGCAGTCGATCACGATCTTGCCGCGCATCCCCGCGGCGTGATCTGCCCCGACCTGTGGCAGAGCGCCATAGGGGACGGCGATCAGAATGACATCGCCGAAGGCAACGGCCTCGGCGACGGTTCCCGCACGGGTATTGGTGCCGGCTTCCGCCACCAGCGGCGCCAGTTCTTCAGGATTGCGCGAGGAGAACAGAATCTGATGCCCGGCCTCGGCCCAGCGCTTGCCGACGGCGCCGCCGATCTGTCCGGAGCCGATGATGCCGATGCGCAGGGGCTCCTGCGCGCTGGCCACGCGCGTACGCAGGCCGGGCAGTGTGCCCAGCGCCGCAGTGGCGAGCAGCAGGGTGGTGAAGGTGCGGCGGGAGAGCGATGTTCTTGTTGTCATGGGCGGCTCCAGGGAGAGGATGTGTCGGTTGAACTGCTGATCAGAGTGGCTTGCAGTCGGCGCTCCGCCGAATGTCGGAGATCAAACATGCGAACCGGAAATTGCATCGCACGTCGATCCGCAAAATAGTGCTCCAGGCTTACGCGGACGACAGAGAATGCGAGTTCGTCCCAGGGGATATCGTCCTCGCAGAACAGTGCTGCCTCGAGGCTCTCGACTCCGGGTTGGAAGTCGGCGCTGGCCAGTCTTGCCAGGAAGAAAAAGTAGACTTGATTGATGTCCGGCAAGTTGAACAGGGTGTAGAGCGAACAGTCCATCGACTGGATAATCGCACCGGCTTCTTCGCGGGTTTCTCGTATGGCCCCTTGCAAGGTCGTCTCGCCGTTCTCGAGAAAGCCGGCAGGTAATGTCCACAGGCCATAACGTGGTTCGATGGCGCGGCGACACAGGAGCACTTTTTCCCCGAACACCGGCAAAGTGCCCACGATGTTCTTCGGATTTTCATAGAAGACGATGTCACAGTGCCGGCAACAGAAACGCGGCCTGTCGTCGCCCGGGGGGACGTGCCGTACCACGGGTTCTGCGCAATGCTGACAGAATTTCATGCGCTGCAACTCAACAAAGGTCTGGTCCTGGCTGCGTCACGCTGGCGAGCAGTGGCTGCGCAGCCTCGCACTGCCGCGCCTGCATGGTGGGCGTGGTGTCGAGCGCGTTCAGCGCAATGGCAGGGGCCTGCAGTTTCAGATGCGCGAACAGGGCGCGCCCGTTGTCGGACAGGGGCCGCAGGCTTTCGCCTTCGTCCTGCACCGCATGCATCACCTTCATGCGCACCGAGCTGCGCACATTGCCACCAATCACCAGGATCTTCATAGCCTGCGGGTCCACCTTCACCACGATGTCGCAGTGGGTGCGCGCGCCGGCACCCAGCTGGGCACGGCGCTCGGACAAGCTGCGGTAGGCGGGGCGGCTGCCACGGCACAGCAGATCGCCGGGTTCGATGCTTGCCGCGCCCGGGTCATGGGCGGTGAACACGGCCTTGGCATCCCGGCCATCGGCGGCGCGGATGGCCTGATCGATATAGGTGTGATGGGCAATGGCGCGACGGAACTGGGCGGTCTCGCTGATCCCGCTTTCGCACATCACCCAGGAGATGAAGGCAGCGGACCAGGCGTCGCGCCAGCGTGCGCCGCCGCCTTCCGAATTCCAGTTGGCATTCTGGCGCTGCAGAATCCAGTCACTGTCGGGCGTGGCGGCCCAGTAGCCGGCGATGGTGCTGGCCAGCCTGGCACTCTCGCTGGCACTCAGACGGGCGAATGCCCCGCGCGGCATGGGCTGCGAAGAAGGTTCCGCGCGCGCCTGCTCGTCGACGCCATAACCGAACCAGGCCCATTCCTGCACCGCCGTGTTCACGATGCGGCGGCGGACGTCCTCGAGCGGCAGGGCCCGGCAGCTGCGGTCAGTAATGCGCATGTTGCCCGGGGTGCCCGTCACCCGCTCACTGGGAGGACGCACATCCAGCACGTCGGCGGGCAGGCGTTGCAGGAATTCACCGGGCTGTGCGTGCAGGGCGGCACTGGCAAGGCAGAACAGGCTGGCATGCAGGAACGGTTTGAATGCGGGCATCGGGAGGGCAATCCAGGGTCGGCAGATCAACGGACGGTGCCCGGAGTGTAGCCGCTTGCCTGGTGGCCGGGAAGAGGCCTGCGCCCCCCGGAGCGGGGATGGAGGGGGCGCAGGCAAACCGGTTCAGATGCGCTTGATCTCGCAGTGCAGACGGAAACGGCGCGAGGTAATGAAGGCCTCCACATCGCGCAGACGGGACTCGACCTGCTGCAGCGCGGCGGCGCATTTGCGCACGGACATGGCAATGGCCGCCTGATCGTCCTTCGCGCGTCCCGCAGTTCCGGCAGCCGACGGCGCAGCCTGCCTTGCAGCAGGGGACGAGTCGGTGTCGTCGGCCGGGACGCGCTGCGCCACAGGGCTGCTGGTGTCCTGTGGTGCCTTTTCCAGGGCAATCCACAGCACGCCGTAGACGAAGAACGTGAACGGGCCGGCCACGAAGAAGGACAGCACCGCGAGGATGCGCACCGTGCGGGCGCGCAGCTCGAGGTAGTTGGCAATACCGCTGCAGACACCAGCGATCTTCACATCGTGCCCGCGGTAGATCGTTCGGCGGTAATTCAGGGAGCGAAAGTGCGCGGCCGTGCGGCTGGCGGATACAAAGGTGCGTACCTTGCCCTGACCGTCCGGCTTGAGCCACCAGTAGGTCAGGAAGTAGACCAGGACCAGGGTGGGCCAGGTAATGCAGGCCAGCACGACGATGATGCGCACCAGCACCACTGGCACATCCATGTAGTCGGCCAGCCCGGCGCATACGCCCAGAAAGCGCTTGCGGCGCTCGTTCAGCTCAAAGGGTCTGTTGCGGGGGCTCATGCTGCGCTCTCCAGGTGGGCACTTCCGCGTCGAGAATGGCCTCCAGCGTGTCGATCCGGGTGCTCAGCGAGCGGGCGATGGCCGACAGCTCGCGGATGTCGTACTCGGTCTCGGTAGACAACCGCACGTTCTTTTCCTTGCGCTGGTACAGGATGAACGTCCAGACGGTGATGAAACCGCCCACCATTCCCACCAACACGATGACAAATTCAAAGAATTCCATTGCCTGAGCCCTGTCGCCGGATTACTTGTTCAATTTGGTCTTGATGGCCTGCAGTTCCAGGTCGATCTTCTCCTGGCGGGCCAGCTCCTCGAACTCGCTGTGCAGGCCCTTGCTCTCGCGACTCAGACTTTCCACCTGGCCTTCCATCAGGTCAATCTTCTTTTCGTAGTACTCGAACTTGTTCATCGCGCTGTCGATGTTGTAGTGGTGCAGCTGCCGGTTCACGTCCACGCGGGACTGGGCTGCGGTGGTGCGCATGACGATGGTCTTCTGCCGCGCGCGGGCGTCGTTGAGCTTGGATTGCAGCAGGTCGATCTCGTGACTGAGCTTGTCCAGGGTTTCGTCGAGCTTGAGCATCTCGCTGTCGATCAACTCCACCGTGGCCAGCACGCCGGCACGTTCCACCAGGGCAGCCTTGGCCAGGTCCTCGCGATCCTTGCTCATGGCGAGTTCTGCCTTGATCTGCCAGTCGTCGGCCTGGCGGCGCAGCTGCTCCGCCCGGCGATGCAGGGTCTTCTTCTCGGCGATCACCTTGGCAGTGCCGCTGCGTACCTCCACCAGGGTCTCTTCCATCTCCTGGATGACCATGCGGATCATTTTTTCCGGGTTTTCGGCCTTGTCCAGCAGGGCGCTGATGTTGGCGTTGATGATGTCGGTCAAGCGCGAAAAGATGCTCATGGTCTGGATTCCTTCGTTGGGTGAGTCGGTTTGACGAATGTCTGTGTCAAAGCAGCTTCTGTGCCAGTCTCTGTAAAATTTCCAAACTATTGAATTTAATGGCAAAAAAATTCTCTTAAATCCATGATCCATGCGCGCGTGGTGAATTTGCTCACTTGATGGTACTTTCGGCGAAATCATTCTGCTGGAGTCTGCCATGCCCTCTGACGCGTCCGCGCCTCGCATGATCGGGGAGTCCGCGAGTTTTCTGGAAATGCAGGAGCACGTCTCCCGCGTCGCCCCGCTGCGCAAGCCGGTGCTGATCGTCGGCGAACGCGGCACCGGCAAGGAGCTGATTGCCGCGCGCCTGCACTATCTTTCCCGCCGCTGGCAGCAGGCTTTCCTCAAGATCAATTGCGCGGCTGTCAGCGAGACGCTGCTGGAGTCTCAGCTCTTCGGCCACGAGGCCGGTGCATTCACTGGCGCCACCAGTCAGAAGAAAGGCTACTTCGAGCGTGCCGATGGCGGCACGCTGTTTCTGGACGAGCTCGCCAATACGGCCCTGCCAGTTCAGGAGAAGATTCTGCGAGTCATCGAGTATGGCGAGTTCGAACGCCTCGGGGGCAATCAGACGCTCAAGGTGGATGTGCGTCTCGTGGCGGCCACCAACGAGGACCTGCCGAGTCTGGCCCGACGCGGCAGATTCCGCGAGGACCTGCTGGACAGACTGGCCTTCGACGTCATCACGCTGCCGCCGCTGCGGGCGCGGGTAGAGGACATTCTGGTGCTGGCCGAGCACTTCGCCGTCGGCATGGTGAAGGAGCTGGGCGGAGACTATTTCCATGGCTTCACCCCGAACATGCAGCGCATGCTGCAGACCCACACCTGGCCGGGCAATGTGCGCGAATTGAAGAACGTGGTGGAACGCGCGGTCTATCACTGCCCCGACAAGCCCATCAGTCATCTGGTGTTCAATCCGTTCGAATCGCCCTTCCGCCCGAGCAGTCCCGCAGCGCTGGCGCAAACCGCCGCTGCCAGCGTTCCAGCCATGGCCGCCACGGCGGGGGCCCCGGATCTGAGCCAGCTGGACACCCTGGACTTCGTCACGCACGTACAGCAGTACGAGATCGAGCTGCTCAAGCAGGCCATGAAGCGCTCGCAGTTCAATCAGCGCAAGGCGGCCGAGTTCCTGCAGATGAGTTATCACCAGTTGCGTGGCTATCTGCGCAAGTACGATCTGCTGGGCTGAGGCGGTTTCCATGCACTTCCAGTTTCCGGCGATCAACTCTCTCTCCTGGCTTGCCAGTTTGCGGGCCCTTGCGCTGGCCATCGGCGGCCGTGACAAACTTTTCGATCGCACCTGCATGCTCTGGTTTTTCGCAGCGATTCACTATGCGGGTCTGCAGCACTGGCTGAGCACGCTGGAGGTCATAGACCTGTTGCTGGTGCCGCGCAACTATGGCTGGGTGCTGCAATTCGGCTCCGGCATTGCCTTCTGGACACAGTTTCTTTTGTGTAGTTGTCAGCAGCTCCTGGCACGTCGCTTCCTCGTGCAAGGTATAGCCTTGGTTGAACAGATGCGGGCCGCAATTCAATACCATACATTCAATTACGCACAGCAAAGACCGCAAGTGATGAAGACTTTCGAGGTCTTCGAGCGCCGGCCTGAGGAAACGCAGGAGCAGGCCATTACCCACGTTGATCTGCAGATTCGCGCGGGCAGGCGTCAGGGCCGCAATCCCGTCACTTCTACTGTTCTCGGCGCCGGCGAGGGGGTATGGGCATGAACGCGTCGTTGACGTTGATACCTGTGCAGCTGTGGCGCATTTCTCGAGAGGGGCAGGATGTGCGCGCACAGATGTCCTTGCTGGCGCCGCGGGAACTGGCGCACCTGGACACGCTGCGCGATGCCGGTATGCGGGATCGCCATGTGCTGACGCGCGCAGCCCTGCGCGTGCTGCTTAGTCGCTGGTTTCCTCACGTGACACCCGAGCAGTGGCTCTTCACTCGCACGAGCAACGGTCGACCCGAAGTGGCCGGCCCCGTCCCGGCAGGGTCCATCGCCTTCAACGTGGCGCACACCGATGATGAGATCATTCTGGCGCTGACTGCCGTGGCGAGAGTGGGGGTGGATGTCGAGGCGCTGCAGCGCAAGCCGGATGCGCTGGCGCTTGCGCGTCGTCATTTCCAGCCCGAAGAGGTTGCCGTACTGCAGGCTCTCCCGGCGTCCATGCAGCAGCGGCGCTTCCTGGAGCTGTGGACGCTCAAGGAAGCCTGTGTAAAGGCGACTGGGCAGGGTCTGGCCCGCGGCCTGCGCCAGACGGGTTTCGCGCTCGACGAGGATTCGGGCATCGCGCTGTTGCCGTCGGGCGCCGGGAATCCTGGTGTCTGGCAGTTCCGACAATGGTCCCTTGCCGGCAAGCATCTGGTGGCTTTGGCCCTGAACGGCGCGGACAAGCCTGTGGTGGTGCAGTGGGCTTGCCTGCAGAATCTGCAGCCAGCAGGCATGGCAAGCGAGCCCGTACTGCTGCGCACCTCTGCCCCGGTTCAGGCGAGGATGTACTCCAGCACGAACTTGGAGCCGTAGAAGCCCAGGATCAGCAGGCCGAAACCTGAGAGCGTGAAACGGATGGCGGTGGTGCCACGCCAGCCCAGCTGGTGTCTACCCCAGAGAAGCACGCTGAACACGGCCCAGGCCAGCAGTGAAAAGACGGTCTTGTGTGGCAGTCCCTGCGCCCACATGTCCTCGACGAACACGAAGCCCGCCACGATGCCCAGGGTGAGCAGTGCCTGAGCGACCCACAGCAGCTCGAAGAGAAATGCCTCCATGTCCTGCAAGGGTGGAAAGCGACGTATCACGCTGGCGGCATGGCGGTGCCGCAGCTGATGATTCTGAAAGGCCAGGAAGCCGGCCTGCAGGGCAGCGATCGTGAACAGGCTGTAGGCGAGAATCGACAGCAGTACATGCCCCGCCAGCCCGGGTTCAAGCGGGCGGGGCGGGTAGCTGCTGCGAATCAGCAGCGATGCCAGGATGGCGAGAATGGCCAGTGGAAACAGGCCCAGCAACAGGATGCCCAGCGGCTTGCGCAGATTGCTGACAAGCACCAGCAGAGAGATCGCCGCAAATATCAGTGTGCTGATCTCGACAATACCGAAGTGATAACCGGCACCATTGTGAATGACGCCACCTGCGCTCAATGCATGCGCCAGAACTGCCAGCACGCCCAGCACGAAGACATTGCGGCTGCTGGTGGCATCGTGCACGCGTGCCTGCAGCAGTCGAGCCTGCAGGACCAGGCTGCTGGAGTAGAACAGGATCGCGATGATTCCAGCGATGGTGCTAGTCTGCATGGGAGTCTCGGAGCTGTGGCGGATGCGGAACTGCATCGGGTCTTGCCAAGAGCGGAAGAAGTTTCTCACAAGGTGGCTGGGCCGATGAAGTGATATTTTCCGCGTGCCCGCAGCTGTCATGCCTGTAGGGTATCTGGCTATAATCGCGCGCACTCCGCGCTTGACCCGCAATGAGATGAACTCCCAACAGACGGACGTGAACCATGTTTGACAGCCTGACCGAACGACTTTCCGGTGCCCTGCGCAAGATCAGCGGCAAGGACACCCTGACCGACAACAACATCCAGGACGCGCTGCGTGAAGTGCGCAAGGCCCTGCTCGAAGCCGATGTGGCGCTGCCGGTCGTCAAGGGCTTCATCGAGCGGGTGCGTCAGCGGGCTGTCGGGCAGGAAGTCTCCCAGAGCCTGAGTCCGAGTCAGGCCTTCATCAAGATTGTCCAGGCCGAACTCGAAGCCGTCATGGGCGTGGCCAACGAATCCCTCAATCTGCGCGCCCAGCCGCCCGCCATCATCCTGATGGCCGGTCTGCAGGGTGCCGGCAAGACCACCACGGTGGCCAAGCTGTCCCTGTGGTTGAAGCAGAATCAGAAAAAGAACGTCATGGTGGTCAGCGCCGACGTCTATCGTCCCGCGGCGATTGCCCAATTGCAGACGCTGGCGGCGGATGTCGGCGTGGAGTTCTTCCCCAGCAGTGTGGGCGAGAGCCCCCTCGCTATTGTGGAGGCGGCGCTGAAGGACGCCAGGCGCAAGTTCATGGATGTGCTGATCGTGGACACCGCCGGCCGACTGGCCATCGACGAGGACATGATGGCGGAGATCCGCCAGCTGCATGCCGCCCTGAATCCGGTGGAAACCCTCTTCGTGGTGGACGCCATGACGGGCCAGGACGCGGCCAACACCGCCAAGGCCTTCAATGACGCGCTGTCCCTGACGGGCATCATCCTCACCAAGGCCGACGGCGACGCGCGTGGTGGTGCGGCACTGTCCGTGCGGCAGATCACCGGCAAGCCGATCAAGTTCATCGGCGTGGGCGAGAAATCCGATGCCCTGGAGCCGTTCTACCCTGACCGTATCGCCACGCGCATCCTGGGCATGGGCGACCTGCTATCGCTGATCGAGGAAGTCGAGCGCAAGGTGGACCGCGAGAAAGCCGAGCGCATCGCCAGCAAGATCAAGAAGGGCAAGGGCTTCGATCTCGAGGATTTCCGCGAGCAGATCAAGCAGATGCAGAACATGGGCGGAATGGCAAACATCATGGACAAGCTGCCCGGCATGGGCGCGCTGCCGCCTGGCGCCGCCAAGATGGTGGACGACTCCCTGTTCCGCCGCATGGAGGCCATCATCAACTCCATGACCATGAAGGAACGCATGAACCCTGACATTCTCAATGGCTCCCGCAAGCGTCGCATCACGCTGGGTTCAGGCACGGACATTCAGGACCTGAACCGCCTGCTCAAGCAGCACAAGCAGATGCAGAAAGTCATGAAGAAGATGAAGAGTGGTGGTTTGGCCAACATGATGCGCGGGCTTGGCGGCATGCGTGGTCCAGGTGGATTCCCGGGGGCCGGAGGGCCGCCGCGCTTCTGATGGCAGGGGGTTTTCGCCAAAGATTTCTTCCATCTGTGCAGTTATTCACATAGAATGCCTGCCTTTTTCCGGCCTCCGCACTTCCAAGGGTCGCTCGCCCAAGGCGGCGACCAAGTGCAAGTGCTTGAGGTCATGTCAGTTTTTTTGTTTGGTTGCCTAACTCAGGAAGCTTACGTTTATGGTCACTATTCGACTGGCTCGTGCCGGTGCCAAGAAGAAGCCGTTTTACTACATCACTGTTGCCGATCAGCGCAATGCCCGTGATGGCCGTTTCATCGAGCGTATCGGGTTCTTCAATCCCGTTGCCCGTGGCAAGGAAGAGCGTCTGCGCATCAACCTGGATCGCGTGCAGTACTGGTCTGGCAATGGCGCACAGACAAGCCAGCGCGTTGCTGCGTTGGTGAAGGAAGCCTCTGCTGCGGCCACCACTGCAGCCTGAAGGCATGAGTTTTGACCCACAGCCACTGGTAACCATCGGACGCATCGGGCGCCTGTACGGCATCAAGGGCTGGGTCAAGCTGATTTCCTACACGGATCCGCAGGACAACATTCTCGACTACACGCTTCTGCTGGCCTGCATTGGCGGCGAGTGGAAACCTTTCGAGATGGATGACTGCAAAGTGCATGGCAAGGGGCTGATCGCCCATTTCGCCGGTTACGACGACCCCGACGAATCGAAGCTGCTGGCTGGCGTGGAGCTGGCGGTGACGCGCGATCAGCTGCCGGCACTCGATCCTGATGATTTCTACTGGCACGAGTTGGTCGGCATGCGCGTCGAGACACTGGCTGGTCAGTGGCTGGGGAATGTCGCCAAGTTGCTGGAAACCGGCGCCAATGATGTGCTCGTGGTGAAGCCCTGCAAGGGCAGCGTTGATGGTCGGGAACGTCTGATCCCCTACCTGCCACAGCGGGTGGTGCATCGGGTGAGTCGAGAGGACAAGTGCATCACTGTCGACTGGGAGCCGGATTATCTGGCGTGACAGAGCGCAGGGGGGGCGGCCGTGAAGATCGACATTGTCACGTTGTTGCCTGAAATGTTCGCGGCCATCACCGAGCATGGCATCACGGGGCGAGCGTGTCGCGAAGGCATCGTGACAGTGCGCAGCTGGAATCCGCGGGATTTCACCTTTGACCGCCACCGCACCGTGGACGATCGCCCCTTCGGAGGCGGCCCGGGCATGCTGATGAAGACGGAGCCACTGGCAGCCGCCATCGGCGCAGCCAGGGCAGCACTGAGCGCGGAAGGTGAAGAACCTGTGGTGATCTACCTGTCACCTCAGGGTCGGCGCCTAGATCAGCGCGGAGTGGAGGAACTGGCCAGGCGAAGTGCGATGATCCTTGTCTGCGGTCGCTACCAGGGCATCGACGAGCGCGTACTGCAGAGCGAGATCGACGAAGAGTGGTCGATAGGGGACTATGTCCTCAGTGGCGGTGAACTGGGTGCCATGGTCATGATGGACGCCGTCATCCGCTACCAACCCGGCGCGCTGGGGCATGAAGGTTCGGCGCAAGCCGATTCGTTCGCGGATGGCCTGCTGGATTGTCCGCAGTACACCAGGCCACAGGTGTTTTGCGGACAGGCAGTGCCGGCGGTGCTGACCGGAGGCAACCACGAAGAGATACGCAGATGGCGATTGCAGCAAAGCCTCGGGGCAACCTGGCTGAAGCGACCGGATCTGCTGGAAGGAATGACGCTCGACAACGAGCAGAAGAGTTTGCTGGAACAATTTATTGATGATTACGAGGCGCAGCGCTGACGCGTGGCACTCGCACCCGGGAGCAAGACAATGAGTAAGAACAAGATCATTCAGATGGTTGAGCAGGCACAGATGAGCAAGGAGATCCCGGAGTTCAGCCCCGGTGACACGGTCGTCGTGCAAGTAAAGATCAAGGAAGGCGACCGCGAGCGTCTGCAGGCCTTCGAAGGCGTGGTCATCGGGATCCGCAATCGCGCGCTGAACTCCTCCTTCACCGTGCGCAAGATCTCTCACGGTGTGGGTGTCGAGCGTACCTTCCAGACCTACAGCCCCATGCTTGACAGCATCACGCTGAAGCGTCGCGGCGACGTGCGTCAGGCCAAGCTGTACTACCTGCGCGATCTGTCCGGCAAGGCAGCCCGCATCACCGAGAAACTGGAAAAGAAATCAAGCTGAACCGGCGCCGCTCAATGCGGCAGGCTCTGGCAGCCAGGAAAAAGGGAGAACGTTCGCGTGTCTCCCTTTTTTCATTGGCGAGGCAAAAGTCGCCTGTGATACCTTTGCGTCCAATCCCAACTGCCTTCGAGGGCCTGTGCTCATGAAGACGTCACTCCGTTTCAGCTTTACCCTGGTGCTGCTCGCTGGCGGTCTTTCATCCATGGTAGTCGCCCAGGATGCCGCCATTCCCGAGTGGGCTCAAGCACTCAAGTCCCGCCTTACCAACTCTTTGATGGCCGCAACTGGTGCACAATTGCAGATTGTCGCGATCAGCGAAACTTCGTTCGAAGGCTTGATCGAAGTGGAGCTGGATTCTGGCGAAAAACTCTTCACCGATCGTACGGGGGAGCATCTGGTGACCGGAGATCTGTTTCGGGCCACCGAGACCGGACTCGTCAATCTTTCTGCAGCCGCTCGCCAGAAGCAGATTGCGGAATGGGTCGCTGCCGTGCCGGAAGACGAGATGGTGATCTTCACTCCGGAGCAGACCAAGGCCACGATCACGGTGTTCACCGATGTGGACTGCGCCTATTGCCGCAAGCTGCATGGTGACATGGAAGCCATCCTGGATCTTGGTATTCAGGTACGGTATGTCGCCTACCCGCGTGGCGGCGAAACATCCGAAGCCTATCCCAAGATGATTTCCGTGTGGTGTTCAGAGGACCGCAAGCGTTCCTTGACTCAGGCCAAGAATGGTCAAAACCTGCCAAGCCGCGAGTGCGACAATCCCGTGTTGCGACACTACAATCTCGGGAATCGCGTTGGCATTTCCGGCACGCCGGCATTGGTGCTGCAGGACGGTACCGTCATTCCCGGCTATCTCGAGCCGGCCCAGCTGGCAGGCGCCGTTCTCGGCCAGTAGGCTGGCTGTCCGAACACCCACGACAACCCACGCTACTTCGCCGCGCCACACCGCTGCGCGGGTGCTTTTCCGTCCGTGTTTTTGAGTACAATAAGTGCCATTTTTCACTTCAGACTACGAGGAAAGGACTTGAAACAGAGCGCAGAAGCAGCAGGCAAACAGCTATTCAACGTCGGGATCTGTGGCCTTGGCACGGTCGGAGGCGGCACCCTGACGCTGCTGCAGTCCAAGCAGGAAGAACTGGTTCGCAGACTTGGACGGACCCTGCGAGTGACTCATGTCGCCTCGCGTCGACGCAATCCTGAATTCGACTACTCCGGTGTGCAGTACAGTGCGGAAGTGTTCGCTGTGGCCGACGATCCGGCCGTGGACATCCTCGTGGAAGTGCTCGGCGGCACAGAGCCGGCGCTCGCGTTGATCTTGCGGGCCATCGAGAATGGCAAGCATGTCGTGACCGCCAACAAGGCGTTGATTGCTGTGCATGGCAATGAGATCTTCGCCGCCGCCCGCCGCCGTGGCGTCATCGTGGCCTACGAAAGCGCCGTCGCCGGGGGCATCCCCATCATCAAGGCGCTGCGCGAGGGTCTGGCTGCCAACTCGATCCAGTGGCTTGCCGGCATCATCAACGGCACCGGCAATTTCATCATGACGGAGATGGCGCAGAAGGGCCGCAGTTTCGAGGACGTGCTCAAGGAAGCTCAGGCGTTGGGGTATGCCGAGGCCGATCCTTCCTTCGACGTGGAAGGCATCGATGCGGCGCACAAGCTCACCATTCTCGCCTCCAATGCCTTCGGCATTGCTCTGAGTTTCGACAAGGTTTACACGGAAGGCATCAGCAAGGTCACTACGGCCGATGTGAGCTACGCCGAAGAGCTGGGCTATCGCATCAAGCACCTCGGCATTGCGCGCATTACGGCGTCTGGCATCGAGATGCGCGTGCATCCCACATTGATTTCCTCGCAGAAGCTCATCGCCAACGTCAACGGCGTGATGAATGCGGTGGTGGTGAAGGGGGACTCCGCAGGGTCCACGCTCTATTACGGTCCGGGAGCAGGCGCCAAGGCCACGGCCTCGTCCGTGGTGGCGGACCTCATCGACATCGTGCGCAGCTATGGCGGTAGCGAGGACGTGCGTCCCGCCTGTGTGCCAGCGCTCTCGTTCGTCAGTCTGCGTGACGATGTGCCCATCCTGAAAATCAACGAGATCGAGTGCGAGTACTACCTGCGCATTTCCGTGCGCGACAGGATCGGCGTCATGGCTCGCATCTCGCAAATTCTCATGCAGCACAGCATCAATATCGAAGCTCTGATCCAGAAGGAGCCGGATGCAGCTCAATCCGGCGAGGTGATAGTGCCCGTGGTGCTGCTGACTGGCAAGGTGCAGGAGAGCAACATGAACAAGGCCATCGCGGCCATCGAGGCACTGCCAGAGGTTGTCGAGCGCATCACCCGCATTCGCGTGGAGCTTTTCGACGGCGACGGCAATTGATGAACACGAATTCAAGCAGGCAGTCAGCATGAAATACATCAGCACACGCGGGCAGTCGCCCGCTCAGACCTTCGAACAGGTTCTGCTCACCGGGCTGGCGCCTGACGGCGGCCTGTACGTTCCCGAGTCACTGCCTCGGTTCAGTCAGGCGCAGATCTCCGCATGGGCCGGGCTGGATTATCCCGCGCTGGCGCACGAGGTGATCACGCCCTTTGTCGATGGCGCGATCGACTCGACCACCCTGCGTCGCCTGATCGACAAGAGCTATGCGGGCTTTGCTCACAAGGCCGTTGCCCCGCTGCGGCAACTCGCTCACAACGAATGGGTGCTGGAGCTGTATTGCGGCCCGACACTCGCATTCAAGGATTTCGCCCTGCAATTGCTGGGCAATCTGCTGGACCACGTGCTCACCCGCAACAACCAGAAAGTGGTGATTCTTGGCGCGACTTCGGGTGACACCGGTTCGGCAGCGCTGGAGGGGTGTCGTCACTGCGAGAATGTCGACATCTTCATCCTCCACCCGCATCAGCGCGTGTCTGAAGTCCAGCGTCGGCAGATGACTACCGTGCTGGGTAGAAATGTCCACAACATTGCCGTGCGCGGCAATTTCGATGACTGCCAGCGCATCGTGAAATCGGCCTTTGGTGACCAGTCGTTCCTGCCGCCAGGCCGTCAGCTGGTGGCGGTGAACTCGATCAACTGGGCGCGCATCATGGCGCAGATCGTCTACTACTTCTATGCCGCGCTCGCCCTGGGTGCGCCGCACCGCCAGGTTTCCTTCTCGGTGCCTACCGGCAATTTCGGTGACATCTACGCTGGCTACCTGGCCATGCGCATGGGTCTGCCGGTGAAGCAGCTCATCATCGCCACCAACAGCAATGATATCCTGCATCGCTTCATGAGCAGGAATGATTATTCTCAATCTGCGCTGCAGCAAACACTGGCGCCCAGCATGGACATCATGGTCTCCAGCAATTTCGAGCGCTACCTGTTCGATCTTTTCGAGCGCGATGGTAAGGCGCTGGCGCGCTTCATGACTGACCCCACCCAGGCCGCCCGCGGCGTGGATCCGGCGCTGTGGCAGCAGGCGCGGCAGATCTTCGCCAGCGCCCGTGTCAGTGACGACGAGACCTGCGCCGTGATCCGCGAGGTCTACGAGCAATCCCAGTTCCTTGTTGATCCGCACACGGCCATTGGCATCAAGGCTGCCCGTGACTGCAACGCCGACACAGCGGTGCCGATGATCACCCTGGCAACGGCGCATCCGGTGAAGTTCGGCGATGCCGTGCAGCGTGCCGGGCTCGACTCCCCGGAGTTGCCGCCGCACATGCGTGATCTGTTCGAGCGCGAGGAGCGTTATGCCGTGCTCGACAACGCCCTGGGCGCCGTCACGGACTTCGTGCAACGTCATCTGTGAGCATGCTGATCCGTCGCCGTAAGTCGAGTGCTGCAGCGCAGAGTGCACTGGCTGTCCCCGCGCTGCTGCGGCGGGTCCTCGCCGCACGGCAGGTACTGCGCGAGGACGACCGCGCGCTGGATTTCCAGTATCTTCTGCCGCCCTCGGCCCTGAGTGGCATCGACTCTGCCGTCGCGTTGCTCATGGCGCAGCTGCCTGAGCAGCGCCGCATCCTCATCGTGTCCGACTTCGATGCCGACGGAGCTACCAGCTGCGTGCTGGCTCTGCGGGCACTGCGCGCAATGGGTTTTGCCCATGTCGACTACATCGTGCCGAACCGTTTCGAATACGGCTACGGCCTGACTCCCGAGATCGTCGAACTGGCTAGAAGCAAGGCGCCCGATCTGCTGCTGACTGTGGACAACGGCATCGCGAGCCTGGAAGGTGTCAGGGCGGCACGGGCTCTCGGCATCCAGGTGCTCATCACGGATCACCATCTGCCTGGCATGGAGCTTCCCGAAGCCGATGCCATCGTCAATCCCAATCAGCAGCAGTGTTGCTTTCCCAGCAAGGCGCTGGCTGGCGTGGGCGTCGTGTTCTATGTCATGGCGGCACTGCGCAGCGCGCTGCGTGAAGCGGGCTGGTTTGTTCAACGGGGAATTGCCGAACCCCATCTGGCTGCGTTCCTGGATCTGGTGGCGCTGGGCACAGTGGCCGATGTCGTGCCGCTGGATCGCAACAATCGCATTCTCGTCAACGAAGGGCTCAAGCGCATTCGTGCGGGCAAGGCCTGCCCCGGTATTCTTGCCCTGCTGGCGCTGGGTAAACGCTCCATGGCGTCGCTGCAGGCCAGTGATCTCGGCTTTGCGGCAGGACCCCGCCTGAATGCTGCCGGAAGGCTGGATGACATGGCTCTCGGCATTGAGTGTCTGCTGTGCGACCAGCCGGAGCGTGCCATGCGGATCGCGCAGCAGCTGGACGAAATGAACGAGCGGCGCAAGTCTATTGAAGAAGATATGCGGGACCAGGCACTTCAGGAACTGGAGGCTCTTGAGATTGCTCCGCACTCTGCGCCAGCCGGCGTGTGTCTGTTTCACCCACAATGGCATCAGGGAGTTATCGGGATTCTGGCGGCACGCATCAAGGAGCGCCTGCACCGGCCAGTCATTGCCTTCGCCCGTGCGGGTGCAGATGAGAACGGCGAGCCGCAGCTCAAGGGTTCGGCGCGTTCCATCGCTGGACTGCACATCCGTGATGTGCTGGACACGCTGGCGACGCGCAACCCCGGGCTGATCAGTCGCTTCGGCGGCCATGCCATGGCCGCTGGGTTGAGTCTGCGGGAGTGCGACTACCCGCGCTTCAGTCAAGCGTTTGCTGAACTGGTGGCGGCGCAACTGAGCGAGGAGGCCCTGCAGGCTTGCATTCTCACAGATGGCGAAGTGACTGCTGAGGAGCTGACGCTGGCGACTGCCCAGCTGTTGCGCGAGGCCGGTCCGTGGGGGCAGGGTTTTCCGGAGCCAAGTTTTGACGGCGAGTTCGACGTGCTGCAGCAGCGGCTGCTGGGTGAACGCCACCTCAAGCTGGTGCTTTGCCCTCCCGGCCGGCGTGGGCTCCTTCTGGATGCCATCGCCTTCAATGTTCAGGGCGAGCACTGGTCCGGCTGCAAAGTGTCCAGGATTCGTGCGGTGTACCGGCTCGACGTCAATGAATTCCGCGGACAGCGCAATCTGCAGCTAATCATCGACCAGCTGGAGCCAGTGCAGGAGTAGTGTTACCTTTAGTCACAAGAAACAGACGTCGCACTGCCCTTGCCGCAGCTAGAATGCGGTCATGTCAGCAGCAAGCAGACCCAGGAGAGTGACAATGCAAACGCCATTCAAGACCTTTCTTGTCGCGGCCGCCGTGCTGGTGCTGCCGTCTCTGGTTCAGGCCCAGGTATTTCAAGGCGAGGAAATCGAGGTCGAGCTGATTTCCGAGAGTGTCAATGTGGTGCCGGGCGAGACCCTGTGGCTCGCCCTGCGCTTGACACCCACCGAGCACTGGCACACCTACTCGCGGTGGCAGGGCGATAGCGGCGAGGCGACGCGACTGACCAACTGGCAGCTGCCAGCAGGTGCAGTGGCCGGCGAGATACAGTTCCCCACGCCAACGTGGCTGCCATTCCCCGGCTCCGATCTCGTGACCTTCTCTTACAAGGACGAAGTGTTCCTGCCAGTGCCCATCGACGTGCCTGCATCCCTGGCCGCCACCATCTTTGACATCTCGGTTTTCGCCGAATGGCAGGTCTGTGACGAGATCTGCATTCTGGGAGAAGCCACGCTTTCCCTCAGTCTGCCTGTCGAGGGCAGCAGCCTGGAGGCCGACCCGCGCTGGCAGCCGGCCTTCGCCAGCACCCGCGCCAATATGCCGCTGACAGCGGATGAACATGCCGTGCAGGCCATGTTCGCCGAAGCGGGCGAGCGCATCAGTTTTTCCTTCCAGGAGGCCGGCAGTGTGTTTGACGGTGCCACCGATGTCTGGTTCTTCCCGGAAAGCAAACGCATCCTCAAGCCTGGCCCCCTGCGTGATGTCACGCTGACTGATGCCATGGCTCAGATCACGCACGCCAAGGCGCGTCGTTTTCTGGTCGAGAACAGCCAGATTCCGGGCCTGCTCTCGGTAGGTTATGCCGATGGTCGCACTCAGGGCTATCTGGTAGGGGCAGTGCCCGTTACCAGCGACAGTCTGGCTTCCATCACGGCACTGGCGGGTGGTGCCCCCGGGAATGGCGACAGCGGGTCCGCCAGCGGCGGCCCCGGCCTGCTCACAGTCATGCTGTTCGCCCTCACGGGTGGCCTGATCCTCAACCTCATGCCCTGTGTGTTCCCGGTGCTTTCGTTGAAGGTGCTTGCTTTAGCCGCCAACAGTGGCACAGCGCAGGCGCAGCAGCGACTGCACGGGCTGGCCTACACCGCCGGCATCATCGTCACCTTCATGCTGCTGGCGTCCATCCTGCTCGCCTTGCGGGCAGGGGGAGAAGCAGTAGGCTGGGCCTTCCAGCTGCAGTCACCCTGGTTTGTCGCACTGCTGATCTACCTGTTCTTCGTGATGGGTCTGAGCCTCTCGGGCGTGTACGAATTCGGCAGCAACTTCATGGGGGCGGGAAGCTCGCTCGCCGGCAGCACCGGCTACAAGGGCTCCTTCTTCACCGGCGTGCTGGCGACAGTTGTGGCCAGCCCCTGTACGGCGCCGTTCATGGGCGCTGCCCTTGGCTTCGCCCTGTCCCAGTCCTGGCTGGTCGCGATGGTGGTCTTCGTGTGCCTGGGTCTGGGCATGGCACTGCCGTTCCTCTTGCTCTCGTTCAGCCCGGCTCTGCTGCGCTTCATGCCGAGACCTGGTGCCTGGATGAATACCTTCAAGGAATTCATGGCCTTCCCGATGTATGCCACTGTACTCTGGCTGTTGTGGGTGCTGGGGAATCAGACGGGCGTCAATGGCATGGCCGCAGTGGTCGGTTCCTGTCTGCTGCTGGCGTTCGGGCTGTGGCTGCTGCAGAAGCGTCGTGTGATGGGTCCGTTCTGGCGCACCGCCAATGTGGTCGTGGCTGCGACTCTGGTGCTGATTGTCGTCTACGCGCTGCAGTCCCCGCTGTTGCAGACGCGCCAGGCCAGTGCCGTGGTCGCCGGCGCCGAGGGAGAGCAATCGCTGCTGGACGATGTGTATGAGCCTTTTTCGGCCGCTCGACTCGCGGAGCTGCAGGCGGCAGGGCGTCCGGTGTTCATCAACATGACGGCTGCCTGGTGCATTACCTGTCTGGCAAACGAAGAGACCACGCTAAGCTCCAAGCGTGTCATTCAGGCGATGCAGGACAGCGACATTGTCTATCTCAAGGGCGACTGGACGAACCAGGATCCGGAGATCAGCGAAGTGTTGGAGCGCTTCAAGCGCCCCAGCGTGCCACTCTATCTGCTCTATCCCGGTGCTGGCAGGGAGCCCGTGATCCTGCCGCAGATTCTCACGCCTTCGATCATGGTCGACGCGTTCTCCGCGATCTGACGCGAAACGGTTGTACCATTCTGACGCGGCTGTCAATGACGCCGGGCTGGCGTTCGCAGGGCAGACCCATGGAGACCAGTGCAGGCCTGATGCCTGAGCTTGCAAGCGGATACCCGATACATGAAGTTGATCAGGTTCGGCATGGCGATGTTGATCACGGCGTTGATCTTCACCCTGTTGATCGTCGCACAGGATCTGCTGTTGCCACTGGTGCCTTCGTTCGCATTCGTCTTGGTCGCCCTGTCCTCCCGCGCTTTCTCTGTTTCGCATTGTCCATTCTCAGTTTTGTGTTCGGCATTTCCATGCTGGTGCAGTTCATCACCGGCAGTTTGTCGGACGTGGGCAATGCCACCATCGATTCCGAAAGGAACCTGCGCGCGCTGTGGGCCCATCTGCCGTTTGCCGAATACGTCCCCATCGACGGTTTCTTTGACAACATGGCGGCGCGACTCGATCTTTCCGCTAACGTGACGACAGTGGCGGTTTCGTTTACCGGCATCGCGAGGGACAGTCTGCTGATCTTTCTGCTCAATTTCATTCCCACCATCGGTTCCATCGTCGCTACCCTTTTTCCGTCGCTTATGGCGCTGGCGCAAAGCAGCGATGGCTTCGGTCTCTTCTTTGCTGTGCTGCTCGGCATCACATCCCTGCAGATACTGATCGGCAACATCATCGAGCCGCGCATCACAGGACGTTCGCTCAACCTCAGCCCGGTTGTGATTCTGTTCAATCTTGCCCTGTGGGGCTCGATCTGGGGTGTGCCCGGCATGTTCATGTGCGTGCCTTTGCTGATTATCACCACCATCGTGCTTGCTCACTTCCCTCGAACACGACCCATCGCGATTCTTCTCTCGAGTGATGGACGCGTGAACATCACCGAAGATTGACCTGCAAAGCCGCTTCGCAGAGGGTATAATTTAGCGTCTTTTCGAGAGAAACCACTGATTGGAACAGCCGATGAAAATTGCCGATATTCGCCAGAAGTTTCTGCAGTACTTCCATTCCCAGGGTCATCAGATCGTGGCCAGCAGTTCGCTGGTGCCGTCCAATGATCCCACCCTGCTGTTCACCAATGCCGGCATGGTGCAGTTCAAGGACCTGTTTCTTGGCAACGAGGTGCGCTCCTACAATCGCGCCACGACTTCCCAGCGTTGCGTGCGTGCCGGTGGCAAGCACAACGACCTCGAGAACGTGGGTTACACAGCGCGTCACCATACTTTCTTTGAGATGCTGGGCAACTTCAGTTTCGGCGACTACTTCAAGCGTGATGCGATCCGCTTCGCCTGGGAGTTTCTGACGAAGGAACTCGGCCTGCCTGCCGACAGACTCTGGGTCACGGTTTTCCACGAGGACGACGAGGCCGCCGCCATCTGGCTCAATGAGGTGGGTGTTCCCGCCGATCGGCTGTCTCGCCTGGGCGAGAAGGACAACTTCTGGGCCATGGGGGACACCGGACCCTGTGGACCCTGTACCGAGATCTTCTACGACCACGGCCCGGAGGTGGCAGGAGGGCCGCCGGGAAGTCCCGATGACGACGGCGATCGCTACATCGAGATCTGGAATCTGGTGTTCATGCAATTCGACCGTCAACCTGACGGGAAATTGGTGCGTCTCCCCAAACCGTCGGTGGACACCGGCATGGGGCTCGAGCGCCTGGCAGCGGTGCTGCAGCATGTGCACAGCAATTACGAGATTGATCTGTTCCAAGCGCTGTTGAAGGCAGCAGCCGAAGTCACCGGCACGGCAGACTCCAACAACACGTCCCTGCGCGTCATAGCAGACCATATACGCTCCTGTTCCTTCCTGGTGGCAGACGGTGTGCTGCCGTCCAACGAAGGGCGCGGCTATGTGCTGCGTCGCATCATTCGTCGTGCGGTGCGCCATGGCTATCAGCTGGGTGTGAAGGAGATTTTCTTCTATCGTCTAGTGTCGGCGCTGGTCGAGCAGATGGGTGACGCCTATCCGGAACTGAGGGCGCGTCAGGACATTGTCGAGAAAGTGCTGCGCGAGGAAGAACAGCAATTTGCCCGCACATTGGAGAACGGCATGGCCATTCTCAAGGATGCCATCGCAGGCTTGCAGACCGCTGTGGTGCCGGGAGACACAGTATTCCGGCTTTACGATACTTTCGGTTTCCCCGTCGATCTGACGGCCGATGTGGCTCGCGAGCATCAGCTGACCCTGGACATGGAAGGCTTCGAGCGTGCCATGGCTGTGCAGAAGCAGCAGGCGCGTGCGGCCAGCCAATTCAATGCCGTGGAAAAGTTGGTCATCAATCTGGAGCGGGGCACTCAGTTCACCGGCTACGACACCCTGCAGGGGCAGGCTCGCGTTATGGCGATTTACAGCAATGGTGCCCAGGTTCGCGCCATCAATGCCAACGAGGAAGCGCTGCTGATTCTCAATGCAAGTCCGTTCTATGCTGAGTCCGGCGGCCAGGTCGGCGACAAGGGCTTTGTCAGCAGCCACAGCGGTGCTGCGAATGAAGCCGTGTTCGAGATCATCGACACGCAGAAGCAGGGCGAGCATTTCATTCACAAGGGCATTCTGCGTTCCGGCACTCTGGCCGAGGGCGATGAGGTTGACGCCAGCGTCGCCGCCGAGAACCGGGCCGCCATTGCCTTGAACCACTCTGCCACGCACCTGCTTCATGCCGCGCTGCGCAAGGTCCTCGGCACGCACGTTACCCAGAAGGGTTCGCTGGTGTCGGCTGATCGTCTACGCTTCGATTTCTCGCATCAGACAGCCGTGACCGCAGCCGAACTGGCACAGATCGAGGCTCTGGTAAATGCCGAGATCCTCCGCAATTCTCCGGTCAGCAAGCAGATCATGGGCATGGAGCAGGCAATGAACAAGGGAGCCATGGCACTGTTCGGCGAGAAATACGGCGACGAAGTGCGAGTGGTCAGTATGGGTGAGTTCTCCACCGAGTTGTGTGGTGGCACGCATGTGGAGCGCACTGGCGATATCGGTTTGTTCAAGTTCGTCAGCGAGTCAGGAGTGGCAGCAGGTGTGCGTCGCGTGGAGGCCGTCACGGGCAAGGGAGCGCTGGCACTTGTCGAACGTCAGGAGGCCTTGCTCAAGCAGATCTGTGACGTGGTCAAGACCAATGCCGACAGCCTCGTCGAGAAAGTGTTGCAGCTACTGAGCAGCAACAAGGCGCTGGAGCGTGAGCTGGCGCAGACTCGTATCAAGCTAGCCAGTGCCGGCGGCACTGACATGGGAAGCGGCGCGCAGGTCGTCAACGGAGTGAATGTGCTCGTGAAGACCGTGGAAGGTCTCAATGCCCGTACTCTCAGAGAGACGGTCGATCAGCTGAAGAGCAAGCTGGGCTCAGCGATCGTCGTGCTGGCCTGCATCGAGGACGGCAAGGTAAGCATCGTAGCCGGTGTCAGCAAGGATGTGTGTGAGCGCGTGAAGGCTGGCGATCTCGTCAACATGGTTGCCACGCATGTCGGTGGCAAGGGCGGTGGCAGGCCTGACATGGCCATGGCCGGAGGTGCGGATGTTGCCGGGCTGCCTGCGGGGCTTGCAGCGGTTCCTGCATGGATCGAGGCTCGTCTGCAGTGAATCCGCGCGCCGAGCATGCGCCCCTTCCAGGGGCAGTGCGCGCCGGGAAATAGCGATTGCATTGCCAACCGCGATTTTGTTTAATCTTCATCCATTTTAATTCTGCGTACCTGGAAAATGGCACTTTACGTTCTAAAATTTGGCGGTACTTCGGTAGGTTCCACTGAGCGCATAGAGTCTGTCGCAGAAAAGATCATCGTCTTTCGCGAGCAGGGTCATGACATCGTTGTGGTTGTCTCGGCCATGAGTGGCGAGACCAATCGTCTTCTGGCACTGGCTCATGCCATTGACACGCAACCTGCACCGCGCGAAACCGACGTGCTTCTAGCCACTGGCGAGCAGGTCACCATTGCGCTGCTCAGCATCGCGTTGCAAAAACGTGGCTGCAAGGCGCGCTCCTTCACGGGCGGCCAGGTGCGCATTCTCACGGATGAATCCTATACTCGTGCCCGCATTCGAGAGATCGATGACACGCGCATTAGACATGAACTTGCCGAAGGGTGTGTCGTAGTCGTGGCTGGTTTTCAGGGAATCGACGAGGAAGGCAATATCACGACGCTTGGGCGTGGTGGTTCCGACACCTCGGCTGTTGCGCTGGCTGCCGCTCTGAAAGCAGACGAATGCCAGATCTACACCGATGTGAAGGGCGTATACACTACCGATCCCAGAGTGGTGGAGGATGCCCGGCTGTTGCGCAGCATCACATTCGAGGAAATGCTCGAACTAGCCAGCCTCGGCGCCAAGGTGCTGCAGATCAGGTCAGTGGAATTTGCCGGCAAGTACAAGGTGCCGCTGCGAGTGCTGTCCAGTTTTGAAGATGATCCCGGCACCCTAATCAGTTTGGAGGAAGAGAACGAAATGGAATCTCCCATTATTTCCGGTATCGCATTTACAAGAGACGAAGCGAAGATCGTTGTCTCCGGGGTGCCAGATGTCCCCGGAATCGCCTATCGCGTCATCGGACCAGTCAGTGATGCGGGAATCGAAGTCGATGTGATCGTGCAGAATGTGTCTGCCGACGGCACCACCGATATCACGTTCACGGTGAAGCGAGCGGACTGTGAACAGACTCGACAGATTATTGGTCGCATAGCCAAGGATGTGAATGCTCGAGATGTGGCTGTCGATACCAAGATCGCCAAGATTTCTCTGGTCGGTGTTGGCATGCGGTCGCACGCAGGCATCGCGAGCAAGATGTTCAAGGCGCTGGCCGATGAGTCCATCAATATCCAGATCATCACGACGTCCGAGATCAAGATATCCGTGGTGATTGATGAGAAATATCTGGAACTTGCTGTGCGATCTCTGCACAGTGCATTCGGACTGGCGGAAGAAGGCAATGCCTGAGGGTTATTCGCCTTTCCGCCATCCGTGAATTGGTCGAATGACGGCGTAGGCGCGACAAAATCCGCAAGGAAATCGTAGGAAGGAAAGGAGAAAGAGCATGTTGATTCTGACTCGCCGAATTGGTGAAACCTTGATGGTCGGTGATGATGTGACAGTGACAGTCCTCGGTGTGAAGGGCAACCAGGTACGCATCGGGGTGAATGCTCCCAAGGATGTTGCCGTGCATCGTGAGGAAATCTATCAACGCATCCAGAAAGAACGCGATACAGGCGACGAGGATTCACAGTCCTGATACTCGGAAAATTAAACCATCGCGGCTCTGCCATTTCCCACGATCTATGCTATTCTTACGCGCGTTTTTGGAGAGATGGCCGAGTGGCTGAAGGCGCACCCCTGCTAAGGGTGTATAGGTTAATACCCTATCGAGGGTTCGAATCCCTCTCTCTCCGCCACTATTGACGTTGAAGTTTTCCCTTAGAGTTTCTGCAGTTGTCTCCGCTTCCGTCCATGTGACACCATAGGCGCAATATTAGAAGCGGGGTCTTCCGCCATGCGTCTCTCACGCCTTTGCAGTAAGGTTTTCCTGATCACCGCCGTGCTGGCATCATCCTGGTCCGCTGGACTCCAGGCGCAAGACGCTGCGACTGCCGTCAGGCCCTTCACCATCGCCATTCCCGATGCCGATATCGCCGATCTCAAGGCGAGGCTCGCGCAGACTCGCATACCTGATCAGATTCCTGGTACCGGCTGGGACTACGGCACCGACATGAGCTACCTGCGCGAGCTCATCGATTACTGGCGGAGTGATTTCGACTGGCGTGAGCAGGAAAGTGCCTTGAATGAATACGATCAGTACATCACGACCATCGATGGCGTGGATGTGCACTTCATTCATCAGCGATCCACGCATGCTGACGCGATGCCGCTGCTGCTGACGCACGGCTGGCCCGGCTCCATTGCCGAGTTCCGCAAAATCATCGGCCCCCTGACGCAACCAGAATTATATGGTGGTGATTCCGCCGATGCATTTCATGTGGTCGCGCCCTCGCTGCCTGGTTTCGGATTCTCCGGCAAGCCAACCGAACGTGGATACAATCCGGAACGCATGGCTCACACTCTCGCTGAATTGATGCTGCGCCTTGGTTACGAGCGCTATGGCGCGCAGGGTGGAGACTGGGGCGCTATCATCAATCGTATTCATGCCTATCGCTATCCAGAGCGCCTGATCGGACTGCATTCCAATTTCGTGCTTGCAAACCAGCCTGCCGAGCCATCGCTCACAGAGCGGGTACCTGAAGCCGAGATGTCCGCACGAGAGCAACGTCAGGCCTTTATGCTCGATGAGGTCGGTTATCAGCAGATCCAAGGCACCAAGCCGCAGACTCTGGGCGTTGCCCTGAATGATTCGCCTGCCGGGCTCGCCTCCTGGATCGTCGAAAAATTCCACGGCTGGAGCGACATTGATCACCGCCTGCCAGCGGGTTTCGGTCTAGAGGAGAAGTTCACCAAGGACGAGATCCTCACCAACATCAGCCTGTACTGGTTCAGCGGCAGCATCACATCCTCGGCGCGCATCTACTTTGAGAACCGCAACGTCGTCATGCAGGAGCCGCTTGGCTTCGTGACAGTGCCGACTGCAGGCGCCATCTTTCCCGCCGAGATTTACCTCACACCCAGGCTGTGGGCAGAAGCCAGTTACAACATCGTACGCTGGACCCCGATGCCCAGGGGGGGGCACTTCGCTGCCATGGAGGAACCCGAGCTGTTGCTGGAAGACGTGCGCGCCTTCTTTCGGACTTTGCGCTGAGCTGCAGACCAGGGAGGGGGCTGCATGGGGTTCTGGCTGAGTTGTTCCAATAGAGTGGAAAGCCTGCAACTGCAGTTGTGTGCACGCTTGCAGGAAAGCCCGTTGCGCGATCCGTTCCAGCCGGAATTCATCCTCGTCCCGGGCAATGCCATGCGTCGCTGGCTTGGTCTGCAGATCGCCACTGCACATGGCATTGCAGCCAATATCGAGTTTCCCCTGCCAGCAGCCTGGATCTGGCAACTGGCCGCCAGGGCCCACAGTCTCGATCCGACCAGCGTTGCGCGCGAAGACCCGCTTTCGCGCGAGCAGGCGGCCTGGCAGATCTTCGCAGCGTTGCCGGCCCTGCTGCCCACCGAGGGTTTCGAGGAGTTGAATCGCTATCTGGGCGATGACGCCACGGGCGTCAAGCACTGGCAGCTGGCTCAACGCATCGCCGATGTCTTCGACCGCTATCAGTATTATCGCCCCGACTGGATCCGCGCCTGGAGTCGGCCGGGCTATGCGGATGTGCCGCCTGGCGCTCCCTATCCCGCCTGGCAGCCCTTGTTGTGGCGTGTGCTCGTGTCGCGCTGCGCCGGAGCGCATCGGGTGGCACTGCTGGACAGGCTGCTGCAGGTGCTCGAGACCGCCCAGCCGCAGGCAATTGCCGCACTGCATCTGCCTGCCCGACTTTCCTGCTTCGCCCTCAGCAGTTTGCCAGCGCTCTTCGTGCAGGTGTTCAAGGCGCTGTCGGCGCATATCGACATTCATTTCTACCAGCACAGTCCGACGGACCAGTACTGGGCCGACCTGCGCAGCAAGAAGGCGCTCGCACGGCAGCGGCTGGCCGCGCCCGAGGCCGCAGTCCTTCTGGAGACAGGCAATGAACTACTCGCGTCCTGGGGGCGCCAGGGCCAGGCCTTCCAGGATCAATTGCTGGATCATGAGCTGCTCGATGCCGTGACCTGGGAGGATTATCGTCAGCCGGGTGCCGACTCCCTCCTGCACCAGTTGCAGAGCGACATGCTGGGGCTTGAGCAAGGCATTCGCACGAGGGAGCCGGACGGGTCAATTCAGATCAGCATCTGCCACAGTCCGCTGCGTGAATGTCAGGTGCTGCACGACCATCTGCTGCACCAGCTCGCCACTGACCCAAGCCTCAAGCCGGAGGACATTCTGGTGATCGTGCCCGAGATCAGTCGTTACGCGCCGGCAATCGAGGCTGTGTTCCGTCGCGACACCCAAGGATCTCGGCCCACCATTCCCTGGAATGTGTCGGACATCACCGTGGTGGATGAACACCCCCTGGTGCGAGTCTTCTTTGCCTTGCTGGGACTGTCAGCATCGCGAATGCGCTTCTCTGAAGTGCTCTCGATCGTCGAGGTGCCACGTGTCGCCAGTACCTGGGGACTGGACAGCGCGGCGCAGGAAGAGCTGCATTCCCTGCTACGGGCGGCGCAGGCGCGCTGGGGGCTGGATGCTGCGCACAAGGCCGCGTTGCACTTGCCGGCCACGCAGCAGAACACCTGGGCACATGCCCTCGAGCGACTGCTGGCTGCCTATGCTTTGGGCGATGACGAGCTGTGGCATGGCATCGCGCCGCAAGCCGGCGCGACTGGCAATCGTGCCGTGATGCTCGGGCGATTCATGGACTTGCTCGCGGTGCTGGAGTACTGGAGTCGTGAACTGCAGCGCCCGCGTAGCGCGCGCCAATGGCAGCTCGATCTGAATCGTCTTCTGGATCAATTGTTCGGGAAAGCCGACGAGCATGAAGACCGCGTGCAGCAGATTCGTGATGAGATTGCCGAGTTGCAGGCGCTGGCAGGCGATCAGCTCCTCTCGGCAGTCTTGCTGCGTGAGTGTCTCGAAGAGCGACTGAGTACGCGCACCGTGCACAATCGCTTTTTCAGTGGCGGAGTCAGTTTCTGCGGCATGCGACCCATGCGCAGTCTTCCATTCAGGCAGATCTGCGTGCTGGGCATGAATGACAACGCCTTTCCGCGCCGTGATGCCGCGCTTTCCTTCGATGCCATGGCGGCCCGGCCACGTGCGGGCGACCCGCGCAAGGCTGACGAGGATCGTTATCTGCTGCTGGAAACCCTGCTGTGCGCGCGTGATGCCTTGTATCTGAGTTATACCGGGCGCAGCCTCACCGATAATTCGCAATGTCAGCCGTCCGTGCTGCTGCGGGAACTGCTCGACTGCATCGATGCGCACTACATCCCGAAGAGTGGCGAAGTGACGCCCATGAGCGCGTGCATCACCCGCGTGCAGCCGCTGCAGCCGTTCAGCTGGCGTCATTTCCTGGTCGATCCGGCACAGCGCGTCATGGCGAGTCACGATGACTGGTGGTGTCGCGTTGCTCGGTCATTGCAAGCGGGGCCGCCAGAGGGCTCTGGTCTGACCGCCTGGCCCGAGAGTGTGCTGGAGCCCTTGCCCGAGCCTGCCACGCGCGTGGAGCTGACGCAGTTGCTGCGTTTCCTGGAACATCCGGTCAAGGGCTTCTTCAATGCAAGGCTGCGTATTTTTCTCAGGGAGGACGAGCCGGCCGAGGACGAGGAGGTATTCACCCTCACCGGGCTGGCATCGTGGAAGGTCAGGCAGGCACTGGTGGAGCACTGGATGCAGGGCGATGACGCCGAGCTGGCAGTACAGCAGCGCCTGGCAGCCGAGGGTCTGTTGCCGCACGGCGCTCAGGCAGCGCTTGGCTTGGCGCAGGCGCGGGACAAGTTGCAGGATATGCTGACTCGCCTGGCGCCCTGGCGCAGCGTGCCGACCCGGCGGCGCCATGTGTCACTCAGTCTGACGGTCGTGGGGGCCCCGCAAAACCGTCTGCAATTGCAGGCGCAGATTCTTCACTGCCATCCAGGACTCGGCGTGTTGCATTGCACCAGTGCCAGGCTCAAGGGCAAACATGCCCTGCGGCTCTGGCTGGAACATCTGGCGCTGTGCGCTACCGAGCAATTGCCGCCTGGGGAATTCAGTGTGCTGCATTGCGCGGACAGCAGCCTCAGCCTGGCGCCCCTGCCGAAGGAAGAGGCCAGGCAGTGGCTCGCCGAGTATCTGGCGCTGTTTCTGCAGGGCCAGTGTCGCCCCTTGCCGCTCTTTCCCAATGCCAGCTATGCGCTGCTAAGCAAGGGGCCGGCCGATGCGTACAAGGCCTGGGAGGGCGATCAGTTTGGTGGCGATGCCGCGGACCCGTACCTGCAACTGGCCATGCGTGGCTGTGAAGGCTCACCCATCGCGCTGCCGGAACATCAAGACCTGGCTCAGAAGGTTTATGGTCCGTTGCTTGCTGCACAGGTGACCCCATGACGAATGTTCACAGGCCCATGCAGGTCCTCGATGCCCAGACCACTCTGACGATGCCGCTGCAGGGGCTGCGCTTGATCGAGGCCAGCGCCGGTACCGGCAAGACCTATGCGATCAGCAATCTGTATCTGCGCCACGTGCTGGAGGGTGTGCCCGTCCACGCCATTCTGGTGGTGACCTTCACCAACGCGGCCTCGGAAGAGTTGCGAGGTCGTATTCGTCAGCGGTTGCAGCAGACCGCGCAGTGGCTGGAACGCCCGGAACAGGATGGTCACGCGCCGCCGCAGGATGCATTCATGCTGGCACTTCTCGCCGCACGCGCCACGGCCACCGAAGTGGATCGGCGCCTGCAGTGTGAACGTTTGCAGCTCGCCGTGCGCACGATGGACGAGGCCGCCATCTACACCATTCACGGGTTCTGCCAGCGCGCCTTGACAGACCATGCGTTCAACAGTGGTCAGCCGTTCGACATGCAGCTGATCCCCGACGAGGACGGGCTCTGGCAGGATGCGCTCAAGGACTGGTGGCGACGCAATACCTATGCGCTGAAGCCTCTGCATCTGGGCATTCTGGCCAGGGCCTTCACCAGCATCGACGCCTTGCTGGCCCAACAGCGTGTCCTGCGCGACGCGTATGACAAGCGCGTGTTGCCCGTGGTTGCAGGCACTGTCACGCAGCAGTTTGCGCGCTGGGAGTCGCTGCTGCCGGCGCTGCATACGCTGTCCGTGCAGTGGCAGGCCCGTCAGGGAGAGCTGCAGGACATTCTGCTGCACTCTCCGGCCTTGTCCCGCGCCAAGGCCGGCGACTATGGTCCGCAAGTGCTGCCGGCGAGTCTGGCCTTGCTGGATGCCTGGCTGCGCAGTGACGATCTGCTGAATGTCCCCGCACATCTGCATCTGCTGAGCGCCGCCGCCCTGCGCTCTGGCTCGACGCCTGCCAGGCGGGACAGGGACCCCGGCTTGATGGATCCGTTCTTTGTGGAATGTCAGGCGGTGGAAGAAGCCGTGCAGGGGATCCTGCTCGACGTGCGCGTGGCGGTGCTGCAGGATTGCACGCGTGCCGCGCGCGAGCAGATCGATGCCGTCAAGACTGCGACGCGCAGCCTCGGCTTCCACGATCAGTTGACGCGCCTGCACGAGGCCCTGGACGGCGCCGGCGGAGAGGCCCTGGCTCGGGTGCTGCGTGGAAATTTCCCGGTGGCGATGATCGACGAATTCCAGGACACCGATGCGCTGCAATACGGCATCTTCCGTCGCCTTTATCATCAGGCGCCTACGCCGACTGAACAGGCGTCGCTGTCGCTGACGATGATTGGGGACCCGAAGCAGGCTATCTACAGTTTTCGGGGCGGAGATATCTTCGCTTACGCCATGGCACGTCGCGACGCCGGCGCGGCCCTGTACACCCTGCTCACCAACTGGCGCTCAACGCCCGCCCTCATTGCCGCCGTCAACACTTTCTTCCAGCAGCGCGCCGCGCCCTTCGTGTTTGCCGAGGCAATCGCCTTCGCTCCGGTCGCGGCCGCCCCGAAGCGGCACGCGCAGCTGTACGAGTCGGGACTTGCCGCGCCGCCCTTGCAGCTGTGGCAGATTCCGGCGGACGAGCAGGGCCGGGCCCGCAGCAAGCGCGATGCCGAGGCCTTGCTCAGTGCCGCCGTGGCGCAGGAGATCGTGCGCCTGCTGGCCGGCAGCGCGCGCGGGGAAGTGACCCTGGGGGAGCGACCCGTGGTACCGGGCGACGTCGCGGTGCTGGTGCGGGATGCGCAGCAGGGGCGCATGGTGCGCGAAGCGCTCCTGCGGCGTGGCATCAACGCCGTGACAGCCGGGCGCGACAATGTGCTGCGCAGCGACGAAGCCACGGGTCTGCTGCTGTTGCTGCATGGCATCGTGCATTGCCGCGATCGGAGCGCTCTGCGCGCAGCCCTGGCCAGCAGTCTCCTGGCACTGGACTACACGCAGATCGCGCAGCGTCAGGCAGACGAGCAGGCGTGGCTGGAGTGGGCGCAGCCACTCAGTGCTCTGAACGAGGACTGGCAGCGCCGCGGCTTCATGGTGATGTTCCATGCCATGCTGCAGAGTCTGGGTGTGGGCCTGCGTCTGGCGGCAGCGCCCTATGCCGAGAGACGTCTTACCAATCTGCTGCATCTGGGCGAGTTGCTGCAGCAGCGCGCGCGCAGCAGTCCTGGTCAGCAAGCGCTGCTGAGCTGGTTCGAGCAGCAGATCGCCGCGCCCGAGGAACAGGAAACGGAGCTGCGTCTGGAGAGTGACGAGGCGTTGGTGAAGATCGTGACCATCCATGCCAGCAAGGGGCTGGAATATCCGATTGTCTTTGCTCCCTTCCTGTGGGGAGCCCGACCGGTGAGCCGCCATGCCGGTCGTGCCTGCATCCAGTACCACGACCTGGAAGAACACGCAGTGCTGGATTTTGGAGTGCCCGCAGAGTCGGCGCTGGCGCTGGCCGACCGCGAGCGTCTGGCGGAGGATGTGCGTCTGACCTATGTGGCACTGACGCGCGCCTGCTCGCGCCTCTACGTCGCCTGGGGCAATGTCGGCTATGCCGATGCGGGCAGTTCCGCCTTGAGCTGGTTGCTGCTGTCGCAGAAGACGCCTGCTGATCTGCTGCTCGCGCCGCTCAAGGAATCCCTCGACGATGCCGGCATCGCAGCCGCGCTGCAGTCGCTGGCAACTGCCAGTGCCCATACCATCGCCCTGCAGCCCTTGCCGGTACCCGATGGCAGCCGATGTGGCGAATCTGCAGACGGCATGCCGCTGGTCCTGCAGGCCCATGGCTTTCATGCACACATTGCCACCGACTGGCGCGTCAGCAGCTTCAGCAGTCTGACCCGCGATGTGCACCAGCCCGCTGCCACAAGTCGGAACCGAGTCAGCCACGATGCCATCCTGCAGTTTGAGGCGGGCAGTCACGTGGGGCTGTTTCTTCACGAAATTCTGGAACACCTGGATTTCCAGGGCGATCTGCGTGCGCAAACGCTTGAGCTCAATGCCCGTTTTGCGCCGCATTATGGCTTCGATGGACGTGCCCAGCAGGAGACGCTGTCGAGCTGGATACAGCACATCGTGTGCACGCCACTCACCGCTGCAGGCCTGCGTCTGGCGGACCTGCCGCGCAGCCGACGGCTGAACGAGCTGGCCTTCGACTTCGCTATCGACCGGGTGGACCTGGCGGCTCTCAACGCTGTGTTGGCAGCCCATGTCGGCGAGCCTCTGCAGCCGTTGCAGGGCGAGGATCTGCGCGGCCTGATCACTGGAGTCATCGACCTGGTGTTCGAGCACCAAGGGCGCTTCTACATCGCCGACTACAAGAGCAATCTTCTGGGCGGCGCACTGCAGGACTATGCGCCCCCACTGCTGCGTCGCGCCATGCTGGAACGGCGCTACGATCTGCAGTCCCTGCTCTATGTGCTGGCGCTGCACCGCTACCTGCAGCAGCGACTGCCGGACTACGCCTACGAGCGTCATATGGGAGGTGCCTTGTATCTCTTCCTGCGCGGGCTGCGCGTGGAACAGGGCCCGGCGAGCGGCGTTTTCCACGATTGTCCGCCAGTGTCTCTCATTGCGCAGCTCGAGCGGCTGCTGCGCCCTGGCATCGCGACCGGGGAGGGCGACGCATGAGCATCCTGGCGACTCTGCAGGAAAGCGGACAGCTGTCTGCCCTGAGCGTGCATTTCGCGCGCTTCATCGCGCGCAACTCCGGGCTCGACGAGGACGACACTGCCGTGCTCACGGCGGCGGCGCTCAGCCAGCGCAATCAGCAGGGAGATGTCTGCCTGCCTCTGGCAGAACTGGCCGGGCAGTCCTTGTTTCCCGCCGCGACACTCGCCGAGCGCACTCAGGCGCCGGCCTTGCAGCACTGGCGCGAACGCTTGCTGCGCTGTCGCTG
>Ga0255220_1000099_pt1 | contig 34552 bp, 29 predicted proteins | sample Miss_Colum_RepB__FD_188423 | JGI IMG/M metagenome (GOLD analysis project Ga0255220, IMG submission 188423) | Freshwater microbial communities from Mississippi River, Louisiana, United States - Miss_Colum_RepB_8d | ecosystem: Environmental > Aquatic > Freshwater > River | place: USA: Louisiana...
CGGTTCTCGACACAACTGGCCAGCTGTTGCAGTCCGCAGGAAGGGGAACCCATTGTGGGGTGTCTCGGCGCCGACAATCAGGTGGTGGTGCACAAGTCCGACTGCCCGACAGCGTTGCTCTATCAGCTGGACAGTCACGAGAATTTCATCGAAGTGCAGTGGGGCGACGGTCGGCGTATCAGCATGCTGGTCGAGCTCTTCATTCTTGCGTATGACCGCGCCGGTCTGCTGCGAGACATCACCACCATCCTGGCGGATGCCGGCATCGAGGTGATGGAAGTGAACACCCGGACCGATCGCAACAGCGGCACTGCGCGCATGAAGCTGCAGGTGGAGGTGGACTCCTATCCGGTGCTGTCACGTGTGCTGGAAAAGATCAGCCGACTGAACAACATCATCGAGGCGCGACGCATAGCAGCCGGTGTGCCTGTCGACGCCGTGGTTGCCCCGCCTGATGCTGCCGCTGCCAACCTGAAGGAGACAACCGCCCGTGAACAATGACTCCGCCATGCAGCAATTGCTGACCATCATGCGCAATCTGCGAGACAGCGCCCATGGCTGCGACTGGGATCGCAAGCAGACATTGCGAACCTTGACGGGCTACACCCTCGAGGAAGTATACGAAGTCATTGATGCGGTCGAACGCGAGGATGCCGCACAACTGTGCGATGAGCTGGGAGATTTGCTGTTTCAAGTGGTCTTCTATGCGCAGATAGCCAGCGAGCAGGGTCAGTTCGATTTTCACGATGTCGCAGCAGCCATCAGCGCGAAGTTGCTGCATCGTCATCCGCACGTGTTTCCCGATGGCACGCTTGCCAGTTTCGGCAGTTCCGAGCTCGCACTGGATGCGCAGACCGTCGCCATTCGCTGGGAAGAGATCAAGAATCTTGAACGGCAGGTGAAGGCGGCGCGCGTGCTTGCCGGTTCCCTGCCCAGTGTACTCGACGATGTGCCCGCAGCGCTGCCGGCACTCGAGCGCGCACGCAAGCTGCAAAGGCGCGCCGCTTCGCTCGGCTTCGACTGGCAGGATGCAGCCCCGGTACTGGTGCGTTTGCGGGAGGAAATCGCGGAATTGGAGGCAGCCATTGACAAGGCGGATACCGCTGCGATTCAGGATGAGTTCGGTGATGTGATGTTCAGCTGTGTGAACCTGGCGCGCCATCTCGACATCGATTCCGAAACGGCACTGCGTGCGGCCAATGGCAAGTTTGAAGGGCGCTTTCGCGCCATGGAGCGTCTTGCGCATGGTCGTTCACTCACGCTCTCCAAGATGACTCTGGCGGAGCTCGACGCGCTCTGGGATGAAGTCAAGGCAGCACAGGGCTGCGATTGACGGTGGTGTCGTCTGCTTTCCCGGCAGCTCCTTTCTTGTTTCGAGACTTGCCTTTGGTGTAAGGTCGAGCGGTCGGAGTCGCCACCATTTTTTCATTGGCAAGTTTGTCTGGCAGCTGTCGGACACCATTCAGGAGTGTTTTATGCGAGTGATATTGCTGGGGGCCCCAGGGGCAGGAAAGGGGACGCAGGCACAGTTCATCGTGTCCACTTTCGGAATTCCGCAGATTTCCACGGGTGACATGCTGCGCGCTGCCGTCAAGGCCGGCACTGCGCTCGGCCTGCAGGTCAAGGAAGTGATGGCATCTGGTGGTCTTGTCACGGATGAGATCATCATCGCGCTGGTGAAGGAGCGTATTGCTGCCCAGGATTGTGCCAGAGGCTTTCTGTTTGATGGATTTCCTCGCACGATCCCGCAGGCGCAAGCCATGGTGGATGCCGGCATCGACATTGATGTGGTGGTCGAGATTGCCGTTGACGATGAAGAGATTGTAAAGCGTTTGAGTGGGCGTCGTGTGCATCCGGAATCCGGCCGCATCTATCACACCATTTTCAATCCCCCTGCTGTCGAAGGTATGGACGATGTGAGTGGCGAGCCATTGATTCAAAGGGATGACGACAAAGAAGAGACCATTCGCAAGCGACTTCAGGTTTATCACCAGCAAACGCGTCCGCTCGTGGATTTTTACAAGGATTTGCAGCGAGTCGGCAATGCTGTGAAAGTCGAGCAACTCGATGGTGCTGAGAGTGTTGACACAGTACGTACCGAGCTTCTTCGCCTGCTCTCTATCATGTAAAAACCCTTCAGGAGTGTCGCCGCTGTGCCGACACTCCTGCGCTCGACAGATTTTCCTCATCGCTTTTGATCACCAATCTTGCGAGGCCGTCTTGCAGAGTTTGCGAAATAACGCTCTCGATGACGTTGATTTTTTTTAAGCTATTCAAATTGCACAGATGTATGCAGGATTTTTTTGTGGTATCGTGCCGCTCAAACAAGGCATCGCCTCTGTTGAAGAAATTAAAGTGGTTCTGTTCCACATATTTGGAGAGATATCAGTATGGCTAAAGTTAAAGCGACAAAGAAGGCGCCTGCCAAAACGTCCGTGAAGAAAACGGCTGCTGCCACTCCAGCAAAGGTTTCATCAGCAGCGGCAAAACTGACGAAGGCTGCTGTTACAAAAGCCAAGCCCGTTACCGCAGCGAAAGGCAAGGCCGTTTCTGCTAAAACTAAAGCTTCGAGGAACTCCACCGCCGCTCGCAAGCCCGTGGCCGTCAAGGCGCGCGCGTCTGCAGTGAAACAGCAGGCAGTAAAGACCGTCGCTCAACTCAAGGCAAATGCCGAGGCACGCAAGGCAGCCATGGCTGCCAAGGCGCAGGCGGATCTCGCAAAAGCGGTGAAGGCATTCGCCGATGCCTGGAAGAAAAGGCGTGCCAAGGCAGATGCCATCAAGGAAGCTGCCCGTGCCAAGAAGGAAGAACTCAAGCGCAAGATCGCGGCAAAGAAGGCTGCTGTCAAAGCGAAGGCCGCTGCACAGAAGGCTGCCGCAAAGGCCAAGGCTGCTGCGAAGAAGCGCATCGCCCGTGAGCGCATTGCAGCCAAACGTGCGTTGCTGAAGGCTCGCACTGCAGCGAAGAAACTTGCCATGAAGGAAAAGCTGGCAGCGCGTCGCGCCGCTGGAAAGGCAAAGGCGGCATCGAAGAAAGTGGTGAAAGCCGTCAAGACAGCCGCAAAAAGCGTCGCCGCAAAAGTCAAAGCTACCGTGAAGGCAAAATCTCCCGCGAAAAAGGCAGCTCCAGTAAAGAGGACTGCCCCTGGGAAGAAGGCGGCGGCACCAGCCAAGGCGGCTGTGAAGAAAGCTGTCGTAGCAAAGGCACCTGCCAAGAAGGCAGCACCTGCAGTGAAGGCGCCTGTGAAGAAAGTTGCTGTGGCAAAGCCGGCAGTCAAAGCGTCAGTGAAGGCAGCGAAAGCGTCGGCTAAAAGCAAGGCAGTTCCTGCCGTAAAGGCTGCCGCTCGCAAGCCTGCTGCGAAGAAAGCCGCGGCGTCAGCGGCGGCGTCGGAAGTGGCTGCACCCGCCGCTGCCCCGGCACCCGCTGCAGGTTGACCGCAAGGCCCTGCATTGCAAGTCCTGAAGCAAATCCCTCAGTGCTGCACAGCACTGAGGGATTTTTCATTGTGTCCGGTATACTTTCCGAATGAAACGTATTCTTGCCATCGATACCTCCCATGCGCTTTGTACTGTTGCCTTGACAGCGGATGGAATGCTTTCGACCAGCAGCAGCGCAGGACCTCGTCAGCATGCACGCGACTTACTGCCGATGATCCAGTGCCTGCTGGAGGAGCGGCAGCTCAGCGCGCGCGAACTTGACGCGCTTGCACTGGTGATCGGTCCGGGTTCATTCACAGGACTGCGCATTGGCGCCGGGGTAGTGCAGGGACTCTCGCTTGCCACTGGCGTACCGGTGTTCTGTGTTTCCTCGCTGGCGGTGATGGCCATGAGGGCGCACCTCGCACATTCTTGCACAGTGGTGAACGTCTGCCTGCAGGCACGTGATGACGAAGTGTATGCAGCCACCTACATGGTCAGCGACGGGCTTCCGCAATTGTCGGGAGAGGAACGGGTTTGTGCGCCGGATGCGCTGCGCTTTGTAGCCGAAGGTATGGCGGCTGGCGACGGATGGTCGCTTTGTCCCGCATTGCCCTCGACGCAAGCAGTGATGCTCGAATGCAGTTCCGACGCACAAAGCCTTGCTGCAGTCGCGCTCGCGCGTGCAGGCAATGGCGAACGAGGCGTGACAGCCATGCAAGTGCTCCCAGTGTATCTCAAGGATCAGATGGACTATCAGGCCTGATATGGAACTCGATTATTTCCAGATTAGCTTTCTCGCTTTCCTGCAAGGCTTGACCGAATACCTGCCAATCTCCAGCTCGGCGCACATTCTGCTGCCCAAGGAGTTGCTGGGCTGGCCTGATCAGGGTCTGGTCTTTGACGTGGCAGTGCATATCGGCAGTCTGCTGGCGGTGCTCACCTATTTTCGTGCGGATCTGCTGCGACTCTTCCTGGCGTGGCAGTCGTCGCTGCGTGGAGGTGCCATGTCACCCGATGCACGACTTGCCTGGTTCGTGGTGGTAGGTACGTTTCCTGCCGGCCTTGCTGGCCTGCTGCTTTCCGATCTGATCGAGCTCTACGCGCGCAATATGCTGCTGATCGCGTTCACTTCGATCTTCTTTGGCATCCTGCTGTGGTGGTCTGACAATCGTCCTCTGGTGCGTTTCGGTATCGAGCAGCTGACGCTGCGCACCGCGCTGATAGTCGGCTTCGCTCAGGTGCTGGCCCTTATTCCGGGCACCTCACGATCCGGTGTCACCATGACGGCTGCTCTGGCCTGTGGTCTTGATCGCAAGGCCTCTGCGCGTTTCTCCTTTTTGCTGGCGATTCCCATCATTGCAGCCAGCGGTCTGCTCAAGGGCGCCGAACTGCTGCAGGATGATGCCAGTGCGCAATGGGGAGCCCTCGCCTACGGTGTTCTGGTATCAGCACTCGTGTCGTTCTCGTGCATTCACTATTTCCTGAAGCTGATCGAGCGCATGGGCTTCATGCCATTCGTGATCTATCGAGTGCTGCTTGGTGTCGTGCTGATCTTCGTTTACGGCAATGTCCAGTCCTGAAGGACGCGTCGATGACTGCTCAGATGCACTTCCAGCTTGAACGCAGAGAGGGTCATCTGGCGCTGATCTGCCGCAGCGACCCTTCCCTTGGTGCTGTCTGTGTCGATTTCGAGGACCCTGTGCTGGCATGGCGTCAGCGTCACCCTGCACAGCCAGAGGCCTTGCTGAAGGCCGTAGGCCTGCGTGCGGGACAGCGCTTGCGCGTACTCGACGCCACGGCAGGCTTCGGACTTGATGCCTTCGTCCTGGCGAGTGCGGGATGTGAGCTGCTGATGCTGGAGCGCAACGAGCTGGTTCACGCAGTGCTGGCAGATGGCCTGCAACGTGCCGCGGTCAGCGAGGATGAACGAGTGCGAGGCGCTGCCTCGCGAATGCATCTGTTGCATGCCGACAGCACCATGCTGGCCGTAGAGTCCCTGCCAGAGGTGCCGGACGTGGTGTACCTGGATCCGATGTTTCCCGCACGTCGGCGCAAGTCAGCCAAGGTGAAGAAGCCCATGGCGATGCTGCAGCAGCTGCTCGATGCCGAGCCCGCCGAGTCTGGCATGCTGGCCTGGGCCATGGGGCTTGGCGCGCGTCGCGTGGTGGTCAAGCGCCCGCGCATTGCGGGCTTTCTCGACGACGGCAAACCTTCCTATCAGCTGCCCGGTTCCTCGAACCGCTTCGATGTGTATCTCTGTCAGCCGAGCAGTCGCACCAGCACGTCCTCGTAGATGTTGCTGAGCGCGTCCAGATCGGCCACCCGTACATTCTCATCGACCTTGTGAATGGTGGCATTGCACGGTCCCAGTTCCACCAGTTGCGCGCCTGTGGGCGCGATGAAGCGGCCATCGGAGGTACCACCGGTAGTGGAGCACTCTGTGTCCAGCCCTGTGACCTGTCTGATGCTGGCCGCCACCAGGTCGATGAATGCCCCCCGCTGCGTCAGGAAAGGCTTGCCGGAAAGATGCCAGCTCAGGGAGTACTCCAGCCCGAAGCGGTCGAGAATCGCCTTGGTGCGTGCCTTGATGGTCTCTTCTGTCAAGGCTGTGGAATAGCGGAAATTGAAGGCCACCTCCAATTCACCCGGAATGACATTGTCCGTGCCCTTGCCGGCGTGAATGTTGGAGATCTGGAAGCTCGTGGGCGGGAAGGACTCGTTGCCTTCATCCCAGACTTCGCGGCACAGGGCGTCCAGCGGCGCCATCGCACGATGGATGGGGTTGCGGGCCAGGTGCGGGTAGGCCACGTGGCCCTGAATGCCATGCACAGACAAGCGTCCATGCAGCGAGCCGCGTCGACCGATCTTGATGACATCGCCGGTGAGCGTGGTGCTGGAGGGCTCACCGACGATGCAGTAATGAATCTTCTCCTGGCGCGCTCCCAGCACTTCCATGACCTTGACGGTTCCGTTCACGGCGCTGCCTTCTTCGTCACTGGTGATCAGGAAGGCGATGGAGCCGCGTGGCTTTCTGCCACTGGCAAGATAACGCTCGCATGCAGTCACCATGGCCGCGATGCTGCCCTTCATGTCGGCGGCGCCGCGCCCGTAGAGCAAACCATCGCGCACTTCGGGGATGAAAGGGTCCGAGGCCCACTGCGCGTGGGGGCCGGGTGGCACCACATCCGTATGGCCGGCGAAGGCGAATACCGGCCCCTCGCTTCCCAGCCTCGCCCAGAAGTTCTGCACATCACCGAAAGGCATGTGCTCCACCACGAAACCCATGGCCTCGAGTCTCCGGGCCAGCAGCTGATGGCAGCCGCCGTCACTGGGGGTGACGGAGGCTTTTTCGATCAGGGAAATGGTCAGTGCCAGAGTGGGGGACATGCTGTTCCTCGGTGCAGGCGCGGGCTGCATTGTCAGTTGTGAGTGTGAAGTTCTTCGTTGAGCGCAATCGCCGTCTTGTTGGCCTTGCACTCCACGGCACCAGTGACGGAATTGCGGCGGAACAGCAGGTCGGATTTGCCGGACAGCTCGCGCGCCTTGCGCGTGCCGGCCACCTGATTGTCCTTGTCCAGCAACAGCACCTTGGTGCCGGCTGTCACATAAAGCCCAGCTTCGACGATGCAGCGATCGCCAAGAGGGAAGCCCAGGCCTGCGTTGGCACCGATGAGGCAGTCACGGCCGATGGAGATGACTTCCGTCCCACCGCCGGAGAGGGTGCCCATGGTGCTGCAGCCGCCGCCCAGGTCGCTGCCGGGACCGACCATGACACCGGCCGAAATGCGACCTTCCACCATCGCGGGTCCTTCCGTGCCCGCGTTGAAGTTGACGAAGCCCTCATGCATGATCGTGGTGCCCTCACCAATGTAGGCTCCAAGCCGCACACGCGCAGTATGGGCGATACGTACCCCCTTGGGCACCACGTAGTTGCTCATCTTCGGGAACTTGTCCACCGACATCACCTCCAGCAGCTCGCCCTGCAGTCGCGCTTGCAGTTGACGCGCGGGCAGGTCGGCCAGATCGATCGCTCCCTTGTTTGTCCATGCCAGATTCTGCAGCACCCCGAAGGCGCCCGTCAGATTCAGCGAATGCGGCTTGTGCAGGCGATGCGAAAGAAGATGAAGCTTGAGATAGACCTCGGGGATGGACACCGGGGCTGCATCCTGCGCGATGAGCATCACGGTAAGATCGTGCTGCGCTGCTGTCAGTGCACGCAGCGTGTCCTGCAAGGACTGCGGGGCCACAGGCAGAAGTGCCGGGATGGCGGCAGGTGCGAGTGCGCAGACAGCATTGCCTGCGCTGTAGCCAGTGGCTGCGGCCACTGCCGCGGCGAAAACGGCGTCAGGCTCGCGCAGCACGATGGGGTAGAACACCTCGATGATCTCCCCGCGACTATTGCGCGTGCCGAGGCCTATGCCGAGGCTGTGCAGAGTAAGGCTTGCTGACATGTTGGAATCCTCTGAGTGAAGCTTGTGAATCAGGAATGCTCGAGCAGGGTGGCGAGGACGCTCGGGTCGGCAGAGCTCAGCCATCCCTCGGATGTTTGCAGCAGCGGGCGGCGGATCAGAGCAGGGGCTGTCTGCATGAGCGCGGGGGCGGTAGCCATCGAGAGTGTCAGACGCGTCTGTTGCGGCAATCCGCGCCAGGTGGTTCCCCGGGTATTGATCACGGTCGTCAGAGGGAGGGCCTGGAGCAGGGTGGCGCACAGCGCGGCGTCGATGCCGTCCTTGCGATAGTCGTGAAAGTGATAAGCGACGCCATGGGCTTCGAGCCATTGCCGCGTCTTGCGGATGGCGTCGCAATTGGCGATACCGTAGAGCGTCAGCATGGCTCAGTCACCCAGTTCCTGCCGGATGTCGTTCTGCAGTTTCTCGATCAGCTCCGGGTCCGTGATCTTGCGGTTGTCGGCGTCCAGAATGAAGAACAAGTCTTCCACGCGTTCGCCCAGTGTGGCGATGCGGGCGTTCTGCAACTGGATCTTGTGATCGGCGAAGATCTTGCCGATGGACGCCAGTATGCCGGGTTGGTCGATGCAGCTGATTTCCAGCGTCGTCCATGGTTTGTCGTCGGCATTGATGACCTCGGTTTCCACATGACGGCTGAAATGCTTGAGCTTGCGGTCGATGCGCTTGGTCGAGGCCTTCAGGTGCTGACTCGGATCCTGCAGATACTCGTCGATCAGACTGATGATCTGCTGGCGGCGCGCGGGATCGTTGCTGACCGCCGTGCCGTCGCTTTCCAGCACCGTGAACGTGTTCATGCAGTAGTTCTTGGCCGAAGTGAAGATGCGCGCGTCCATGATGTTGAGGCCGAGCTTTTCCATGGCGGAGGCGGTGCTCGCGAACAGGTGGTTGCGGTTCACGGTGTAGATGAAAATCTGGGTACCGCCCTCGTTGGGAGACTCGCTGACATCGTCCACGAGAATCAGCGTTTCCTGACCTTCGCTGCGTGCGATGGCTTCGGTATGCCAGGCGATGTTCGCGGTCGACTCGCGCACGAAGTATTCGTCATCGACATTGGCCCAGATGTGTTCGATCTGCTGACGGCTCAGGCCCCGATCAGTCAGTTTCAGGAACGCGCTTTCCTGCTTGTCCTTGATGCGATCGGCACGGTCGATGGGGTTTTCCAAGCCACGGCGCAGAGCCCTCTTGGTGCTCAGATAAAGCTGTCGCAACAGGGAGGCGCGCCAGGTGTTCCAAAGATTGGGGTTGGTGGCACAGATGTCCGCTACTGTCATGCAGTACAGATAGTCCAGGTGCAGCTTGTCGCCCACTGCGAGCGCGAATTGCTGAATGACTTCCGGGTCAGCGATGTCCATGCGCTGGGCTGTCATCGACATCAGCAGATGCTTGCCGATGAGCCAGGACACCAGCTTCGTGTCCCAGGCACTCAGATGATGCAGGCGACAGAATTCCGCGCCATCGACCATGCCCAGCGTGGAGTGATCGCCCCCACGCCCCTTGGCAATGTCGTGGTAGAGGCCGGCGATGTAGAGCAGTTCCACCTTGGGTAGTCGCTTGACGATGTGCGCCGCAATCGGGAAGCGCTCTTCCGCGCCCGGGTAGCGGAAGCGCCGCATGTTCTCCACCACCTGCAGTGTGTGTGCATCCACGGTGTAGATGTGGAACAGGTCGTGCTGCATTTTTCCAGTGATGGCGCCGAAGGCAGGCAGGTAGCGACCGAGCACGCCGTAGCGTGACATCCGCCGCAACTGGGAGGTCAGCTCGTGCGGGGAGCGCAGCAGTTCCATGAACAGGGTGATATTGCGCAGGTCCTTGCGGAACTTCTCGTCGATCATCACGCTGTGCTCGCGGATCAGGCGGATGGTGGCAGCACGCACACCCTTGATCTGCGGGTTCTGTGCCATCAGCACGAAGATTTCCAGCAATGCGAAGGGGAAACGACGGAACACGCCAGCGTTGGTGACTTCGATGTAGCTGTTGCGGATCTGGAAACGCTTGTTGATCAGTGTGATCTCTTCCTTCTCGCCCGCGCGCAGGATGGCTTCGTCGAAATGCTGCAGCAGCACGTCATTGAGACCGCGCAGCGTCGCCACGGCCCTGTAGTATTCCTGCATGAGTTTTTCGACGGCCAGGCTCTTCTCGTCATCCTCGTAGCCGAACATCCGTGCCAGGTCCTTCTGGCGGTCGAACAGCAGGCGATCCTCCTTGCGGCCTGCCAGCAGATGCAGGCCGTAACGAATCTGCCATAGCAGCCGCTCGCCGCTGACGAGGTCCTGATACTCCGAAGGCGTCAGGAATCCCAGACTCACAAGATCGGCAAGGGTGTCTGCCTTGTAATGGCGCTTGGCAATCCACGCGATGGTCTGGATGTCGCGCAGGCCGCCGGGTGATGCCTTCACATTGGGCTCCAAGGCATAGTCGATGTCGTAATATTTCTCATGTCGGGCGATCTGCTCGTCGCGCTTCGCCTTGAAGAAGGCCTTGGCGGGCCAGACATCATTATCCTGAGTCTGGAAGATCATGGCGTCGCGCAGGGACTGCGGGCCGACGATGGTGCGTGATTCCATCAGGCTTGTGGCTACGGTGATGTCCTTGAGCGCCTCCTGTCGGCACTGCGCGATGGAGCGCACGCTCTGGCCAATCTCGAGGTTGATGTCCCAGAGGAAAGTGAAGAATCCACTGATGGCAGCGCGGTAATCCTGATGGTTGTCGTGGCGTGTCAGCAACAGCAGGTCGATGTCGGAATGCGGGTGCAGTTCGCCTCTGCCATAACCTCCGACTGCCAGCAGGCTGACGTCCTCGGCCATGCCCCATTCGTAACGCTCCCAGGCGCAACGCAGCAGTTCATCCATGAACCAGGAGCGACCGATCACCAGTTGCACGATGTCGGCGTCTTCGCGATAACGCTCGTCCAGCACACGGCGCGCTTGCGCCAGCGCCTCCTTGAAAAGGGGTACCGGGTGGCTGCCATGCTGCAGACACAGGCGGAATGCAGCCGGGTCAAACAGGGCCTCGCGCAGGGCGAGTTCTGTAGTCAGTGGCGCAATGACAATGGCTGCCGGAGAAGGTGTGGGTGTCGCTGTGGGCGACAGACGGTCAGAAGTGTTCATCACTGCGCCGTGTCAGCACTTCCACGCCGTCGCTCGTGACTGCCAGGGTGTGTTCCCACTGGGCAGAAAGACGGCGGTCCCGGGTGGTGACCGTCCAGCCGTCGGACTTCGACAGCTTGGTGTGATGCGTGCCGGCGTTGAGCATTGGCTCGATGGTGAAGGTCATGCCTTCTTGCAGCACCAAGCCGGTGCCGGGCTTGCCAAAATGCAGCACCTGCGGATCCTCGTGGAAAACTCTGCCAATGCCGTGTCCGCAGTACTCGCGCACCACGGAGAAATGGTTGCTCTGCGCGAGAGTCTGGATGACATGCCCGATATCCCCCAGTCGCGTGCCGGGGCGCACGATCTCGATGGCCCGGTAGAGGCATTGCTTCGTTACGTCGAGAAGACGCGTCACATGGGCGGGCACTTCGTCGATGACGAACATCTTGCTGGTATCGCCGTGGAAGCCATCCTTGATGACCGTGACATCGATATTGATGATGTCGCCTTTCTTGAGGATCTTGGCATCGCTGGGAATGCCGTGGCATACCACATGATTCACGGAAGTGCAGATGGATTTGGGGAAACCGTTGTAATTGAGCGGTGCCGGGATGGCCTGTTGCACATTCACGATGAAGTCGTGACAGAGTCGGTCGAGCTCGCCGGTGCTGACCCCAGCCTGTACGTGAGGTCCGATCATTTCGAGAACCTCTGCCGCAAGCCGGCCGGCCACGCGCATTTTTTCCAGGTCTTGCGGTGTCTTGATGCTTATAGACATGGTGTGGGGTCGTTTCCGTATCTGGCAAAGCACTGCCGGGACGTTCGGGGGCCGTGCAATTGTAAAGCAGGACATGCGCGATTGACACCGCCTGGCGGCAAGCAGGTGCGGCGGCGCAACCAATCCGGGCGCTTTATGTCCCGGGGTCGTTGTGGTATAAAGCGGCGCGCTTTGAAGCTCGCACGGGTTTCAAGGCGCGTTTCATTATCAACATCAACGTCGCACATATACCGACACATGTTTTCTGGGTGCCTCGCGCGCGGCAGCGTGCCTGAGGTGGAATCATGGGGTGTATGGAGGCCTAACCCGACACAAAGGAAATCACATGGCTACTGTTTCAATGAAGGAAATGCTCAAGGCGGGCGTCCATTTCGGACACCAGGCGCGTTACTGGAACCCGAAAATGAAGAAATTCATCTTCGGTGCTCGCAACAAGATTCACATCATCAACCTCGAACACACTGTCCCCGCTCTCAATGCCGCGCTGGAGCAGGTGCACACCCTGGCAGCTCGCAAGAAGAAGGTGCTTTTCGTAGGCACCAAGCGTGCTGCAGGCAAGATCATCAAAGAGCAGGCAGAACGCGCGGGCATGCCCTACGTCGATCATCGCTGGCTTGGCGGCATGTTGACCAACTACAAGACCATCCGTGGCTCCATCAAGAAACTACGTGATCTGGAAACCCAGGCGCAGGATGGCACGTTCGACCGCATGACCAAGAAGGAAGCGCTGATTCGTCGTCGCGACATGGAAAAGCTCGAGCGCAGCATCGGTGGCATCAAGGAAATGGGCGGGCTGCCTGATGCCTTGTTCGTGATTGACGTCGATCACGAGCGCATTGCCATCACCGAAGCCAACAACCTGGGTATTCCCGTCATAGGAATCGTCGATACCAACAGCAACCCCGACGGCATCGATTTCCCGATCCCCGGCAATGACGATGCCATCCGCGCCATTGAGCTTTACGCTCGTGCCGTTGCCGATGCATGCATTGAAGGTCGTGGCGATCTCAATGTTGTAAGCAGCGACAGCGAGTTCGTGGAAGTCAGCGACAGCGTTGCCGCATCCGAGCAGGCCAATGCCGCAAGCGCCTGAAGCACGCTGACACCTGGAGGGCGACCGACGACGGCGCCCTCTGTCCCATGATATTGCCGTCCGGCCGGGCCTGTGTCGGCAGTGTTGAAGCAGGGAAGAGAAGAGGGGCATGGCCCCTTTTTTTGATCCGCCGCATCACATCGAATTCATTTTGGAAACTGAACGAGGCAAGCAAATGGCAGAAATTACAGCAGGCATGGTCAAGGAGCTGCGAGAGCGCACCGGACTGGGGATGATGGATTGCAAGAAGGCGCTGGTGGAAGCCAACGGCGACATGGAAAAGGCCATCGACGATCTGCGCAAGGCGAGTGGTCTGAAGGCCGCCAAGAAGGCGGGTCGTATTGCGGCGGAAGGCGTGGTGCTGACCAAGGTATCCGAGGATGGCAACTTCGGCATCATCGTCGAAGTAAACAGCGAGACCGACTTCGTGGCCCGCGATGAGAATTTTCTGGGCTTCGCCAACAAGGTGCTTCAGGAAGCATTCAATCGCCGTGAGTCCGATGTGGCTGCGCTGATGGCGGGCGATCTGGAAAAGGTTCGTGAAGCACTGGTGCAGAAGATTGGCGAGAACATCAATGTTCGACGTATCCAGATCGTGGAATTCAAAGACCCGAACGCCGGTATCGTGGACTCCTATATTCACAGCAACAACCGCATCGCTGTGGTTGTCGCTCTCAAGGGCGGTGATTCATCCCTGGCCAAGGATATCGCCATGCACGTTGCGGCGGTCAACCCATTGGTGGTGCGTGCCGAGGACGTGCCCAAGGAGCTGCTGGCCAAGGAATCCGAGATCTACTCCGCTCAGGCCCGTGAAAGTGGCAAGCCCGAAGAGATCATCGAGAAGATGATCCAGGGGCGTCTGCGCAAGTACGTTGCTGAAGTCAGCCTGCTCGACCAACCGTTCGTGAAGGATGGCGAGATCACCGTGGCGGCGCTGCTGAAGAAGGCGGGTGCCGACGTGGTGAGCTTCATCCGCTATGAAGTGGGTGAAGGCATCGAAAAGGAAGAAGTAGACTTCGCCTCCGAAGTGGCGGCTGCTGCTGGCCTTTAGGTAAGTCTGAAAAGAGCGCTGCGAGGACGTCATGCCAATGCTGAAAGCCGACAAGAAATACAAACGCATCCTGCTCAAGCTCAGTGGCGAAGCGCTGATGGGAGACGCCGATTTCGGTATCGACCCGAAAGTGCTTGATCGCATGGCGGTGGAAGTCGGTCAGCTGGTTGGACTCGGTGTCCAGATCGGCATGGTCATTGGCGGCGGCAATCTGTTTCGCGGCGCTGCGCTGCACGCTGCGGGAATGGAGCGTGTCACCGGTGATCACATGGGCATGCTGGCCACGGTGATGAACGCGCTGGCCATGCGTGACGCCCTCGAGCGTGCCAGCATTGCGACGCGCGTGATGTCGGCCATTCCGATGAGCGGGGTGGTCGAGCATTACGATAGGCGCACGGCCATCCGGCATCTGCGGGCTGGGGATGTGGTGATCTTCGCGGCAGGTACCGGCAACCCTTTCTTCACCACGGACTCGGCCGCGTGCCTGCGTGGCATCGAGATCGATGCTGAACTGGTGCTCAAGGCGACCAAGGTGGACGGCGTGTATTCCGCTGATCCGCATCTGGTGCCGGATGCCGTCAAGTACGATCGTCTCAGCTTCGACGAGGTGCTGGACAAGAAACTCGGCGTCATGGATCTGACGGCAATCGCCCTGATCCGCGAACATGACATTCCCGTGCGAGTCTTCAACATGAACAAGCCGGGTGCGCTGCTGAACAACGTCATGGGGGTGCCTGACGGCACCACCATCGAGAACCTCTGAATACCCAAACTTTCTCTTCGCCCGCAACCATGGGGACAGCATGATGATTGACGACATTATCAAGGATGCCGAGCATCGCATGGACAAAAGTCTTGTCGCACTGGATACGGCTTTCAAGAAGATCCGCACGGGCCGTGCTCACCCGAGTCTTCTGGACACCATCATGGTGGCGTACTACGGCGCAGACACCCCGCTCAACCAGCTCGCCAACGTCACGGTGGAAGACGGACGTTGCCTGGTGGTGGTGCCCTGGGAGCGCAAGCTGATCTCCGAGGTCGAGCGCGCCATCATGAAGTCGGACCTCGGGCTCAACCCGTCCAACAATGGGGAATCCATCCGGGTGCCCATGCCGGCCCTGACAGAAGAGACGCGCCGCGAATACACCAAGCAGGCGCGTGCGGAAGCCGAGAACGCCCGTGTGGCCGTGCGCAACATCCGGCGCGATGCCAATGGCGACATCAAGGATCTGCTCAAGGAGAAAGCCATCAGCGAGGACGATCAGCGTCGCGCCGAGGAACGTATCCAGAAGCTGACTGACCGGTTCATCGCGGCCGTCGATGCGAGCTATGGCGTCAAGGAATCTGACCTGCTGTCCATGTAAGTACGGCCTCTCCACTCTCGGGACAGATCTGCCTGATGCCTACCCCCACATTGCTCAAGCCAGAAGCCGGTCAACTGCCACAGCACGTGGCTGTCATCATGGATGGCAATAACCGCTGGGCGAAGTCCAAGGGCCTGTCAGGTTCGGCCGGTCACCGAGCTGGCGCCGAGGCGGCAAGGGAGGTTGTCTATTCCTGCCTGCACCGGGGTATCAAGTACCTCACGCTCTTTGCCTTCAGCAGCGAGAATTGGCTGCGTCCCAACAAGGAAGTACGGGGTCTCATGGCGCTTTTTCTCGCCGTATTGAGGCGAGAGGAAATCAAGCAGTTGCACCGCAATAACGTGCGACTGTGCTTTATCGGCAAGCGTGAAAGCTTCGCTCCTGTACTGCAGCGACATATGCGGGAGGTCGAGGAGCTAACCCGCCAGAACACCGGCACCGTGGTAACAGTCGCTGCCGACTACGGTGGACAATGGGATATCGCCCGTGCCGCATGTCTTCTTGCCGAAAAGGTCGAGCAGGGGACAATGGCGGCGGCCGACATCGATGTGGCGCAGATTCAGAAAGTCATTTCCCTTGGCGATTGCCCGGCCCCTGATCTGTGCATCCGCACCGGGGGAGAGAGTCGCGTCAGCAACTTCCTGCTCTGGCAGTTCGCCTACACCGAACTGTACTTCACTGATTGCTACTGGCCCGAATTCGATGATGCCCAGTTCGAACTGGCCATGCAGGACTACGCGCGACGGCAACGCCGCTTCGGGCATCTCGACACGCCTTCGCACAGCGATGAGCTGCCGACCCAGGGGAGCTCGCGTGGTGCTTAGAACCAGGGTCATCACCGCGCTGGTTCTGCTGGCCGTGCTGGCGGCGGCGACGTTCGGGACCAGTCCCTTTCAATTTGCTCTCTTCGTCAGCCTGGTATCGGGCCTTGGCGTGCTGGAATGGACCCGCCTGATGGGCCTGAGCAATCCGGTGCAGCGTGGTGTCTACCTGCTGCTGGTTCTGGCATCCATGTTCGCACTGGGCGTGGCCATGGGCCTGGGGCCCTCAGCGCTGATTGTCGAGCGTTCCGTGGTGCTCGCCGTGACCGGCATGGGAGTGGTCTTCTGGTGTCTTGCCGCCTGGTGGGTCATGCATTTTCCAGCATCACAGGTTCACTGGAGCTCGCGCCCTCGTACTGCGCTCATGGGACTGTTCACGCTGCTGCCAGTCTGGTGTGCCCTGATCCAGCTCAAGTATCTCAACAGTACCGGCTTTCTCGTGCTGGCCGTCATTGCCCTCGTCAGTTTCGCGGACATCGGCGCCTATTTTGTTGGTCGTGCCTGGGGCAACAGCAGGCTTGCACCGCAGGTCAGTCCAGGCAAGTCCTGGGCCGGTTTCTGGGGTGGCATGGGTGCGTCCGCGGTGCTGGCCTGCCTGCTGCTGGTGCCTGTGCATCGCTACGTGCAGGCGCTGGACCTGGTCGCCATCGTGCTGCTGCTGTTGACGGCAGCAGTCGTCGCGGTTTTCAGCGTTTTCGGTGATCTGTTCGAAAGCATGCTCAAGCGCAGTCAGGGCATGAAGGACAGTGGCAGTCTTCTGCCCGGGCATGGTGGCGTGCTGGATCGCATCGACAGCCTGACCGCGGCCGCGCCCTTGTTCGTGTTCATCCTGCTGCTGGTATTCGGGGAGTGGCGCTGGCAATGAGCGATCCTGTTCATCACGCGGGCCGTGTTGGCGTTTCCCGCAGTATCACCCTGCTGGGCGCCACGGGTTCCATCGGCAAGAGCACGCTCGAGGTCATCGCACTGCATCCGCAGTACTCGGTGTTCGCGCTGACCGCCAACAGCAATGTCGCGCTGCTGCTCGAGCAGTGTCTGCGTTTCTCGCCGCGCTATGCAGTGATGGTAGAGGAGCCCGCAGCTGAGCAGCTGGCCCGTGCGCTCGCACGTCGTGACAGTGCCACCCGAGTGCTGGCCGGTGCGCAGGGGCTTCTCGAGGTGGCAAGTCATCCCGAGGTCGATACCGTCATGGCGGCGATAGTCGGGGCCGCAGGCCTGCCATCCGCACTCGCGGCGGTTCAGCACTCCAAGAAAGTGCTGCTGGCGAACAAGGAGGCGCTGGTCATGGCCGGGGATCTGTTCATGGACGCTCTGGCACAGAGTGATGCCGTCCTGCTCCCGATCGACAGCGAACACAATGCCGTATTCCAGTGCCTGCCGCAGAATTTGCGGGCCACTGCCGACGCGCTGCGGGCACAGGGCGTTCGCCGCATCGTGTTGACGGCCTCGGGCGGTCCCTTCCGCGAATGGCCGCTGGAGGATCTGCATGCCGTGACGCCGGAGCAGGCCTGCAGGCATCCCAACTGGAGCATGGGCCGCAAGATTTCCGTGGATTCCGCCAGCATGATGAACAAAGGCCTGGAGGTTATCGAGGCGTGTTTCCTCTTTGGAGTGGGGCCGGAAATGGTGGATGTGCTTATTCATCCCCAGAGCATTGTGCACTCCATGGTCGAGTATGCCGATGGCTCCATACTGGCCCAGATGGGCAGTCCGGACATGCGGATTCCCATTGCCCACTGCCTTGCATGGCCGCAGCGCATCGCTTCGGGTGCCGCCTACCTCGATCTGACGCGGCAGGGCGCACTGCATTTCTTCAACCCGGACCTCGGGCGTTTCCCCTGTCTGCGTCTAGGTATCGAGGCTGCGCGAGCTGGCGGGACAGCGCCGACCGTTCTGAATGCGGCCAATGAAGTGGCCGTGGAGGCCTTCCTCAAGGGGGATAGCAGTTTCACTGCGATTCCCGCCATCATTGAGCAGACGCTGGCACAAATGACTTGTCGCAAAGCGGAGTCAGTCGATATGATTCGACAGGTCGACGAACAGGCGAGAATCCTTGCGCGACGCCTGATTCAACGGCACTGAACCTGACGCCGAAGCTTCGAAAGTCTCACGGAAGGCAGGCAGGACACACATGCAGCATGGCTGCAGACAGAGGTCGCAAGCGAAGGCAGCATGGCTCAAGAATTACTGATCAACATCGCGGCACTGATCGTGACCCTGGGCATTCTGGTCACGGTGCACGAGTTCGGCCACTTCTGGGTCGCACGACGCTGCGGCGTCAAGGTGCTGCGTTTCTCCATCGGTTTCGGCAAGGCCGTGAAGACCTGGGTCGGCAAGGACGGCACCGAGTACGTGATCGCGCCCATTCCGCTGGGCGGCTACGTCAAGATGCTCGGGCAGGAAGACACGAGCATGGCTGATCTCGAAGCCATTACCGACGCCGAACGGCAGCAGTCCTTTTCCGGCAAGCCCTTGCGGCAGCGCATGGCAATCGTGGCGGCCGGGCCGCTTGCCAACTTCCTCCTCGCTATCGTCGTGTTCTGGGGCATCAATGTCGGCTACGGCCTGAGCGGCATCGCTCCCGTGATCGCCACTGTCAGCGCAGGCTCGCCGGCATGGGATGCGGGGCTGCGTGCCGGCGATGAAATTACGGCCATCGATGGGGTGCCAACGACCCTCTGGCAACAGGTGACGATGCAGTTGCTCGAGCGTCTGGGCGAAAGCGGCACTCTGCAGATTCAGGCCATCCCTGCCGGCGAAACTGCCGCGAGGGAGTTCAGAGTCGCGCTGCTGAACTGGCAATCCGATACCGCCGAGCCGAACCCGTTAGGGTCGCTCGGTCTCGTTCAATACGAGATTCCTGCTGTGATCGAAGGTTTGGTCGAGGGCGGTGCTGCCGCGCGTGACGGTCTCGTGCCGGGTGACAGGATTCTTGAGGCCGTCGGCCAGCCCGTCACCGGCTGGGTACAGTGGGTGCAACTGGTGCGCGCGAGCCCGGATCACCCGCTCGAGGTGCTTGTTCAACGGGGCAGTGACCAGGTGGCCCTGACAGTGGTGCCGGATCGGGTTACCGCCGAGGATGGCAGCAGCATGGGCAGCATCGGAGCCTTTGTACAGGAGTTCGATCTGTATGCCAGTCTGCCCCCGGAGCGCATTCGTGAAGTGAACTACAACGTGTTCACTGCGTTGATACCCGCGGTGCAGGAAACCTGGGACAAATCGGTGTTCGTGCTCGACTCCATGAAAAAGATGCTGCTGGGGCTTATTTCAGTCAAGAACATCAGTGGTCCTATCACGATAGCCCAGGTCGCCGGAGACACAGCCACTTATGGTCTAGAGGTGTATCTGGGTTTCCTCGCCGTCTTGAGCATCAGTCTTGGCGTGCTGAACCTGCTGCCAATTCCGGTGCTGGACGGAGGTCACCTGCTTTACTACACCGTGGAAGCCGTCATACGCAGACCAGTGCCGGAGCGCATTCAGGCCATGGGTCTGCAACTGGGTCTCCTGCTCATCTCGGGCGTCATGGTGCTGGCCATATACAACGATGTCAGTCGTCTCTTGTGACACCGGGGATCCTGCGCATTACTCTCTTTCCTTTTTGAAACAATATTCATGACAAGAAAGTTACTCAGTACCCTGGTGTTGTCCTCCATTACGGCCACCAGTGCCTACGGGCAAAGCTTCGTGATCGAAGACATTCAGATCGACGGTCTGCAGCGCATTTCCTCTGGAGTCGTGTTCGGTCTACTGCCCGTAGGCATTGGCGACGAGGTCAGTGAGCAGGTGCCTGCCGAGATCATCCGAGCTATCTCCGAGTCAGAATACTTCGAGGAAGTCGAGGTGGCCCGAGAGGGCAACGTACTGTTCATCTCCGTTCTCGAACGCCCCTCTGTCAGTGAGATCAACATCACTGGCAACCGCGTACTCAAGACTGATGACATCCTGGAAAACATGGCCACTGCGGAGATCAGTGAAGGGGGTATCTTTACCCGTGCCACCCTGGAAGCCATTCGTCAGGGCATACAGGAAGTTTATTCCGGCCGAGGTCGCTACGGCACCACGGTGGATATCGAGGTCGAGGAACAGCCTCGCAACCGTGTCGCCATCAACATGACGATCAACGAAGGCGAGGAGAGCCGCATTCAGTACATCAACATCGTCGGCAACAATGCCTTTGACGATGAGGAATTGCTCGCGCTGTTCGAATTAGGCAAGAAGCCTTGGTATAACCCGTTCAGCCGCCGCAATCGTTACTCGCGCGAGCAGTTCACGGGGGATCTGGAACGGCTTACTTCGCATTACATGGACAACGGTTACGTGCGCTTCAGCGTCGATTCCACGCCCGTTTCCATCACTCCTGACAACGAGCAGATCTACATCACCATCAATGTCACCGAGGGTGAGAAATATGTCGTCAATGAGGTGAACCTAGCGGGTGATCTTGTGAACGCGGAAGCCATTCTGCGCGCCTATACCGTGGTGGCGCCTGGCCAGACTTTTTCGCAGGCCCTGGTCACGGCGACCGAGGAATACATGACACAGGTGCTCGGCAATTTTGGCTATGCCTTTGCCGAGGTCAACGGGGAGCCGCAGATCAATGAGGAAGATCAGACGGTGGACGTCACCTTCTTCGTGGAGCCAGGCAATCGCACGTATGTGAATCGCGTGAATTTCATTGGCAATACAGCCACGGCAGACGACGTGCTGCGGCGCGAGATGCGGCAACTGGAAAGTGCGCCGGCCTCCAGTCAGTTGATCGAACTGTCAAAGGTGAGACTTGAGCGGCTGGGATATTTTTCCACGGTGGAAGTGGAAACCATCGAGTTGCCCGGGTCCGACGATCAGATTGATGTGCAGTACACCGTCGAAGAGCAGAACTTCAGCAATATTTCCTTCAGTGTTGGCTCGGGTGGCGGCGGTGACTTCTTCATCAGCTCATCCCTGCAGGCGCAGAATTTTCTTGGCACCGGGCGCACGGTTGGCATCGGTGTGAACAAGAGTACCTTCCAGAAGAGTCTGAATTTCAGCTACCTGGACCCCTACTTCACCGCCGATGGGGTAAGCCGGGGATTCAATCTGTTCCTGCAGGAACAGGATTCGCCCTTCAATATCGCCAGCTTTTCCACCAAGTCCTATGGTGGCTCGTTCAACTTTGCCTATCCTATCAGCGAGATCCAGCAGATCGGTTTCAATGTTGGCTATACCCACACCGAGCTGAGTTCCGGAGGGCTGTCGGTACAGGAAATCGAATCGAGTCCCAAGCTGTTTGATGGCGTCGATCTCTTCATCGTGAACCCGGCCAATCCGAATCCTTTCGATGGCCCAGTCGTGGATGGGGTCACCGGGCTGATAGCCAATCTGCCGAAAGAGTATCTCAATCTGAATCCGGAGCCTGGCTTCATCGACAGGCAGGGCACTGTATTCGATAATTTCTCGTTCTCCACGAACTGGCTGCGCAGCACGCTGAACCGCGGACAATTGCCGACCGACGGCACCTTCCAGCAACTGTCTCTTGAACTGACGACGCCGGGCAGCGATCTGGAGTATTACAAGCTCAATTATGCCGGCCAGTTCTATCAGCCATTGTGGGGGGATTTCGTTCTCGCCCTGCGTGCCAATCTTGGCTACGGCGATGGCTTTGGCAAGACGCAAGGGCTGCCGTTCTTCAACAATTTCTTCGCCGGTGGTCTTGCGCAGAATGGGGTGGTGCGAGGCTTTGACGAGAACAGCCTCGGGCCACGCAGTACGGATCCTCGGCGCTATCAGATCGGCAATGCCACGCTCAAGCGTGACGAGAATGGCAATATCATTCGCGACGCCCTGGGTATCGCGGAGATCGATCCGAACATCTTCGGTTATCAGACCATACCAGTGCTCGATGCAGATGGCAGGCAACTGGTCGATGCAAACGGCGTTCCGCAGGTGCAACTGGCGGTCGAGGACGTTGCCCTGAACCAGAGACTGGACGCATTTGGGGGTAATATATTGACTACTGGTAGTGTAGAATTACTCTTCCCGATTCCCTTTGTCACGGATCGCAGCAGGGTGCGTTCTTCCTTGTTCGTTGACGTCGGCAACGTTTTCTCTTCCAATTGCTCGCCCAGGCAAAGCCTTAGCAACAATTGCAGCGAATTCGATGTCGGACAGCTGCGCTATTCAATGGGTCTCAGCGTGACCTATCTGTCACCGTTTGGTCCGCTAACTTTTTACGTCGCCAAGCCATTCACCAAGGATGAATTTGACGATGAAAAGAATTTCGATTTTACGATCGGCGCCGGCTTCTGACAGCACCGGCAGAACAAGAACTAGGCAACGGCAGACGTCAGCCAATCAAGTCATTCGGAGATAAACAACGTGAAAAACTTTATCAAGGCACTCGCAGTGGCAGGCTCCATTCTGGTGGCGGGCAGCGCGTTTGCGCAGCAGCCGGTAGTGGGTGTGGTCAATCTGGAACAGGCACTTTTCAATTCGCAGGCCGCGCAGGAGTTGCAGTCTGCGATTCAAGAAGAGTTCCGCGACGATCAGACTCGCGCGGATCAACTCAACAGCGAACTCACTGCGCTTGCCGAGCGTGCCCAGCGTGATGAATCCATCATGAGCGATGCCGAAAAGCGCCGGGTCACTTCCGAAGCTCAGGAAAAGCAGGTGCAGCTGCAGATGATCGCAGAGAGGGTTCAAGCCGCCCTGCAGGAGCGCAACCAGACTTTCATCGAGAGCATGCGCGAGAACCTGGGCAATGCAATTCAGGCGGTGGTACAGGAAGGCGGCTACAACATTGTGCTCAATGCAGAAAGCGTAGCATTCTTCGACAATGCCTATGACATCACGGCGAAAGTGACTGCCAAACTGAACGAGCTCTCCCAGTAATATCTGGCGCAGAGAGGGTCTCACCAGGTGAGCACTTCCACTGTCCATACACTTGGTGAGCTGGCGGATCTGCTGGAGGTTCGTCTCGTTGGTGATCCTTCGATTCTCATCACTGGTCTTGCCACACTCAAGAGTGCGGTGCCTGGTCAACTGAGCTTTCTCAGCAATCCTCGTTACTCGTCTCATCTCGGTCAATGCCGCGCCTCGGCTGTAATAGTCGAGGCGGAGCACGCGAGTGCCTGCCAGGCAGCACAATTGATTTCCAGCACTCCTTACGTGACCTATGCTCGTGCGTCGCAGCTTTTCGCTGCCGCACGCAGGCCTGCGTCCGGCATTCATCCCACGGCTATCATCGCGTCTGACGTGCATCTCGCTGCCGAAGTCAGCATCGCAGCCCATGTGGTGATCGAGTCGGGTGTCAGGATAGGGACTGGTAGCGTGATTGGGGCGGGAAGCTATATCGGTGCCGATTCCACACTGGGTGAACACTGCATCCTGTACCCCAATGTCACCATCTACCAGGGTGTCGCGATCGGCAATCGCGTGGTGTTGCATTCATCGGTGGTGATCGGAGCCGATGGTTTCGGGTTTGCGTTCGACGGAAGGCGTTCGGTCAAGATTGCGCAACTCGGTGGGGTGAAGATCGGCGATGATGTGGAGATCGGTGCGGGCACCACGGTGGATCGCGGTGCTCTGGATGACACGATCATTGCGCACGGAGTAAAGATCGACAATCAAGTGCAGATCGCACACAACTGCATTATCGGGGAGCACACCATCATCTGCGGCTGCAGTGCCATTGCAGGCAGCACGAGCATCGGCCGTTACTGCACCATCGGTGGTGGAGTAGGTGTTATCGGGCACCTGCAGATCGCGGACAAGGTCATGATCAGCGCCATGTCGCTTGTCAGCCAGTCGATCAGCGAAGCGGGCATCTACTCGTCTGGAACGGGACTTCTGGAATCTAAGGAATGGAAGCGCAACATCGTGCGGTTTCGCCAGCTTGACGACATGGCCAAACGTCTGCGTGAACTGGAAAAACTGGCACAGGGCAGACTAGCTGCCCCGGGCGACTCCGTCTGAAGAAGTCATCCGCTCAAGAACACCTGTTTCAGGAAAAAACACAATGATGAACGTGGAAGAAATCAAGGAATACCTGCCGCAGCGCTACCCGTTTCTGCTGGTTGACCGTGTGCTGGAGATCGAGCTCGGCAAGCGCATCCTTGCCTACAAGAATGTCACCGTGAATGAAGAGTTCTTCGAGGGGCACTTCCCGGGAAAACCCATCATGCCCGGCGTGCTGATCATAGAGGCGCTGGCTCAGGCTGCTGGCGTTCTGGGTTTCAAAAGTCAGGAAAAGAAGCCGAAGGATGGCTATCTGTACTATTTTGTCGGTGCCGATGAAGTACGGCTGAAGCGCCCGGTGGTGCCGGGGGACCAGCTGATGCTGGAAGCGGAAATCGTCACCAGCAAGCGTGGCATCTACAAGTTCAATTGTCGTGCCTTTGTGGGGAGCGAGACGGTGGGCACCGCAATCATCATGTGCGCAGAAAGGAAAAACCAAATTGATTGATTCACGCGCGATAATCGACCCCAGTGCGCGTCTGGCAGCAGACGTTACGGTGGGGCCGTGGTCCATCATCGGCCCTGGCGTCGAGATAGGTGAAGGCACGCAGATTGCTTCGCATGTCGTCATACGCGCCAACACACGTATTGGTGCCAGGAACCGCATATTCCAGTTTGCATCCATCGGCGAGGAGCCAGCTGACAAGAAATTCACCGGGGAGGAAACCTGGCTGGAGATTGGCTCTGACAACATCATCCGCGAAGGCGTGACGCTGCACCGTGGCACAGGATTTGGCGGCAGTTTCACCCGCATCGGCAGTTACAATCTGCTGATGCCCTACGTGCATGTGGCACATGATTGCATCGTAGGCAGCCACACCATCTTCGCCAACAACGTGGGCATTTCCGGTCACGTGGAAGTGGGTGATTGGGCCATCCTGGGCGGCTATGCCGGAGTCAACCAGTTCCTCAAGATCGGCGCTCACGCCATGATCGGTGGTATGACCCATGTCAGCAATGATGTGCCGGCCTATGTGATTGTCAGCGGCACGCCGCCCGAGGCGCGCAGCATCAATGCCATCGGGCTGGAGCGACGTGGATTCAGCAAGGACGCCATCACCCGTATACGTCGCGCCTTCAAGATAGTCTATTTGAAGCGGCTGACACTGCAGGAAGCACTCGCGCAGCTTGATCCGATGGCCGCCGAGTTCGTCGACATCAAGCTGTTTGTCGACTCCATTCGCGCCTCCACACGAGGCATTCAGCGCTGAGCAGGGAGACACGCGCGTGCGAGTCGGCATGATAGCGGGAGAGACATCCGGGGACATGCTTGGCGCGGCCCTGATGCAGGCGATTCGCAGACGCTGCCCGCAGGTGCAGTTTGAGGGCATCGGCGGGCCGCGGATGCTCGCCGAGGGGTTCCACAGTTTCTTTCCCATGGAACGGCTCTCGGTCATGGGCTTCATCGAGCCACTGGGCCGCCTCCCCGAGCTCCTTCATATCAAGAAATCCCTGGTCCGCCATTTCCAGGAGTCACCGCCCGACGTATTCATCGGTATCGACTCTCCCGGATTCAATCTGCGCCTCGAACAGGAACTGCGGGATCTGGGAATCCGCACTGTCCACTATGTCAGCCCGAGCGTATGGGCCTGGGGGCAGAAACGCATTCACAAGATCGCCCGCGCTGTGGACCTGATGCTTGCGCTGTTTCCCTTCGAGACGGCCATCTATGAGCACCACCAGGTACCTGTGCGTTTTGTGGGGCATCCGCTTGCCGACACCATAGGCCTGGATGCGGGCGATGCCCTTCAGCGTGAGCGTGCGCGCGAAGCGCTCCGACTCGAGACAAACGGCCGTGTGATTGCACTGCTGCCGGGCAGTCGACGGGATGAGATACGCAGACTCGGCGCCGTCTTCATTGCCACAGCTCTGCGCTGCCTCGCGCAGGATCAGACCCTTCGCTTCGTCATTCCCTGCGCCAACGCGGAGCGGCGCGCCCAGGTCCTGGCGTTGCTGCAGGAGCACGGTGCCGGGGATGAGTTCATGGTGTTCGAAGGCAATTCCCAGCAGGCCATGCAGGCGGCTGACCTGGTGCTGCTCGCATCGGGCACCGCCACGCTGGAGGCCATGCTGCTGCGCCGCCCGATGGTGGTGTGTTACCGCCTTGCCTTGCTGACCTGGATGCTGGCCTCGCGCATGCTCAAGGTGCCCTATGTCTCTCTGCCGAATCTGCTTGCCGGTGAACGCCTTGTGCCGGAGCTGCTGCAGGATGAGGTGACGCCTGAAAAGCTGGCAGCGGCCCTGCAGGACTGGCTCGATCATCCTGCGCGACAGACTGCGCTGGCCGAGCGATTCGCGCAGATCCACCACACCATACGTCGTGATGCCAGTGCCCGTGCGGCAGCGGCCATTCTTGAGCTGGTGCAGCCGGAGATGCCCGATGCGCTGTGATCTGCTGGAGCCGCTGGACTGGCGTCATCCTTATCCCTGCGCGCCTCTGGCTCCGGTGGCCGGCGTCGATGAGGCGGGCCGGGGGCCGCTGGCAGGGGATGTGGTTGCGGCAGCCGTGATCCTCGACCCACAGCGCCCGATCAGCGGGCTGAACGACTCCAAGAAGCTGTCCGAGAAGGCACGCGAGTCTGCCTTCGAGCGTATCGTCGACAAGGCCCTGTGCTATTCTCTCGGCCGTGCCACAGCAGCGGAAATCGATACCCTCAACATCCTGCAGGCCAGCCTGCTGGCCATGTGGCGGGCAGTAGAGGGCCTTGGCAAGCAGCCTGCCCATGTCTATGTCGACGGATTGCATTGCCCGCGCTGGCCGTACTCCTCGCTGGCGGTGGTCAAGGGCGACTCCCGCGTGGACTGCATCGCCGCAGCCTCCATTCTTGCCAAGGTCACCCGAGATCGCGAGATGCAGGTTCTGGACGAGCGCTACCCGGGCTATGGCTTTGCCGTGCACAAGGGCTATCCCACCGCCGGGCATCTGCAGGCGCTCGCACGATTGGGACCCAGCCCCGTGCATCGCATGAGTTACGCGCCGGTGCGTTGTGCACTGGGCACGGTGAACGCCACGCCTGTCATTGCCACACTGGAATTCTGAGAAGCCGCTTCGCATGTCACTGTCCTCTGCCTTCGTTCATCTGCGCGTCCACACGGAGTATTCGATCGTGGACAGTGTCGTGCGCATCGACGATCTGGTGCAGCAGGTGGTGGCGTCCGGCATGCCGGCGGTTGCCATCACTGACCACGTCAATCTGTTCGGTCTGATCAAGTTCTACAGCGCTGCCATGAGTGCCGGCGTGAAGCCGCTGTGCGGCTGCGATGTGCTGGTCGAGAACGATGAGAATCCGCAGCGACCCTTTCCTCTGGTATTGCTGGTGCGCAACAAGACGGGTTATCGCAATCTGACCGAATTGATCTCGCGTGCCTACACGGAAAAATCCGCCTCCGGCCTGGTCACTGTCCGCCGCGAATGGGTGGAGGAACGCGCTCACGGGCTGATCGCCCTGTCGGGTGGTCGCGAAGGCGAGATCGGGCGTCTGCTGCAGGAAGCACCGGCGCAGGCCCCTGCGGCACTGGCGCGCTGGATGCAGTGCTTTCCTGACAGTTTCTATCTGGAGCTGCAGCGCACGGGACGCGAGGGCGAGCAGCGCTACATCGAGGCTGCCGTGGCGCTCGCTGCCGCCGCGCACTGCCCTGTGGTCGCCACCAACGATGTGCGCTTTCTGCAGCGTGACGACTTCGAGGCCCACGAAGTGCGCGTCTGCATCAATGAGCGTCGCACCCTCGATGACCCGCGCCGTTCGCGCAATTACAGCGAACAGCAGTATCTGCGCAGCCCGGCCGAGATGGCCGAGCTGTTCAGCGATCTGCCCGAGGCCATCGAGAACACCCGCGCCATCGCCATCCGCTGCAATCTCGAGCTCGAACTGGGTAAACCCTATCTGCCGAATTACCCGGTGCCGCCTGGCGAGACGGTGGATGCCTTCTTCCGCAGAGTAAGTCGTGAGGGACTGGATGTGCGGCTGGCAAAACTGCTGCCGCATGAGCGCTTTGCTGGAGAACAGGCTCTACAGGAGCGCGAGCTGGCCTGCCAGAAATACTACGAGCGGCTGGACTTCGAACTGGATGTGATCATCCAGATGGGCTTCCCTGGCTACTTCCTCATCGTGATGGAGTTCATTCAGTGGGCCCGAGACAACGACATACCTGTCGGTCCCGGCCGGGGTTCGGGTGCAGGCTCCATTGTCGCCTATGCGCTCGGCATCACTGATCTCGACCCTCTGCGCTATGACCTGCTGTTCGAGCGTTTTCTCAATCCCGAGCGCGTGTCCATGCCGGACTTCGATGTCGATTTCTGCATGGATGGTCGCGATCGCGTCATCGCTCACGTGGCGGAGATGTATGGCAAGGAGGCGGTGTCGCAGATCATCACCTTCGGCACCATGGCTGCAAAGGCGGTTGTGCGTGACGTGGCGCGGGTGCAGGGCAAGTCCTATGGCCTGGCTGACAAGCTCTCCAAGCTGATTCCGTTCGAGGTCGGCATCACGCTGTCCAAGGCACTGGAATCCGAGGCCCCACTGCGCGAGTTCGTGGAGTCTGATGAAGACGCGCAGGAAATCATGGAGATGGCGCTCAAGCTGGAAGGTCTGACGCGCAACGTTGGCAAGCATGCCGGAGGTGTGGTGATCGCGCCCACGCGGCTGACTGACTTCTCGCCGCTTTACTGCGACGAGAACGGCGAAGGCCTGGTGACGCAGTTCGACAAGAATGATGTGGAAACGGCCGGGCTGGTGAAGTTTGACTTCCTCGGGCTGCGCACGCTCACGATTATCGACTGGGCAGTCAAGATGATCAACGCACAGGCGCTGGAGGCCCGCGCGAATCCGCTCGACATCACGGCCATACCGCTGGACGACAGGAAGGTGTACGAGCTGCTGCAGCGAGGCGAGACCACTGCGGTGTTCCAGCTGGAATCCCGCGGCATGAAGGATTTGATCAAGCGTCTGCTGCCGAGTCGTTTCGAGGATGTCATCGCGCTGGTGGCGCTGTTCCGACCCGGGCCGCTGCAGTCCGGCATGGTGGATGATTTCATCAACCGCAAGCATGGCCGCGCCGAGGTCGACTATCCGCACCCTGATCTGGAGCCTGTGCTCTCCAACACCTACGGTGTGATTCTCTATCAGGAACAGGTGATGCAGATCGCTCAGGTACTTGCCAATTACAGCCTTGGCGGTGCCGACATGCTGCGTCGCGCCATGGGCAAGAAAAAGCCAGAGGAAATGGCGCAGCAGCGTGATGCCTTCATGAGTGGCGCCAGCGCACGCGGCATCATGCCAGAGCGAGCGGGCGCAATTTTCGATTTGATGGAGAAATTCGCCGGCTACGGCTTCAACAAGTCGCACTCGGCGGCTTATGCGCTCGTCTCCTATCAGACGGCGTGGCTGAAGGAGCATTACCCCGCCTATTTCATGGCGGCTGTGCTTTCGGCTGACATGCAGAACACCGACAAGATCGTGACCCTGGTGGAAGAGTGTCGCGAGATGCGCCTGCCATTGATCGTGCCCGATGTGAATCTCGGGGAATTCAACTTCACGGTCAACAACAAGCGCGAGATCGTCTACGGCCTGGGGGCGATCAAGGGCCTGGGCGAAGGCCCGATCAATGCCATCATCGAGGCTCGCAAGAGTGGCGGCCCGTTCACTTCCCTGCTGGATTTCTGCCGTCGGGTGGACAGCCGTGCGCTGAACAAGCGCGCCCTGGAGGCACTGGTGCGAGCAGGGGCGCTCGACAGTCTGCAGGAGGGTGGCAAGGATCTGGCACGAGCGCTGCTGTGGGAATCGATTCCCGACACCATGAAGGCCGCCGAACAGAGCAGTCGCAATCAGGCGCTTGGTGTGCAGGATCTGTTCGGCGACATCCGCCCGGTCGAGGATACGCCGCTGAGCATTCCCGGCTCTCGCACACGAGTTCGCCCATGGTCTGAACAACAGCGCTTGAGTGCCGAACGCGAGACTCTCGGTCTCTACTTCAGTGGCCATCCGGTGGACGAATTCCTGCCGGAACTCGCGCGCTTTACGCGCGACAGACTGGCCAATCTCAAACCTGAGCGTGAGAGCCAGTGGCTGGCAGGCCTGGTCGTGGATTTTCGCTTCATGAAGAGTCGGCGTGGGGAACCCATCGCGCTGATACAGCTGGATGATCGCAGTGCCCGCTTCGAGGTCTCTCTGTTCGGCAAGGAATACGAACAGCACCGCGAGCTGTTGGTGAAGAACAGTATTCTGGTCTTCGATTGCCTGGTCAGCATCGACGATTACAACGGCACCATGCGTGGCCGCGGTCGCGAGGTGATGACACTGGATCAGGCCCGTGCGCGTTTTGCCCGCAGTCTGGACTTGCGGCTGCGCCACGATGCACTGACGCCGGATTTCATGCATGCCCTGGAGCGGCAGCTGCAGGCGCATAGAGCGCTGCCCGCAGTGCCTTGCGTCGCAGGGGATGGCGGGCAGAGACCTGCGCCAGCAGGCTGCCTCGTGCGCATTTTCTATGAACGGGGCGATGTCCGCGGCACGCTGGTGCTGGGTGATCAATGGCGCGTGATCCCGAGCCAGCCGCTGCTGCAGGCACTGCAGGAGGAGTTCGGCCGCAGTGCCGTGGCCTTGAGCTACCAGTCCTGACGCGCCGTCCGGCCCTGTCGCTATCCGCGCAGGCCTTTTGCTATCATTGCCCGCAAGCCGAGCATGACTACCGGGACACAAGACCTCATGAATCCGAATTACCTGGACTTTGAACAGCCGATCGCCGATCTCGAAGTGAAGATCAATGAACTGCGACTGGTGGGCGCTGACAACAAGCTCAACATCACGGATGAAATCCAGAAGCTGCAGGACAAGAACAGGAAACTCACCGAGAAGATCTATTCCTCGCTGACTCCCTGGCAGATTTCCCAGGTCGCGCGTCATCCGCTGCGACCCTATACTCTCGACTACATCAGCCATCTGTTCACCGAATTCGACGAACTGCATGGTGATCGCCTGTTTGCCGATGACCTGGCACTTATTGGTGGCGTGGCTCGGCTGGAGGGCCGACCAGTCATGGTGATCGGACACCAGAAGGGACGCGGCACCAAGGAGAAGGTGCGGCACAATTTTGGCATGCCGCGTCCGGAAGGCTACCGCAAGGCCCGGCGACTGATTGCCATGGCCGAACGCTTCAAACTCCCGGTGCTGAGCTTCATCGATACACCTGGTGCCTACCCGGGCATTGATTCGGAAGAGCGTGGCATCAACGAAGCCATAGCGGAGAACATGGCCATGATGTCCACTGTCCGCACGCCCTTGATCGCCACGGTCACCGGGGAAGCCAATTCCGGCGGGGCCATCGCCATCGGCATCGCCGATCACCTGAACATGCTGGAATACTCGACCTACACGGTCATCACGCCGGAAGGCTGCGCCACCATTCTCTGGAAATCCGCGGAATACGCCTCGGCGGCCGCAGAGGCGATGGGAGTCACTTCGCGTCGTCTGGAAGAGCTTGGCATTGTCGATACCACCATTCGCGAGCCCCTTGGTGGGGCTCACCGCGACGTCGCGGTCATGGCGGCCACTATCAGGGCGGCCCTGATCGAGCAAGTTGATCGTCTGAGTGCCATGCGCATTGAGGCACTGCTTGAACGACGTTATCAGCGCCTCATGAGCTACGGAGTTCCTGCCTGAGGCCATGTCCTTCACTGTGGAGTCACTGAGCGAGCAGTTGGCCCGGTTTCCGCCGGACACGCGCTTCGCGGTGGCCTACAGCGGGGGGCTTGACTCTTCGGTTCTTCTTCATGCCACCCATGCCGCACTGCGCCAGCGTGGGGCTGGCGCTCTGCGTGCCATCCACATTCATCACGGGCTCAGTCCCCACGCAGATGCCTGGGTCGTGCACTGCCAGGAGCGCTGCCAGACGCTGGGAATCGCGCTGCATGTCGAGCGTGTGCAAGTGCGTGTGCAGGATGGCGCGAGTCTGGAGAGCGAGGCTCGCGAGTGTCGCTACAAGGCCTTCGAGAGTTTGCTGGGCAGCGACGAAGTACTGCTGATGGCGCATCATCTGGACGATGAAGCCGAAACCTTTGTATTGCGCACGCTGCGTGGTGCCGGCCCCAGAGGGCTGGCTGCCATTCCTGTGATGCGCCCTCTGGGTCGCGGAGTGCTGTTCAGACCCTTGCTGGAGCAGCGTCGGACAGTTCTCCATTCCTGGGCAGTGGCAATCGGGCTGGATTGGATCGAAGACGAAAGCAATACCAGCCTGCGCTTTGATCGCAATTATCTTCGCCTGGCCGTCTTGCCTCTGCTCGAGCAACGCTGGCCGGGCTATCGCGAATCCTGGTTGCGCAGTGCCGTGCTGGCGCGCGAGGCAGATGAACTCAATGAGGCGCTCGCGGCCCTGGATCTCCACCGCGTCAAGACTGCGAGCCCCTTGGTGCTCGACCAGGGTGCCCTGCAGCAGCTCAGCGCGGTACGCCAGCGCAATGTACTGCGTCACTGGCTGCATCTGGCTGGTGCGCCTGATCCAGGCTGGAATGTGCTCACGCAAATTGTCGATGACTTGTTGACGGCGGCAGTGGATGCGCAGCCACAGGTGTGCTGGCGCGACGGATCTCTCAACGTGGTGGTGCGTCGTCACAGAGGCAGCCTGTATCTGCAGAAAATGCTGCAGACTATCGCCAGTGCTTCGCGCTACTCCTGGCACACTCGTGACACCCTGCACCTGCCATCGAACGGTTGTGTGTACGCGTTGGCAGTGGAGGGCGAGGGACTTGGATTGCCAGAGAACGCGCACGTGACCCTGCGCTACCGGCAGGGCGGCGAGACCTGCCGCTTGACAGGTCGCCGCACACGAGCGTTGAAAAAGATTCTGCAGGATGCAGGCATTCCTGCGTGGCTGCGCGAGCGCATCCCGCTGGTTTATGTCGATGACACCCTCGTCTGCGTGCCCGGTATCGGTGTCCGTGACGGTTGGCAGGCCGGTCCAGGCGAAGCGGGCTGGAAGGTGATCTGGATACCCCCCGATCGCGATCCTCTGTCTTGAATCCTCGACAGCCTGCGGCTGTCAATCCATGCCTGGCAGATTTTTGCGTTGTGATGCCACATGCCTTCTGGTAGTCTGTAATCCCATCTGTAGGTGCTTGTTTGAAATAATGTTTTGATCTGAAAAAACTCTGGATGGGGCGTTAATGACGCGATATATCTTCATCACCGGTGGTGTGGTTTCCTCGCTCGGCAAAGGCATCACCTCGGCTTCTCTCGCAGCGGTTCTCGAAGCCCGCGGCCTCAACGTCACCATGCTCAAACTGGATCCTTACATCAATGTGGATCCCGGCACCATGAGTCCTTTCCAGCACGGCGAAGTGTTCGTGACGGAAGACGGCGCAGAGACAGATCTCGACCTCGGACACTACGAACGTTTCATTCGCGCGAAGATGACCTCGCGCAATAATTTCACCACCGGCCGCGTTTACGAAGAAGTGCTGCGCAAGGAACGCCGTGGCGACTATCTCGGCGCGACCATTCAGGTGATTCCCCACATCACTGACGAGATCAAGCGGCGCGTCGTCGAGGGTGCCGATGGGGTGGATATCGCGCTGGTCGAAATCGGCGGCACAGTGGGCGACATCGAATCTCAGCCCTTTCTCGAAGCGGTGCGTCAGATGCGGGTCGAGCTTGGTTCCGATCGCGCACTGTTCATGCACCTGACCCTCGTGCCTTACATCGAGACAGCGGGCGAGACCAAGACCAAGCCCACGCAGCATTCTGTCAAGGAGCTGCGCTCAATCGGTATTCAACCGGACATTCTGATTTGTCGCTCCGACCACGAGATTCCGGAGTCCTCTCGCCGCAAGATCGCACTGTTCACCAACGTCGATCTGCCCGCCGTGGTGTCACTGCCCGATACGAATACCATTTACCGCGTGCCCGCACTGCTGCGGGCGAGCGGTCTGGATGACACCGTGCTGCGCAAGTTCAATCTCGACTGTCCGCCTGCCGACATGAGCGAGTGGGATCGCGTGGTGGATGCCAAACTCAATCCCGACAGGGAAGTGAACATCGCCATCGTCGGCAAGTACATGGAATTGCTGGATGCCTACAAGTCGCTGATCGAGGCGATTTCCCATGCCGGCATTCAGACCCGCACCAAGGTCAACATCAAGTACATCGACTCTGCCGACGTGAAAGTGCACGGCACCGAGATTCTGGAAGGCCAGCACGCGATTCTGGTGCCCGGAGGCTTCGGCATCCGTGGTGTCGAAGGCAAGATCCGCACGGTGCAGTATGCGCGCGAAAACCGCATTCCCTACCTTGGCATCTGTCTGGGCATGCAGGTAGCCGTCATCGAGTACGCCCGCAACATGGCCGGGCTGGCGGATGCTCACAGCACCGAATTCAAGCCGGACTGCAAGGACCCGGTCATCGCCCTGATCAGCGAATGGACCTCTGCCGATGGCAGCCTGGAGAAGCGTGATGTCAATTCCGATCTGGGTGGCACCATGCGCCT
>Ga0255220_1000100_pt1 | contig 34435 bp, 31 predicted proteins | sample Miss_Colum_RepB__FD_188423 | JGI IMG/M metagenome (GOLD analysis project Ga0255220, IMG submission 188423) | Freshwater microbial communities from Mississippi River, Louisiana, United States - Miss_Colum_RepB_8d | ecosystem: Environmental > Aquatic > Freshwater > River | place: USA: Louisiana...
ACGTCAAACATCTGCATGCCAAACTGGCCCTGGAGCAATACCTGCGCAAGGCCGGGGTTCCGTTCTCCATCCTCCGGCCATGTGCCTTTTTTGAAAACCTGGATGACGCCGCCAACTGGAACCCGCTGAAAAAAGGCGTGGTCAAGTTCCTGACGCTTGCAGACTGCAAGTACTGCGCGACCTACGACATTGGTCGTGCTGCGGCGATCCAGTTCCAGGACCCCGCCACCTGGCTCGGCAAGTCGCTTGACGTGATTGGCTGGCAGGGCGACCTGTCGCAAGTGGCCGCGGCCCTGTCCAAGGTCAGTGGCGTGCCGGTCAAGGCCAAGCTGGCCATGCCCATCTGGTTGCGGCGGTGGCTGCTCAAGGATTTGCACCACATGTTTCTGTACTACGAGGTGCAGAAGGGGCCGCGCGGCACGCCAGCGGCCTTTCGCACCGTTTTGCCCGATGCCCTCTCGGCCGAGGACTGGTTCCGCTTTCATGGCCACTATGCCAATGGCGAGCGCATTGCGAAGGACCCCTTGCCGCCAGGTCGCTGACCGGCTGGGGCCGATGTGGCGTGGGCAGGGAAGGGTTGGCGCCGCAGGAGGTGGGTCGGTCTGCACGGGGGGCTTTGGGCGCGTGCCGGTTATCCTCGGGTCATCCTTGCGCTGTTTGAAGGGCCGAACCCATCCCATGACCGCTGCCAGCCACCTCGATCACATCACCGTCACCGCCGCCAACTTGCAAGAAGGCGCTGCCTGGGTCACGCAGGTGCTGGGCGTGCGCCCGCAAGCCGGGGGCGAGCATCCGCGCATGGGCACGCACAACCTGCTCATGCGCCTGAGCGAGCGCAGCTTTTTGGAAATCATCGCCATCAACCCAGCGGCACCGGCGCCCGATCGCCCCCGTTGGTTTGACCTGGACCGGCGCCCGCCCAACGCGCCGCCCTCGCTCGCAACCTGGGTGCTTCGGTGCGAGGACATCCACGCCAGTGCGGCGGCCAGCACCGAGCCGCTGGGGCCTGTTCAGCCCATGAGCCGTGGGCATCTGAACTGGTTCATCACCATCCCCACCGATGGCCAGGTGCCGCTGGACGGCATCGCGCCGGCCTTGATTGCCTGGCAGACCGCGGTGCATCCCGCGCAGCACATGCCCGAGTTGGGCCTGGGCTTGCTCGGGTTTGAGATCCATCACCCCGACCCGGCCCGGGTCCGGCAGCTGCTTGCCTCGCTGAAGCTGCAAACACCGGTCGAGGTGCACGCCAGTCTTGCTGGGGCCGCGGCGCAGCTGCGGGCGCGCATCATGACCCCGCACGGGGAGCGGGTCCTGGGCTGAGGCCGACCGGTGGGGCCGTGGGCATGGCGCTGGCGTCAGCAGCCGCGCCCGGGCCCGCCCGTCTCACCGGTGTCGGGCCGTGTCGCCTCAGTCTTCGGGCTGGAACCCCGTGGTTTTGACCACCTGTGCCCAGTAGGCGTGGTCCTGTCGGACCAGCGCAGCGAACTGGGCGGATGTCTGGCGCATCGGCTCGAGACCGATCTTGGCCAGGGCCTCGTTCATGGCGTTGCTGGCAAGCGCCTCTTGCACCGCTGCCTGGATCGTGGCCACCCGATTGGGGGCCATTTGTGCGGGGCCAAACCACCCCAACCACTCCGAATAGGCCAAGTCCTTGTGGCCTTGTTCGATCATGGTCGGTACCTCGGGCAGGGCCTTGGAGCGGGTGGGCGACAACACCGCCAGCGCGCGCAGCTTGCCACTGCGGATGTGCGGCAAGACCTCCGAGATCACGTTGATGCTCACCGGAATCTGGCCCCCCAGCAGGTCGGTCAGCAAGGGGGCGCCGCCCTTGTAGGGAATGGGGTTCAAGGGGGCCCCGGACTGCTTGGCCAGCAACATGGAGGCCAGGTGCATGCCCGATCCCGACGACGGGTTGCCGATATTGGCCGCGCTTGGGTTGGCCTTGGCCCAGCGCAAGAGATCGGCCACTTGGCGCACATCGGCCGGCAGGCCAGGACCTGCGGTGAGCACGGTGCTGAAGGCACACAGGCCCACGATCGGGGTGAAATCGGCCAGGGTGTCGTAGGGCAGCTTCTTGAAGACATGGGGCTGCAGCACCATCACCGACGAGGGGGTCTGGAAGATGTGGCCACCGTCAGGCGACGAGCGTTTGACGAATTCGGCGGCGATGCGTCCGCCCGCGCCCGGTTTGGTGTCGTACACCAGGTTTTGCGGCAGTTTGCCCCGCAGTTGCTCCAGCAGGGGCCGGGTCACCTGGTCCCCCAGCCCGCCCGCCGGAAATCCAGACCAGATGAAGGTGGTGTTGGCCGGTTGGGCCAGGGCAGGGAGCATGGCTTGGCCGCCAAGCGCCAGACCGGCGCCCAGGATGTGTCGTCGTTGCATGGCTTGTCTCCTCGTGGCTGGGTTCGTGTGGGGGGTCAGAAGGGGTATTGGCGCGGCGTGGTTTGCACCGTCATCCAGCGCAATTCGGTGAAGGCATCGATGCCCGCCTTGCCACCAAAGCGGCCATAGCCCGAGGCCTTGACACCGCCAAAGGGCATGGGGGCCTCGTCGTGCACGGTGGGGCCGTTCACATGACAAATCCCCGACTCGATGCGCTGGGCCACTTGCATGGCGCGCGCGGTGTCGCGGCCAAACACCGCGGCCGACAGGCCATAGGGGGTGTCGTTGGCGCAGGCCACCGCCTCATCCACGCCGCGCACGCGCACCACCGGCTTGACCGGCCCGAAGCTCTCCTCGTGGTAGATGCGCATGTCGGCGGTCACATGGTCCAGGATGGTGGCGGGCATCAAGGTGTTCTCGCTCTTGCCGCCGCACACCAGGGTGGCGCCTTTGGCCAGCGCGTCATCGATGAGGGCATTGCAGCGCTCGACCGTGCGCATGTCGACCACCGATCCCAAGACCACCGGGCCCTTGCGCGGATCTCCCAGCGGCAGCCCGACGGCACGGGCTGCCAGCTTGGCCACAAAGGCATCGGCCACGCTGGCGTCCACCACCAGGCGCTCGGTGGACATGCAGATCTGCCCCGAGTTGGCAAACGCCCCGAAGATCACGCCGTTGACGGCTGCTTCCAGGTCGGCGTCATCGAGCACCAGCAAGGGGGCTTTGCCCCCGAGCTCCAGCACGACCTGCTTGAGGTGCCGGGCGCAGGTCTGCGCAATCAATCGGCCGACATGGGTCGACCCCGTGAAATTGACCCGGCGCACCGCCGGATGCGCCACCATGGCCTCCACCACGGCCGCCGCATCCTCGGGGGCGTTGGTCACGAAATTGACCACGCCAGGCGGCAGGCCCGCTTCTTCCAGCGCTTGGACGATCAGGCCATGGGTGGCCGGGCAGATCTCGGAGCCCTTGAGCACCACTGTGTTGCCGCAGGCCAGTGGGGTGGCGATGGCCCGCACGCCCAGGATCACCGGCGCATTCCAGGGTGCAATGCCCAGCACCACCCCCGCTGGAACGCGCAGGCCCATGGCCAGGCTGCCCGGCACGTCGGACGGAATCACCTCGCCACCGATCTGGGTGGTGAGGGCGGCGGCTTCTTGCAACATGCCAGCGGCCAGGTGAACGTTGAACCCGGCCCAAGGCGCGGCGGCGCCGGTTTCGGCCGTCATGGTCTGGATGAACTGGGGCGTCTTGGCCTCGAGCGTTTGGGCCGCCTTCAGCAGCAGCGCGCGCCGCTCGCTGGGGCCCATCGCCGACCAGGCGGGGAAGGCTTGGGCCGCGGCATGGACCGCCGCTTGTGCGTCCTCCGCCGTGGCAGCCGGGGCGCGCGTGGCAACGCTGCCGTCGAGCGGGTGGCGTCGCTCGAAGGTCTGACCCGAGGTGGCCGCGACCTGTCGGCCGCCGATGTGCATGCGGATATCGTTCATCTTGCTCTCCATGGGGGACGGCACGCGCGTGAGCGACTGGAAGCCGTATTTGTTCATGCTGACGAATTGGCCCACCGCGGGGTGCGGCAGGAATTTGGTGCGGCAGTCGATCACCGCGGGCAAGCCACTGGCCATGGCCCGCGCCAGCGCGGCGGCGACATCGCCTGCGCGGGTGACCACTTCGCCGTGGCAGCCAAAGCCTCGGGCGATGGCGGCGTAATCGGTGTCTTCCAGCGCGGTGCCCATCTCGAAATCAAGGCCCAGGCGCTGGCCCATCCGGATCACGCCCCAGGCGGCGTTGTTGTGGACCACGGTCACCACCGGCAAGCCGTAGCGCCGGGCGGTGTCGAGCTCGTTGAGCGTGAAGCCGAAGGCGCCGTCGCCGGTGATGTTGAGCACCAGGCGCTTGGGGAACTGCGACTGCAGGGCGATGGCCGCCGGCAGCCCGTAACCCAGGTGGCTCATGCCCGGTTCGTGAAAGCGCGTGCGCACCTCGTGGACCGGGGTGAAGTCGTTGCTCCAGAACGTGGTGTGGCCCCCGTCGTAGACCGCCAGCGCATCGGCAGGCAGTACGTCGGCGATGGCCTTGGCCAGGGCCGCTGGGTGCATGGTCTCTTCGGTGTCGCGGGCCATGATGGCCAGGGTGGCCTCGTGGCGCGCCCGCACCGCGCGGACCTGGCCGAGCCAGTGGGGGTCGGTGTTCACCGCCTGGCCCTCCAGGGCCTGGAGCAGGTCGCGCAGGGCCTCGCCCGCATCGGCCTGGATCGCCACCGTGTGGACCGCAGGACCACCCAGCGCGGCGGGGTCGAGGTTGATGTTGATCAGTTGGTGCTGGCGCCGCGCCAGCGGGCCACGCTCATCCCACATCCAGGAGGACCAGCGGCAGCCCACACTCAGGATCACATCGGCATGCTCGAACGCATGCTTGATCGCCTCACCGGCGATGATGCCGCCATGGCCGATGAAGTGCGGGCTGTGGCTGGGCACCACACCCAGCGCCATCTGCGTGGGCACCACCGGGGCGCCAAGGCGCTCGGCCAATTGGCGCAGCAGGGGGTGGGCGCCTGCGGCCACCACCCCGCCGCCGCCCACCAGCAGCGGCCGGCGTGCCTGCATGAGCAGTGCAGCGGCCTCGCTCAGCGCGGCGGCAGAGGGCCGTGGTGCATGGGTGGCGCGGTAGCGATTGGGCGGCAGGTCGAACTCGTCCGCTGCAAAGGTCTGCAACTCCCCCAGCACGTCTTGCGGGATGTCCAGGTGAACCGGGCCCGGGCGGCCGCCCAGGGCCTCGCGAAACGCGCGGCGTGCCAGCTCGGGCAGGCGACGGCCATCGTGCACCACCGCGTTCCACTTGGTCAGGGGGGTGGTGACCGCCTGCGTGTCCAGGTCCATGAAGAACCCCATGTGGGGGTAAGCCAGCGAGCGGTGCTGATTGGTCGTGATCGCCAGCAGCGGCAGGTTGTTGTTGAAGGCCACCCCCAAGCCCGAGGCCATGTTCAAACCACCGGGGCCGAGCTCGCCCACCGCCACCGCCATCTTGCCGGTGCCGGCATGCAAGGCGGCGGCCATCATCGGTCCTGCGGCCTCGTGGCGGACGCCGATGAAGCGGATGCGCGGCTCGCGGCTCAAGGCATGGAAGAGGGGGGAGAGCTTGCCGCCCACGATGCCAAACACCGTCTCGACCCCTTCGGCCAGCAGGATGCGCACCAAGGCCTGTGCACCGGTCAAGCGCAAGGGCGATTTGGGCGGCCATGGCGGCGGGGTGCCGCCCGTGCCAACCGTCGGCAAGACGTCGGGGGGGCGGGGGGTAGGGTGGCGGGTCATGGCGGCACTGTGCGCGATTGCAGCGGTTCCGACCATGGACGAAACCTCAAGGGGCTTGCACATTTCCGGCATCACGCGACAATGCTCCGCATGAAACCCTCCAAGCTCTTGCTGGTCGATTTTGATGAAGTCCGTCACGAACAGCCGGACGATTGCCTGCATTACGAATCGGTGGCCGTTCGTGGCAATGAAATGAACTGGACGATTCCGGCGCACCATCACGAAGGCTTGCACCAGTTTCAGTTTCTGCAAAAGGGCAGGGTGCACGGCACCATCGATGGCCGTGAATTCCGCGCTGCTGGCCCGGTCATGCTCATGCTGGCGCCCGGTTCGGTGCATGCCTTCACCTACACGCGCGATGCGATTGGCCATCAGGTCACCGTCCCCACCGCCACCTTGGACCGCCTGCTGGGCGGTGCCGCGCAGGTCAGTGGTTCGCTGGACCAGTCCTTTGTGATCGAAAAGCCTGCCGGGGCGGCCGAGTTGGCCCGGCTGTTGGCGCAGCTGGCGCAGGAGTTTTCAGGGGCCCAGGGGGGGCGGGTGCAGGTCTTGCAGGCCTTGGCCACCTTGTTGGCGGTGTGCTTTGTGCGCGAGCACGGGGTGCGCTTTGAGCGCGCGCAGCGCCCGGGGGTGCGCGACACCTTGGTGCGCCGTTTCAGTGCCTTGGTCGAGCAGCACTTTGCCTCGCCCCAGCCACTGGATTTTTATGCCCGACAACTGGGGGTGACGTCCGATCACCTCAGCCGCAGCTGTCGCTTGGTGGCGCGCAAGTCGGCATTGCAGATGCTGCTGGACCGGCGGATGCTGGAGGCGCGCCGCCTGCTGGCCTACACCGTCACCCCGGTGTTGACGGTGGCGACCCAGACGGGGTTTGAGGATGCCGCCTACTTCAGCCGATCGTTTCGGCGCGAGGTGGGCCACTCGCCATCGGCCTACCGCACGCTGGTGGCCAGCGGTGTGCGCGCAGGCGATCCTGCCAAAGCCTAAACCGCCTTGAGCAGTCCACCCGCGCCGCACCCCACAGGGGTATGTTGGGTGCCGTTGCGCGTTCGGCCCAGGCCCCGTTCAGTTGGGCGCGAACAGCCGATGGATGGCGCTGCGCAGCCAGGCGTGCCCCGGGTCTTTTTGCAGGCGCTGGTGCCAGTGCAGTTGCACATCGATCACAGGTGCCTGGACCGGAGTGGGCACGGCGCGAACCTGCCCATGCTGCACGCAAAAATCGGCCAGGTCCTGGGGCACGGTGGCGATCAGGTCGCTCGATTCGATGATGGGCAGCAGGCTCAGAAAGTTGGAGATTTCCAGCACCACGCGCCGCGTGATGCCTTGCTGCTGCAGGTACTTCTCGAAGACATGCTCGCGGCCGTGCGGTTTGACCACCACATGCGAGGCCGACATGAACTGGGTCAAATCCATCCGCTTGCCGATGCTGGGGTGGTGTTGCCGAACCAGGGTGACATGCGGGGAGCGCATCAGCTGTTGTTTGAAAAAGCCCGCTTTGTGCAAGTCGGGAAAGTAGCCCATGGCCAGGTCTGCGGCCCCTGACTCGAGGCTCTCGGCCGCCGCATGCCGGGGCATGGCCAGGGTGCGCAGGTTCAGCTGCGGGGCCTCCTGGGCCAACATGGCCAGGATGCGAGGCAAAAAATTGGCCTCCCCAATGTCGGGCATCAACACCGTGAACGTGCGGCTGGAAGAGCGCGCCTCAAATCGGGCCGGTTGGAGGATGTCGCTTTGCACCGTCTCGATCACCTGCCGCACGGCGGGGCTCAGTTGCAAGGCCCGGGGGGTGGGCTTCATCTCCAGCCCGGCCCGGATGAACAATGGGTCTTGCAGCAAGACCCGCAGACGGCGCAAGGCCGAGCTCATGGCCGGCTGACTCAGGCCAAGGGCCTCTCCCGCCCGGGTGACGCTGCGGTGCTCCAGCATGGCGTGGAAGGTCAGCAGCAGGTTCAGGTCGATGCTTGCTGTATTCATCAAACAAATTCTACCTATTCAGGCAATTGTCTGGATGAATTGACAAGGGCTCTCTACAGTGGGGTGCTCGGGCATGCGCCCGCTGAAGGAGACCCCGAATGAGCACGCTGTCCTTGACCCTGGCCCACCACATCATTGAAGCGGCCTTGGCCCATGCCAGGGCGCAGGGCTACAAGCCCATGGGCATTGCCGTGCTGGACGAGGCAGGGCAGCTCAAGGCCTTCGCCCGAGAGGACGGTGCCAGCATGTTCCGCTTTGACATTGCCCGGGCCAAGGCCTGGGGGGCTGTGGGCATGGGGGTGTCCAGCCGGGTGCTGGCCCAGCGCGCCAAAGACAACCCCAATTTCTTTGTGTCCCTGGCGGCCACCGCCGAGGGCAAGTTCCTGCCCCAAACCGGCGCCGTGCTGGTCAAGAACGCCGCCGGTGACTTGTTGGGCGCGGTGGGCGCCAGTGGTGGCACTGGCGACGAGGACGAAGCCCTGTGCATCGCCGGCATCGAAGCCGCCGGCCTGGTGGCGGGCTGACGCCATGCGCCCAACGCTGGCCCGCTGCGGCTGCGCCGTGGATATCCACGCGCACATGGTGCCGCACGATTTCCCGGCCTATCTGGGGGGCGCTGCGCCAGCGCACTGGCCCACCATGGCGCCCGCGCATGCTTGCCACCGGCACGTGATGATTGACGGCAAGAATTACCGCACCGTCTCTGACAAATGCTGGTCCACCGACAAACGACTGGCGGATTTTGACGACATGGGGCTGGGCCTTCAGGTCATCTCGCCCATGCCCGAATTGCTGTCGTACTGGCTCAAGCCGAGCGACGGCGCCCAACTGGTGCGTTACCTCAACGAACAGATCGCCCTGATGGTGTCCGAAGCGCCCGGGCGTTTGCTGGGTCTGGGGGCCGTGCCCTTGCAGGACATGGACCTGGCGCTCAAGGAGTTGCACCATCTGCGCCATGGCCTGGGTTTGTCGGGGGTGGAAATCGGCAGCAACATCCAAGGCGTGCCCATCGGTGACCCCCGTTTGGCCCCGTTTTTCGAGGCCTGTGAGGCCCTGGATCTGGCGGTGTTTGTCCATGCCTTGCGGCCCACGGGCATGGACCGGCTGGTAGGACCCGCGCCGCTGCAACAGGTGCTGGCCTACCCCAGCGATGTGGGGCTGGCCGCGGCGTCCGCCCTGACCGGCAACCTGATGCACCGCCATCCACGCTTGCGCATCGCCTTCAGCCACGGCGGCGGCACCCTGGCGCTGTTGTTGCCCCGCCTGGAGCAGGCCATGTCGGTGTTTCCGGCGCTGCGCGACTCGGTCATGTCGTCCCCCACCGAGCAGGCCCGATCGTTCTTTTTTGACACGCTGGTGTTCGATGGGCCGACCCTGCAGCACCTGGTGGGGTGTTTCGGTGCCTCGCAGCTGATGATCGGCACCGACTACCCCTTCAATTTTCACGAGCCCAGGCCGCTGGATCGCATCGTGCAGGCGGGCTATGACGAGGCCGTGACCCAACAACTGGTGCAGACCAACGCCCTGAGGTTTCTGGGCTTGCCCGCCACTTTTATGAATGCCTTGCCATGACCCATGCATCCTCCTTGGTGGCTGCCCTGCGCAGCGTGTCGCTTTCGGTTCCGGATCTGGCGCTGGCCGAAGATTTTTTTGTCCGCATCTGGCGCTTGGCGGTGGTCGCGCGCACGCCCGATGCCGTGTACTTTCGCGGTGCTGGCGAGGATCACCACCTGCTGGCCCTGCACCAGGCGCCGGGCGAGGCCAAGATCCTGCACATCACCCTTCGGGCACGCAGCGCGCAGGCCTTGACGCAGGCCATGCACCACACCATGGCCGCCGGCGGGCGGGTGCTGGCAGCGCCCGCGCCGCTGACCGAGCCTGGGGGCGGTCAGGCCGTCACCCTGGCCGACCCCGATGGCCGTGTGTTCCGCCTGGTCTTTGGTGACGAGCGCCTGACGCCCATCGACGCGACCGACATGCCCCTGCGGTTGGCCCATGTGGTGCTCAACAGCAGCCATGTGGAGGACACCCGCCTGTTCATGGAAACTGCCCTGGATTTTTCGCTCTCGGACCGCACGGTCATCATGGCCTTTATGCGCTGCAACAGCGACCACCACAGCGTGGCCCTGGGCGACACCACCAACAACGCCCTGAACCACATCGCGTTTCTCATGCCCGATCTGGATGCGGTGATGCGTGGCGGCGGGCGCATGCAGGACGCGGGGTTTCCGATCGAGTGGGGACCGGGTCGCCATGGCCCGGGCGACAACGCCTTCAACTACTTTGTTGGGCCGTTTGACATCGTGATCGAGTACACGGCCGAGATCGAGCAAATCGACGACAGCTACCAGGCCGGTCAGCCCGAGGACTGGACCTGGCCACCTGGCCGCGTGGACCAATGGGGCATCTCCCAGCCCCCCAGTGCGCGCTTGAAGGCAGCGCAGCGTGCGGTGTGCTTCGCCCCCTTGGAGGGTCCACATGTTTGATGTGGCGATTGTTGGCTTTGGCCCCACTGGGGCGGTGGCGGCAGGTCTTCTGGGGCTGCAGGGCATCCGGACCTATGTGTGCGACGCCATGACGACGGTCTACGACAAGCCCCGCGCCATTGCGCTGGATCACGAGATCATGCGCGTGTTCCAGCAGCTGGGCATTGCCGATGCGATCGCGCCGTTTACCGAGCCCTTTACCGATTCCGAGTTTTATGGGGTGGACGGGCAACTCATCAAATGCATGTCCACGGTGGCGCCGCCGTTCCCACTGGCCTTCACCCCTTCGCTGGTGTTCACCCAACCCGCCGTGGAGGCGGTGCTGCGCGAGCGGGTCGGCCAGATGCCCTCGGTGCAGGTGCAACTGGGGCACACCGTCACCGCGCTGCAGCAGCACGCCGATGCGGTCACGCTCACCGTCACCGATGGGCAGGGCCAAGCCCAGCAAGTCTGCGCGCGTTATGTGGTGGGCTGCGATGGAGCGTCGAGTTTTGTGCGCAAATCGTTGGGCATGGAACTCGAGGACCTGGGGTTTGACGAGCCCTGGCTGGTGGTCGATGTGCAGGTCAACGAGCAGGGCCTGGCCAAGCTGCCCAAGGTCAGTGTGCAGTACTGCGAGCCCCAACGGCCCAGCACCTATGTGATCGGTCCAAAGAACCACCGGCGCTGGGAGATTGCGCTCAACCCCGGCGAAGATCCCAAGGCCATGGCCACGCCAGAGGCCACCTGGCAATTGCTGTCGCGATGGATCCAACGCGATGACGCCACGCTCTGGCGCCAGGCGAGTTACCAGTTCCATGCCCTGGTGGCCAAGGACTGGCGATGCCAACGCGTTTTTTTGGCGGGGGATGCGGCGCATCAGCAGCCGCCGTTTTTGGGGCAGGGCATGTGCCAAGGCATCCGCGATGCGGCCAACCTGAGCTGGAAGTTGGCGGATGTGTTGCAAGGGCGCGCCAGCGACGCCTTGCTCGACAGCTATGGCGCCGAGCGCAAAGCGCATGTGACCGAGTTGACCTCGCGCATCAAGGGCATCGGTCAACTGGTGGGGCAGCGCGATCTGCACAAGGCCCGTGCGCGCGATGCGCGCCTGCTGGCCGAGTGCGGCGGCCAGGTGCAGGCCATGCCCCGGCAAAACGTGCAGCCCGCCTTGGTCGGGGGCTGTCTGGATCCCTCGGGGCACGCGGCGGTGGGCACCCTGTTTCCGCAAGCCTGGCTGGACCACGCCGCAGGGCCTGTGCGCATGGACGATGTGCTGGGGCATGGCTGGCGTCTGTTCGTGGCTGGCGAGGCGGATGCGGCTTGGACGCAGTCTGCTGCCCAAGCGCATGCCGCGCTGCGGCTGAAGGTTCAGGCCACGCTGGCGACCGGGTTTCGCGAGACCTCGGGCGTGCTGGCGGCATGGTTTGAGCGCATGGCCTGCCAGGCGGCCCTTGTGCGACCCGATCACTATGTCCATGGGGTCTACACCACCCCACAAGCGTTGGCGCGCGCTTTGCAGGCGCTGCGGCCGTGAGGCCTTCTTCCCCTTGTCCATTGCCCCCACCCACACCGAACACCATGAAATTTCTGAGCTATGTCTTCCAAGGTCAAGCCCACTGGGGCCTGGCCACCGATACCGGGGTGATCGCCCTGGACCAGGGCCCCTACCCGAGCTTGCGCAGTGCGCTGGCGGCGGGCGTGCTCGAGCCGTTGGGCGCAGCCGCGATGGGCCAGCCCGATACCTGCTCGCTGGCGCAGATCCAGTACCTGCCGGTCATCACCGACCCGGGCAAGATCATCTGCATCGGCCACAACTACGAGGCCCATCGCATCGAAACCGAGCGCGACGAAACCGAGAACCCGACGGTGTTCCTGCGCGTGGCCGAGTCGCAGACCGGCCATCTGCAGCCCCTCCTGATGCCCCCCGAGTCGAGCCATCTGGACTACGAAGGCGAGATTGCCGTGGTGATCGGCAAGGCCGGTCGCCGCATTCCCCGCGCCCAGGCGTGGGAGCACGTGGCTGGGTACAGCGCATACAACGACGGTTCGGTGCGGGACTGGCAGCGCCACACCACGCAATTCACCCCGGGCAAGAACTTTGTGGGCACGGGTGCCTTTGGGCCTGTGCTGGTCACGCGCGGTGAGATTGCCGATGGAGAAGAGCTGAGCCTGACGACGCGACTGAATGGGCAGGTGATGCAGCACGCGACCACGGCCATGATGATTTTCCCCATACCGCGCCTGATCGAATATGTCTCGACCTTCACCCACCTGGCCCCTGGCGATGTGATCGTCAGTGGCACCCCTGGAGGGGTGGGGGCGCGTCGCCAACCCCCGGTGTGGATGAAGGAGGGCGACCTGGTCGAGGTCGAGGTCAGCAAGATCGGGGTGCTGCGCAACCGGATCGAAAAAGAGAAGGCCTGAACAATCCATCATGAAAGAGGAGACCCGCATGCAAAGACGAACGTTCAACCGCGGCATCTTGGGCGCTGCGGTGGCGATGACCACCGGTGTTCAGGGGACCGCCTGGGCACAGGCCTGGCCGGCCAAGCCCATCAAATGGATCTTGTCGCAGCCACCCGGCTCGGGGCCCGACATCCTGGCGCGTTTCGTCGCCGATCACCTATCCCGGCGGCTCGGCCAGGCCATCGTGGTGGACAACCGCCCCGGTGGGCAAAACGTCATTGGGGCGCAGGCGGCCATGCGCTCGCCCGCGGACGGCTACACCTTTTATTACGCGACCACTGCGGCCATGGTGACCAACGTCTTTACCTTCAAGGCCTTGCCCTACGACCCTGAAAAGGATTTTGCCCCGGTGCGCTTGGTCGGCCGAAGCCCGTTTGTCATTGCCGCAGGCCCAGCGTTTGCCGGCAATACCCTGGCCGACGCCATCGCCCAGGCCAAGGCCAATCCCGACAAATTGGCCATGGCCACCGAGGGTCCCAAAACCTTCTCGGGCATGCTGGCCGACTCGTTTGCGGCCATGTCCAACATCCGGTTCACCCATGTGCCCTACAACAAAGCCCCCGATGCCATTCAGGACTTGATCGGCGGTCGCGTGAACTTCATTTGCCTGCCCGAGGCGGCGCTTCTGAGCTATGTCCGTGCCGGCCAAATCAAGGCCCTGGCGGTGAGCTCGGCCCAACGCACGGCCAATATGCCCACGGTGCCCACCCTGGCCGAAACCTTTGCGGGGTTTGAGTACACCGGCTGGAACGGCCTGTTTGCGCCTGCGGGCACGCCGGCGGCCATTCTGGATCACCTCAACCGCGAACTCGAAGCCGTGCTCAAGCAGCCCGAGGTGGCACAGCGTTTGTTGGGCCTGGGCTCCATCCCCGAGGTCAAGATGAGCGTGGCCGAATTTGATGCCTTCATGCGGGCCGAGCGCTCCCGCTGGGCGGGCATCGTCAAGGCCATCGGGATCAAGCCCGAATAAGCCGGTCGTGCCGCCTTCGCGCGGCGCGCGGGCTGGGGCGCCAGGCGGTTCGCTAGAGTGCGCTGCCGGCGCGATCAGTCCCAGTGCTGGAACAGGGTATTGCGCCTGCGCCGCCGTGCGTGGGCGCTTTCTTCATTAGACTGCTGCTCGTTTTCTTCATTTCGCAACAGGTCAGGCCATGGCGCCCCATCGGGCCCCGGGATGCTTGACAGACCAACGAGGAGCAGCGCATGACCCCCTTGATCCGATCGATGTCAACGCCGTGGCAGTGGCTGGCCAAGGCCTTGCTGGCCACCGCCCTGGTGCATGGGCCAGCGGCCATGGCGCAAGGCGCTGCGGCCAGCTATCCGCAAAAGCCCATCAAGATCCTGGTGGGCTTTTCGCCGGGGGGCGTGCCCGACATCGTGGCCCGGGTGCTGGGCCCGCGCTTTACCGAGACCTGGAAGCAGCCGGTGGTGGTGGAAAACCGCCTGGGCGCGGGCAGCAATGTGGCCGCACAGGCGGCCGCCAATGCCGCGCCCGACGGCTACACCTTGCTGTCGGTCTCGTCGGCGCATGCCATCTCGCCGGCCATCTATGCCAAGTTGCCCTACGACGCCTCCAAGGACTTTTCGGGCATCACGCTCACGGCCACCGGCCCGGCGCTGGTGATCGTCTCGCCCGAGCTGAACGTGAGCAATATGCGCGAGTTCATCGCCCTGGCCAAGAGCAAGCCCGGACAGCTCAATTACTCGTCGGCCGGCGTGGGCAGTGGCTCGCAGTTTGCCGCCGAGCTGCTCAAGTCGCAGGCCGGCATCGACCTGGTGCACATCCCCTTCAAAGGCATCCCCGAGGCCCTGGCCGACACCATGGCCGGTCGCACCCACCTGTTCATCTCGCCCTATGCCAGCGCCATCAACCTGGTCCGCGAGGGCAAGGCCAAGGCGATTGCGGTGACCAGCACCACGCGCTTTGCCGACATGCCCAACCTGCCCACCGTGGCCGAGTCGGGCGTGCCGGGCTACAAATGGATTTTCTGGTACGGCCTGCTGGCCCCGGCCAACACGCCCAAAGACATTGTGCAAAAGCTCCAGACCGAGGTGGTCGCCGCCCTCAAGCAGCCCCAGGTCACGCAGCGCTTTACCAGCCTGGGCATTGACGCGGTCACCAGCACCCCCGAGGCCATGGACCAGCTGATCAAGGACGAGATCGTGCTGTTCCGACGCCTTGCCACCGCCGCGGGCATCAAGGCGGACTGACATGCCGGTGGCTCATGTCAACGGGATCGACCTGCACCATGTGATCGATGGCAGCGATGGGCCATGGGTGACCATGAGCCATTCGCTGGCCAGCAATTTGTGGGCCTGGGATGCGCAGGTGGCGCTGCTCAAACCGCACTTTCGGGTGCTGCGCTTTGACACGCGCGGCCACGGTCGCTCGCAGGCGACAACGGGCCCCTACACCCTGGAGACCCTGGCCGACGATGCGCTGGCCTTGCTGCAACATCTGGGCATTGCGCAGACCCACTGGCTGGGCTTGTCGATGGGCGGGATGATCGGCCAGACCCTGGCGCTGGCCGCGCCCTCGGTGTGCCAATCGCTGATCCTGTCGGACACCACGAGCCGACGCCCGCCGCAGGCGGCCACCATGTGGGGCGAGCGCATCCACACGGCCCAGACGCAGGGCATGCAGGCACTGGTCGAGAGCACCCTCACACGCTGGTTCACGCCGGCCTACACGGCAGCGCACCCCGAGGTGATGGCCCGCATTGGCCAGGGCATTCTGGACACGCCGGTGGCGGGCTTTTGTGGCTGCTGCCACGCCATCTCGAAGGTGGACTTGCTCGATCGCCTGCCCGAGATCCGCTGCCCCGCCTTGATCATGGTGGGCGAGCACGACCATGGCACGCCGCCCGAGATGTCGCGTCAGATGCACGCCCGACTGGCGGGGTCTGAACTGGTGGTGGTTCCCAACGCAGGCCACATTGCCAACATCGAGCAAGAGGCGTTTTTCAACGCGCAGATCCTGTCGTTCCTGCAGCGGGTGAGCCGCGCTTAGTGCCCGGCCCAGGGTGGTCGGTTCAGGCGGCGCCGTGCGGGCCCGACATGGCCTTCACGTTGCATTGCCTGAGAGCGCCTTGAAATAGGTGCTCGTCTCGAGATGGGCGAACGGATCGGACGCCTGCAGGAGGTGCCAATAGGCCGCAGAGGTGGTGACGGCAAACAGCGCCAAGGCCACGGTGCCCGCTGCGGTTCGGTCGGCATGCACCCAGCCGATGGCGATGTGCGCCAACAGGCCCAAGACCAGCACCAAACCCCAGGAATTTTCGCTGCGTCCATGGCTGCCAATCCATAGGCGGCCGTTTCGCGCGTCGACCACATCGTCAAAGACGCGCCACAAATGGTTGCCCAGGGCGGTGGGAACCAGGGGAGAGGTTTGGATCAGGTCCTGGCGCAAATTGGCCAGCGCCTGAGTGGCTCGCGCGCTGGCCCGGGTGTTGCCGCTGGCCCATTCCTCGTTCACCACCGCATCGACATAGTCGGCCAGGTGCAAGCGGGCCTGCTCGAGCCCAAGCCCCTCATGGCCAAACAGCGATTCCAGGCGGGCGATGGCGGTCACCGCCTCTTCAAAAGCTTGCTCAGCCGTATGCTGTCGCGTCCAGATGGTGGAGGCATGAAAGGCCAGAAACAGGGCGTAGAGGGTGGTGACCGACACAAAGTAGGGCCCCACCGGGATTCGATCGGATCGACCCTTCGCACGCGCGGCCAGCCATTGCATGCCCCACCAGGCCAAGCCCAAGACCAGCCCCCCATGCACACATATCAAGAGGAACTGAATCCATGGCGGCAGCGTCGTGAAGGCTTGGATCATGATGGACATCGGCGTCTGATGGGATGCCGTTCATAATATTTCGGATTAGAAAAAAATAAAATGAGTATCCATAGATTTACTTCATCCTTGAATGGGTTGGCGCGCTGCGCGCCAACCCCTGGCCCTTGCGCTGGCGCAGGGCACGCCATGCGCCGACGGACCCTGCTTGCCCGCTTATTCGACCTGCATCTTGGCCGCGGTGGCCAGGCGCTTCCAGCGGGCGATCTCGTCGGACTGGAACTTGCGCATCTCGGCCGCGCTCGACAGGGTGGGCTTGAGGCCCAGGCGCACCAAGAGATCGGTGACGTCCTTGGACTTGCCCGCCTGCGTGAACACGGTCTCGATCTGGCGCAGCAAGGGGGCCGGGGTTTTGGCGGATACCGCTGCCGCGCTCCAGTTGAAGGCCAGGAACTCGGGCAGTCCTGCCTCTTTGGAGGTGGGCAGATCGGGCAGCAGGTGCGAGCGCTGCTCGTCGGTCAAGGCCAGGGCGCGCACGCGGCCCGCCTGGATGAGCGGCGTGGCGGCGGTGAAATCCACCACCGCATAGTCCAGCTGCCCGGCCACGATCGCGGTCAGCACATCGGGCGCGCCTTTGTAGGGCACGTTGTAGCCCTGCATGCCCGCCAGCTCGTCGAGCCAGTGGGTGTAGAGCTGGTACGACGGCGAGCCCGAACCGAAGGTCAGCTTGCCCGGCTGCTTGCGGCCGGCGGCGATCAGATCGCTCAGCTGTTTGTGCGGCGAGTTGGCCGGCACGATCACCACACAGGGCGCGCGCGCAATCACGCCCAGCGGGGCCAGATCGCGCAGCGGGTCGTAGGGCAGGTTGCGGATCAGCGCCGCATTGGTCGACAAGGTGGAGTTGCTGCCCAGCAAGATGGTGGTGCCGTCGGCGGGCGCCTGCAGCACCGCTTGCACCGCGATCACGCCGTTGGCCCCGGCCTTGTTCTCGACCACCACGGGCTGGCCGGTCAACTCGGCCATGGCCTTGGCGTAGGCGCGGGCCGCCGAATCGGTGCCCGAACCGGCCGGGAAAGGCACGACCAGGCGGATGGTGCCGCTGCCGATGCTGTTGGGGTTGGCTTGGGACCAGGCAGGGGTGCCGGCCACGCTGGCCAGGCCCGCCAGGGCGGTCATTTGCAGGGCCGCCCGGCGGCTCAAGCGGGGGGTCTGATCGGATGGGGTCATGGGGGGTCTCCTGTTGAAATGATGGGGTCAGCGGCTTGCGCCCAGGTGCTCGCGGGCGATCACCCAGCGGTGCACCTCGGTGGGGCCTTCATAGATGCGCATCAGCCGCGCCTCGGCGGCCATTTGCTGCAGCGGCAACTCCTTGGTCATGCCCATGGCGCCGTGCGCCTGCATGGCGTGGTCGATGACCTCGCTGGCCATCTCGGTGGCCATCACCTTGACCATCGACAGCTGGGTGCGCGCCTGGTCGCCGCGGTCGATGCGGCAGGCGGCCTCGTAGGTCATGAGCCGGCAGGCATGGATTCGGGTGGCGGCGTCGGCCACCCACCACTGAATGGCTTGCCGATCCGACAGGGCTGCGCCAAAGGTGTGCCGCTGTGGCGCCCAGGCGCACAACATGTCCAGGGCCCGCTGCGCCCGGCCCACGCACCAGGCACCCATCTGCAGGCGCCGGGTCGACAGGCGCGACTGCATGATGCCAAAGCCCTGGCCCTCGGCGCCCAGCATCTGCGTGTGCGGCACCCGGCACTGATCGAGCACCAGCTCGTGGGTCACGTGACCGCCCAGCATGGGAATGCGCCGCTCGATCACAAAGCCAGGGGTGTCCCGGTCGACGATGAAGGCGCTGATGCCGCCCCGGCTGCCTTTGGCCTTGTCGGTCACCGCCATGACCACCGTCCAGTCGGCCTTGTCCATGCGGCTGACCCAGATCTTGCGGCCCGTGATCACCCAGTCCTCGCCGTCGCGCACGGCGTGGGTGCGCATGCTGGCCGGATCGGCCCCGGCGCCTGGCTCCGAGATGGCCATGGCCGTGCCGGTCTCACCGCGCACATACGGGCCCAGGTAGCGCTCGCGCTGTGCCGGCGTGGCGTGGTCGCGCAGGATGCGCAGATTGGGCGAGTCCGGCGGCAACTCGTAGGGCAGCACCGAGTAGCCCATCTCTTCCCACACCCCCACCATGGCTTCTTGCGGGAGGTCGGCCCCGCCCATCTCCGCCGGGGCGTCCAGGCCCCACAGGCCCAGCGCCTGGGTGCGCGCATTCAGGTGGGCATGCTCCTCGGGGCTGAGCACAAAGCCCTGACCGGCCGCTTCACGCGCCAGGGCCTTGGCCTCCAGCGGCAGCATCTCGTCGCGCACAAACTGGTGGATCAGTGCCTGGATGGCGCGGTGGGTCTCGTCGCGTTCGAAATTCATGCGGGGTTCTCCGGCCACAGGGCTGCGATGTCGGCCTCGCTCAGGCCGGCGGCGCGCAGCACCTCCGACGTGTGCTCGCCCAGGCGGGGCGCGTGCCGTGTGATGGGGGGGGCCTGGCCGTCGACCAGGGTGGTGGGGCGCACCTGTCGCAGCGCGCCTTCGCTGGGGTGCTCGGTTTGCTGGAACAGGCCGACGGCCTGCAGGTGCGGGTGCGCGGGCAGGTCCGCCAGGCCATGGACCGCTGTGGCCGGAATGTCCAGACGCTCGCACAAGGCCAGCCATTGGGCGGTGCTGCGGCTGGGCCCAAGTTGCAGGATCTCGCCATACAGGGCGCAGATGTTGGCGTTGAGCGACTGGCGGTCACTCACGCGGTAGCGCTGCGTGAGGTCGGTGCGCCCCAGGGCCTCAAAAAAAGCCACCCAGTGACGCGGGGTGTAGGGCAAGAGGCTGACATGGCCGTCGGCCGTTGGCATGACCTGTCGGCCGCCGCTGAGCAAGCGCAGGTAGCCGGCCGGGCCCTCGTCGCCCACAAACGCCATGTGGCCCATGTGCTCGGCCAAGGTGAAGGCGGTCATGGTCTCGTGCATGGGGACCTCGAGATAGGCCCCTTGGCCGGTGCGCAGACGCCGCACCAGCGCGGCCAGAATGGCCTGCGCGGTGGCCATGCCCGAGACCTTGTCGGCCACCAGGCTGGGCAGGTAGCTGGGGCCCTCGGCCTGGCCGGCCGACAGGCTGCACAGGCCGCAGGCGGCCTGGATGATGTCGTCAAAAGCCGGTTTGTGTGCGTGCGGCCCGTCCTGCGCAAAGCCGGTGGCGGCGCAATAGACCAGGCCGGGGTGCGCGGCCAGCACCGCCGCGTGGCCAAAGCCCAGGCGCTCGATGGCGGGCACACGCATGTTGTGCACCAGCACATCGGCGTGGGCAATCAGGCGCCAGAGCGCAGCGCGGCCAGCGTCGGTCTTGAGGTCGAGCACGACCGAGCGCTTGTTGCGGTTGAGCCCCAGGTAGATCGAGCTCATGCCCGGGTGGCGCGAGACCCCGTTGGCGCGCATCATGTCGCCCTCCGGCGGTTCGATCTTGATCACGTCGGCGCCAAAGTCGGCCAGCTGCAGGGTCGCCAGCGGCCCCAGCACCACCGCCGTCAGGTCGATGATGCGGATGCCGTCGAGCAGCGCGGTGGGGGCAGGGGATTGGCGCATGGTCAGGTGCCGGTGAAGAGCGGTGTGCGGCGTTGCGCCATGGCGGCAATGCCCTCGCGGAAATCGGCCATCGCAAACTGCTGGCGCTGCAGCTGCAGCTCGCGCTGATTGGCCGCCAGCACCGCATCGGCCAGGCCCTGGCGCAGGCTGGCGCGGGTGCTTTGCAGGGCCACGGGCGCGGCCTCGGCCAGCGTCTGGGCCCAGGCCATGGCGTGCGGCAGCACCTCCTCGTCGTGCGCAACGCACGCATCGACCAGGCCCATGGCCAGGGCCTGCGCGCCATCGATGCGCTGCCCGGTGCACAGCAGCACCGAAGCGCGCTGCATGCCGATCAGGCGCGGCAGGGTTTCGGTCAGGCCAAAGCCGGGGTGAAAGCCCAGGCGAACAAAATTGGCCGACAGGCGGGTGGCGGGGCCGGCCACGCGGTAGTCGGCCACCAGCGCCAGGCCCAGGCCCGCGCCGATCGCGGCCCCGTGCACCGCGGCCACCAGGGGTTTGCGGGTGCGAAAAAGCCGCATGGCGTGCGCATAAAACGGTCCGGGGTCGATCTCGCGGGCGTCGCCCACCGACCAAAAGTCGGCGCCGGCGCAAAAGGCCTTGCCCTGCGCCGACAGCAGCACGACCCGGCACTGTGGGTCGGCGTCAAGCGCGTCCAGCTGGTCGGCCAGTCGGCCGATGAAGTCGGGGTCCACATGGTTGTGCGGCGGGCGCGACCAGCGCAGGTGCGCCACATGTCCGCTGTGCGTGAGGGCCAGGTCGGCGGGGTCGTTCATGGGGCTGGTCCTTGGGTCAGGGGCGGTGTTGCAATGGCTTCAGTATCGGAAGACCGGATCGGCAGAACAAGGCCATAATTTCGATATGCGAAATCATGACATTCCCTCCACCCGTGCCCAAACCCGGCAGAGCGGCCAGTTTGTTCGCAGCACACCTGGCAGCCAGTCGCTGGCGCGGGGCATGCACCTGCTGCGGGCCTTTCTGGGCGGGGCGACCCAGCTGACCAATGCCGAGCTGGCCGAGCGCTGCTCGCTGCCCCGGCCCACAGTCAGCCGCCTGACCCGCGCCTTGGTGGAGGGCGGTTTTCTGGAATTTGATGTGGCGCAGTCGGTGTACCGGCTCTCGCCCGTGCACCTGAGCCTGGCGGCCATCTACCAGCAAGACCATCCGGCCTTTGCCCAAGCGCTGCCGCTACTGCGCGAGAGCGCGCGCAAGGCGTCCGTCAACCTGGGGCTGTTGGTGCGCGATGGTTTGCAAATGGTGTACCTGGCCAGCTACCGCGAGGCGGGTGGGCCGGTGCGCCGCCTGGTGGGCACAGGCTCGCGCATCCCGATCGAGCGCTACGCCAGCGGCCACGCGCTGATCGCCGATTTGCCACCCGCCGCGCGCGAGGCGCTGCTGGCCCAACTGGCCGCGGTCCATGGCCAGGCCTGGCCCCGGCTGGCACGTCAGATCCAGCGCTCGATCGCTCAATGCCAGCGCCAGGGCCACTGCACCTTCCAGAGCGTGCCCGGCCTGTGGGCCATGGCCACGGCGCTGCGTGCGCCCGATGGCACGCCCTGTGCCCTGGTGTTGACCGTGCCCGCCGACGGGGCAGGAGCCCCCGCGACGCGCTGGCCCCGGCTGCTCAAGAGCTTGGCGCGCGATGTGCAAGCGCGCTGGCCGCCGGCCGCATGATCGGTGCGCCAGGCAGGGTCTGGTCGCGTGGGTGATACCTCGCAGAGCGGCTTGTGTTTAGAGTGAACCTGCATGTTTGGAAACGACAAACGTCACCACCTGATGCGTCGGGTGGGGCATGCTCAACCACTTTGGGGACCGCCATGAACAAACGCCTCTTCAACCTCTCGCTGCTGCTGGCCCTGGGCGCCTTGGCCGGGCCCGCCATGGCCCAGGCCTGGCCGACCAAGCCCATCAAGATCGTGGTGCCCTTCCCGGCCGGGGGCACCTCAGACGTCCTTGCCCGACTGGTGGGACAAAAAATGTCCGAAAACTGGGGCCAGCCGGTGGTGGTGGAAAACCGCCCGGGCTCCAACGGCAATCTGGGCGCCGACGCGGTGTCCAAGTCGGCGCCCGACGGTTACACCCTGGTCCTAATGGACGTGGGCAATCTGGCCATCAGCCCGTCTTTGTACAAGCTGCCCTTCAACGTGGAAAAAGACTTTGCACCGGTGGCCATGGTGGGCTATTCACCGCATCTGCTGGTGGTGAGCACCAAGATCCCGGCCAACACCCCGGCCGAACTGGTCAGCTACGCCAAGGCGCAAAAAGGCAAGCTCAATTTTGCGGCCGCTGCCGGCATTGGCAGTGCGCCCCACCTGGCCGGCGTGGTCTTTGCCCAGCGCAGCGGGTTCGAGTGGGGCTATGTGCCCTACAAAGGCGGCGCCCAGGCCATGACCGATCTGATTGGCGGCCAGGTGGACGTGACCTTCAACGGCATGGTGGCCACCTATCCGCACGTCAAGTCCGGCAAGATCAAGCTGATTGCACTCTCCAGCGCCAAGCGCCATCCCGACATGCCGCAGGTGCCCACGGTGAACGAGTCGCTGCCAGGCTTTCTGACCGGCAGCTGGCAAGGCCTGCTGGCGCCGGCCGGCACGCCCAAGGCGGTGGTCGACAAGCTCCATGCCGAGGTTCAGCGCATCACCGCGCTGCCCGATGTGAAGGAGCGCCTGGCCACCCTGGGCGCCGAGCCCTCGGCCATGACGCCGCTGGATTTCTCGAACTGGCTCAAGAGCGAGATCACCGCCTCGGCCAAGGTGGTGCGCGACGAGAAGATCACCGTGGATTGACATGCCATGTTGATGCGCTGGCTTGATCAAATTCCCATGCCACTGCTGTGGCTTCTGACGATTTGGATGTTGGGTGCCCCGTTTGTCCCCGAGCCGCATCTGCTTGAAAAATGGCAGATGTTTCTGGCCGGCACCCTGACTCGGCCGATCGATTGGTTTGATGTGATCTGGCATTTGTTGCCCGCCACGCTTTTGCTGTTGCGGCTTTGGCGAAAGCGTCGAACCTGATCGGCAATCGCCCTGGGGTCTTGGCCTGTGCCATGGCCCCCTGGCCATGCCTTAGGCCGGAGCAAACAGTTCTCGGTACTTGGCGGGGGTGACCCCCAGGCGTTTCTTGAACTCGCGCGTCAGGTGGGCCTGGTCGGCATACCCACACACAAAGCCCACTTCAGAGACGGGCATGGCTTGCTGCAGCAGCAGCGAGCCGGCCAGGCGAAAGCGCACCTCGCCCTGCACCCCCACAAAGCCCAGGCCCTCGCGGGCCAGGGCGCGTTGCAGGCTGCGGCGCGACAGGCCCAGGGCCTCGGCCGCTTCGTCCATTGGCAAGAGATCGGGCAGCCGATGCGCCACCAGGTCCCCCAGTGATGCGGCCAGGGGCGACCAGTCCTTGGGCGTCAGCTGCGCCCAGGAAGCGGCATGGTCGTGAGGGACCGGTCCGGTTGCCAGCCAATGCCAGTGCAGCGTCCATTGGTGGGTCTGACCGCGCTGGACCCAGGCCGCCAACTGGGCGGGGTCGGGATGGGGGAACAGCTCGACCCCGGCCGACTCCGCCCGCACCTGCGTCAGCCCCTTGGCCTCGAGGAGCGCGCACAGCACCCCACACACCACCAGGTCCTCGACCGCCATGGGCGGCGGGCCCGACCGTGGGTTCAGGTGCGTCAGCTCGGCCTGCTGCGCGTCCAGCGACACGATGCGGATGCGGTGGCGCGAGTGGATGTAGCGCTCCAGGCGTTGCCAGCGCACCAGCATGGCCGCCGCGCCCTGTCCCGCCGTCAGCGCCAGGTGCGTGGGTTCCTGTGCCAGGTCATGCAGGCCGCGACCCAGGCGCGGCAGACAGGCCAGGCCCCCTTGCGCGATGGCCGATGCGATCACCGCGCGCTTGAGGTCCAGGCCAATCGTGGCCTGCGTCAGCGGCTCCTGCACCGGCGGGGGCGTCAGGCCTTGCTGCACCATGCCGCGCAAGAGCACCCGCACCATGGCCGAGCTGGCGAAATCCTCTTGGGCTCGGGCCCTCAAGTCCGCGCTCCCAGCTGCGCCAGCACATCCTCTGCCCGAATGGGGAATCGGGTCGGGCGCCAGCCCGTGGCCGCGCGGATGGCATTGGCGATGGCCGCCCCTGCGGCCACGATGGCGGTTTCGCCGGCGCCCGAGGGCGGCTCGCCATGGTCCACCACCTCGACCGAGAGGGTCGGGAGCTGGCCGATGCGCGGGATGGGCGCATCGCCAAAGTTCTGCGCGTTGGCCGACCAGGACTCGACGAGCACCATGCCCAAGCCCCAGACCAGATTGCCCTCGCACTGCGCCCGCACCTGGTCGGGGTTGATCACCTTGCCGCAGTCGTGCGCGGCGTGCAGATGCCGCACCCGCACCGATCCGCTGACCGGATCGACCGACACATCCGCCACCACGGCGACGTAGCTGTTCTTTTTGTAAATGCCGCAGGCCACGCCCCGTCCCACACGTTCTTTTGAACCGGCGCTGGGGGCGCTGGGCGCGCTCGCCACCGCGGCCTCGAGCACGCGGCGCAGGCGCGGATCCTCGATGTGCTGCAGGCGAAACTGCACCGGATCCACGCCCGCGATCCGGGCGCATTCGTCCATGGCGGACTCGATCGCCAAGCCGTTGGGGCCGGCCCCCAGCCCTCGCCAGGGGCCGGTGTGCACCGGCAGCCGCACCAGGTCAAAGCCGGTCTGAACCGCGTCCGCCCGGTAGGGCAGGGCCGCACCACGTGCCACGCCATCGTCCCCGATCACATCGGTGATGGCCTGCATCCAGGCCGGCACCACCGCGCCGGTGAACAGCACATGGCTGCTGGCAAAGTCATGCCGCCAATGCCGCAAGCGCCCGCCTTGCAGGCGTGCCCGGATGCGGTGGCTCGATGGCGGCCGGTGAAAGGCCTGCACCAGCTCCTGCGTCCGCGTCCACTGCACCTTGACCGGCTGCCCCAGTCCATGCGCCAGCACCGCGGCCTCGAGCTCGACGGTGCAGATGGTTTTGCCGCCAAAGGCACCGCCCACGCGGCAGCCTTGCACATGGACCTGCGCCGGGTCCAGACCCAGGCGGCGGCAGATCACATCGCGCTGGTAAAACACATCTTGCGAGCCCACCCACAGGTTCAGGCCCCCCTGGCCATTGGGCTGGGCCACCGCCACGCGCGGCTCCATGGCCGAGTGCGCGGCCACCGGCACATCCAGGCGCAGGTCGAGGTCCCAGGGTCCATCGGGGATGGGGTCGTCGCGCAGGGTCTTGTGGCGACGCTTCTGGCGCGCCAGGCGCAGGTCGATGTCCACCGCTTGCGCGATGGCCTGATCGTCGGCGGCGCCATCGATGCGCCACTGTATCTTCAGGGCCTGCTCGATGCGGTCCAGGCCCGCCGGGGTTTTCGCCACAATGCCCACGCCCTCGCTGCCCGCCATGCGCAGCAGCGGGTGCCGCACCACGGCCACAAAGCCGGACACCTGGCGTGCGGCGGTCTCGTCCATGGCCAGGGGGGCGGACGGGATTTCGGGCGGGACGGGCGCGCGCAGCACGCGCCCGTAGCGCATGCCGGGCAGGCGCACATCGCTGGCAAACAGCGGGCGTCCGGTGACCAGCTCCAGGCCTTGCGCCAGGGTGGGCGATTGGCCGATCCAGCGCGCTTGCTGCGCAAAGGTGCGCAGCGACTGCGGCGGGTGCTCGACCGGGCTCAGCTCGCCCTGGCGCTGTCCTGCTGCCAGCGCTTCGCGCAGGGTGGCGCAGGCCCGGGCCAGGGGCAGGGCAAAGTCCGCCACAGACTCGCTGCCCACGGTGGCCCGCACCCGCTCGATCGCGCCGGTGTCGTGCAGGCGCAGCGCCAGGTCTTGCGGGGCGATGCCCAGTTCCTCGCAGGCGATCTGCTGCAGCGCGGTGGCAATGTTCTGCCCCATCTCGACGCGCGGCAAGGTCAGGCGGTAGCGGCCGTTTTGGTGGGCGATCCAGCCCAGGCCCGCGCGGGTGTCGGGGGCCGGTCGTTTGGGGATCACGGGCAGGCTGCTGCAGCCGGGCAAAAAAGCCACGCTCAGCACGGCCGCGCTGGCCCCCAGCAGGTGTCGACGACGAATGGGCTGGCTCATGCGCTGCCTTTCGTCATTTTCAGAATGGCCGCCCGGATCCTGGGCTGGGTGCCGCAGCGGCACAGATGGCCGGCCAGCGCCTCATCGATTTGCTCGGCGCTGGGGCGTGGGTGCTGGCGCAGCAAGGCCACGGTGGCCATGATCTGGCCCGACTGGCAATACCCGCACTGCGGCACGGCAGCGGCCAGCCAGGTGGCCTGCACCGGCGCCAGCGCTGACGACCCGGACAAGCCCTCGAGGGTTTGGATCGACTGGCCCACGGCCGCACGCACCGGCATGAGGCAGCTGCGCGTGGGCTGGCCGTTGACCAGCACGGTGCAGGCCCCGCACAGACCGGCGCCGCAGCCGAGTTTGGCGCCCGTCAAACCCAGGGCCTCGCGCAGGACCTGGAGCAAGCAATCGTCCTCCCAGTCTGGAGGAACGTTCAGGGATTGTTGGTTGACGTTCAGTTGCATGGCGATTTGGCGTTGCAAAAACCAGCCATGACTGTAGGGGCCCACCGCCAAAGGGTATTGAATGCGCGCGCCAATTCCTCGGGGTGCGGTGGGTTGTGCAGGGTGCCGAGCAGCGGGGCTCATGGCCGCGCCCATGAGGGCGTTTGGGATCAGGCCCTTTCTATCAGTGGCGGCTGATGTGTCACCTGCATGCACCATAATGTCCTATTGCCATGCTCAAATGTCCCCCCTGTATGGGCGCTGCCCTGCGCCCCGGGCATTGGGCCCCCCGAACACATTTCACAGGAGACCAGACCATGCGCATTGGCGTGCCAAAAGAGATATTCCCAGGGGAGAAACGGGTGGCCACCGTGCCCGATGTGGTGACCAAGCTGGTCAAGCTGGGCTTTGAGGTGGTGGTGCAGCAGGGGGCGGGTGAGCTGGCCGATCTGTCGGATGCGGCCTATGTCGAGGCCGGGGCGGGGGTGGTGCCCTCGGCCGCCGAGCTTTGGGCCGCTGCGGACATCGTCTTCAAGGTGCGTCCGCCCACGGCCGACGAGGTGGCCTTGATGCACGCGGGCCAAACCCTGATCGGTTTCGTCTGGCCGGCGCAAAACCCCGAGCTGATGCAGCAACTGGCGGCGCAAAAGGTCACCGTGCTGTCGATTGATGCGCTGCCGCGCACGCTCAGCCGCGCACAGAAAATGGACGCGCTGACCTCCATGGCGGGCGTCAGCGGCTACCGCGCGGTGGTCGAGGCGGCCAATGCCTTTGGGCGCTTTTTCAACGGCCAGATCACGGCCGCGGGCAAGGTGCCCCCGGCCAAGGTCTTCATCGCCGGGGCGGGCGTGGCCGGCCTGGCGGCCATTGGGGCGGCCGCCAGCCTGGGCGCCATCGTGCGCGCCAACGACACCCGGGCCGAGGTGGCCGACCAGGTCGTCTCGCTGGGCGGCGAGTTTGTCAAAGTGGATTACGAGGAAGAGGGCTCGGGCGGCGGCGGTTACGCCAAGGTCATGAGCGAGGGCTTCCAGGCCGCGCAGCGCGAGATGTACGCGCAGCAGGCGCGCGAGGTGGACATCATCATCACCACCGCGCTCATCCCCGGCAAACCGGCGCCCAAGCTGATCACCGCCGAGATGGTCCGATCCATGAAGCCCGGCAGCGTGATCGTCGACATGGCCGCTGAGCAAGGCGGCAATTGCGAACTGACCGAGCCCGGTCAGGCGGTGGTGCGCCACGGCGTGACCATCATCGGCTACACCGACCTGGCCTCGCGCATGGCGCGCCAGTCGTCCACCCTGTATGGCACCAACCTGCTGCGCCTGACCGAAGAGCTGTGCAAGACCAAGGATGGCGTGATCAACGTCAACATGCAGGACGACGCCATCCGGGGCCTGACGGTCATCAAGGATGGCGAGATCACCTGGCCGGCTCCGCCGCTGGCTCCGGCCGCCCCCAAGCCGGCGGCCAAGCCGGCCGCCGCGGTGGCCGAGAAAAAGAGCGCGCACGGCCATGGCAGCAGCGGCCCGATGCCGCCCAAAACCCTGGCCGTGGTCTTTGGCCTGGGGGCGCTGGTGTTCTGGGCGATGGGTGCTTATGCACCGGCCGCCTTCCTGGGCCACTTCACGGTGTTTGTGCTGGCCTGCTTCATCGGTTACATGGTGGTGTGGAACGTCACCCCGGCCTTGCACACACCGCTCATGAGCGTGACCAACGCCATCTCCAGCATCATCGTCATCGGGGCCCTGGTGCAGATCCTGCCGCCCGAAGCGGGCAGTGGGGGGCGTCCCGACGGGCTGATCCAGTGGCTGGCTTTTGCGGCCATTGTGCTGACCGCCATCAACATGTTTGGCGGCTTTGCGGTGACCCGGCGCATGCTCGACATGTTCCGCAAGTGAGCTGAGACCCCACAGAACAAGGAAAACACATCATGTCTCAAAGCCTCATCTCCTCCAGCGTGGCCACGGTGGCCTATCTGGGCGCGGCCATTCTGTTCATCCTCAGCCTGGGCGGCCTGTCCAACCCCGAGACCTCGCGTCGCGGCAATCTGTACGGCATCGTCGGCATGGCGCTGGCGGTGCTGGCCACCATCGTGGGCCCGCGTGTGGCCGCGGCCGGTGTGCCCTGGATCATCGGCGCGCTGCTGATCGGCGGCAGCATTGGCGTCTATGCCGCCAAGACGGTCAAGATGACCCAAATGCCCGAGCTGGTCGCGCTCATGCACAGCCTGGTGGGCCTGGCCGCCTGCCTGGTCGGTTTTGCCAGCTATGTCGACACCTCCATCCAGTACACCGGTGCCGAAAAAGCGATCCACGAGGTCGAGATCTATATCGGCATCCTGATCGGCGCGGTCACCTTCTCGGGCTCGCTGATCGCCTTTGGCAAGCTCAATGGCAAGATCGGTGGCAAGCCCCTGCTGCTGCCGGCACGCCACTGGCTCAACCTGCTGGCCTTGCTGGTGGTGATCTGGTTTGGCCGCGAATTTGTGCTGGCGCCGGATGTGCAAAGCGGCATGACGCCCCTGATCGTGATGACGGTCATCGCCTTGCTCTTTGGCGTGCACATGGTGATGGCCATTGGCGGCGCCGACATGCCCGTCGTGGTGTCCATGCTCAACAGCTACTCGGGCTGGGCCGCTGCGGCCACCGGCTTCATGCTGAGCAACGACCTGCTGATCGTGACCGGTGCGCTGGTGGGCTCGTCGGGCGCCATCCTCTCGTACATCATGTGCAATGCGATGAACCGCAACTTCATCAGCGTGATCGCCGGCGGTTTTGGCAGCGGTGCCCCCACGGCCAAGGCCGCGGATGCGGCGGCCGAGCCGCAGGGCGAGGTGGTGCCGGTGAGCGCCGGCGACACCGCCGAGCTGCTGCGCGAGGCCAAGAGCGTGATCATCGTGCCCGGCTATGGCATGGCGGTGGCGCAGGCCCAGCACACGGTCAACGAGATCGTCAAAACCCTGCGCGCCAAGGGCGTGACGGTGCGCTTTGGCATCCACCCGGTGGCCGGCCGCATGCCGGGCCACATGAACGTGCTGCTGGCCGAGGCCAAGGTGCCGTACGACATCGTTCTGGAAATGGACGAGATCAACGACGACTTTGGCGACACCGATGTGGCCATGGTCATTGGCGCCAACGACATCGTGAACCCGGCCGCGCAGGACGACCCGACCAGCCCGATCGCCGGCATGCCGGTGCTGGAGGTCTGGAAGGCCCGCACCAGCATCGTCATGAAACGCTCCATGGCCAGCGGCTACGCGGGCGTGGACAACCCGCTGTTCTACAAAGAGAACAACCGCATGCTCTTTGGCGACGCCAAGAAAATGCTCGACGAGGTGCTGGTCGCACTCAAGAGCTGAGCCGCTGCGGCTTCATCTGATTCCCCGCCTTGCCGGGGAATTTTTCTTTCTTGCCGATGTGTAGCTTGAAGGCTACAATCGCTCCATGTTCGAGTTGCTGCACTACCACAGCACCGAAGGGCAGGATCTGTTCGGTCGCTGGCTCAATGGCTTGAGGGACCGACAGGCCCAAGCCAGGGTGGCATCTCGACTTTTGCGGCTGCATAACGGAAATTTTGGTGATTGCAAGCCCGTCGGATCTGGCGTTTGGGAATTGAGAATCGATTGGGGGCCTGGGTATCGCGTTGACTATGCAATCGAGGGCAAGCGACTCATCTTGCTTTGTGAAGGTGGGGTCAAAAGCACCCAGGTCGCGGATATTGCGCGGGCCATTGAACGGTGGGACGAATGGCAGCAAAGGACCGGCAGATGAAGAACGACTTTCAGCACGACCAATGGCTCCACGAGCAACTCCAGGACGCTGAATTTGCAGCCCTCTATTTGAACGCCGCCAGCGAGGATGATGATCCCAGAACGTATTTGACTGCGCTGCGCAAGGTGGTGGAAGCCCGTGGAGGCATGGCGCAGATTGCCGATAGAGCGAAACTCTCTCGCGAAACGCTTTATCGGACATTGTCCAACCGGGGCAATCCCACGATCCGAACCCTCAGTGCGGTCCTCAAGGCCACTGGGTTGAAGTTTGGCGTTTCTGCCAACTAAGCGCACTTGCTGCTGGCGTTGCCCCTCGGGCCGAGGCCCTCAGGCACTGGGGCGCGCCGGCGGCGTGCCGTGTCGCACCCGCTGCGCGCTGATGAGCGCGGCCAGCAGGGCCAGGACACTGGCCAGGCCGATCGCGGTGGCCAGGGCCGGCCCGTCGGTGTGGCCGTGCCAGAGCAGCACCATGGCCACCAGTGTGGCCCCCAGGGTCTGCCCGGTCAGGCGCGCCGTGCCGATCATGCCGCTGGCTGCGCCATAGCGGTGGCTGGGGGTGTGGGTGATGATGGTGTGGTTGTTGGGCGACTGAAAGAGGGCAAAGCCCACGCCGCACAAGAGCAGGCTCAGGCCCGCGCGCACCGGCGCGCTTTCGCCCAGCGCCGCATGCGCCAGCAAGGCCAGGCCCAGTGCCAGGCCGACCAGACCGGCGGCGCCCAAGGTGCCGCCATGAAAACGCCCAATCCAGCGCACCGCCAGGGCCGCCGAGGCGATGGTGCCCACCGGCCAGCACGCCAGCAGCCAACCGGCTTCGGAGGGCGGGCTGTGCCAGACCGTCAACAGCAAAAAGGGCAGGGTGATGAAGGCCACCGTCTGCGCGGCAAAGCTGGTCACCGAGGTCAGCATGGACAGCCGGAACATGGGAATGAGCAACAGATCCACCGGGAACAAGGCATGGGACTGGCGCAGTTGGCGCCGCACATGCCAGGCGCCCAGCAGCAGCGCCGCCAGCAAGAGCGCCCCCACATGCCAGAGGCCGTCATGGCCCAGGCCGCCCGCCTTGATTTGGCGCCCCAGCTGATCGGCAAACAGAAAGAGGCTGATGAACATGCCGGCGTTGAGCAGGATGTCCAGCACCGAGGGCGGCGGCGCCCCGAGCTTGGGTCGATTGGGGGGCAGGGTGCTGCGCCCAATGAGCAGCAGCAGCGCACAGGCGGGTGTGCTGAAGGCAAACAGCCAGCGCCAGTTGGCCACCGACAAAATGGCCGCGGCCAGGATGGGGCCGATCACCGTGGCGCCGCTGACCACCATGGCGTTGAGCGCAATGCCACGCCCGAGCCGGTGGGGCGGCCAGGTCTGGCGCACCAGCGCCATGTTGATCGACAGAATGCCCGCCACGCCAAAGCCTTGCAGGGCGCGCGCGCCAATGAGCCAGGCCAGCGATGGGGCCACGAAGGCCAGGGCCGAGGCCAGGCCCCAGACCACCACGCCCATCAGGTAGACCCGTTTGTAGCCCACGCGATCGCCCAGGTGCGCCAGCGGCAAGAGGGCCACCAGGGCGGTCATCTGAAAGCTGTTGATGATCCAGATCACCTCGTCGGCGCTGACCCCCAGGTCGCGCGCCATGGTGGGCAGGCCCAGGGCAACGGCGGTGTTGTCGAGCACCGAGGTGGCAATGCCCAGCTGCAGGGTGAACACGGCCAGCACCAACTGGCGGCCGCGCAGGCCTTGGTGGGTGTCGGGATGAGCGGGGGACATGTGGCGCCATCTTCGCACGGCAGGGCCCGTGCGGTCTGCCGAATCGGCGACAGCGCCGCTCAGGCCGGGGTGGCGAGCGCCTGGGCCCGGCGCCGGGCCGTGGCCGCCACGCCTTGCTGATCGAGCATGGCTTGCACCGGGGCCGAGGCCAGCTGCAGGGCCAGGCGCGTGGCCTGCTGGCGCGCCGCGCACGCTGGGCGGCGTTCGAGGCGCTGCAAGGCCCAGGGCGGCATGATGTCAAAGGCCGCCGCCAGCACCAGGGCCATGAAGGGCTGGTCCAGGGGCTCGGTGGGGTAGTGCATGATCAGCTGCACGATCTCGCGCGATCGCGCATCGTGCACCAGCTCGGGCACATAGGGCGCCAGCGCGCGCTCGTGCGCGTCCCAGGTCTGCGGCAGGTCCTGCGCGCCCAGGCGATGGCCGATCTGGGCCATCTCGGCCACATAGCGGTCCAGCTCGTCGGCCCGCAAGGCCGGGCGCGCCAGGTGCTGGTAGGCGCGGGCAAAGGCCGACACCTCGGTGAGGTGCACCCAGCGGATCAGCTCGGGCTCGTTGGCGCGGTAGGGGCGACCTTGCAAATCGGTGCCCTGCACATGGGCGTGGATCTGGTTGACGCGATCGATGGTGCGCTCGGCCATGGCATGAGCGCCATAGGTGGTGGCGGCGACAAAGTAGGCGGTGCGCCCCAGGCGGCCCCGCAAATCGTGGCGGAAATCCGAGTGGTCCCAGACCGCCGCCAAGGCGCGCGGGTGAAGGGCTTGCACCATCAGCGAGGACAGCCCGCCCACCAGCATGCCGGTGAAGTGGGCATGCACCCGCCAGTTGATGGCCTGCGGGCCAAACCAGCCGGGGTCGCCTGCCGGCAGGGCAAAGTCCTCCAGCGATCCGCGCGAGCCGGTCAGGGTCCGGATCCGGTGCCCCATCGCCTCAAAAGCCAGGCCCTGCAGGGCGCGCAACAGGGTCATGGCCGGCGCTCAGTCGGCGTCGGTGGCCGCGTCGTCTGCGTCTGGGCTGGCCTGGGTGGGCGCATCTTGCGGCGGGAAGCACATCTTCTCGCCATCCCATTGCTGACCGCACCAGCAGCGCCCGTCGGCGTTGATGATGCAGGTGCCGGTGCCACAGCAGCGGGGATCGTCGTTCATGTCGGGGCTCCTAGGGCTCGGGTGCGGATGCCACCCGTGATGAGGCGCAAGCCTAGCATTGACCCGATGCCGGGGTGAGGCGCCGGTCTTTGCCGGCTTATGGCCAGACCAGTTGCCGTGCCAGGCGCAAAAAGGTCTCGCGGTCCTGGTCCGACAGGGGCTGCAGGATGTCGTCTTGCAGGGCCTGCACGATGGGTTGCAGATCGCTCAGCACGCGCTGACCCGTGCTCGTGAGGGTCAGCTCGCGCGAGCGGCGGTCGCGCGCGCTGACCACACGCGCCACCCAGCCCTTGTTCTCCAGGCGTTCGATGACCCCGCCGATCGTGGCCCGGTCGTAGGCAATGTGCTGCGCCACAAAGGCCTGGTCGCTGCCCGGGTGGGTGCCAATGGCGTCCAGCGCGGCAAACTGCACCGGGGTCAGGTCGTAGCCCGCCTCTTGGGTGCGCTGGGCAAACCAGTGGGTCGATTGCTGGTGAATCCGGCGGATGAGGTGCCCCGCCATGTCAAGTACGGCCATCGTGTCCTGCAGTTTGAATACGAAATGAATCGCGTTGGCGGCTTGTCCATCGCGCAAAAGGTAATCATACATACCATCTTGCGCGAATTGGTATGTGTAGTTATCATTTCGCATCGGCCGGTGTACGGCTTCACCCAAGATTGGAGAGACACGATGCAGTTCTACAAAAACGGATTCCGTGGGGGCAGCCCGGACATCAAGGAGGCCGCGCCCAATCGCCGCAACCGGGGCATCAACGAGCCGCTGCCCAGCCAGGTGGATGTGCTGATCGTGGGCACCGGCCCTGCGGGCTTGTGCCTGGCGGCGCAGCTGGCGCAGTTCCCCGAGATCGAGACCATGATCATCGAGCGCATGTCCGCCAACATCATCAAGGGCAAGGCCGATGGCATCAACACCCGCTCGATGGAGATGTTCCAGGCCTTTGGCTTTGCCGACAAGGTCAAGCGCGAGACCTACTGGGTCAACCAGACCGCCTTCTGGATGCCCGACCCGCAAAACCCGCAGCACATCAAGCGGGTGGGGCGCGTGCAGGACGTGGCCGACGACAGCTCGGAGATGCCGCACATCCTGATCAACCAGGCGCGCCTGCACGAGCTGTTCCTGGAGGTGATGAAGAACTCGCCCTCGCGCCTGGAGCCCGATTACGGCTGGGAGGTGGCGGGCCTGACCATCGACCCCACCACCGACGACCACCCCGTGACCGTCACCCTCAAGGACTCGATTGGCACCAA
>Ga0255220_1000103_pt1 | contig 34061 bp, 37 predicted proteins | sample Miss_Colum_RepB__FD_188423 | JGI IMG/M metagenome (GOLD analysis project Ga0255220, IMG submission 188423) | Freshwater microbial communities from Mississippi River, Louisiana, United States - Miss_Colum_RepB_8d | ecosystem: Environmental > Aquatic > Freshwater > River | place: USA: Louisiana...
ATTAGAAGAATGGGAATTAACAGAGGAATCTATTAAAGATTTCGCTATATTAGCTGGTTGTGATTATAACCGTAAAAATAAGATGGAGCAATTAGGCGCAAAGATCGGCCCAGCTACTGCTATTCAATGTTTACAAACATATGGTAATATTGAATCTATACCGAGTCTTAAACCAAATATGAAGGAGATTCACACCATTCGTGGTTTATTTCAAATTGAATATACCCTTCCTTCTAACTTTAGTATACCGTCTGTTAAACCAAATATAGAGTTGTGTAATCAATTAATAGCCAATGATAGAATGAGTGAATATATTTTATATAAACTAGAGGAATATATGCAGCCTTCAAAGATACTATACACATCGGATGAAGTGTGTTTAAACCTTCTCGATACGGAATAAGCAATCTGATGATATACTTGGTGAAAATGAGGTATAATTTTGTTTTATACAAGCGTATGTTCCTGTTTCTACATTTTTTAATGCATATCCGTCTCCTAATTTCCACACCTCAAAATAAGTACGTTTGCTATCTGAGTCAACTTTCTTTTCTTCTGTTAATCCTTCTAAACCGCATACATTTTTATGTTGGCAACCTTCTTCTAATAAGTAACTTTTTAATGAGTTACCTATTGATGCGTATAAGCATTCACTGTTATTCTTTTTTTTGATGATATATATACCTTGGGTGACTTCTTGTAATTCCCATTGGTTTGTTTGAGATTGTGTATATTTTGGATCAAGTAAAATAGTGTTGCACATAACAGGAGTAAATGCGTCTGGATGAAGTGGAATATTTGTATGTAGGGTTTGTATAGAGTATGTCCCGCTAGGAAGTAATGCAATCTCTGGTTGACCTTGTATACTTTCGTAATGAAATGTTTCTACTAGTTTAGGAGAATATGGTTTTGCATACTGTTGTGGATATTGTTTACCTGGATGAAAACGGTTATAATTGACGTTTGGTTGGGTGATTGAGTAATAACTTAAGGAAGAATTAAATGGTTCCCATATATATTGTTTTCCTACGTATAGTAATATACCCGCAACAAATAAGAATACTAGTATCTTTCCGTATATGGATTGTATCATCGTTTAGTACGGAGAATCTTCTTTTAAACTATATTGTAGTAAAAAAAGAAAGGAAAGAAAAAAAAATCCTAAACTGATATTTATGATTTAAATCTATATATTTATTAATTAAATAGCTATAAGCTTTTTGGAAAACCAGTACAGAAGACAATAAAATGCAACACAAGACAACCGTATCTGACCCATTAACCTATGATGCAAACAACATCATCTTTGAGAAACCAAAGGAACAATCTGCTAAATTAGAGAATGGTAGTTCTGTTAGTTTCTTTCGTATTAATGTGAAGACTAAGAATCCTGATGGTAAAACACAAGGTGACTTAATCTTACGTTTTGACCGTAGTTTATGTTTAAAATTATCAGATAAGTATGGTAAAGACAAATTAAGTGCGATTATGTTATTATGGGATGCACAAGTTGGTGCTACTTCTAGACAAACAAAGACTAAGGAAGTCATTGAACAAATTGTAGAAAAATGTAAGGAATGGTTAACTACTCCTGAAAATAAGAAGTCTATTAAGAAGACCAGTTATAAGAATGGTGAGTTAGACAAGTTGAATCCACTTCGTATGAAAGAGGATGAAGATGGTAATGTAAATGCAGGAGATTCCCCAATGATGGTTTTACCTTTAGTACAATTTAAGGATCGTACCGACAAAAATGGTAAATTTGTTCCTGCAAAGATTGCAACTGCATTCTATCATGAGACTCAACGTGATGCAAGTGGTCAACAAATGGAAGTTAATCCATTAGATTACGTAAACAAACGTTTTTATGCAACTTTTGCAGTAAAGGTAGAAGATATCTTTGTTGGTAAAGAAATTAGTCTTCAATTTAAATTATTAGAAGCAGTAATTAAACCATTTGATGAAGGACCAAGACGTCTATTATCTGATGTTATGGCTTCTGTAGAAGATGATGAGAATTTTGATGTAAGCGACCATACCGAAACTGCACTTACAGAAGAAGAAGAGGCGATTCCTATAAGTGCAACTGAATTAGTTGCTTCTGATGATGACCAAGAGCCAGAAGAGGTAAAACAAGTTGTTTCTTCTAAGGCAAAACGTGGTGGTAAGAAATAAATACATTTTGTCCCCAATTGTATTCCGTTTTAATATTTTTATTTATTTTACTTTGTATAAAAGTAAAATGCAGACAATTAAGTTTATACGAAATAAATATTTAGTATGTACTATACTCGCATGTATAATTGTAATGATATGTGCTGTTTTATACTATATGAAAACCCAACAAAAAGGTAAACCGTTTTTACCTTCACCTACTGGAGGAAAAGGTGAATATTACACTCCTCGAAACTTTCGCAGGTTAGATAATGGAAATCTACTTATGTGGAAAGAAGATGATCCTGTGCGACCATATTATATAAAATGTAGAAATACCTTAAATAAAGAAGAACAAGAGTTATGTAAGCAAGCATATTCTGTACGTCCTACATCCCCATAAATATAACACTTGATCGTATCTTCGAATGTTGTTTTCTTTAATTATTGATTTAAAGAAAACGATTGTATACAATAAGATAGAGAATAAAGATGACCACTATAGTAACAGACGAACATGAATCATTAAAAGTGTTTCACTATAAAGATTGTGATAATCAATCCTCTGATGAAATAAAAGAAATGAGAGGAATTATCAAAGAAAATAATATGGTTGTGTGTAAGTCATTCCCATTTACTCCAGAGTATACAACAGAACAAATATCCGAGATGCCTGTGTTCCCAAATGAATCTATTAAGTGGTATGAGAGTCATGAAGGTACATTATTACGTTTATGGGAACACAATGGTGTGTGGCATTTAAGTACACATCGTAAGATTAACTCCTTTTTATCAAAATGGGGAGGAAAATCTTCTTATGGAGAGTTATTCTTACAGTTTCTACAACGTACAAAGAATATGTGGAATAAGTCATCCTGGGCAGATGATGAGGAAGAAGAACAATCATCAACTACAGACTTGTTTGCATCTTTTTGTAAACTTTGTGATAAAAATTATATATATGTGTTTTTATGCAGAAATACAGATAGTAATCGTATTGTTGTAAAAGGATACTCTGAACCAGAATGTTTTTGTTTAGGAACATTTCATCGTCCGTCTAATTTTACATATAAATTGCCACCCAAAACGTTCCCAATAAAAATGCCAGCACAAATAACAACTACTACTTTATCGGAATACGTTATGTCATCGATTGACCCTCTTAAATTACAGGGATTAATTGGAATTACATCAAGTGGAAAGATGGTAAAATTAGTTCATCCTAAATATTACCTGTTTGAACAACTTCGTGCAAATGCATCTAGTTTAGAGTTCCGTTATCTTGAGTTACTACATCAACCAGTTCAACGCCAAATGTTTACTGAACTTTACTCTGAACATCAGTCTTTATTTACAGAAGTTGACCAGATAATTGATTCTATTTGTACTAATATTTTTAAAAAGTATTTACAACGTTACATCCATAAACAAGTTGCGGTATTGCCTAATTACCAATTTACCATAAGTAAAGGATTGCATCAACGTTACATCTCAAAAGAAATAAATAAGGTAACCCCAGATATTATTCAAGATACCGTATTCCATCTTCCTACAAAAGAACTTTATGCATGTGTAAAACAATTTCAAAAAACACAGAAAAAACACGGTAATGGTAACTTTGTAGATGAAACAAACAAACAAGCTATCTTAGTTCATCGTGTATAATACCAATACCATACAATCATTTTTATATTTATACATAGTTTTATGTATAAATGGTTACTTCTTTTTACTTATTTAATTCTTTATATATAGCAATAAGGTCTTGGTTGTCCTGTATATTTTGATACAGTCTTTCAAAAAAAGTAACAACTTCTTTATTTTTGTTTACATTGGTATTGTGAACCTCTCCTTTTTCCGATTGTATCTCTATTTTTAGCTGATAGGGAATATGATTGTCAACTAATTCTTTATATAGTTTACCTCGTTTAAAAGATTTTAATTCTTCCGATGTTCCCTTAATTACATACTTTATGTCTGAATGTGTAGAAAGTGACAATTGGTCTGTTTGGCTTACAGTGCATGTAATTACTTTTTTTACAAGGTTATCAATTGGATATTCTTTTAATTTACACTTACAACTGCTATCTTCTCGCATAGTTGCAGTAATACACATTACTTTTTTGCTTTGTGTATCTGCATATCCTACTGGACGGCTTGAACCAATACAGATTAAATTATGTTTTACCTTTTGATAGGAATGAATATGTCCATTAAAGCATAATGGATAGTCGTCTTCATATTCTTCTACGTCAGATGCTATAATCGGTCCCATCTGACATCCGTTGAATAACTGATGACTAAATAATAAGTGTGATGTTTTCCACCCATCTGTTACAAGCAATGCATCTTTAAATCTTCCATCAGGTACATATGGTAATAAACATAAACGTAACCCGTCTGGATGTTGGTAGACGATTGGTTTATCAACAATAGTTAACTGTTCCCATTCCTTACATCCATTCATCCAATGATCATCGGTTAGAAAAATTTGATTATTAATTGCGTCATGGTTTCCTACTAGACAGAATGTGTGCGCTCTTTTTCTGCATAAATGGAAGAATGTATAAGCTAAGTTCATACTAGAAGAATGTATTTTCTCATGATTGTGTAGTACATCACCTAGAATTATGATTAAATCCGGATTAACTTGGTCTAATAATTGTTCTATACTATTAAAATAGTGGCGTACATATAATTCTTCCTCTATACGGATGTGGGGATCTCCTATAACTATAATTTTGGTTGACATCTTGACTGTTATCTGTATCTATATGCTTTTAAGTAGAATTTCATTTTTAAAAACATATAATATATAGGATGATACTTAAGAGTATTACGCCAGGAATACCCCTACTAGGTAGAAATTCGCTCACAACTTGATTCGTTTCTACTTTAAAGGAAAAACACCATCTAGGTTGAAATAGACAGAATAAGATAACTGAACAGATAATACTAAATAAGCATTTAATTACAAATGGTTTCTGGGAATGGTAGTGTAATTCTTGGATTTTTGATAAAAACATTTTTTTATTTTAAACCTTTCTTATTATTAAAATAGAAAATAAAAAAATGAATAAACCTCTGTTTACAGTATTGGAAGATTTATATCCGTTAGAACATACACAACCATATAACTACGGAGAACTACCAGACTATAATAGTAATCGTATCATACCTGATTATCATTATAAAACAAGACCCTCTCCTTCTCAACAATACTTAAATTATATAAGACAATATCCTGATGTTGCTCGTTCTCATAATCTGTTACTTCCACGTGAAACTAGTTTTGCAGAACAGTCTAAACCAGTAGCTCCTCAATACTCTCAGTTTACCGTACAACCTCCATTTGCAGGAGGTATACCCTATTTAAAAAATGCGAAAGCAGTGGATACTCCTTATGCGATGTCTCCTAATGGAATATATCCTGTAACTTCTCCATCAGACTTTAAAACAATTCAACGTGAACCATTTCATTTTACAAATGGTGGCGAATCAATTACATGTGATGCAGTATTAACTCATATTCGAAATTGTAAAGGTTGTTTATCTTTATTACAATGTGATAATCGAGTATGGATGGTATTATTATGCACAGTTATTCTTATGTTTTGCATTATTATCTATTTAATCACAAAGAAATAAATTAAATCGTATTTAAAGGATTTAGGGGTTGTATAATGTAGTAATAGCAATGACAGGATTACCCTATCTATTCCACCCTTTAGTAAATAAGAAAAATAAAATTTGTTGTATCAGTGCTGGAGCAGCAAAAGGATTTTATCAACTAGGTGCCCTTTATTATTTGTATTCATCTGGATATCTTGCAGATACTACTATTTTTATAGGAAGCAGTGTTGGCGCAGCTATTGCTTGTATACTAGCGATAGGTTATGATCCTATTGAATTTTTTAGTTACACTTGCACAAATGACATTAATGAATGCTGGAAGTATGATTTAAGTTTACACACCATTCTACATCAATGGGGAGCAATTGACCATACTCGATTTAAAGTATATTTAGAAGACGCAATACGATTAAAATTAGGATATATCCCTACATTTGAAGAATTATACTTAATTCATTCCAAGTGTTTTATATGTACGTCATGGTGTGTAAATAGTCTATATCATCAAACCTATTTTAATCCATTTGAAACCCCAAACATAAAAATAAGTGATGCAGTGATGGCATCATGTGCACTACCTGGAATTTTTACAAAAGTATATATTCACTCTAACTGTTATTTAGATGGGGGTTTATTTGATAGATTACCTATATATTATAGTATACATTTTTGTAAACAGTTTAAACTTGAAATAGATACATTATACGTTATTGATGCGAAGTCAACCCATTTTAAAGTAGAAAAACATATCCCAACTCTACTAGATTACCTTAAAGGAATGCTATATATTCCTTTTTTTATGCAACAAGACGTAAAAGATACAGTAATGAATTTACCAGAGATAGGAAAACATATTATTTGGATAGATTTAGAGTGTGAACATTCTGAGATTACTTTGACGTTAGATGTAAAAAATAGGATATCTAATTTTTGTAGTGGAATGTCACAAGCAAAAGAAAAGTGTAAATTGAAATTAAATGTGTTAAACAGTTAAAGAAACCATACTATATACTCTTTATAACTAAACATGCCTCCTAAGAAATTTCTTACTGCAAAAAAGAAAGAAATAGATACATCCATTGTTCTAAAAGATATAAATACAGAGAAACTAATAGATGACTTTAATTTAAAACAAGTAGTAGAACATTCTTCAGACTCTCCTCAAGAAGAAAAAAAAGTATCTTCTTTTCTACCAAAGAAGACAGGAAGAAGTAGCAAAAAAAATAATCCATCTACTACACAACAAGAACAACAATCTGGTTTGCAACAGATCACAAATCAATTAGAACATTCGGGATTAATTAAAGAACAGAAAAAATATGAACCAACCATCCCTAAAGTATCCGATTTAAGTTCTAGAAATGGACCAAAGATAATATGTAATCTACAGTCCCAAACTAATATTCATTGTTGGTGGTGTAGACACAAAATATCACAAGATATTCAAATATTAGGTTGTCCTATTAAGTATTCAAATGAAGTATTTACATGTGAAGGCGCGTTTTGTAGTTTTAATTGTATGAAAGCATACGTAGAAGATATTAACAATTGTAACGTAAAATATAGGGAATCTATTGGATTAATTATACTTATGTATTCCAAATGTTTTTATACGACTATCAATTATACTACTATATCATGTGCACCTCATTGGAGTTTACTTCAAGAATATGGTGGTAATATGACTATTGACCAATTTCAAAATGAGTTTCAGCGTATTCAATATTATGGACCATCTGGAAGTTTATTCCGCGATATAACAAAAATATATAAAACAGCATATACATTTACAGAACGTACTAGCTAAAAAAGAAAGAGAATTCTACTCACAATTTTTAAACGTAATTAGTTTAAAAATAAGTTATATTTTGCAAGACATTATCATAATCTTCCGATGTTGTTTCTAGTATAGTAGGTATCTTATACCGTTCACACATTTGGAGTAAATAGTGTACAGATTGATTCATAGGTTTACCTTGTGCTTTAAATATATATCCTTGACCAATACGAGCATGTCTGTCTTGTTTACTTTTAAATTCACACTCACTATCATTAAAATGTATGCATTGTAACACAGACATATCTCCAAATAAAGACTCAATATCATGAAAGCATCTGTCAATCTCTATCTCTTTTCCTAAATCATACAATCCTTCTGCATAAAGATGACATGTATCAATACATAACTTTATTCTTCCTTTTGGATGTGTTGTTCTATCCATAATATACTTTAATTCTTCCATTGTTGTACCAAGTACACCACCTCTTCCTACCATTGTTTCTAGGCACAATGGAGTAGATTCTGGGATAACGAGTTTATTTATACTTTGAACTACACAGTCTAACCCTTTTTTTCTATCTGGATGAGAACCTATACTTCCTATATGGATGACACATCCTTTTTTACTTGCGTTTAATTTATCTAAAGTAGATAATTCATGTTGCACAGATTGTACACATGTATCAACATAGGATGATACCTCTTCATTTCCAGAGGAGGATAGAATACCTCCTTTTCCTGCAAAATTCACACTATATGGAATATGCGTGAATGTGTGGATATCCCAAATGTTTAGTATTTTATTTGCGGAACAAATATCTTCTTCCGAAAGTGTAGTTCGATTTAAACGCAGACGATTTCCTAAGAAAAATTGTATGCTATACATTCTATTTTCTAGGGCAAGTTGTAACGTATCAGTTAGAGTTCCTTTGAATGATATATGACTTCCAAAGTAACAATTTGAATATACAAATGAATTCATATTTACTACTTAATTACTATTTGATTTTACCATTATTTTTCATTTTTATGCTACAATTAATTTAATAAACAGATAATATCAGAGGAAGAAAAGGATACTTCATGTTCATTTAATTCACCATCTACATAGCGTAAAATAATTTGATTATATCCTAACAACTTAGGGGTAATAGATTGAGAATGAAAATCTCTATCTGGACCCATAATTGCATTCATAAGTTCACTTATATCTTCCTTTTCTTCTGATTCTAATTGGTCGTCTGAGTGGTCTTCAGAGTGGTCGTCAGATTGAGATTCTGATTGGGATTCTGAGTGGTCGTCAGATTGAGATTCTGATTGGGATTCTGAGTGGTCGTCAGATTGAGATTCTGTGAAGACTATTTCTTCTCTAATTCCATATGCTTCTAACAGAGTAAGTTCATGTGACTTATCTTTTATAGGAAGAAGTATTAAATATTGTTCTCCATTGCGTGTATATGAAATACATACACCTCCATTGATATGAGTAAGATAAGAACTGTCATTTGTTGTATTTGTATAGATATAATAGGAAATAAGTAAAGATATCCCTTCTATTATAAAGCGGTAAGAAGTAATAAAAGGTACGAAAGTCCATCGATATGGAATATCTTTATATTCTGTGTTAACTGTTTCAAAGAGTTGTTTATATAATGTATATGTATAGGAGATTGAGGTTGTAGTAATAGTAATTAATTGTTTTATATAACGTGATTGAATACACATAATAAATGGAACGACTGTTCCTAATATAATTTCAGATAACATTACGTCTGTCAATGATTTACCTAAATAAAAAATTGGTTTAAATCTGTTATTTTAATTTTGAATAAATATAACGAATTCTTCTGGATAAACTAATTACATCTTCATCCTCACTGTCTGCAATTGTTTCTTCTGTAATTACATCCTGAGTAGACTCACTTTTTAATCTTCTGGCTAATACTTGTTGAATTGTTTCATCGTCATCTTCTGAACCTGATGCAGATTCTGAACCAGAGTCATCTTCTGCAAAATCATCATCTGGATCATACGAATCTAATATTGTATTCATTTTTTGTATCATTTCCTCACATTTTGCACGAGACCACTTTAAAGGTTCATCTTTGTAACCAAAGTTTTTCTCAAAGAGGGATTCCATTTTATCATATAGGTCTCCGTTAAAATCAACACCGCTATTTAAGTATACATGATATGTTCCTTTATTGCAAGGAATAATGTGTAACATAGGATGATATGGGTGATCTTTTTGTTGAGTAGACATCTGTCTTTTGTTTGAAATAAGGTTTTGTTTATTTAACTTTTCTTCTTTTTAAAATAGAAATAAAATTTCTTTTCCTTCTCTATTCTTAAAACCAATTACGAAATGTATCAACCCTTTAAAAACGTTAGCGGACCTATTAAAAATTATTTAGCAGATCCTGTACAAGATTGCATAGCTGGAAATTTTTTTAACGGACATGATAATCCTACCCGTTATGATATAGGAAGATGTAATACATTTATGGGACAACGTTGCTCAAGACAATGGGATGGGTATTGCGATCTTTATTTAAGAGAACAGGTAGATGCAGATTTTGTAGGTAAAGCTGCAAATGAATTTCTTATAAAAGCATTAGATGCACAATTCTGTACTGTAGATAAACAAACAGTCGGTTCTGAAAAAACATGCTTTACAAAATGTGAACAAATGGATCCATTAGCTCCAGATAGTGCTATGATTTGTCAAACAGAGGGAAACTATGTGTACCGTACCACAGATAAAATGTATAACATAGATACCCAATATAACGCAACAGGTAGATTATCTACTCCTTCTCCTATTCGTATTGCAGAATGTCCAAAAGTATGCAACTTATTAACTGAAGATAAATTAACAGATAATAATCGTATTTTAAATGAGTGTTTAGATAGAGGAATCGCAGGAGATATTCTTGTAAATATCGCAACCAATGCTATCTCTCAAAATATTAACATTACAAACCAACGTTTCCAACGTTTTATAAACTCATTTGTCCTTAAAGGAAGCAATGAACTTAAACCTGGATTCAGTAGTTTAGGTGCAAGTCCAATGTTAACCACTGTAAAAAGAGGAATGCCAGCATCTAATCCAGTCATTCAACCAAATACTAGCTATTTACAAACCGATTCTTCTCTATTTGGTCCTCAAATGGTAAAAGAAAGTGATTACCAAACTATACCAGAGAAAGAAGCATTCTCTCCTGTATCCTCTTCCTCTTCTACTCCAAAGCCAAGATTTGTAGGGATGAATTTAGATAAAGACGAATTGTTCCATTACGATACCGATGAACCAGCAGTCTCACAACCAGTCGCACAACCTATTGAAAAGAAAGAAATTGACCCAAAGGTAACCGTAAATAAACCAAAGGAATCCTCTGGTAAAAAAAAATTATTATACATTATTTTATGTATATGTATACTTCTTTTATTATATGTCCTTTTATTCACTAAATAAATCGCATTTAAATATATAGATATATATACATATTAAAAAGTAGTATGAAGTTATTCTCTATCTTCCGTGTATTAGAAACACTAGTACGAAGCTATCATAAAGACAAAGAAATAGAATTATATACCTATTTTACCACATGCATACCCGATAAAACCATTCCAGAACAAATACGTTTTTATAGTTGGAAACAAGAATTTAAAATAGACAGCGTAGCTCACCGTTTACATTCTTTTTTATTCTACCAAAGAGAAAGTGCAAATGTACCACTACACGCATTACTTGAGTCTATTCAATACATTATTTCATTTTATCCACACGATTCTACCGAACGTTTTGACTGTTTAGACTACGTAGTCGATACAATTGAAGAAACACGCATTAATCAACCGAATGTTGCTAGATTATTTGCAGATATATTATATAAAAGGGGAACAATCGATGAACAATTATATGCCAAACCATTATGTACAGACGCAAATAATAATGGATATACATGTAAAGATACTGTAGATAAGTATTCTATTCTATATACGGTTCACTGTATGATATTCGGACTACCTGTGTATGAAAGAGAACTTATTTACACAGATGAACAACTATTACGTGATTTTTTATATTTTCATGATGTGGCAGAGTGTATTAATACGAAGCATAACGTGCAATACACAGACGAAGAAATTGTCTACCTTATTCATACATTTTAATTTTTCCTATTTTTACTTTAAAGAGAAGTAAAAAATAATAAATAGATGACATCCACAGAATATATAGGGAAAGGAAGCTATGGTATTGTAACTTCTACTGGGGATAAGACAGTCACGAAAACATGTACTATATTCATATATGAGCAACATAATGATTTCTATTTAGACGATCATTCGATTAAAGAAGCTATTTTTTACCAAATCGTAAATAAAAAAAGAAAACAATCCTCTGCATCATTTGATATATCTATCCCAAGGGTAACCGTTACAATACAACACAATCATTCTTTATTGTTTGAAATGCAACATCTAGGGCAACCATTAAGTAAAATTAGACATTCATATGGTTCTCGACCAATCACAAATACGATACCCATATTTAAACAGATACTCCTTGGATTATACTCTATTCATAAAGAGGGATTTACTCATGGAGATTTAAAACCAGACAATATTGTTGTTGATGAGAATGATCAGGTATCAATTATTGACTATGGTAGCATATGTTTTTGGCATCATTCTATTATACAGCCCCAATTATATCAACGCTGTACACTTTATTATGTAAGTCCAGAAGAATTAAATGGAAAAGGATATTCTGATAAAAATGATATGTGGAGTTTTGGGGTTATTTTATTTGAATGGTGCACAGGATTAAGTTTTGTATTAACATTATTAAAAGAATTACATGTTCCCAAGAAAGAACAGGATATATTTCTAGAATATACCTTAACTGGAAAAGAAAATTCACAGTTTAATCCAACTCAATATTTATCAAGTATATACGAATCTGTTTCTTATTCTGAATTATTTCAAATTATTACAAAGTATATTAAAGATAGGGATATTCTGAAAGTGATCGGTCATTGTTTATTAAAAGATGTAACAATTAGATGCAGTGCAAAACGTCTACTTGAGTCAAATGTATTTCATACAGAATGCCCATCAGTCGAAATTGAAACATTGCCTTCTTATACACAAATAAATAAACTAAATGATACACTTCGAGAAGAAATGCAAGACAACATATGGTGGATATGCCAAAATGGATATAAATTTACTACTTCTATATTTGGACATTCTGTAACATTATTTGACCGTATTTTACTCCGAGCAAATCACCAAAAGATATATATACCACCTCTTATATTAGCAATAGGTTGTACTGTATTAAGCAATATGATACTAAAGGGACATTTGCTCCGTGCATCAAGTATGATTGAGTTATATAATCAATTAAAAAAGAAGAATTATGACCCAGAAATAGATATAGAGGCTATCAAATTTTATATTAGCACTATATTTAGTGTGTCACAATTCTTCTTGTACAATAAGAGTGTAGACAGATTGATCGTAGAACAAACATTACCTTTACATTATGATTTACTTAGAGAAGTCTGCAAGCAATACATCCTTACAACTGACACAACTGAATATGTCGTAGAGGAATATAAAAAACGACTTTAAAAAAAATATTTACTACTATTTTACTACTAGAAATAGTAAATAGTAAACAAGATGCCATCTAGAGGTAAACGATCTTCAAGAAGTAGACGATCTTCAAGAAGTAAAAGTAGACATTCGTCTAGAGGTAGACATTCGTCTAGAGGTAAAAGTAGAGAAAAGCTTACGTTAATTAAAATTGTTCGTTCAGAACATAAAGAAAAGAAATATGACGCACACTTTAGCGATGGAAAGGTAATTTCTTTTGGTGCAAAAAATTACTCAGACTTTACTCTGCATAAGGATTACGATAGAATGCGTAGATACGACGCAAGACATAAATCAAGAGAAAATTGGAATGATCCCCAAACTCCGGGTGCTTTATCAAAATGGATACTGTGGAATAAACCATCATTTAGAGATAGTGTTGCCGATTATAAACGAAGATTTAATTTATAAACCTATTTAAATCATTGCAATCCTGATGTAAAAAAATGACTACTCACACACAACTTCGTTCTTTATATAGAGAATATTTACGTCAAGCTAACAAAATTAACCACTATTCCTTTCGAGAGTATGCAAAACGAAAAATACGTAACAACTTTCGATGCAATACCATACTACCGAAAAAGGATGTTATGTATGACCTAGAACAACTCAAACGTATATCTCAACTAACCTCTACATATTGCACAGATAATCACTTTTTTAAAACTGATTTAAAGAGATTTAATCTATTTACTAAATAATACTACCCAAAGATGTCAGAAAGTCAAATAGATAATTGTTGCAAAGAGTTATGTGCTGAGTTTAAAATAAAGGATGAAAGTAGATGCAAGAAAATACTAACTTCATTCTTTGCATCTAAACCAGAATCACAACCACAGTCAATCGTATCTGGTTGTAGTTCCATTATAAAATCAGGAGAACGTAAAAATAAACCATGTGGTCAAGCAGTTGTCCCTGGAACAGATATGTGTAAACGTCATACTCCAAAAACAGACCAACCTACACCCACTCCAAAAACAAAACCTGTAAAAGAAAAGGAAGAAGAAGAAAAGAAAAAAGAAAAGAAACCAACCACTACAAAGGTTAAGAAGGGTGAAATACAACAGAATACCCCTGTATTTAAAGCAATTGAAGAAAAACGAGAGACATTTAAGGTTCAAAAAAATAAATTTAACAACTTTGTCCACAAAGAAACAGGTTTTGTATTCAATCAACAAACCCATAAAGTGTTCGGTGTACAAAATGAAGATGGAACTATAGCTGCATTGAGCGTAAAAGACATTGAATTATGCAAAGATAATCATTGGGATTTTGAGATCCCAGATAAGGTTATAACTGAAAAACCTACTGTTAATGTACGTAGACCAACCGTTACAGTAGAAGATGATGATGATGATGACGAAGAAGAAGAAGATGAACAATAAGTGTGACACACACATACACAATATACTATGTATATCTGCCTTTTAATTTTATACTTTATGTAAAGTATAAACGCAAACGATAATAATTAAAGTAATACTGTTTAATTATGTGCTACTTTTACTTTTAGTTTTAAAATTTGTAAAACATTAAAATTTAAAAAAAAAGTAGTACATTTTACAAACTTATTTTACTTTTGTACTACTTTTTTTTAAAAAATGCAACTTTTATAAATATTCAATATTTAGTATTATTTATTGGTCATGTGCAACCAACTCATACCTGTAGTTACATCCATTAATTTTAAACTAAAATACCAACTAATTTGAAATTCTTTATGTCTTGCTCTATGCTTTTTATCAAACTGCCCAGTTGTCTGATGTTTACTGCATTTTAATTTATCCTTAGCTATACATATATGACTACATTTTCCTAATTGAATGTTTGTTTCCTCAAAGAATTCCCTAAACGCACAATACTCAAAATCACCTTTATCCGAAAGTTCCATCGTACCTCCGGGAAGAGTAATTAATGGAGCAGGATATATACGTTCTAATTCACCTGATTCTCCTTTAGGTTCAATATTAAGTAATATATACTGATCACCCCATCCATCCTCTATTAATTGGTTTACAATACGGTTCACTGTATAACTATATCGTATATATATACGATGAAAATCTGTTATGTCTTTTACATACTCACTCTTTCGAATAGAAAACATATGTTCACACACACATTTATCTATATTATCTTCATTCGCTAAATAAGCGTGCTGTAACATTTCTAAATAAGTAGGCAAATAAACAGCAAGGAGTGCATCTGCTTCTGATGTTTTTTCTCTTGGTATAATATATATTTTATTGGGCGTAATACTTATTGCATTGCACTTAATAGTATCTTCATAATCAATTAACGCCAATACGTAACTACTTCGTTTTGTACAGTATGATTTCTTTTCTTTCCTTGGAATAGACATCTCATTTTTATCTTTTTAAATCACTGCATATTCTATTTAGAACCTCTTTTCTATTTTTTATTTTATCTACACCTAGTTTACAAAAAAAGGATATAACAGTAATAACAAATGGAAACAGCTATAGCAACCGCACAATTATGGTGGAATCTACCTATGTGTGCGAAATTATTTGTATTTCCACAACCCCTTGTTTTCCCTGTACAGATGGGTAATTTATTATATAAAGGATACAAATGGATGTACCCTACTCCTCCAAAAAAAGAATACATCATCGTACAGATTGAATTTGATGAAGATGATAATGAGTGTGTTATCTTGCACTCATAAATGTAAATTATTGCATACGTGCAAGTTGATCATAATAATATAATATAGATTTTACATCTGCACCTTCTACCTTACCTACAATACGATTATTATACACAAATAAAGTGGTTGGAGTAGCATCTACATTATATTTTTGGTATATACTAGGATCATACGCAGTATCAAGGGTATATGTTTTAATTATTTCTCTATATTTTTCTATAATTTTATCCATCATAGGTGCTAAACGTTCACAAGGTGGACATCCTGTTTTTTTAATAAAGTATACCTTCTTTTCACCTAAACGAGAATTATATTGACGGAATGTTGGATACATTTGTTTCTCTTCCTTTTACTAAACAAAGGTAGATTTAAATTGATTTTTTTTTATTTTTACTAGAGAAGATTACCGTTGATTATAAACTATAGTTATAATATGCAAGTCATACCAAACGCTACTTCATATATGTTTAAAGGTACTGCAAAAACATATCGTACCGATAAAACAAATGAGTGTACATATTGGCTAAATGTGCAATTAGTATACAATAAAACAACAAATACGCTTGATGGGTATGGAATATCTAAACTTGGAAGAAAACAGTATCCTTTTATTTTAATTGGAACTATATACGAGGATCGTATCATATTATACAAAATACATCCTACTATACAAAAATATATTTCATATACAGGAACACTTAATAAATCTGCAAAAGAATCCAAAATTGACATATCACTTATTTCTTCCTCTAGTTATGGATCTATTACTCTTATACAAGCATAATTATTCTGCATAGAATAATTAATATTTAACACATTTTTTAAAAATATATTCAAAATTATAAAAGGTGCATTTTTTAAAAAAAAGTAGTACATTTTACAAACTAATTTTACTTTTGTACTACTTTTTTTTTAAATTTTAATGTTTTACAAATTTTAATAAAATTATACATTAATGTTGCTTAATTTAAATATGTTTGGTCATAATTCTGTATACCATATACATCTTGTACTCTAGAGTGTAAATACGTAGACATATTTTTATCTTTTTCATACATACGTTCCGCATCATATTGATTATTATACATATTAGGAGGAACAGTTCGTTTTGTCCATACACTACCATCATTTTTCCAAAAGATTTGGGTTGGAGAAAGTAATACACCCAACATACCATACTGGTAATAAATTTCTCCTTTTTCATTGATTCCTCCTAATAGTTGGGTTTGATCTGCTAAATAAGTCAAACCTGGATTGTAAAAGTTAACAATCAATTGATATGGGTATTCAAAATTAGTAAGTGGGCTTTGTATTGGATTTCTTAATTGAAATCCTATGATAACCTGCCTTAATCTTGGATCATTTGATGTCCAAAATGTATTATGTATTTGTGCAGCTATTTTTTGCATTCTTTACTCACACCAGATAATTTACTCTTTAGAATATAACTTGTAAAATATTTTTTTATTTTACCTTTTTACTTACCACATAATCGTACCATCTTTTTTTCTACAAGGAGAACGTTCTACTTTACGGGTAACAAGTGTAATTCCCTTACCAGCTAATTTTGCTTTCATTTGTTGTAATTGAATTCCCATACCTACACCCAATCCTTTCTTAAAGCATTCCTCTTTCTTTCCCAATCTATCATATTGGTTTGTAGGAGGGTAAGATTTCCCTCCACAATAAATTACATCCGGACATAATGGCAACTTTTCTTTTCTCTTACTCATCTTTTACTATATGGTTTAAAGAAAAGTAAAAAAGAATTAAAATAAACGCGTGTAAAAAATGTGGTTACTTACAGAAGCAATAGAAAAAGAGTTACTACATAGTATTTCTAAACGATTATCTACACAGTTACATATACCAGAACATATTATTACAAATGCACTCACTGATGAATCGTATAGATTACCTCACCCAAGATTAAATGCAATGTTTTACAATACGTCCAAAAAAGAGAACATAGACGAATGGCAATTTAAATCTATTCGCATAGATGACACAAAGTATCTAATCCATCCCTCTACTGGACTTATATTTAAACGGGATATACATCAAGTATATTATTTTGTAGGATATACAACCGAAGAAGATGAACTCATTGAACACACAGAATGTCCACCATATGTATTAGAATGGATACACTTACAAGGTATATCATTATACACCCCAGGTGAACCTTTCGTCTAATTACGATTAGATACTTTTCGTCTAATTACGATTAGACATACGGAATCCATCCTTCATAATCTGTTTGGTAGTAACTCCTTGGATCTGTCCAGTAGGTCGTGATCCAAACACACCATTTCCAAAATTACGTTCTCCATTAAATTCTCCGAATGTGGATAATTTATACTCATTCAAACGATTATTTACTGCACTTCGATTCGTTAATTCATCTTTTCCTCTAAGTGTTAAACTTGATTGTGCAGATACTTCCGGTATTTTTTGTGTTAAATGAAGAGTGTCTAATTGATTTCTATCTATATCATTTGAGTAACCCAACATAGTAATATTACTGTTTGCACTGGTATAGTTAACGTCTTCTAATTGAGTGAAACGTTCTGTAGTTTGACGAATAGTATCAATACCAAGAGATGAATCTGGTATTTGAAAGTTAGATTGTGCACTGAAGAGTGGCATATTACGTTGTAGGTGCACATCCGGTTGATTCACTTGGATCACCATTTGTTGGTTACTTCCGTTTGTACGGAGAATAGAATAGGTATAATCTTTAATCTTAATTTCTTTACCATCACTTGTATTGAATACAATAGGTTTACCTAATGCAGCTTGCATAGCAATATATTTTTTATCACGCACATTAGAATTAACATCAATAGAAGTATTTAACTTAGGGTCAACAAGGACTATATTACTGAAACTAGCAGTTGTATTTACTGCAAAATTAAGAGCTTCTTCTTTTACTGCATCTTTACGGAGAGTGTTAGTATCTCTAGTTGGATCAATCGATAATACAGTGGTTGGACGGATGGATCCCTTAAGTGTATTTAAATTTAATTTGAAGGAACTATCGTTTTCACGGTCGGATTGTGGATGTATTTCTCCTAAGTATTGTAAACTTGGATTTACACGAATCATTCCCTGTGATAAATTAGGATTGGTTAATTGACGAACAGTATATTTATCATATTCTCCTGCTACACTAGTAGGCGCTATCCCTGGATTGGTTTGGATACTATAATTTTGGTGGATACGTGGTGCACTTAATGGAACTAAAGTTTCAATTGGATACATAGGTGGACGTACGACTTCTACTTTATATGGATTAGATGCTTGAAAGTTACCTAAGGATTGATTTGTTTGTGCACCTCCCATATTGGAATAGCTTACTTCTACCATAGGATTTTGTCCACGGGCATAATATTGGATAGATTCATTTATACGTGTTGGATCAGCATAATCACCATCTGGACGAATAAATTGTTGAATTTCATGTTCGTTTACTGGCTCATATTTACGTGTAAAGATAGCTTTTGGTGGATCTTTATAGATAAAAGGTTGTTCTGCACCAACTAAGTTTACACCTGACCCTTTAAAGGTTTTAATAGCACTCTTGGTATACATTTTAATAACACATATGGATAATTAAATAGAAATTTAATTTTTTTCAACTTTTAACACTGTTTTTTCTTCTACCTCACCTTGGATGCTACTCATCATATCCCTGTATAACTTTTTAGCATCACGAATACCAGCCTTATGTAATACGTCCAATGCATCTTTTTCCTTTACTACCTTTGTCTTGCGGGATCTCTTATGGGATACATCTACTTCTACCTTAAAGTCTCCATAACTGATAGAATGCTGATTTGTTTCCTTTAAGTATTGAATAATATTAGATTGGAGGGATTTACTCTTGTCAGTAAGGGTTTTTACCTGTTGTTTTAATCTGGTAAGCTCAGAATGTATATTTTTTAATTCAATTAATTCTGTTCTTGCTTTCTGTGTGCTAGACATATTTATGAGTGTGTTTTACTTTTATTAACCAGAATAGAATTTAAGTTGGTATTTTTTCTTTTTTATTCTCTTTTTTTCTTTTTTTCTTTTTTTTCTTTTTTCTTATTTAAATAGCAAAAAAATGAAACGTATGTCAAAACAAACTATGTACATCATAGTAGCGGTTGTACTCGTCGGAGGTGGTATCTATCTCTTAAGAGATAAACTGTTTGGTAAGAAGAACGAGGATAAAAAAGCACCTTTAGGTGTCCAAAATGCGCCATTACCTGATACTACTCCGTTAAATGTTAAAAGTGCAGAATATTTTCATTATAGAAAAGATTTAGAGAAAGAATTATTTAGATTCCGTGCAAATTTTGCAAATTTTACTGACTTTAAAAACCAATTTGTAGCAGCTATTAAGGATATTATCAATTCTAAAGGAATGACTTCTAAAAAGATTGCATTTAATAATGCTAAAAATCTTATTAATTTATACTTAAGTGATAATCCCTTATTAAAAGGAACATTGATAACATTGATTAATGAGCTTGTTATATCTCCATTACAATCCTTAATTACAAGCAAAATTAATTCCTTATTTAAAGCAGATACTGTAGCTAAAACAAAAGAGTTAATTAGAAATGCTTGTGATTTCTCAAGAAAAGGACAAATGTTAACTTATATTGCAGAAAAAATAATCAACCCAGTCCTTGATACTATATTACAAGATAGCAAATTAAGATCAGCATTTAATATATTAGCTACAATAGGTATCAACATAAGAACCATCTTACTTACTATAGCAGAAGAAAAAATAAGACCATATGTTAAAGCTGCACAAGATTCATTATCTCCTTTTTTAAATACTTGGAGCGGTAGAATAAAGTATCCAGAAGGTAGAATAGGTGATTGTTCCTATGATCCAGATTATGCAGCTATGGTTAATGCTCCAAAAATAGACTTAAATTTAGATGATCTTCTCATAGAAGAAATAGAAGACTTTAGATACTCTGACTTATAAATAACTAAAACAATATACTCATTTATACACATATTTTATGTATAAATAAATGAACATTTTAACATATTTGCACACCTGCTGCAGAAAATAATTGAAGAATACTATTATCTAAATTACTAAGAACATCTACCATAATCTTCACTTCATTCGGAACATTTGGTATAAGAGTAAGAAAACCACTTATTGTACTGAGTGCTGCCTGTAATCCTTGTAACTTAAGGAGTGCATTTCTTACTTTACGAAGACGACTTTCTGCAATAGAAGATAAGTTTCCTTTATCTAATCGTTTATTAATAACAGCCACTAATCCAGATATTAATTTTTTATCATTTGCCCATATACACATTTTAGCTTTTAGTTTATCCCAATCTGTGACGGTAGCGTACATTTGTTTAATTTGTGGGATCTTATTTTTAATAGCCATGTATAAGTTATATGCTTGTTGGATTCTAGCCGCTAATCGAGTAGCTTTCTCAACCTGAGATAAATCAGAAAAACTAATATAATGATATTTTTCTTTTTTCTCCCCTTTTTTCTCCTTTTTTTTACCGGAACAACAAGAATAATGTTCGCTAAAAGTAGAAGTAGAAGTAGAAGTAGGAGTAGAAGTAGGAGTAGAAGTAAATTTATGTGCGAATATACATAACACTACTATACCAATACATACACATAATAGTATTATTACTTGTTTACGATTCAAACACATCTATATACGTTTTAATAAATAAAAAGTAAATAAAAAGCGAAAAAATAAAATAAAACTAGTACAAAAGTAAAATTAATTTGTAAAATGTACTAGTTTTATTTTATTTTTACCATTTTTTACTTAATCATCAAATGCAGAATCATCTAAAAGTATATCATCCAGATTTATATCTATTTTTATATCTATATCACTCACATCTGGAGGTGAAAACATACTGCATCCTTTACTCATGAGATTAGTAACAATAGGATCAGCTACTGTAGTGATCGCACTTATCATAAAGTTTTGTTCAAATAAGCTAATTAACAACCCATCTATCTTTGCATTAAAGTCACTGAACTGTTGAACAATTGGAATAATTACTGCTAAAAGAGGAGCTAATATACCAGCAGTAACTGCAGATAATGCACTTTTAACAACTTCTATCATTATATCTCTTAAGTTTGGAATAAGAGGTCCTTCTAATGCTTTCACTGCCTCTAACCCACTTATTTTTCTTGCTACATAATATTCACATGGTGCACCTTGTAACATTATATTTAGGAATATTCCAACCGTTCCTCCTATTTTATCCCATACAAATGAAGCTGCACCCTTTATCCAATTAATAGCTTTCTCAAATGCATCCCTTGCTTTCCCATAAATATCAACAAAGAAATCCTTGATTGTATTCACTGTATTAACAGCAGTTTCTTTTATTTTATTAGCCGCATCTCTCGCAAAACTACCTATTTTATTACCTATGTCAATCAAATTTTTAACAACAAGTTGACCTGCACCTTTCGCCCAATCAAGTGTAGAATTTGCTGCATTTTTTGCCCAGGTACCAACACTAGATGCAGCTGCTTGTGTAAATGCTGCAACATCACTCGCTCTTGCTTTTATCCAATCACCTGCAGTCATTAATCCATCTCTAGCTTTATTATATAAATCCTCTGCCCAATTCCATGCACAACTTTCCCATGGCCAACATAGTCGTCTAAAATATTCTCTATTATGACTAAAATATTCTTTCTTCTCGTTTGGAGTCATATGTTTCCAATCGGATTGTAATGTATCTAAAAATGTAAACCATTCCATATCTGATTGTATAAACCCAAAATTCTCTGTACTTGAACCAGGACCAGCAATCAGTTGAAACGCATCACCAATAGGAATCCATTGTCCATCACTCATACGTAGTTGACCAACATGGTTATCATCTGCAAAACCAATAAGTTGATCCTGTTCTAGAGGTAAGTCTTGACGCATAAGAGAAGACTTACAGTTACTTGTGGTAACTAATCGTGTTCCTTGTCCAGCATACCCTCCTGCTGGTCCAACACAACGACCTGTATTACGATGTTTGAGTACACCATAGTTACCTTGTGTATAAGATGGATTCACTACAAAATCAAATGGAGTTGGTACCACATTCACTGTATTACTTGCCCAAAGAGCCTTTCCTGTCGCATCATAAATGACTAAATTACTGTCATCTTGTAATACTAATCGATATGGGCCAACTCCTTGATTATGTGTTCTTGTATTCCATGATGCCCAACCGTTCGCATCATAAATCACTAGATTTCCATCTGATTGCATAACCAATTTAAATGGACTAGTACCTCGATTGTATGTTTGTGAATTCCATATTACTGCATTTGTGTTATCATACATAACAAGGTTACCATCCGGTTGCATCTCTAACCGAAAGTATCCATTTGGAGAATACATAGTTTGTAAATATACACCTCCATTTTTATCAGAGGAGATTACTTCTTTTCCTTGATTAGGTGTAATATTTTGTCCATCACACCACTTGTATGTATAATATAATTCATTTCCCTCTATACCGGATGCAGCAACACATGCCCCATTTTTTAAACGTAATATACCATTTTTATCCTGATATAGTTTAAGTTTATCGGGAACAGGATTATCTCCACAATTGTCTGAATGGTAAACTAATCTTGTACCTTCTTCAGGAGCAGAAGACCCTCCTTCAGGATGTACACATCTAGCAGGTAAACTTTTTAACATAAAATAGGGTTGTGCACGAATGTATAAATTTTGGTCTTTAATGTATAATCTATCTTTAATTTTCTGTGCACCAGGATTGGTATCTATAAACACTTGACACCAAGCAGATGTAGTTGCTAATATTGGATCACCTCCTCCTAATCTAGCAGCAGTATTGGTATAATAATTAACATACATTTCTTTTTTCTTTTTTACTGTTTTCTTACTTGAAAATATCCCCATACTGTGTAATATTAGTAGTATTACTATCATTCCAATGGCAATCATACCGCATACTTTTATTTTTGATGATTTCAATTTCATATGTTCGTAGTTATAATAATTCTACTTTTATTAACTAAAAGTAGAATAAAATAAAAACGTACGTTTTTTAAAAAAAAGTAGTACATTTTTACTTTTATTTTTACTTTTGTACTACTTTTTTTTAAAAATAGTAACATTTGCAAAAAGTAAGAATATTTAGTTAACACATAGAATTTGCAAAGAAGAAAGAAGAGAATGCCCCAAGTAAAAATCCAATTAAATACCTGTGTTTCATCGTGTTGTACATTTCCAACCAAGCTTTATTTTCTTCTTGTGTCTTCAAGCTAGTAAGAATATAAGCAGACTTTGGTACCAATAGGTAATACACAATCGATACAGAGATAGTAATCGCAAGTATAAAACAAACCCGGTGAAAACGAGTAGTAACATGTTGCAATTTTGTATACAACAATCCAAAAGATACCAGTAAACCAAGAAGCAATCCTTGTATATATATTCTTGTTCTCTCTTGTACAATGGCGGTGTATTTTTCAGCTATCTCCGGAGAAAATCTTTGTTTTAACTCTTCTTGCTTCTTTTTTGATACAGACATAGTAGCGATAGTTGCACCAAGCATACTTAAGCCTACAAGTGCAGACATTTGACAATTCATTCTTTATTTGATGATGATTGTTTGTAATACTGTGCAGATAATAATTCCTATTTAAAGAAAAAAAGTAGTAAATTGATTTTTACAACTAAATTCTTATTTAAATTAAACATTTTTAAAAGTATACGCTACTGAAATGCCACCTAAAGTTCAATACGAAAAGCTAAGTCTTCATGACCAAATCTTACTTCGTCCAGACACTTATGTTGGTAGTATGAGAAATGCAGCTACTTCAGAACCTGTTTATACCTTTGTTGGGTCATCATTTGCTGATGGAAAGATTCAAAAGGAAACCATTATGTTTCCAGACGGTCTACTCCGTATATTTATAGAGGCAGTATCCAATAGTATAGATAATGTTTGGAGAAGTATGGAAGAGAAAATTATTCCCAAGTTTATCAAGATAAATATTGATGAAAAGACAGGAAAAGTAACTGTTTGGAATGATGGTAAAAATATTCCTACAGGAAATCACCCAACTGAAAATATACCAATTCCTGAGTTAATCTTCGGTAATCTTTTAACTTCTTCAAATTATAATGATTCTGAGGAACGTCGCACATCAGGGAAAAATGGACTGGGGATCAAAGCCTGCTCAATTTTCTCAGAGTTTTTCGAAGTAGAAATTTATAATGCTCAGGAAAAAGTTATCTATACACAAGAATGGAGAGATAATATGAAAACCAAAGGAGATCCTGTTATTAAAACAAAAGGATTCCCCAAGACACTCGAAGAAGGTAAAAATGGTTATACCAAAGTATCCTTTATCCCTGACTTCAAACGTTTTGGCCTTAAAGGATTTGAATTTGGTATTCTCTCTCAAATGAAGAAAACTGTATTAGACTGTGCACTTACTGTAAGTTTTAACCGTGTACAAACATATTTTAACGACACTCTTGTTCCTATTCGTACATTAGAAGACTATATTCGGTATTATATCGTAGTAAAAAAACAAGATAGCAACGCACCATCAGCTATTACTTCACCACAACAGAGTGATTCAGAGGAGTCAGATGGAGACGAATCCGATGAGGAAGAAAAGGTGGATAAATTATCCACTCTTAAAGTCAAACGCACAGAAGAAGAAGTAATGACCTTCACTACCGGTGATTCAAAAGTATATCTTTGTGCAGCAGATGAATGGACACATATATCCTTTGTCAATGGTATTTTTACCAAAGATGGTGGATGTCATGTGGATGCATGGAGTGAAGCTATTTTTCGTCCTGTATTAACCAAGATAAACGGTTCAAAGAAAAAAGACAAATTAGATATCCGTGATATTAAGAAACATTTCTTCTTATTCGTATTCTGCAGTCTAGATAAGCCAACATTTGACAGTCAATCCAAGACAAAATTAAATGGACCGGATGTAAAACCAGATGTAAAAGACGCACAACTTCGCAAGATCCTAAAATGGGGTTTTGTGAAAAAGATAGAAGACTCACTTAAATTAAAAGAAATGCTAACGTTAAAGAAAACCACAGAACGAAAGAAGGGACAATCCTCTCGTATTGAGAAGTTGGATGATGCAAAGTATGCAGGTAAGAAACCAGAACAGTGTTACTTATTAGCTGCAGAAGGTGCATCGGCTAAAACCTATATTATTCAAGGTATGAAATATGGTATTCAAGGAAAGAAAGGTAGAGATTTTATTGGAGTGATGGAATTAAAGGGTAAGATATTGAATACTCGTAATGCCTCCTCATCTCAAATTGGGAAAAACAAGGAAGTCATTGGATTAATTCAAGCACTCGGGTTGCAATATGATGTAGATTATACAAAAGTAGAAAATAGAAAGAAATTACGTTATCACCACTTTGTTGCTGCGACAGATAGCGATTCTGTATCTGAAGACACACCATTGTTACTAAAAAATAAAAACGGTGAGATTGAGATTAAACGTATTGATTCTATCGCGAATGAACAAAATTGGACTACGAATGTAAACTCTGGAAAAGAATATAATACTGCAGAGTATGAAGTATGGACAGAACAAGGATGGACAAAAATTAAACACGTTATGAGACATCTTGTGACTAAAAAGATGTATAGAGTAAATACGCATACAGGTATTGTTGATGTAACAGAAGATCACTCTTTGATAAGAGAAAATGGAGAAGAAGTTGCACCAAAAGAGTTAAAAGTAGATGACTATTTATTACATTCTTATCCTGAGAGAGAAATATTACAATCCTCCGCAGTAATTGGCGATTTACCTTATTCTTTTTCAGATGAGTGTACAATTGTTGAAACCGATAAATTAGAGGCTGCTCATATTTTTTTCGTTGCAAAATATTTAGGATATCATGTAACCTTAGATGCATGCGATACCGAACGTATTTTTATTCGTATCTCTACTAAAAAAGAAGATACTGTGTGTAACACCAGAGTAAAGAAGATTGTAGAACTAGAACATAAAGAACAATATGTATATGACTTAGAAACTGAAAATCATCATTTTCAAGCAGGTGTTGGTCAATTAATTGTCCATAACACGGATGGTTTTCATATCACAGGGTTGCTGTACAATTTTTTTCATTCTCTTTTTCCTACAGTGTTACAAATCCCAGGATTTTTTAGCTTTATGCGTGTTCCTATTGTAAAAATAAACTATAGAAATAAAGAACTTTCCTTTTTTTATCAGGAGCAAGCGCGTAAATATATAGAAGAACATAAGATAAAGAATGATCACATCCGTTATTTCAAGGGTTTAGGTACAGCTAACAATAAAGATATTGAACACGATTTTGGTCGTCGTATTGTACAACTTAATCCAGATGAAAATGCAGATAAGATGATAGTAAACGTGTTTGATAAAGACCAAACTGAGTTCCGTAAACGTTGGTTAACTTCTCATACAACAAGGGAAGTCTTTCCAGATATAAAGGATTATGCTATTGAGCATGAAACCGTCACCGACTTTTTAAACTTAGAGTTAATTAATTTCTCTGTTGATGACTGTAAACGTAGTATACCTGCATTACTAGATGGTATGAAAGAATCTTATCGTAAGATTCTCTATGCTGCATTTAAACGTAACTTAAAACATAATGGTAAAAGTTTAAAAGTTGCTCAATTCGCTGGTTATGTTGCAGAGAATACTAACTATCATCACGGTGAAATGAACTTATTTGATACCATTATTGGTATGGCACAACGTTTTGTCGGTAGTAATAATATTCCTTTATTGGTAAATGATGGCCAACACGGATGCTTAGACCCAGAAACAGAAATATTAATGTGGGATGGATCTAAAAAGAAAGCAAAGGATATTGTAGTAGGAGATAAATTAGTTGGGGATGATGGAACAGATAGAACGGTACAACAACTTACTTCTGGTGTAGACGATATGTATCAGATAACTACTCTTGGAACAGACAGAAACACCTATACTGTAAACAGTCAACATATCTTAACATTATATGACGCAATAAAATCAGAAGTAATTGATATAAAATTGGTTGATTACATAAGTCTACCGAAATATGAACAGGAATATATGTATTCGATTAAGAAAGATACCCACTTACGATTTGAAGTAAACTATATAGGAAAAGGTCCATATAATGGATGGAGTTTAGATAAAAACCAACGATTCGTATTAGGAAACTTTATTGTTACACACAATTCACGTTTGTTAAATGGTGCGGATGCCGCTAATGGTAGATATATCTTTACAAAACTAGAGGAAATCACCCGATTACTCTTTCGTCCAGAGGATGATGACTATCTCGTAAACAACATAGATGACGGTGATGTCATTGAAAAAGAATATTATTGCCCTGTTCTTCCTATGGTACTCATTAATCCAACTTATGGAGGTATTGGTACAGGTTGGAGTTGTAATATACCAGGATACCATCCAAAACAATGTATAGAATGGATAGATGCTTGGTTATCTGCAAAAGAAGGAAAAACTGTGGATTTCCCTACACTCACTCCTTTCTACAGAGGATTTAAGGGTACTATTAAGGTAGAAGGTTCTACTATTACTACCTTTGGTGTGTTAGCTAAGTTAAAGAACGGAAACTATCGTATTACAGAGATACCTATTGGTCGTAGAATGATGTCCATTGAGAAATATAAGGAAAAATTACTCGACTTAAAGGATGAAGGTATTATTAAAGATATTGTATCTGATGATCACACAGATGAAATTGTTGACTTTACCGTATCATCGGATAAACAATTAGATCACAAGATGTTATATCTTATTGATACCATTAGCACTAATAATATGGTATGCTTTAATTCTTCTGGAAAGTTACGAAAGTATGCAAATACCGATTCAATATTAGACGAATATTGTGAAGTTCGTTATAAATTATATCATACTCGTAAAGAAGGAGAGATACGCAAGATGGAAGACCATATACAAATGTTGGAAAGTAAGATTGGATTTATTGGAGATGTCGTTACAAAGAAGATAGATTTACAGAAATTATCCGATGAAGAATTGCATGCACACTTAGTCAAACAAAAGGTACGTATGATAGATGACAGTTATGAATATTTGTTATCCATGCAAGTCCGTAGTATGACGAAGACAAAAATGGAACACCTTCGTGAACAGTTAGAAAAAGAAAAGGCTATATTAGAAGAATACCGTAAGATATCTCCTGCAGATATGTGGAGAAACGAATGCAAAGAAATAGAAAAACATATTACATTTTAGATACGGTACATACACAGTATATATTTTTATTATTTTACACAGATTAGTTGTGTAAAATAGATTATTATTTATTTGGTACCTTTGTTTTTATTCTGTTGAATCGATTGAATGGTATCATCTAGTCGTTTTATTTTTGTGAGTGTATTGGACAAAAGTGTATTAAAATATCCACATTTAGGTGATTGTTTTTCTCCTTTTAGTACAATTTCGTATAGATCCTTTAATGTATCTCGGAAAGCAACAAAGGATTTATATTTTTTGTCGACATGTGTTTGCTTATAGAAAAGTACTTTTTGAAACAGAAGTATAGGTACGAGTAGAAGATTTAGTTTAATACAGTCACATTCTAAATCTATACAGTTCCAAAATAGATATGCATAAACATAGGAAACATCCATTTCATCTGTGTTGTAGTCAATTGTATAAAAGGTAAGACACTTATTTACAAAGAATTTACCATCTTCTACTGCATGTTTAAAATAAGATAAACGTATTTCTTCGATAACTTTTAGATATTCTGTATGAAGACTGCGATAATATGCAAAACATTCTGGTAAAGATGAGAAATTTTGACGTATGTTATGGGTTTTATTATATATAGACATACATTTAGTAACGCAAGAAGAGTGATTCATTTTTTTTGAATTATTTTATTATTTTATAGGTAAACTGTGTATACAATAAGTAAAAAAAATTCATTTTTACAATTTGATTCATAAATAAGAAATACTCATTTTTTTAAAAAAAAGTAGTACAAAAGTAAAATAAAAAGTAAAAATGTACTACTTTTTTTTTAAATTTTAATGTTTTACATTTTTAATCAAAATGTAAATATAGGTATAACTTATAGTAATTTACTTTTTTTATGGTGAACTTTGCATAGTCGTTCTGAAAAAGCTGATTTATCACATCGTTTTCCATCTGTTAAAAACACACACTTTCCTGCACTTAAGTATAGTTTAATACATTCTTCTTTTGTGATACCATACCTTTGTGTAAAGTAGTCTACCAGTTGTACAAAGCACTTTTCTTTTTGTATAGTAGTAAGTAAGTGACAGTTTAGTTTACACGTTTCCACTAAGTCTTCCATACCTTTGTATTTAAGATCAGATAAGAAAATCAATAACTTTTTCATTTTACACAGTACAACAGATATAATCGAAGAGTGAATGGTTGAGTAATTAGGTGTAACCAACATTCAGATAGTAATGCGGATGCCTCTGGTAACATAAAGTAGTCCATAGAACGATACAGATCGTGTAACTTAGAATCTAAAATAATATTTTCTTTTTTTGGTTGCGATTCTAGATCTATTTTAGGGATAGTTAATGCCCGTAAAAAAAGAATGTCTTCCTTCGTGAATAGGGTAGATTGTTTTAGTTGTGAAATACTATAGAGTAGCGTAAATACTATATGGGTTATTTTGTTGTGTTCATCGGTTTGAAAGTTATAATCAATAGGTGTTCCTAAGGGAGACTGTTGTTTTATATATAGTTCTAACTTTTGCGGAAAATGAGTGTATGCCATGTATAAGTGTGCAAAATAATGGTAACAATCGGTATCAAAGTGGAGTAATTCTTGTTTGCACAGTCTGATATATATGTTTAGTTCAGGTGTTTGTAGTGTATAGTCTGGAGTATAATGGGATAGAAATAAGAATGAATGGATGATAGTTTTAAAGGTGTCAAATGTTTTTGGTAGTTGGGGATAAAATGTGTATACTTTCTGTATAACTTCTATGCAAAAATTGAATTCTGGTATCATATGTTTATAATTTATCAGAGTGAATAAAAGTGTTTTAAAAGGAAACGAATAATGTTTAAATTTTCTTTCCTAATTTTAAATATGACTATATTACATCTAAACACAAGTCACTTTAATATTGTAGACGGTTCCAACGGTGGTAAAGTATTATCTTGCACAATTCCTGGGTTAGTATTTGTATTTTTCTATGTTGATTATGTAGACCCATCTAAGCAGAAGAAATGTGATAACTGTGAGTTATTAAAGCCTGAATTTGAACATCTTTCAAAGAAATTGGAAAAAAGTTATTTTTCATTTGCGGCAGTTAATTTGAATACTCATTCTGAGATTGCTAAGAAAAGTATGCAGACAAAAATAAAGATTAATTACGTCCCTTATTTAATTTTGTTTGTAGATGGAACCCCTTATTTGCGTTATGATGGTACTTCATCTATGCAACAAATGGAATACTTTTTATCTATTGCTTATAAAGAGGCATTACAAAAGGGTTATAAACCAAAAGCTCCGTCTGGTACTGTTTCATCAGGTGGTAAAGGTACAGAAGATTCTACTCCTGCGTATAAAGGGGGAGGTATTCCGTATAATATATTGTGTGATAAAAATAGTGGATTGTGTTATTTTACTTTTGATGATTTAAAGAAACAAAAGGTATAAATAAATGAGTCAATCGCAATCTCACAATGATTTTCCTTTGTATGAATTATTGTATGACAAAAGTAAAGATATCCCTTTAAGTACACAAGAAATGATTGAATTAATTGAAAATGTAAAAACATTCGATAAGAATGGGATGGATCTGCTATTTGTTATCATTCGTATATACAGTTTAAAGAATATGGTAAATAAAGACGATTCGGTCCATGATATTCCATATGGTGGGCAAAAGATGGAGAATGATGTTAAATTTGATATCCGCCATTTTCCAAGTCGTTTGAATCATATGCTACTTGAGTTTAGTAAGATGCATTTAAAGCAGAAAGAATCTTTAAATTGATTTTCTTCCCCTTTTTACTTTTTAGATTTAAAACGTAAAATAAATAATAATCAAAAGGTAATATTCAAAGGAATAAATGAATTCACTCTATTTTGACATTAAGTCTATATACGACTGGTATACCAAAAGTATGTTATCATTTAATATAAGCTTAAGCAAAAGTCCCAAAGAATTTGAATTGCGTTTAAAACATATATCACCATCTCAGTTTAAACAGTTTCAATACCAATTTAGCATAAGTAGTAAACAAATACAAACATACACAGATAAAGTGATATCTTATTCTTCGGTAGGTGGTAAACTAAATCACCGCGAGATTATAAAAAATATGGTAGAAACAGAATACCAAGCAAAAGAAAAAGCAGACCCGTATGATATTACATTTGTATCTTCTATAGGTCCATATAGTACACAGCAAGTTCGGTTTAGTTTATCTATGGAAACTATAATCACGCAAAAGCAGTTTCTAGAACGAATTCACACTGCAAAAAAAATAGAACGTATACGTGAGCGTACTACCTATATATATCCAGGTTTTCACATTGATACTACTATAGTAAAACAATCAAATCGTAATGAACCAGAATATGAAATTGAGATTGAGAAACATACAGACGTTTCATCTTTGCAAGAGTTTTCTACTTGGATAAAAGAGGTATTCCACATTCTTTACCCAAAATTACATACTCTTTACACTCCAGATAAATATACAACTACCTTAAAATTAATTGATCATAAGCAAGTTCCACCTATTATTCAACCTGTGAATATACAAGAAAAACACCTTACACCGTCTCATCCTTCTTTTATAGGAGAAGAAATATTTAACTATGCAGTCACTAACAAATTAGACGGCATGCATTATAAATGTTTTATTCTAAAAGGGAAAGGATTTATATTACTTCAATCTTCCAATGATTTATGGTTAGAAAAGATAAATAAAATACCTACATATGATGCAATATGCAGTTGTGAGGTAACCTCTGATAATCGTATTCACTTATTCGAGGTATATCAAAAGGATATGTACCCTTCTATCTTGAATGAACCACTTGCTACTCGTATAGATGTATGCAAACAGATCGTAGAAGATTTACAAACTCCTCAACTAACATATAAACCATTTTTTACATCACCGGATGTAATTAAAAATACAATGCATTGTGTACAGTACATGGCAGAAACCTATGGTCTTCATTCTGTAGAAGACCATAATGATGGTGTTATTCTTCAATATAACGGGGAATATCGTCCTAGTAATAAGAAAATTGTTCCTTCTTTAAAGTGGAAATTTCCATCTAAAATTACGATTGATTTCTTAGCAAAATGGAATCGAACCATTGGTGATATAGTAGTATATCAACTCTATTCAAAAGGAAATCGTCCTGGACAATTTGTGTTATTTAAGACAAACTCTGGCCCAGCGGAATTACACTTATATAAAGATGAAGTGTGTGATGGTATAAAATGTGATCAGCTAGCAAATCGCGTACTTGAGATAGGATACTCCTTAGAAACAGAAGAATTTAAATTATATCGTATTCGTATGGATAAAACAGAAGAACGTACAAATAGTTTATTTGTTGCAAATGAAACCTATCCACAGATGGTAGAATTATTTACACTTCCTATGTTACTTACTATGATCGAAGAGGTACGAACTAGACGTATTAGTAAGTCACACTCTAGAAAAGAGATAGGAGATTATGTATTATATGAGGAAGGGTTATTCCCATTTAAACGTAAACATTATCCAGAGGAAAAAATGAATTATATTATAAACACCATTTTCAATGAAATTAAAAAGTTTAATATCCGGGATGAAAATCGTATTGTATACTCTCTTGAATTTAAGGATAAATTAAACCACAAAGTATTTAGAGGTATTATACCTGGAATACATATAAAAGATCCTAAACTAAAAGACCGTATATTTAAATATCCAACAGAACACGGGAATTATATTAGTTTAATTACAAAAGAAGAAGATTACAATACATTAGATGTTTTAACAGACTATTTTACAGAAGATGTACGTATAAAAGGTAAAGTAAAATCACAAGAATATAGTCCAGAAGAATAA
>Ga0255220_1000104_pt1 | contig 34036 bp, 33 predicted proteins | sample Miss_Colum_RepB__FD_188423 | JGI IMG/M metagenome (GOLD analysis project Ga0255220, IMG submission 188423) | Freshwater microbial communities from Mississippi River, Louisiana, United States - Miss_Colum_RepB_8d | ecosystem: Environmental > Aquatic > Freshwater > River | place: USA: Louisiana...
TCGCTCGTCGGCCGCTGTGATGCCCTGGGCTTTTTCCGGCAGGTTCTCGAGAATGTGCAACAGCCGTTCGCGATGCAGGAGCAATTCGCGCTCCAGCGTGTCGATCTGCGCCTGCTGGCGCACGACTACTGCATTGAGCTCATTCAGCAGATCCTCCTGGAAGGCGAATTGTGATTGCAGCTCGTAGAGGTGCTCCTGCAATTGTTCGAAAGTCATGGGCGGGCCTGCGACTGAGAGTGGCGGATTGCCGAAGGCGATTACAACATTCTCTGCCCCACGGGGCCAGCTTACGGGTTCAGACCTCTGCCGATTTCCTGAAATTCAGACCTGCGTGCAATAATTCGCCAGCATTGGCTGTCCAAGCCTTCAACAGACATACGTCATTCGACTCCTTGCAGGACTTATCTATGCCGAAAGCCCCCATCAACTGGACCAACACGCTGCTCTTCACCCTAACGCCCCTGGCGGCGCTCACACTGGTCCCCTGGTATGGGTTCGCCCATGGCTATGACTCCTACGAAGTAGTGGTCTTCGTCCTGCTGATGGGTTTTTGCGGCATGTCCATCACGGCCGGATACCACAGGCTCTGGTCTCACAAGTCCTACAAGGCCCACCCGTTCGTGCGCTTCGTGTTCGCGCTGGGTGGTGCCTGCGCCCTGCAGAACGATGTGCTGCACTGGGCCTCCGATCACCGCCGTCACCATGCCCATGTCGACAACAACGACAAGGACCCTTACTCCGCCGGTCTGGGCTTCTGGTATTCGCACATGGGCTGGATTCTGCGCAACTACGAGAGCGGCAAGGAAGATTTCTCCAACGCAAAGGACCTGCAGAAGGACCCGATCGTGATGTGGCAGCACCGCCATTACCTCAGCCTGGTGCTGCTGATGAACATCGCTCTGCCCGCCTTTCTGGGCTGGCTCAATGGCGACATCCTGGGCTGCCTGCTACTGGGCGGCTTGCTGCGCCTGGTGCTGAGCCAGCACGTCACCTGGCTGATCAATTCCGTGGCCCACATCTGGGGTCGGCAGACCTACAGCGATGCCAGCTCGGCACGGGACAACCCGCTGCTGGCGCTGTTCACCTACGGCGAGGGCTATCACAACTTCCACCACACCTTTCAGTGGGACTACCGTAACGGCGTAAGCTGGTGGCACTTCGACCCGACGAAATGGTTCATCAGCCTGTGCGAGCGTGTCGGCCTGACCAGCGACTTGAAGCGCTGTTCGCCCATCGTGATCGAGAGCGCCCGCCTGGACATGCAGTACCAGCGCGCCGCACAGTCCTTCAACGCGCTGGAGGGCATGATTCACAATGCAGAAGCCTGGCGAGCACGCCTGGAGACCGAATACGAGCAGTGCAAGGCGGCGCTGCAGGAGTGGGCGCGCCATCAGCAGTCCTGGTATGAAGCCAAGTCGACACAGCTGCATGAGAAGTGGTCTCATTTCGAGCAGCTGAAGCTGCGTGACAGCTATCGTGAAGCCCGCTATCGCCTGAAACTGCAGAAACAGCGCTGGGAAGCCCTCATGCAGAGTGTGCCCGCTCTGGCTGGTGTCCCGGTCTGATGAGCGTCCACACACACCGCGACACTGAGAGGGACTCCGCATGATCCTGCGTCGCATGGCACAGACACTGGTTCTCGCCGCCGGCCTGCTCAGCGTCGGTGGCGCCGCGCTGGCCGTGGAAGAAGGGCAGCAGGCGCCGGACTTCACGCTGCCCGATATCGCCGAGGGCAAGCCGCCCATTACCCTCTCGGCCTTGCGCGGCAAGACGGTCTACGTGGATTTCTGGGCGTCCTGGTGCGCCCCCTGTCTGCGCTCCATGCCGCTGATCAATGAGCTCTACGCCAGGTATCGCGAGCAGGGCTTCGAAGTCATCGCCATCAACGTGGACGACCCGATCGAGGATGGGCGCGAGTTCCTGCTGGACACGCCGCTGGACTACCTGATCGCGGCCGACACCAAGGGCGAGATGCTGGGCGCCTATGCCGTGCGCGGCATGCCCACCTCGTTCCTGATCGACCGCGACGGCGTTGTGCGCATGGTTCACATGGGCTTTCGCGACAATGACATCGTGCTGATCGAGGACGCCGTGCGCAGCCTGCTGGACGCGCCGACGCCCTGAGTCTCAGAACAGCTGCAGGGGCGGCTCGTCCAGCGCCGCCATCTGCTCGCGCAGCTCCAGGATGTGCTCCGCCCAGTAACGCTCGGTGTTGAACCAGGGGAAGCTGCGGGGAAATGCCGGATCCTCCCAGCGCCGCGCCAGCCAGGCGCTGTAATGCATGATGCGTAGCGTCCTCAGCGACTCTATCAGCGCCAGTTCCCGCGCATCGAAATCATAAAACTCGTTGTAACCCTCGACTATCTCCAGCAATTGTCCCTGGCGTTGATCCCGCTCTCCCGACATCAACATCCACAGATCCTGAATGGCCGGGCCGGTCATGGTGTCGTCGAAATCGACGAAATGCGGCGCGTCATCGCGCCACAGCACGTTGCCGGGGTGACAGTCCCCGTGGATGCGCAGACGGGCAACGCCACGGGTGCTGGCAAACACCGTTTCCACGCGGGCGATCAGGTCGCGGCTCAACGTGTCGTAGGCGCGCACGAGGGACTCGGGAATGAAGCCCTGCTGGAGCAGATAGTCACGGCTGTCGATGGCAAAACGCTGGACGGTCAACGCCGGCCGATGCGCGAAGTTGCGCGTGGCACCCGCGGCATGCACGCGACCCAGAAAGCGGCCCAGCACCAGTAGATTGTCCGGGTTGTCGAGATCGGGCGCGCGGCCCGCGCGGCGCTCGAACACCGCGAAGGAGAAGCCCTGGTACTCATGCAGAGACTGCCCTGCGGCAAACAGCATGGGCGGCACCACGGGAATCTCGAGACCGGCCAATTCCAGAGCGAAGGCATGTTCCTCAAGGATCTGCTCCCGCGTCCAGCGCTGCGGGCGATAGAACTTGACGATGAGGGGCGGCCCGTCTTCCACGCCTACCTGGTAGACGCGGTTCTCGTAGCTGTTGAGCGCCAGGATGCGGGCATCGGTGACGATGCCAAGACTTTCCATGGCTTCCAGCACGGTTTCCGGGCTCAAGGACTGATAGGGATGGACATCGGCAGAAGGCAGTTCGGCGGGTGAGGAGTCTTCGCGGGAGGGCATCTTGGCGGGCAGGTCCTGATCGAGTTTGGCCCGAGTATACTGTAAAATCCGCGCGCCCGGCGGCGGCCACCCGGCCTCACGCCTTCCCTTGAACAGCATTGAATCCACTGAGGAGCCCGTCTTGAACCAGCAGCAACTGCAAGCCAGAGCGCAGGAACTACGTCAGCAATATGAGTCCGTGTGTGCGCAAAAACTGAATCTGGATCTGACGCGGGGCAAGCCCTGCTCCGAACAGTTGGCTCTGAGCGACGCGCTGGATGGCATCCTGGGCAATGACTATCGCTGCGAGGATGGCACCGACAGCCGCAACTACGGCGGCATCATGGGCATCCCGGAGGCGCGCCGCTTCGCAGCGGCATATCTTGGCACCACGCCGGAGCGCACCATGGTCGGCGGCAACAGCAGCCTGCAGTTCATGTACCAGATCGTCACCAGCGCGCTCTATCACGGTGTGCGCGGCGCCGCGTCAGCCTGGAGTCGTGAGGCCGCGGCTGCCGGTGGCAAGGTCCGCTTCCTCTGCCCGTCCCCCGGCTACGACCGTCACTTCGCCATCTGCGAGGCGCTCGACATCGAGATGATCCCCGTGACCATGAACGGCGAAGGTCCGGACATGGACCAGGTCGAGGCACTGGTGAAGGCGGATCCACTGATCAAGGGCATCTGGTGTGTGCCCAAGTACGCGAACCCGGACGGTGTGGTGTACTCCGATGCCGTGGTGGCGCGCATGGCGGCGCTGGGCAAAGTGGCTGGTGCCAATTTTCGCATCCTGTGGGATAACGCCTATGCCGAGCATCCTCTGGTGGACAACCCGCCGGAGCTCGCCAACATCCTCTCGCTAAGCGAAGCGGCAGGCACTCTGGACAACGTCTATGTGATCGGCTCCACCTCCAAGATCACCCACGCCGGCGCCGGCATCTCCTTCATTGCCAGCTCCGAGGCCAATCTGAAGAGCCTGGCGGATCAGCTGATCATCTCCACCATCGGGCCGGACAAGGTCAATCAGCTGCGCCACATGCGTTTCCTGAAGGACATGCCCACGCTGCGCGGCCTGATGCAGCAGCATCGCGCCATCCTGCAGCCCAAGTTCAAAGCGCTGTTGCGGGAACTGGAGGCCGGCCTGCGCGGCAAGCAGGTCAATGGTGTGGCGCTGGGGGAATGGACGGTGCCGCAGGGCGGTTACTTTGTGCTGTTCAACACACAGCCCGGTCTCGCCGACACGGTAGTCACGCTGACAGCGGCCGCTGGCGTGAAGCTGACACCGGCGGGCTCTACCTGGCCCTACCGCAAGGACCCGGCGAACAACAACATTCGGCTGGCGCCCTCATTCCCGAGTCTGCCGGAGATCAGTGCCGCGATGAAGGTGTTTGTGCTGTGCGTGGAACTGGCCAGCATCGAACGCGCGCTGGCTCAGTGAAGAGAAGCGGCGGCAGCCTGTTCGAGGCTGCCGCCGGATAGTTCATTCGGATTTCTGGTTGTCGGTGTTGCGCGCTGCCATGAAAGGCACCGGGAACAACGTGATGTTGTCTCCGCTGGAAATCTTGCTGACACCGCCCTTCTCCACTTCGTCGATCCGCACAATTGCCTGAATCGGGATGAAGCTGCGCTTCACGCCAAGGAACTCGGCCTTGAGTTTTTCCTCGCTCGGGTCCACCACAACCTGACTGCGTTCGTCGAAGATGTAGTCTTCCACTTCGATGAAGCCATACAACTCGCTCTGATAGACCTGTTTGGCAAAGACTTCGTAGACCTTGCCCTTGTTGAGGAAGGTGATTCGGTAGATTTCGGAGGGAATGGCCATGCATGCGCTCTCTTGGACAATGACGCTTCGCAATATCAGGCTGGTGCGGCGCAATTCAAGTCGACGCGGCCAGCCATTGCGCAACTGGCCGGCAGTCTACAGGAATTGTCCGCCGCCCACCCGCACTTCTTGCGGGCGCTGCGGCGGTTTGTGAGCCGAGTCGAAGCTGCTACAATCCGCGCTCACTTCAGCCCGGGAGCCAGCGCCCCCGGCGGGAACCGCCATCGACATGAGCAATACTGAACCTTCTGCAGCACCAATACTCGCTGCAAGCGCCGGCAAGCCACGCAAGGTCTTCATCAAGACTCACGGCTGCCAGATGAACGAATATGACTCCTCGCGCATGCTCGATCTGCTGCGCGAATCCCATGGTGCCGAACTGGTGGAGACGCCGGAAGAGGCCGACCTGCTGCTTCTGAACACCTGCTCCATCCGCGAGAAGGCCCAGGAAAAAGTCTTCCACCAGCTCGGTCGGTGGAAGGCGCTGAAGAAGAGCAACCCAGCCCTGCAGATCGCCGTGGGCGGCTGCGTGGCCAGCCAGGAAGGCGCAGCCATCGGCAAGCGCGCGCCCTATGTCGACGTGGTCTTCGGCCCGCAAACGCTGCACAAGCTGCCCCAGATGTTGAACGACGCCAGCGGTCGGGGCACCGTGGTAGACATCAGTTTTCCCGAGATCGAGAAATTCGACCGCCTGCCCGAGCCACGCGTGGATGGCTGCGAGGCCTATCTGACGGTCATGGAAGGCTGCAGCAAGTACTGCTCCTTCTGCGTGGTGCCCTACACTCGTGGCGAGGAAGTCAGCCGCCCGCTGGACGATGTATTGGCCGAGGCCGTGCACCTGGCCGGTCAGGGCGTGCGCGAGATAAATCTGCTGGGGCAGAACGTCAATGCCTATCGCGGCCTGAACCACGAGGGGGGCATCACCGACTTCGCCACCCTGCTGCAGTACATCGCCGCCATCGAGGGTATCGGCCGCATACGCTTCACCACCTCGCATCCGATGGAGTTCTCCAGCAACCTCGTCGAGGTGTACCGGCACATGCCGGCCCTGGTGGATCACCTGCATCTGCCCGTGCAGAGCGGCTCCGACCGCATCCTCGCCGCCATGAAGCGCGGCCACACGGTGCTGGAGTACAAGTCCATCATCCGCCGGCTCAAGGCCATCAGACCGAACATCAGCCTGTCCTCTGACTTCATCGTCGGCTTCCCCGGCGAGACCCACAAGGACTTCGAGGACACCATGAACCTGATCATCGAGGTGGGCTATGACACCTCCTTCAGTTTCATCTACAGCCCGCGCCCCGGCACCCCTGCGGCCGAACTGCCCGACACCACTTCCGAACAGGAAAAGAAGCATCGCCTCGCGATCCTGCAGGCCCAGATCATCCAGCAGGCAAGTGCCATCAGCGAGCGCATGGTGGGCAGCCGGCAGCGCATTCTTGTGACGGGCGTTTCGCGCAAGGACCCGGGCGAAATGCAGGGCCGCACCGAGAACAATCGCGTGGTGAACTTCCGCTGCGACGATGCGCGCCTGATCGGCCAGTTCGTGGAGGTGACGGTCACGCGCGCCTACGCCAACTCCCTGGCCGGCGCGCTCTGACGCAACGCGACAGACGTTCCTGTCGCAGGGGCTTACAAGCAGGCTCAGATTGGTATACTACCGGCTCATCGCATCGCCCCGGAGGCTTGCAAGCTGTCTTGATGGCAACCCAGAAATACACCCAGCGACTCATCCTCGAGCCTGACAATTCCCAGCGCCTGGCCAATCTGTGCGGGCATCTGAACGAGCACCTGCAGCAGATCGAAAAGTCCCTGGCGCTGAAAATTCAGAACCGCGGCAACGAATTCAAGCTGTCCGGCGCCCAGGAGGCCGTGGAAAGTGCCAGTGGCGTGTTAGTGTCCCTGTACCGGACTACCGGCACGGCGACCGTTAATCCGGACATGGTGCATCTGGCCTTGCGCAGCATAGAAAGTTTCGACAAGTCGCGCCCTGACGTCGACAAGCCGTTGATTCTCAAGACCCCGCTGGCGTCCATCAAGCCACGCGGAGCCCATCAGCAAGACTACGTAGAATCCATCCAGCGGCACGACATCAACTTCGGCATCGGGCCCGCGGGAACGGGCAAGACCTATCTGGCTGTGGCCTGTGCCGTCGAGGCCCTGATGCAGGATCGCGTGCAGCGCCTGCTTTTGGTGCGTCCGGCGGTGGAAGCCGGCGAAAAGCTGGGCTTTCTGCCGGGTGACCTGGCGCAGAAGATCGACCCTTACCTGCGGCCGCTCTATGACGCACTCTATGAAATGCTCGGTTTCGAGCGCGTGGGCCGTCTGATCGAGAAGAATGTCATCGAGATAGCGCCGCTGGCCTATATGCGCGGCCGTACACTCAACAACGCTTTCATCATTCTGGACGAGAGCCAGAACACCACCACGTCACAGATGAAGATGTTCCTGACGCGCCTCGGTTTCGGCTCGACAGCCGTGATCACGGGCGATGTCACTCAAATCGACCTGCCCAAGGGCACCCGCTCCGGTCTGGTACAGGTGACGCAGGTGCTCAAAGATGTCGAAGGGATAGGGTTCACCTGGTTTGACTCCCGCGACGTTGTGCGCCACACCCTGGTGCAGCGCATCGTCGAGGCTTACGACCGCTATGATCAAAAGACGATCAGCCCGCTGAACAACCACGACAACAGTCTGGAGCACGGAGCCGAGCGTGATGCTTGACTTCGAGAACGCCTGCCCGCACGTCGCGGTGCCGGCCGAGGCAGACTTCGCGCGCTGGGCCGCTCTGGCTGCCGCCAAGGCTCACGGTGGTAACACCACCAGACCCGTCACGCTGGGTATTCGCATCGTGGATGAACAGGAATCGGCGCAGCTCAACCGCGACTATCGCGGCAAGGACTACGCCACCAATGTCCTGTCCTTCAGCCACGAGCTACCCGACTTCATGCTGAACGCGCTGGAAGAGTATCCCCTGGGCGATCTCGCCATCTGCGCGCCGGTGGTGCTGCGTGAGGCCGCGCAACAGGGCAAGCCGGCCGCGGATCACTGGGCACACATGGTCATCCATGGCGTGCTGCATCTGCTGGGACACGATCACGAAGACGACGCCGCTGCCGAGACCATGGAAGCCCTCGAGCGCATCTTGTTGAAGGACCTCGGGATCGCCGATCCCTATCAGGAGAAACCGCTGGACCATGAGTGACGAGCATACGGGACAGGAGTCGCGACCGCGCTCCTGGCTGGACAGAATCGCGCAGATCTTCTCTGACGAACCCACCGACACCGACAGCCTGCTGGAAATCCTGCGCAATGCCGCCCAGGACCATGTGCTGGACGCCGACGCGCTGTCCATCATTGAAGGCGCTCTGCAGGTCTCCAACATGCAGGTACGCGAGATCATGATCCCGCGGCCGCAGATGGTCACCGTGTCTGCCCGCAACACACTCGAGGAAGTGCTCGACATCGTGGTGACGGTGTCGCACTCGCGCTTCCCTGTGGTGGCCGAGAACTCCGACTCCGTCATTGGCATCCTGCTCGCGAAGGACCTGCTGCCCTTCGCCCTCAAGCGCGACACCGGGGACTTCGACGTCAAGCGCATCCTGCGCCCCGCCACCTTCGTGCCAGAGAGCAAGCGGCTGAACGTGCTGCTGCGGGAGTTTCGCGAGACCCGTCATCACATGGCGATAGTGATTGACGAATACGGGTCGGCCTGCGGGGTGGTCACCATCGAGGATGTACTGGAGCAGATCGTTGGCGAGATCGACGATGAATACGATGTCGACGACGACTCCTTCATCAAGCGGATCGACGCTCAGAATGGCGTGGTCAAGGCGCTGACGCCCATCGCCGAATTCAACGAAGCCTTCGAGCACAATTTCAGTGACGCCGATGCAGACACGCTGGGCGGTCTGGTGCTGCGCCACTTCGGGCATATTCCCGAACGTGACGAAACCGTGGCGATCGGCCCCTTCCGCTTCACCATTCTCAGCAGTGACAGTCGTCAGGTTCGTCTGCTCAAGGTCACACGTCTGCCGGCGGACGATGCGGAGCGCAGCCGATGAAGCGTCGCACGCCCCTGCGTCTCGCCCTGATGGCGCTGGTCAGCCTGACCCTCGGCGCCTGCGGTTTCACGCTGCGCGGCAATGCGCCGGCCGCAGGCGACGGCGCGGTAGCGCTGGTGTCGACAGAGCCCGCCGGAGCGCTGGCCGGCACCGTGCGCGATGCCCTGCAGTCGGCCGGCCTCAGTGGCAGACCCAGTGGCAACCCCTGGCAGCTGCAACTCGGCGCGGAAACCCTTGTCAGCAGACCAGGCAGCGTCAATAGTCGCGCGCGAGCCGCGCAGCACGACCTCGAACTGAGCGTCGAGATCACGTTCACCCGCGGCGATACCACTGTCTTCGGGCCTGCACGCCTGGCCACCCAGCGCAGTTACTACGAGGATCTCTCCACCATCGCCGGCAGCACTGAGGAAGTGGCGCTGCTGCAGCAGGAAATGCGTCAGGAACTGGCGCAACAGGTGCTGCGCCGTCTGCGCGCTGCCCTGGCGGATCAGGGCGTCTGATGCGCCCGGCGAGCAGGCCCCATGCGCATTAATGTCGATCAACTGGATTCCCATCTGCAGCGAACACTGCAGGGCTTCTACTGGATAGCGGGCGACGAGACCCTGCTGGTCCAGGAAGCCCTGTCTGCCCTGAGAGCCAACGGCCGCACGCAGGGCTTCACCGAATGGGAGCTGTTCTTCGTCGACCGCGGCTTCAGCTGGCAGACCATGCTGCAATCCGGCAACAGCCTGTCGCTGTTTGCGGATCGCAAGATCATCGAACTGCGTCTAAGCAGCAAACTGGACGATGCTGGTCGCGACGCCCTCAGCCAGTACCTCGCCTCCCCCAATCCCGACAACCTGTTGATTCTGGTCACGCCGAAGCTGGAGAGCGCCACACTCTCGACCAAATGGTTCAAGGCCCTGGAGTCCGCGGGAGTATTCGTGCAGGTCTGGCCGGTGGACGCGCGCGGTCTGCCGCGCTGGATCAGCGCCCGCATGGCACGCCTGGGGCTGAGCGCCGACAGCGACGCTATCAGCCTGCTGTGCGAGCGGGTAGAAGGCAATCTGCTGGCCGCCGATCAGGAGATCCAGAAACTGGGCGTCCTGATGGGCGCCACGCCGACTCGAAAGGTGCATGTGGACAGGCGGCAGATCATGACGCTGGTGGCCGACAGCTCCCGTTACAACGTCTTCACCCTGCTGGACGCTGCTCTGCTCGCAGACTCCCGCCGCTGCCTGAAGGTGCTGGGCGGGCTGCAGGCCGAAGGCAGCGAAGTGCTCGCGCTGCTGGCCATGCTCGCCCGCGAGCTGCGGACGCTGATCGCCATCCGGCGCCGCATCGCCTCTGGCAGCTCCGGCGCCGCCGCGATGAGTGCGGAAGGGGTGCGCAAGACCCACGAAGCGCCTGTCGCCGCGGCCCTTGAACGTCTGTCACTGCCCGACCTCGAAGGCTTGCTGCAGCAGGCCAGGCAGGTGGACCTGGCCGTCAAAGGCATGAGCGCGGCAGACGCCTGGACTGAACTGACCGACATACTACTCGCCCTGAGCGGCACACCTCTTGTGACAGCCGCTCGCGGCCAGCGCTGACTCGTCAGCAAGGAGCCCTGCCCGATGTCCACTCTGCTGCAAGCCCTCGTCCTGCTGGGCGTGATCTGGGTGCTGGCCTACCGGCGCGCCCGCATGGGCACTATTCTCACCGGCGTCGCCGTGACACTGCTGGGCATGACCTGGTTCGGCGGCTTCGCCTGGCTGCTGTGGCTGGCGCTGCTGCCAGTGGTCTACTTCTACATCGAGGACGACATGCGGCGCGAGCGGTTGACCCGCCCCGTGTTCGAATTCTTCAAGCGCGTGCTGCCGCCCATGAGCGCCACAGAACAGGAAGCGCTGGAAGCCGGCGATACCTGGTGGGAGGCCGATCTGTTCAAGGGCGCGCCGGACTGGAAGAAATGGCTCGCCATGCCCATGCCTCAACTGAGTGCTGCCGAAGAAGCCTTCCTGCAGAACCAGACCGAGACTTTCTGCCGGATGATCGACGACTGGGATATCGTGCACCTGGACAAGGACCTGCCGGCGGCCGCGTGGCAGTATCTGAAAGACGAGAAGTTCTTCGGCATGATCATTCCCGAGGAATATGGCGGCCTGGGCTTCTCGGCGCTGGCGCATTCCACCATCGTCACCAAGATCGCGACCCGCAGCCCGAGCGCCGCTGTCACGGCCATGGTCCCGAACTCTCTGGGACCCGCCGAGCTGTTGATGAAATACGGCACGGAAGAGCAGCGGCAACACTATCTGCCGCGTCTGGCCAGCGGACAGGACATTCCGTGCTTCGCCCTGACCGGCCCGGAGGCGGGCAGCGATGCCGGTGCCATGACCGATACCGGCATCGTCTGTCGCGGTATGTTCGAAGGTCGCGAATGTCTCGGCCTTTCACTCACCTGGAACAAGCGCTACATCACGCTGGCCCCCGTCGCCACCGTGCTTGGCCTGGCCTTCAAGATGTACGATCCGGAGCACCTGCTGAGCGAAGTCGAGGAGCGTGGCATCACCGTGGCCCTGATTCCCACCAGCCACCCGGGTGTACAGATCGGCAATCGGCATTTCCCCATGGGCATGACCTTCATGAACGGGCCGACGCGGGGCGAGAACGTCTTCATTCCGCTCGACTGGATCATCGGTGGGGTCGAGCGCGCGGGCCAGGGCTGGCGGATGCTGGTGGAGTGCCTGTCCGAGGGGCGGGCCATTTCGCTCCCGGCGCTCGGCACTGCCACCGGAAAGCTGTGCTATCGCATGACGGGCGCCTATGCCCGCATCCGCTCCCAGTTCAACCTGGCGATTGGCAACTTCGAGGGGGTGGAAGAGGCCCTGGCCCGCATCGCCGGCCACACCTATCAACTGGAGGCAGCCCGCATCGTCACGGCGGGAGCGGTGGACCAGCACATCAAACCGGCCGTGGTCTCGGCGATTGCCAAGTACCACATGACGGAAAAGTCACGGCTGATCATCCAGGATGCCATGGACATCCACGGCGGACGCGGCCTGATCATGGGGCGGATGAACTATCTGGCCCACGCCTACATGAGCATGCCCATCGGCATCACCGTGGAAGGCGCCAACATCCTGACCCGCAACCTGATGATCTTCGGCCAGGGCGCCGTGCGCTGCCACCCGTTCATCACCCGGGAGATGCTGGCGGCCAAGAACCTGGACGAAAGCGCCGGGCTGCGCGACTTCGACAGCCTGATCTTCCGTCACATCGGTTATGGCATCAGCAATTTCGTGCGCACACTGAGCCTGGGGCTGACCGCAGGGCGCATCGCGGCCCGGCCGGTGTCCGACGCCACCGGCGCCTTCTATCAGCAGTTGACCCGTATGAGTTCGGCGCTGGCGTGGATTGCGGACATCTCGATGCTGATGTTCGGCGGGGAACTCAAACGCAAGGAGCGCCTCTCGGCGCGCCTGGGCGACATCCTGAGTCAGCTCTACCTGGCTTCGACAGTCCTGCGCTACTACGAGGGCATCGGCCGGCAGGCCGCCGATCTGCCGCATGTACGCTGGAATGTGGAACTCGCGCTGTATCACTGCCAGCTCGCCTTCAATGAATTCTTCGCGAACCTGCCCGGCAGGGCTGTGGCATGGTGCCTCAAGCGCGTCGTGTTTCCCTGGGGCGACGCCTATGAACGTCCATCGGACCGTCTGGACCACGAGCTGGTGCAGACCATGTGGACAGACAACGAGCTGCGCGAACGCATCACCCGCCACACCTGGCTGGGCAATCGCCATGAAGACCCGGCATTCATCATCGAGGACGCCTTCCGCCGGGTGCTGGCCACCAAACCGGCGCGCGACGCGATCAAGTCAGCCCAGCGCAAGGGCCTGCTGGACCCGCGCACCGATCGGGAGACCACAGCAGCCACAGCGGTGACGTTGGGGCTGTGCAGCGCGGCGGAGGCGCTGGCATGGAAGGAAGCGGAACTGGCGCGATCCCGAGCGATCCAGGTGGACGAGCACGCGAGCCTGCATTTCAGCCGCGCAGTCGCGAAGGGTCACTGAAGCGATTGCCCGGGCTAGATGCCGATACGGGCCAGGGTATCGATGAGGTCGCGGATCAAGCGCTCTGCCACGGGGTGATTGGCCGCAAAGCGTGCCTCAAGCGCGATGGCATCCTCCATGAGGAAAACATGATCACTGCGTGCAAGTGCCGCCGGTCATGCCGATCGGAATCAAGGCCCGTGGTCGAAGCCAGGTGCAATCGCGCTCTTTCCGGCGACGGCTGGAACGACACTGGCGATTGCGCTACGCGTGACGTCGCGCGGTGGATATTGCCCACAATGGCTTTGTGCAGATCCGCCACTCGAAGCATCGATTTCTTGCATGCCATGTCGACAATCATCTCCTTTCAGAGGCACTACCGATCAAGCGCCGACTTGAAGGCGGCGCTGAGCGATACCGCGCCCAACTCTTTCATTTCATATTGATCGTTCTTGAACACCTTTCCCCGCTCCTTCTCCCGATCAGGCTCAAGAATCAGACTGGAAACATGCGGCTTGGTTGCGAACCTCTGTCTTCCAATCATGTCGTTGACCATGCAGAAACCCACGATCTTACTGCGCAAGGAATATTCATACTGTTTCGCGCTATCGCCCTGCGGCGGATCGGCTACCTGATTCGCGTAGGAACGAAGGCATGTCAAGCCTGCTTCTACCTGCTGCTCCGATCAGTTGGCGCTGACGGCGATGCGCTGCAGCCAACCGAGCACTCCCTGCGCTGCCTGCCGCCCAGAGGCCAGACAGGCCGTCAGCAGATAGCCGCCGGTGGGGGCTTCCCAGTCAAGCATCTCGCCCGCAAAGAAAACGCCTGGCAAGCGCTTCACCATCAAGACGTCGTCGAGCTGGGCGAGGGTGACACCACCCGCCGTGCTGATGGCTTCGTCCAGCGGTCGGGTGGCAAGCAGCGTCTGTGGCAGACACTTCAGAACGTGGGCAAGCTGCACCGGGTCGCGCAGTGCCGGTCCGGCCAGTTCATGCACCAGCGCCAGCCTGACGCCGGTGAGGCCCAGACGCTTGCGCAGAAAGCTGCTGAGAGACTGCTTGCCGCGGGGAGCCTGCAGTGCTCTGCACAGAGCCGCCGCGTCGCGCTCTGGAAACAGATCCCAGCACACTGTCACGCTGCCGTCGCGCGCGAGGATATCCCGCAGCAGGCGCGCCGCGGCATAGATCAGACTGCCCTGCACTCCGTGGCGGCTGACCAGAGCCTCCCCCTTGCGGGCGAAGAGCTCGCGGCCATCCTGGAGCACACGCAGCACAACTCCCTTCAAGGGCGCCCCCGCATGGCGCTGCAGCACAGTGTCAGACCAGGGGTAATCGAAGCCGCAATTGGCTGGCAGCAATGGCGTGCACTCGATGCCGGCGGCGCGCATCGGCTCAGACCACTGCCCATCGCTGCCCAGACGTGCCCAACTGCCGCCGCCCAGAGCAAAGACCACGGCGCGCGCGTGTACCAGGTGATCGCCCGCCGGGGTCGCGATGCGATGACAGGTGCCCTCCGCCTTTCCACTGGCTGTGGCGGCAAACCCCTGCCAGCGATGGCGGACGTGCAGAGTCACACCATGGGCACGCAGACGCTGGAGCCAGGCACGCAGCAGCGGAGCCGCCTTGAGTCCCACCGGAAAGATGCGCCCGGAGCTGCCCACGAACGTGGCAATGCCCAGACCGGCGGCCCAGTCACGGACCCCCCGGGCATCCAGCAAGTCCAGCCAGGGTGCCACGGCGGAAGACGGAAAGTAGCGCTGAGCAAAGATCGAAGCGGGTTCAGCGTGGGTCAGATTGAGTCCGCCGATACCGGCACGCAGGAACTTGCGCCCGGGAGAAGGCATGGCGTCGATGACATGGACCGGTACGCCGGCAGCGGCGATCTGTTCGGCCGCCATCAAACCGGCCGGCCCCGCGCCGACGATCAGCACAGGCAGCTCGGCAGGCAGTGTCAGGCTCACGTCAGCACACTGCGGCGTGGGGTCAGGCGGGCATTTTTGCGAGGGCGCGCTGGAACGACGGGCGGGATTTCAACTCGGCGTACCAGCGTGCAATCGCCGGCCAGGCGTCGAGCTTGAGGGAGGTGGCTTCCAGCGCATGGAAGTACGGCAGGGCGATGGTGTCGGCCAGCGTGATCTCGCTGCCACACAGGAAACGATTGTCCTGCAGGGTCTGGTTCACGAACGGCAATTGCTGTTCCAGAAACCCGTGGGCTTCGGCGATCGCCTTTTCGTCCGGCGCTTTCTTGTAGTACTTCATCATCACGACTTCCTGATAGAAGTACACGGCAAGCCAGCGACCGACGTGATGACAGATCATGTCCACCATCTGATCGATGCGCGCGGCGCCCAGTGGCTCGGCACTGTAGAGCCGCTTGTCACTGATATTGGCCAGGTAGCGACACAGCGATGCGCTTTCGTAAAGGTAGTGGCCGTCGTGATCGATGGCGGGAATCTTGCCCAGCGGATGCCGCGCGAGATGCGCTGGGCTCTTGTGCTCGCCGGTAGCGAAATTCAGATGCACATACTCATAGGGGACACCGAGCTCCTCTGCCGTGAACAGGACCTTGGTTGCGTTGTAGGTACTGCCGCCATAGATGGTCAGCATGATGTCCTCCAGGAGGTGGTGGGTTATAGTGCTGGCGGCAATGTACAGAAGCCCCTCTGCGCTTGCAACCAGCCCCGGACCAAGACCCATGCACCACGACATCGCTGAACTGCGCCGTCAGACACCTGGCACCTCGCACCTGCTGCACTTCAACAATGCAGGAGCATCACTGAGCCCTGCAGCGGTCAGCACGGCCGTGCGGGAGCATCTGGAACTGGAACAGCGGATCGGCGGCTACGAAGCAGCGGCTGCTGCCAGCGCGGCGATCGAGCATTTCTACACGGCCTTTGCCGCGCATCTGAACTGTGCCGCTGATGAGGTCGCCTGGGCCGAAAACGCCACCCATGCCTGGAACACCCTGCTGTACGCGATTGCCTTCAGACCAGGCGATCGCATCGTCACCGGGCAATCGGAATATGCCAGCAACTACCTCTCTCTGCTGCATCTGGCGCGAAGGGGCCAGGTGCACGTTGAAGTGGTACCCAACACCGCGCAGGGCACTGTGTGCCTGGAGGCGCTGGACAAGGCGCTGCGCAAGAGCAATGTGCGACTGCTCGCGCTGACCCATGTGCCAAGCCAGAGCGGCGTGGTGCATCCTGTTGCGCAGGCAGGCGCCATGGCGCGTGCGCGCGGCATTCTGTATCTGCTCGATGTGTGCCAGTCTGCGGGACAACTGGCACTGGATGTCGAGGCACTGGGTTGCGACATGCTCACGGGCTCAGGTCGCAAGTATCTGCGTGGCCCGCGCGGCACAGGGTTTCTGTATGTGCGGCGCGACATCCTCGACACACTGCAGCCCGCCTGGATCGACATGCAGGCCGCCCGCTTCCTCGATGCACGACATTATGTGTTGCGCGAGGACGCGCGACGTTTCGAAAACTGGGAATGTTGCGTGGCCGGGAAGATCGGGCTTGCTGTCGCTGTGGACTATGCCAATGCTCTCGGGATGCCGTGGATAGAGGCACGGGTGCGTGCACTGGCGAGCCGCCTGCGCGAAGGGTTGCGGCAAATGCCGGAAGTGAACGTGCATGAAATCGGCCACGACCTGAGTGGCATCGTCACCTTCAGCACCAGCCGGGAATCGGCTGACGCGCTCCAGCAGCGACTGCTGACGCGCGGCATCAACACCTCGGTGGTGAGGGTGCGCAACAATCCGCTCGATCTGGCAGCGCGAGGGTTGGGCGATCTCAACCGGGCCTCGGTGCACTATTACAACACCGACGCAGAAGTTGACCAGTTCTGCGAGGCGCTGCGCCAACGCTGAAGCGAACGCCGCTCAGAACCAGATCAGCTGCACATAGACAGCCAGGATGGCGACTGGACACACATAGCGGATGTAGAACGGCCAGAACTTCCAGAACAGGGTGTGCTCGACGCCGGCATGCCCCTTTTTCAATTCCTCCAGCACACCGTGGCGGTGCCAGATCCAGCCTACGAACACGGCGAAGAAGAGTCCGAGCAGCGGCTGACTGTATTCGGTGGTCAAGGTCACCACGCTGTCGAACAACACGCCGAAATTGGCCACGATCGTCAGTGAAATGGCGGTGATCAGCAGACCGATCAGCAGCGTGGCACGATGGCGGCTGATGCCACGAGTCTCCACGACATAAGCCACGGGCACTTCGAGCATGGAAATAGAAGACGTCAGCGCTGCAATCGACATGAGGATGAAGAAGGCGACGCTGATGATGCCCCCTGCCCCGCCCATGGTGTCGAACAAGGCCGGCAAGACGGCCACGATCAGCCCTGGACCAGCCACCAGGGCCCCGCTGGCATCGAAGATCTCCACGCCGCTGGCCAGTGCCACATACATCGCCGGCAGAATCAGCAGGCCAGCCAGGAAGGCAAAGCTGGTGTCCAGGGCCGCCACCATCCAACCCACGGTGCTGAGGCTCTCGCGCGGGCTGATGTAGGAGCCGTAGACCAGCATGGTGCCCACGCCCAGGGACAGCGAAAAGAAAGCCTGGCCCAGCGCGCTGATGATGAGCTGCGGGTCAAGCGCTTCGCTGAAATCCGGGATGAGGTAGACAGCCAGCCCGTCCATGGCGCCGTCCAGGGTCATGACATACACAATGAGGCCCAGCAGGATCAGGAACAGCGAAGGCATCAGCCGGGTGCCCCACTTCTCGATGCCATTGCGCACACCCGCCATGATGATGAGGATGGTCAGGCCCATGAACAACGCATCGAACAGGACATTGCGCGACAGACCATCCGCACGCAGCCAGCTGGATGCCGCCTCCCACCCCAGCAACCTGGCTGGCGCTTCGACAGCCCAGGCCAGCATCCAGCCGCCGATGATGGCGTAGAAACTCAGGATCAGACTGACTGTGAGGATGCCGGCAAAACCCACGATCGTCCCCAGACGTCGCGTGAGCGGTCCCCGGGCCAGTCCTTGCAGGGCGCGCACGGCATTGGACTGGGCATGCCGGCCGATGATCAACTCAGCCATCAGGGCCGGCCACGCCAGGCCGAATACCAGTACCAGGTAGACCAGCAGGAACGCGGCGCCGCCGTTGCTGGCAGCATTGGTGGGGAAACCCCAGATGTTGCCGAGGCCGATGGCTGAGCCGGAGGCCGCCATCAGAAAGCCGAAGCGGGAACTGAATTCTCCTCTGGCAGGCATGCGTCAGTCTCCCCTGAGAGTGAGCCGATCAAGGCTCGTAGGTTTCCAGGCTGAACAACCACTGGGCGGCATCGCTCAGGCCCAGCACGACATTGCGCAGCACCCGAACGTTGCCGTTCTCGTTCACTTCCAGCGTGGGAATGCGCAGCTTGTTGTCCGCGTAAGTCGCCATGCCGATGGGGCGGATTGCCAGACGCACCAGACTGTCGGCATTCAAGCGGAACACCGTGCCCGGCAACTGCGGCTGCAGGCTCAGGTTCACGCTGAAGGCCCCCAGCGTGGCGCCACCATCGACGGAGGCCATCAGCAGGCCCGACTGACTCTCGAACACCGCCAGTGCCGAGCTGTAGCGCTGCACCACTTCAGCGTTCATGGTGACGAAATTGTTGACGGTCAGCTCGTCGCTGGAATCCGTGCTGTGCAGGGGAATCTGCGACTGCACATTGCCCAGGGCAAACACGGGCAACACATTGATGGCGTCCATCACACCCATGCCATCGCCCAGCACGCGACCGAAGACGGTGAAGCCGCCATTCTGCACATTCAGATTGGCGGAGTTGTCCGCCAGATTGATGAACCATTCGCTGGTGGCGCTGTTGGGATCGCCATCCCGCTTGGCCATGGCAATGGTGCCTCGCACATTGGATTCGCGGTACTCATTGACGATGGGCGGATCGGCCGGCACCTGCAGCGGGCCTTGATAGGGAATCAGACGATAACCGCCGCCCTGCAGCACGAAGCCGGCATCGAGACGGTGGAAGTAGGTGCCATTGTAGGCCCCACGTTCGACGTAATTGAGAAAATTGCGGACCGTGATCGGCGCCACGTCATCGAAGAGCTCCAGGGTGAAATCCCCGAAGCTGGTGCTGACGCGCACGAGTGTGTTGGCCTGCGCTGCTGCGGTGCAAGCCAGCAAAAGGCACACCGCCAGACCGGTACGACCGAGTGTGCGGCGCACCGCTGAAGTGAAGTTCCCGCCGAATAGTGCCATTCCAATTCCCTTCCTGCTGCGGCGGCTGTCTGCGGGACAGCGGCCTTTGGGTGTGCGTGCATCAGTGCAACGCAGCATGCTCAGATCAGTTCGCCCTTCGCCTGCTTGTCGGCGTGATAGGACGAGCGTACCAGCGGACCGCTGGCCACATGAGTGAAGCCCAGCGCCTCGCCATAAACACGCAGTTCCTCGAATTCGTCCGGGTGCACGAAACGCGCCACGGCCAGGTGATTGCGGCTGGGCTGCAGGTACTGGCCCAGCGTCACCATGTCGATATTGTGCGCCTTCATGTCCCGCATCACTTCCATCACTTCTTCCTTGGTTTCGCCAAGCCCCAGCATCAGTCCGGACTTGGTCATCACGCTGGGCACCCGTTCCTTGTAACGATGCAGCAGCTCCAGGGACCACGCGTAATCAGCCCCCGGACGAGCCTGGCGGTAGAGCCTAGGTACGGTTTCCAGATTGTGATTGAACACGTGCGGCGGCGTCTTCTCGAGAATATCCAGCGCGATCTCCATGCGGCCGCGGAAATCCGGCACCAGGACTTCGATCTGAATGTCGGGATTCAGGCGCCGAGTCTCGCTGATGCAGTTGGCAAAGTGCTGTGCCCCACTGTCCTTGAGGTCGTCGCGGTCCACCGAGGTGATCACCACATAACGCAGACGCATCTCGGCGATGGCCTCGGCCAGCTCGCGCGGCTCATTCTCGGAGAGCGGCTTGGGCTTGCCGTGGGCCACATCGCAGAACGGACAGCGTCGGGTGCAGATCTCGCCCATGATCATGAAGGTGGCGGTGCCATTGCTGAAGCACTCGCCCAGGTTCGGGCAGGAGGCTTCCTCGCACACGGAGGCGAGCTTGTGCTTGCGCAGCGTGTCCTTGATGTGGGAGATCTGGGGCGATGCGGGAATCTTGACGCGAATCCAGTCGGGCTTCTTCAGCAGATCCACGGTAGGGATGACCTTCACCGGAATGCGGGCTACCTTTTCGGCGCCACGCAGCTTCTCACCTTCAATCAGGACATTGCGTCTGGGCTGGTCTGCCATTTTCTCTGTCGGTCCTCTGCGGCTTGCCGCGGTGTGAAATTCTTCAGATATACGGTTCAGCGTCTTCCACCAAAGGGTAACCCAGGTGCGCCGCCAGCGCCGCGGTCAGCGCCGTGGCCGTGTCCTGCAGCAGCGTCGCGCCAGCCTGCCCCGGCGGCAGCACATCGCGCAGCTGGGTCACCGCCATGCCCGCATAGCCACAGGGATTGATGCGGGAAAAAGGCGCCAGGTCCATGTCGATGTTGACGCTGAGACCATGGTAGGAACAGCCATTGCGGATACGCAAACCGAGGGCGGCGAGTTTAGCACCATTCACGTAGACGCCGGGAGCCTTTCGCTGGCCCTGTGCCGTGATGCCCCGCTGCGCCAGCACGTCGATCACGCTCTGCTCGATACGCTCGACCAGCTCCCGCACGCCGATGCCGGCACGGCGCACATCCAGCAGCAGATAGGCCACCAGCTGCCCGGGGCCGTGATAGGTCACCTGCCCGCCACGGTCGATCTGGACTACGGGGATATCGTCGGTGCGCAGCAGATGTTCCGGCTTGCCGGCCTGGCCCTGGGTGAATACTGGCGTGTGGGTGAGGAGCCAGAGCTCGTCGACGGTCTGCGCCTCGCGCGCGCCCGTGAAGGCCCGCATGGCGTCCCAGACAGGCACATAGTCGAGGGGAGTGAAGGCTTCGGCGTGGCCGGCAGATTCAGCACCCAACCGGCGCAGACGCCGCACCCGCAGGACGGCGGCGGGCGCGGTCATAACACCATCTTGACGCTCGTGTGCGCCTTGAGGTCCTGGAACATCACGGTGAGCTGTTCCGTGCCAGTGGCCTCGATCACGATAGTGATAGCGAGGTAATTGCCGTTGGCGCTGGGACGCACACTGATGTGCTCATCCCCCACCTCGGGCGCATGCCGGCGCACCAGGGCCACCACTTCGTGCTGGAACTGCGATGTGGCCAGCCCCATCACCTTGATGGGGTAGGCACAGGGAAAAGCGATGCGGGGAGCTTCGAGCTCTGTCATGACACCACTCAACTGAACAGACTGGTGAAGAACATGGTCAGCCAGTCCATGAAGCGCTTGAAGAACCCGGCGCGCTCCACGGCCTGCAAGGCCGCCACGTCCCCCTGATAGATGAGCTCTTCGCCAAGCCGGATCTCCACCCTGCCGAGGACCTGACCCTGTGCAATCGGCGCGGTGATGGTCTCTTCCACGCTCAGACTGGCCTGCAACTGTTCCGCCTGACCACGGGGAATCGTCGCCACCACCTCTTCAGTGATACCCAGGTTCACCACGTCCTCGCGCCCGGACCAGACCCGGGCCTCGCTGATTGCCTGACCGGCGTCGTAAAGCTTGTGGGTTTCGAAATAACGGAACCCGTAGGTCATCAGTTTCTGACTCTCGGCGGCACGGGCATCCTCGCTGGCGGTGCCCATGACCACGGAAATCAGGCGCATGCCATCGCGCTCGCCCGAGGCCACCAGGCAATAACCGGCAGCGGTGGTCCAGCCCGTCTTCATGCCATCGATGGTGCGATCGCGGAACAGCAGCGTGTTGCGATTAGGCTGGGTAATGCCGTTGTAGGTGAACTCGCGCTCGGCGTAGATGCTGTAATGCGCGGGGTGCTCGAGGATGGTGGCACGCGCCAGGATGGCCAGATCGCGCGCGGACATGATGTTGTAAGCCTCTTCCGTGTCCAGGCCGCTGGCATTCATGAAGTGACTGTTGGTCATGCCCAGGCGCTGGGCGTGCTGGTTCATCATGTCGGCAAAAGCTTCTTCACTGCCGGCCAGATGCTCGGCCATGGCCACGCTGGCGTCATTGCCGGACTGGATGATGATGCCGCGCAGGATGTCTTCCACCCGCACCTTGCTGTCGACGTCGACGAACATCTTGGAGCCCTGGGTACGCCAGGCCTTCTCGCTGATGTGCACTTCGTCGTCCAGACTCATGTTGCCATTGTCGATCTCCACTTCGGCGATGTAGGCCGTCATGATCTTGGTCAGACTTGCCGGGGGCAGCTGGACATCGGCGTTCTGCTCCGCGATCACCTTGCCGGTGACGGCATCCATGAGGATGTAACTGCTGGCCGCGATTTCGGGCGGACGGGGCACTATCTGCGTCGCGGCGGGTGCGTTGGATGCTGCGTTGCCGGGCACAGGCAACTGGGCACTGACCGGTTGCAGCGTCGTCGCCACCAGGGCCGACGTCAGCAGGACGACACTCCACAGAACAGTGCCGCGATGGCGTGCAGAGCCGAGCTGGCGTGCGGGGGCTGTGCTGTCTTGCATGGGGGTTTTCTCCTGCGTCATTGCGTTCTCACTCGGTAATTCACGCTGTTTTTTCACTCGCTGACAGTGTAGGGGCTTCCCAGATCAGCGGCAACCACGCTGTCCGTGATGCGGGCAAGCTCTTCAGCATCCGGGATCGGGCCCACGCGCACGCGGTGCATGATTTGCTGCGCGCCATTGGTCTCGACGGAGCGGATGAACACCGGACGCGAGGTCATGTTGCGCAGGCGGGCACTGAGTTGCTCGGCCGCACGCAGATCGGCGAAGGCGCCGACCTGCAGATACTGATCACCGCGGCTGATGGCAGGCGCCGGCACGGTAGCGGCAATGGGCGCGGCAGCACTGCGCGCCGGGGCAGGAGCACCGCGGGACACGATGGTCGGCATGATGGCCTCGACTTCCACCATGGCCGTGCCCTTGTTGTGGAAGTCCAGCATGTAGGCGGCGGCATAGGAGAGGTCGATGATACGGTCGTTGTGGAAGGGGCCGCGGTCGTTTACGCGCACCACGATGCTCTTGTTGTTTTCCAGATTGGTGACGCGCAGAAAGCCCGGAATCGGCATGCTCTTGTGCGCGGCGGAGAGCTGGAACATGTCATAGACCTCGCCATTGGAAGTGTCATGACCGTGGAACTTCTCGCCATACCAGGAGGCGAAGCCGCGCTCGCGATAGCCCTGTTCGCTCGGCATTACCTGATAAGTCCGGCCGTTGACGGTGTAGGGGCTGCGATTGCCGGCCAGGGTGCGCGGTTCGATGACCGTCTCGACTTCCCGCACCTGAGAAGGGTCGAACGGTGCGGTCGGCCCGCGATCCTGCTGGATGCCGTAGCGACTGGCTTGGTAGGCATCAGAAGCCGACATGGTCGGGGTACTGCTCTGCGGCGCAGGATTGCTGGCACAGGCCGCCAGCAACAACAGCGCCAGGGCACTGAAGGCGGATCGCTGCACGGTGTTCAAGGTCATGGGGAAAGGCTCTCCTGAATACTCGATGGGGTCATGGTGCCTGCCGGTTCAACGCGGCAGCACGCGCTTGTGTGTCTGTATGGACATGAGAATGCCGAAGCCGATCAACAGCGTCACGATGGACGTGCCCCCCTTGCTCACCATTGGCAGGGGCAGACCCACCACCGGCATCAGACCCGACACCATGGCCATGTTCACGAATGCGTAGAAAAAGAAGGTCAGCACGATGCTGCCGGCCAGCAGGCGGCTGAAGGTGTCCTGGGCTGTGAGGGCGATGTAGAAGCCGCGCCCCAGCACCAGCAGATACAGAAAGATCAGGAACAGCACGCCCAGCAGCCCGAACTCCTCGGCCAGCACGGCCAGGATGAAGTCGGTATTGCTCTCGGGAATGAAATCGAGCTGGGACTGCGCGCCATTGAGCCAGCCCTTGCCCTGCACGCCGCCGGAACCAATAGCGATCTGTGACTGGATGATGTTGTAGCCGGCGCCTGTCGGGTCCCGGTAAGGATCGAAGAACGTCAGGATGCGATTCTTCTGGTGCGGCTGCGCCAGGAAAATGTACCAGGCGGGGGAAGCCGCCAGCACGGCCGTGATGCCGGCAAACACGATCTTCCAGCTGATGCCGGCGAGCAGGATGGTGAACACACCGGACATGATCACCATCAGCGCCGTGCCTGTGTCGTTCTGCAGCAGGATCAAGGCCGCCGGCATCAGAATGATCACGCCACACACTATCAGGTCCTTGAACTTTGGTGGCAGAGAACGCGTGGACATGTACCAGGCCAGCATCATGGGCACGAGGAACTTCTCCAGCTCCGAGGGCTGAAAGCTGGGCAGGCCGGGCAGATCCAGCCAGGCCTTGGCGCCGTTCACCTCGGAGCCCATGGCGAGCACGATGCCAAGCACCAGCAAGCCGCCAACAAACATGAGCGGCGCAGACCGGCGAAAGAAGTCCACCTCGAGCTGGGCGACCGCGGTCATCACCACGAAAGCCACCCCAATGGCAAACGCCTGACGCTGCACATCCGCCACGTTCTCGCCGCTGGCACTGAACAACACCAGCAGGCCATAGGCCGCCAGACAGACGAGAGAGATCACCAGAGGCGGATCGACGCGCAGCGACTGCCACAACTCGCCACGGTCGGTATAGAGTTGGAGGAAGCGGTCGCCGAGTGGTCGACTGGAGCTGCGGGTTGCCATCGAGATTCAAGCCTTCCTGAAGTGTTTCTGCCTCGCCGGACTGAGGCGACGCGGTTCAATGGTCATGGTCATGATCAAGTTCATCAGAGGCGTCATAGCCGGCCAGCGAGACCTCCGGGGAGTGTTCGCCCTCCGGCAGCAGATAGGCGTCAAGCACCTGGCGGGCCACGGGGAACGCAACACTGCCGCCGCCGCCGCCGTTCTCGACGAAGACCGCCACGGCAATGCGGGACTTTTCCGAGGCATCGAACGCAATGAACATCGCGTGGGTGCGGAAGCGTTCGTCCACTTCCGATTCGTCACGGTTGCCCGCACTGTCGACGCGAAACTCCACCACCTGTGCCGTGCCGGACTTGCCACCCATGGGGTATGGCAGTGGTCGGCCGCTGTCGCGCAGCACCGGGTAGGCAGAACCTTCGTGGCGGCGCGCGTTCGGGTCATGGGGCTTGTTGACGACGTCAACCATGGCATTGCGCACCAGCTCGATCTGCTCCCGGGAGGGCAACAACTGACGCGACGCAGCAGTGTCCTCGAAAATCACATCGGTGATCTCCCCGTCGGTGCCGACAGTCCCCTTGAGCATGCGCGGCTGCCTGATCACGCCATGATTGGCAATGGCGGCGGCGGCCGAGGCCATCTGCAGAGTCGTGGCCTGGAAGATGCCATTGCCGATGCCCTCGTATGGCGTTTCACCGGCATACCACGGCTCACCACGATTCTCGCGTTTCCAGGCCTCCGAGGGCACGATACCAACGCTGGCTTCCGGAATATCGATCGCGAGGTTCTGCCCGAAGCCGAAGGTCAGGAGATAGTCGTGGATCCTGTCGATCCCCAGGTCCAGGGCCAGCTGGTAGAAATAGGTGTTGCAGGACTGATAGATGGCGCGGCGCAAATCGATGGCCCCGTGACCGCTCTTGTCCACCCACCAGGTCCAGTCGTAGTAGGGCCGCGAACGACCCTGCAGCAGGAAGTAGCCCGGATCGCCGATGACTGTTTCCGGTGTGATGGTCCCGTTGTAGAGGCCGGCCAGCCCGATGAAGGGCTTGATGGTGGAACCGGGCACACGCGAAGCGATGGCGCGATTGAACAGTGGCGTGTGGCCGGAGCGGTTCAACTCGGCAAGCTGATCGCGGCTGATGCCTGTCACAAATAAATTGGGGTCGTAGCCAGGCCTGCTTACCATGGCCAGCACGCCACCCGTGGACGGATCGATGGCAACGACAGCGCCACGTCGCTCACCCAGCGCACGCTCGGCCGCTGCCTGCAGACGGCTGTCCAGATGCAGCACGATGTCGCGTCCCGGCAATGGGTCGGTGCGGTCGAGCACTCGCATCACCTGGCCACGATTGTTTTTCTCGACGGTTTCGTAGCCGACCGTGCCATGCAGCATGTCTTCGTAGGTCTTCTCGATCCCCGTCTTGCCGATCTGATGCGTGCCGCGATAATTGGCCGCCTCTTCCGGCGTCATCGCCTCGAGTTCTTCCTTGTTGATCTCCGAGACGTAGCCAATCGCATGCGCGGACATTTCGGCGAAGGGGTAATGTCGCACCAGCTGCGCCTCGACTGCGAAGCCCGGCAGCAAGTGCTGATTCACCGCGATGGCAGCGATCTCCTCCTCGCTCAGCTGGTAGCGCAGCGGCACGGAGGTATGCGGCACCGCCCGTCGACTCTGACGCGTGCGGTACTGCTGAATGTCGTCATCCGTGAGATTGATGACCGATCGCAACAGATCGAGCGAGACATCCAGATTGGTGGCCGTTTCGCGCACCACCGTGAGGTTGAAGATGGGACGGTTCTCGGCCAGCAGCACACCGTTGCGATCGTAGATCAGACCGCGGTTGGGAGAGACGTACTGGGAATGCAGGCGATTGCCGTCGGAACGTGCGGCGAAGTATTCGTAGCGGTAGATCTGCAGATAGGCCATCCAGGCAGCCAGTGTCCCGAGCAGCAGCAGAACGATCACACCAGCGACGATCATGCGCCTGTTGAATATCAGGGTCTCGCGCTCATGATCATTCAGCTTGAATTTTTCTGCCATGGTCCCTTCTGTGTCTTGACGGCTTTTGCTGTGAGACAGGCGATTCGCGATAAAGTTTTGTCAGTGCCGCCAATCAATCTGTCTCAGGCCCGGTGATAGGGATGCGCATTCAGCACTGTCCATGCCCGGTACACCTGTTCAGCGACGACGATTCTAACCAATGGGTGTGGCAAAGTTAACGCCGAGAGAGACCATTTTTCGTCAGCACGCTGCAGACAAGCCTCTCCCAGTCCGTCCGGCCCGCCCACCAGCAGCACGATGTTGCGACCATCACGCCGGAGCGCATCGAGTCGCTGCGCGAGTGCCTCGGTGGACAGTCGCAGTCCGGTAACCTCAAGCGCAATCACATGCTCGTGCGGGCGCACTCGGGAAAGCAGAGCCTCGGCCTCCTTGCGCACGGCCTGCTCGACATCCTGCCCCTTGCCACGCCGCGCCAGCGGCACATCGCTCAACTGCAGGGAAAACTCGGCCGGCAGGCGTTTGGTGTACTCGGCCACTCCCGCATCCACCCAGGCCGGCATGCGACTGCCGACGCTAAGCAGGCTGATCTTCATCCGCGCCCATCTTGCGTGCTGACCTTGCCGCGCTGGAATCAAAATTCCACAAATCCTCAAGACGGTAGAGCGTACGTGTGCGCGCCAGCATGGCATGGACGATCACCGCTCCGAGATCCACCAGAATCCACTCCGCCTGCAGGCGTCCTTCTTCTCCCATCACACTCTGACCCGCCTCCCTGGCGCGCTTGCTGACCTCATCGGCCAGCGAACGCAGGTGAGTGGTCGAAGTGCCAGTGACAATGATCATGTAGTCGGCGATGGGCGTCAGCTTCTGCACGTTCAGGCAGACGATGTCCTGCCCCTTCATTTCCTCGAGCGCATGGACAGCCAGCGCCGACAGTTTCTGTGTATTCAAGCCGGGTCATTCCTCATGGTTGCGGGAGTCAGGCGGCGCCCGCTCCGATGTCGGTATAGAGTCCGTGCACAGCGATATAATCCTGCACACAGGGTGGCAGCAACGCGGCTGTATCACGCCGCGCAAGCAGGGCCTCGCGCACGGCGGTGGACGAAATGTTCCGCTGCATGTTCGTGCTGCGCAGCACGGCACCGCAGGAGTGCTCGAACAAATCCTGAACGCGGTCGACCTGGCACCTGTCGAGCAACGCCAGCAAAGTCTTCGACAACTCGACGGGAATGTCAGGCCGACTGACCACCAGCACATTCGCCAGTTCGAGAATCTGCTGCCAGTGATGCCAACGCTCGAAGCCCGCGAAAGCATCCTCGCCCAGCACCAGCACCAGTGTCGCTGTGGGAAACTGCGCGCGCAGCGAGTGCAGCGTGTCGACGGTGTAGGAAGTCTCCTGACGCCGACATTCGCGATCGTCCACCACGATGCGCGGATCTCCCTGCGTGGACAGACTCAACATCGTCAGTCGTGCCTGTGTTGAGGCGGCAGCCGGTGCGCGATGATTGGGCAGATGACAGGGCACCATGCGCAACTCATCCAGCGCAAGTTCTTCGAGCGCGACCCGGGCAAGCTCCAGATGACCCAGATGAACCGGGTCGAACATGCCCCCCAGTACTCCGATACGGCGCGCGCTCATGTCATTCCCTGATCTGGCCATCGCCCAGCACAATGTATTTCTGGGAGGTCAGACCCTCCAGCCCTACCGGGCCGCGAGCATGCAACTTGTCGGTGGAGATGCCAATCTCGGCGCCGAGGCCGTACTCGAAGCCATCGGCGAAGCGCGTGGAGGCATTCACCATCACGGAACTGGAGTCCACTTCACGCAGGAAGCGCTGCGCCCGGGAGTAGTCCTCTGTCACGATGGCCTCTGTGTGTGCCGAACTGTAGCGGGCGATGTGCGCGATGGCCTCGTCCATGTCGGCCACCACCTTGACGGCGAGAATGGGTGCCAGGTATTCCGTAAGCCAGTCCAGCTCCACCGCACGCGTGATGTCAGGGAGCACGGCACAGGTGCGCTCGCAGCCGCGCAGCTCGACGCCGGCGCGGGCATAGGCGTCGCCGAGTTGCGGCAACACCTGTGCCGCGATGCCCTGGGCGATGAGCAGGGTTTCCATGGTATTGCAGGTGCCGTAGCGATGCGTCTTGGCATTGATGGCGATGCGCAGCGCCTTGTCGATGTCGGCCTTGTCGTCAATGTAGACATGGCAGTTGCCATCCAGGTGCTTGATCACTGGCACGCGAGCATCGGCACTGATGCGCTCGATCAGTGACTTGCCGCCACGCGGCACGATCACATCGACGAATTCCGGCATCGTGATCAACCGCCCCACGGCAGCGCGATCCGTTGTGGCCACCACCTGGACCGCGTGTTCCGTAATGCCAGCGGCACGCAGCCCCTGCGCGATGCAACGGGCCAGCGCCTGGTTGGAATGCAGGGCCTCTGAGCCTCCGCGCAGGATCACGGCGTTGCCGGATTTCAGGCAGAGACTCGCCGCCTCGCAGGTGACATTGGGGCGCGACTCGTAAATGATGCCGACCACGCCCAGCGGCACGCGCATCTTGCCCACTTGAATGCCGGAAGGGCGAAAGCGCAGATCGGTGATGGCGCCCACCGGGTCTTCCAGTGCGGCCACCTGCAGCAAGCCTTCGATCATGCCGTCGATGCGCGACGCAGTAAGAGCGAGCCGATCGAGCATGGCCGCATCGAGGCCTTTCTCACGTCCTGCTGCCAGATCCAGTGCATTGGCATGGGCGATATCCTCACGCCTGGCGGTCACGGAATCGGCCATGGCGCGCAGGGCCGCGTTCTTTTGCGCCGTGCCGGCACGGGCCGTGTCACGCGCCGCCGCGCGCGCCTGACGTCCGAGTGACGTCATGTAGTGATCGATGTCGATGGTGGCCGCCACTGCGCTCGTGCCCGTCATTGCCAAACCCGCCTGCAGGAAAAGTGGCGCATTATAGCCCTGCGGCCTGCTGTGGAACAAAGCATGCCTCCCGGATTGCCAGAATATCGTTTGGCAGACTCGATTCGCCCCGATAGGGCCGCATGCACCAGGACTTGCGTTCGTCGTTGGGGTGCTTGCGCCAGGCATGATGAAGCAGCGTCATGGCAACGATCAGGGGCACCTGCCCCAGCAGACCACTGCTGATCCCCGCGGGTTGCGTCTGCCGCGCCATCAATGCACCGTCGCCTGCGATCCGGATGCTTCGGCGGTGTCGGAGTGTCGGGCAATGATGCGATCGACCTCGGCGCGAAAGGAAGGCGAGTAGTTCATGCGGGTGGCAAGCCAGGCATCCCGATTGGCTTTGACACGCATCACGGAGATCCAGCGATTGATGCGCGGTTCGAATTCATCCCGATCGAACAAGCCTTGTTCGAACTGATAATGGGAGTTCTCCCACTCACGCCACACTCCAGCCAGGAAATAGGCGTGCTGCAAGGCTTCACCCGGTGTCACCGGCTCCCCCGCATGCACCTTCTGATGACGGCAATACTGGCGGACAGGTTCACCCAGTCAGCAGCTTTGTTCATCGTCCCTTGCTCCTGGCGCCGCGGGTGCGGCTTGCGCCCAGCCCAGCGACGCGATCGTCAACTCACCTGCAATCAATCGCAACTTCTGCTCTCGCGGCAACTTCTTCACGCGATGCTCCAGCACACTGGCCTGCGCTCGCGTCCCCGCTGCCGTCCTGTATACCAGCTCCAGCGGGCCTTTGCCTCGCAGATATCGCGACGCCTGCGGGCCACCTCGCACGTGTTCGGCGAAGCGACGCTCGACATCGGTGCTGATGCCGGCGTACAGACTGCCGCGGCAACAGCGGATCATGTACAGATGCCAGCCCGAATCAGCGCCCATGCGCAACTCCCTGCCACAGGGCATCAACCTGGCGAGCGCGGCCTTCGGCCTCCAGTTTCAGCAGATGGGCCAGCAAGGTGCGGCAGGCAAGGGGCAGCAGGGCCGGGGCGATGTCGTCGTAGACCAGGCTGGCCAGAGCCTGCAGTGACAAAGGCTGCCGCTGCGCCACCAGCACGCCCAGCAGCTTGCTCTCGCGGCGTGCCCGGTGGCGCAGCAGGGTTTCGATGACCTGGAGCGGCTCATGCATCATTCGACCGTGCGCCGGCGCCAGGGCCTGCAGGGGCAATGATCCGAGACTTTCGAGGGACCGCAGATACTGCCGCATGCAGCCATCCGGCGGCGCGATCACGGGCGTCATGCCATCCAGGATATGATCTCCGGTGAACAGCAGCCCATCCTGCTCCAGCAGAAAGCACAGATGATTGGAGACATGCCCCGGGGTGTGGATCAATCGCATGCTGAACCCGTCACAGTGGATGCACTCACCATCGTAAAAGGGCCGCGTGGCGCAAAAGGACGGGTCCTGGCCGCTGCCGGGTGGCGGAGGCAGGCCGATGACCTGTGCCCCGGTACGCGCCTGCAGCGGGGCGGCTCCGGGCGAGTGATCCCCGTGGGTATGAGTGACGAATATCCAGTTGATGGGGCGCTCTCCAGCAAATTCCAGGATTGCCTGCAGGTGCTGAGGATCGACCGGACCCGGGTCCACCACTGCCAGACGTTGCTCGCCAACAAGGTAGGAATTGGTGCCAGGCCCCGTCATCGGACCAGCATTGCGGGCGAGCAGACAGTGCACCGGCACACTGCCGCCTGCCACAGCAACTGGCACGCCTGCAATCATCTTCTGTACTCCGGTCGGGCGGGCCGCTGCCCGCGATGCGACGCATGATAGCCGGATTGCGACGGGGCGAGAAACGCGGCGCGCAGTCGTTCACCCCACTCGCGCGACTTCAGCCTGAGCTGGCTTTCCGACCCGTTTCGGGATATAAAGTGCGCCTTCAAAAACCCCGGCGCGTAGCTCGATCGATCCTTTTTCCTGTCCTCCGTGCACCTGGCTTCACTCAGGGCTTCGACGAAGTTTTCCGCTCCATACGTGCCCAGATCGCTGCTCGCAGCGCATGCAAGGTAACCGCGATGTACAAGATCCAGACTTTCAACCAGATTTCCCCCAAGGGCCTCGTGCGCTTCAACAGCAGCTATGAAGTGGGTGCCGGCCTCGGCGACGCCGATGCCATCCTGGTGCGCAGCCACAAGCTGCAGGACAGCGACGCCAATCCCAATCTGAAGGCCGTGGCCCGTGCCGGCGCCGGCGTGAACAATGTGCCCGTGGCCAGCTACACCGAGAAAGGCATCGTCGTGTTCAACACCCCGGGCGCCAACGCCAATGCCGTGAAGGAGCTGGTGCTGTGCGGCCTGCTGCTGTCCTCGCGCGGCATCCTGCCGGGCATCGCCTACGTCAATTCCCTGCACGAAATGCAGGACAACGCCGCGATGTCCAAACTGCTGGAGCAGGAGAAGAGCCGCTTCAAGGGCTCGGAGATCGCTGGCAAGACCCTGGGCATTGTTGGTCTGGGCGCCATCGGCTCCCTGGTGGCGGAAATGGCGATCGGCCTGGGCATGAAGGTGCTGGGCTATGACCCGGCGCTGTCCGTGGACGCCGCCTGGCGTCTGCCGAACCAGGTGCGCAAGATCGAGAACCTGACTGCCCTGCTGGTGAACTCCGACTTCGTGAGCCTGCATCTGCCGGTGCTCGACTCCACCCGCAACCTGATCGACGCGGCGGCCGTGGCGAACATGAAGCCCGGACTGTGCCTGCTCAATTTCTCCCGTGACGAGATCGTCAACACCCAGGCCATCGTCGACGGCCTCGACAAGAAGCGCCTGCGCATGTACGTCAGCGATTTCCCCTGCAAGGAGCTGATCGGCCGCGACGACGTCATTCTGATGCCGCATATCGGGGCGAGCACGGACGAAGCGGAGGACAACTGCGCCGTGATGGCCGCCGACCAGCTGATGGACTTCCTGGAGAACGGCAATATCCGCAACTCCGTGAATTTCCCGAGCGTGGCGCTCGACCGCGCCCCCGGCGCCGCACGCGGCACGCGTCTTGCCATCAGCAACAAGAACGTGCCCAAGATGCTGGGCCAGATCCTGTCGATTCTTGCCAACCAGAACCTCAACGTGGTGGACATGATCAACAAGAGTCGCAACGAGATTGCCTACAACCTGATCGACGTCGAGTCGCGCCCCTCCGATGCGGTGCTGGCCGAGATTGCCGCGGTCCAGGATGTGATCAAGGTGAGCGTGCTCTGAGAGCGCGCCACGGGCACCACGAATCACCCATTGCAAACAGGAAATCACCATGAAACGTGTATACAACTTCGGGGCCGGTCCGGCCATGTTGCCACTGCCCGTGCTGGAGAAGGCCAGAGACGAGTTTCTGGACTGGAACGGCCTGGGCATGTCCGTCATCGAAGTCAGCCACCGCAGCGCGGAGTTCGAAGCCCTGCTGACCGAGACTGACACTCTGTTGCGCGAACTGGCCGGCTTGCCGGACAACTTCGACATTCTCTACGTGCACGGCAGCGCGCAGATGCAGTTCGCCGCCATCCCGCTGAACCTGATGCCGCTCAAGAGCGCGCACAAGGCTGCTTTCATCGAGAGTGGTCACTGGACCGTGCTGGCCCGCAAGGAGGCCGCGCGCTACGGCAAGGCCGTCACGGTTGCCAGCAGCGAGGCGAGCAATTTCAATCACATTCCCGACTACGACGTGTCCACGCTGGATGCGGACACTTCCTATGTCCACATCACCAGCAACAACACGCTGTTCGGCACACGCTGGAACGAATTCCCCGACACCGGCGACATCCCGCTGGTGGCCGACATGACCTCCGAGCTGATGTCCCGCGTCATCGACTACAACAAGTTCGGCCTGGTGTTCGCCGGTCTGCAGAAGAACCTCGGCCCCTCTGGCATGGCCGCCGTGATGATCCGCAAGGACCTCATCGGCCACGCCATGCCGCAGACACCGAATCTGCTCAACTACGACACCTACGCCAAAAACCACTCCATGCCCAACACCATCAACACCTTCGCCGTGTACATGATGAATCTGGTGCTGAAGTGGCTGAAGGACCAGGGCGGTGTGCCGGCGATCGAGAAGATCAATGCGCAGAAAGCGCAGCTGATCTATGACGCGATCGATGCCACCGACTTCTACCGCGGCGCGGCCCAGAAAGCCCACCGCTCGCACATGAACATCACCTTCACGTTGGCAGACAGTGGGCTGGACAAGGCCTTCCTGAGCGAAGCCGAAGCCCGCGGCCTGTACGCCCTGAAGGGGCACCGTGTGGTGGGCGGCATGCGCGCCTCCATTTACAACGCCATGCCGCTGGCAGGCTGCCAGGCGCTGGTGGACTTCATGCAGGACTTCGAGCGCCGC
>Ga0255220_1000105_pt1 | contig 34030 bp, 24 predicted proteins | sample Miss_Colum_RepB__FD_188423 | JGI IMG/M metagenome (GOLD analysis project Ga0255220, IMG submission 188423) | Freshwater microbial communities from Mississippi River, Louisiana, United States - Miss_Colum_RepB_8d | ecosystem: Environmental > Aquatic > Freshwater > River | place: USA: Louisiana...
CAGTTGAAGCGAAAACAAAACGCGAAGACGTTATCAATCGTCAAGCACAAAAAGAACTTTACATAGCCGATTTTTATCTTAAACAAAAAAAATACAGCGCTGCTTATCGTCGATATGAAAATACTCTCGCTAAATTTCCTGGTCTTGGCTATGACCCTCGGGCCCATCTTGGCGCAGCTCGAAGCGCTAAGGGGTTAACAGACATTGAATCAGTCAAAAAACACACAAGCATTTTATTTTCAAAATATTCATCTTCTGAAGAAGCTAAACAAGCTCAAAAAGAGGGGTTTTAAATGCGTTCTTTTTCGGGACAATTGTTAGATGAAGCCCGTGAAGCTTTTATTGATGGTAAATATCAAGAAGCCGAGCCGCTTTTAATGCAGCCCACGCTTTTAAATTCGAATAATCCAGAAATTTACCAAATGTTAGCTACGATTTACTACAATCGTGGTCAATTTAACAAAGCTATCAAAACTTTCAAAAAAGCACTTGAAATCGATGCTTCATATAGCGATGCAGCTGTTGGTCTTTCAATTATCTTAAATGATCTTGGAAAGTACGACGAAGCAAAAAAAGTTTTCGAACAAGCTCAACAGATTGTAGACAGCAAAAAAGCACACCAACAAAATTCAAATCTTGATGAAAAAATTGCTTCTAAGCATCTCGAACTTGCCGATCTGTACATACAAGTTAAGCGTTTTGATCAAGCATTAGAACAATATTCAAAAGCTTATCATCTTACCAAAAAGAAATCCGATATTTCGATGCTCATAGCAGAGTGCTATGTCCAATCTGGCCAAAAAGATAAGGCTATAAAAGAATTAAGATCGGTCGTTCAAATAGATTCAAAATCTATTAAACCTCGACTGAAGCTTGGATTAATTTTATATAATTCTCATCTTATTGCCGAAGCTGTTGAACAGTGGGAAAATATATTACGAATTGATCCAAAAAATTCTGAAGCCACTCGTTATTTAAAAATGGCTCAGACAACTGGAATCACGAACTTAGAAATTTAATGTAGAGGACGTATGAAACAAATCAGAGATGAAATGGCTATTTTTTTAAAACGTGATGAAATCGACAAGCTCGTACAAAAACTTGCTCACCAAATTGAAGCCGAATACGAAGGTCGCGAAATCATTTTTATTTGCCCGTTAAGAGGCTCGGTACATTTTACAGCTGATTTAGTTCGTAAGATTTCTCTTCCTCAACAAGTAGATTTTGTCTACGTACAAGCAACCGAAAAAGGTGGCGCTATTAAGATGACTAAAGATATTTCAATCAATATAACCGGTAAAGATGTAATTATCGTTGAGGAAGTCATCGACACGGGTCGCACTTTAAGTTTTTTACGTGATCGTTTATTAGCTTCACGTCCAAGCTCACTTAAGATTGTGACTTTACTTGATAAGCCAGCTCGTCGTGAATTACCAATACGAGCCGATTTTATCGGTAAAACAATCGATGATCGTTATGTTGTGGGTTACGGCATGGATAGTGAAGAAAAAGGTCGTAACTACTCTGAGATTTACGTTTTAAAAAATTAAACGAACTCGATCAGAGACTGCATTTTTTACCTCAAGGCAAAAATCGCTGCGACTTTTTTTGCTTAGGGGTTAAAATCACCGTCTTTTTTAAAACAACAACTGCAGCAGATTAAACAAATACAGCGTTCACAATAAATAAAGCTAAAACGCACACTACATATAATAAAATGAAATTCTTAGGTATCATCCGTGATCCCCTTTTTCTGGTTAAATAAAATGTCTTCCCATAATTAGAATGTATTATGTTGTGATTATCGTCAATAAATGCAGACTATGGTCTTGGTTTGTTGTTGTGATTGAGGTCTTTTAACAAATTTTGCAGCTGAATTAACGTCTCTTCTGACAACTCGCAAGAGTTGGATATTTGATTATTTATTACTTCTGTTAATTCTATTGATGAGTACTTTAAGTTTTCTTTTTGATGCCACTGCAGATACAATGAACAGTCTTGCAAGTCTGATTGCGAACTACGCTTAAACTTAAGCTGAAAAAATAGCTTTAAGCTCGGTCTAAACAAAGAGCCTTTAAGACCTTTTTTATACAGTATTATTTCACTTTTCTAGTTTGCGATTTGCCGTACAAAGAAATCTGCTGCAGGGTTAATAGCCTCGATAGACAATTTGCTTTTTTGTGCAATATCCATCAAATTGAGTCGTTTTTCGTTAGTCATCTCATCAACAGGACACAAATCAATATCAACTGTATGTCGGCTATTCGATTGCACCACTGATAATAATGATCCCCCGACAATAAGCCAATCACCGTCTAACTCATTTATAACAGCCTCAATAAAATTTTGGTATTGATCATTGCTAATCATTATTTAAGCCACTTTAGACAACTGAGATAAAACAATTCGTCGCAATTTTATAATTTTAGGATCAGATTTTTGGATATCGAAATTTAGTCTTTCTTGTTGCTCTTGATCGATGACCTCTAAATAACTTGGATAATGATCACGCACGGCCATGTATACTGATAAACAAGCTTGTCTTGTGCGAAGATCATTATCTTTAAAGTAGATGAGTACAATTTCTTTTAAAAAATCTTTTAGTGTAAAGCAATTTTTGAATGTGTATTGCTCTTGAAAATCGACTAGTGGAAATAATTCGCGAAAGTTAATACTCATATCTATTAACTGTACACTGGTTTGTATTTCATTTCTGCTAGACCTAAAGCGAGTTTTGATTAGGCTTTACGACTAAAAAGGTCTTCGATTGTTAGGATTGCATGAAAATAATCGATTTTTTCCACACTTTTATCAACACCGTTTACCGTGATCAAAATAGGTTCAATTGTTACTCCATTTGGTATGTTCATTTTATTAATTTTATTTTGAACTTCTTTAACTACACCAATATCGATTAAATTCTCTGAATACTTACACTCGCATAGATTCCAGACCTTGTCTGAACGCTTAATCAGTAAATCTATTTGAAATCCTGGATCTTTTTTTTCAAAATACGGCCCAATATCAATGACATCATTCTCAATTTTCAAATATTTTAAAATGACGTTATTATACTTATAGCAAAAATGCTCAAATGCAAAACCTAACCAAGGCTGCCAAACTGGTTCGATTTTATTTTTGAAAAAGTGATTATTTTCACCTGATTGATTTAATAACAGTCTTCGATGTTGTCGAATATATTTAAAATAAAAACGTAAGTACTCATCATGTAGTTTATATTTAATTGATTTGGCATTGTCTTTAGAAATTGTTTTTTGACCTACTATAAATCGTGCTAACTCAAGATTAGTTAAATATCGTTTTAATCCACCGCCAGATTTTAATTTTAGATATTGAGCTATTTTTTCAAGTTCTGCTGGATGCTTAGAAATATGGGTCACTATTTTTTCGTAAATTGTGTGTTCTTTAAACTGACTATAAAATATTTTTTCGTAATCGTTAAAAATATAACCATTTCGGTTAAATGCTAAATGTTCTATGTTTTTATTAAATGATTCTTTAATGTCAATCAGTTCGAAATACTTTGGAACTCCTCCAAAAACTAACATGTACTTTAAAATTTCGTGTAATGATCTTTTACCTTTGAAAAATTGCTTAATCGCATAGGGTTGCAATTCTGTAACAAGTATCTCATGCTTAATTCGACCATACAAAGCACTTGATCGAATTACTTTATCGACCATAAAGCTTGCTATCGAGCCACAGAGAATAAGTTGGATATTAAGATCTTTCCACTCTTTATCCCAATAGTATTTGATCAAGGCTATAAGTTTACTTTGGTTTGCAGCCATCCACTGTATTTCGTCAAAAAAAAATACTACTTTTTTATCTTCGGATTTAATTTTATTTGTCAGATAGTCAAATACTTGGTTCCAATTTTTAAACTGAATTGAATCTAGTAACGAATCATCAAGAATAACTTTAAGCTGTTCTTTAAAGTGTTCAATTTGCTTTGGAGTTGATTGACCCTCGAGTCCTTCGAAAGACCAGAAGTTTTTATCTTTGCCATACTGCTTGATTAAATAACTTTTACCAATTCGACGACGACCATAAACCGCTATTAGATCTGACTGTTTAGATTTATAACTTTTATTGAGTAATTCGACTTCATATTCGCGACCGTATAACATGCAAACCTCATTATCCGCACATAGAGTTTAACAAACTTTATGTGCGGATGCAAGACATATTAATGTAATTATCCGCACATAGAGTTTTTACAACTTTGTGTGCGGATAAGTTTAAGGATCGTCATGATCGAAAATAGTCTTAGTGTAGATAACTTAATTTAAGCGTGCTGATCTAGCCCTTAGTCTGTGAATAGCAACATAGTTATTCACAGTCTCAAAATGAAACGTCAAACTATTAGATGAAGTAACAATTTTGGTCTTATTATTGCTTGTCTATTTATAAGCAAAGGGGAACTCGAATGAAATCAAATTCAATCGTTAATCTTTTGACAGCTGTCATGTTTTCTTTAGTCACTGTATTTAGCCATGTAGGGTTAGCGGCAGAAGACAAGAAAAAAGAAGAAGAATCGTCAGACTCAGATAAAGACGCTGGTCGAAAAATTTGTAAAGACTTTACTTATCCAACAAATGAATATAAAAGTTTAAATGAGTGTTTAAACTCAGTACTTAAGGGATCAAATGCTTCAAACAACAAATGTGAGGATGCACTAAAAGAATATCAAAAGAAGAATTTAGAATATGCGAAAGCATGTAAAAGTGTTAAAAGCCCAAGCAATCGTCCGCAAAATCAAAATTCTGGAACAGATACTTTATTTGGCGACAACAAAACAAAACAAATACCTTTAGTACAAATTGATGAAACGAAACTGTGCCAAGAAAGAGTTAATGACTGCCGCGAAAAAATGTCTAATATTGCAAGTGGCGCGCAAAAAGACGATCCAAATAGTGTTGATAACATTTTAAAAACAGTCATGGCAGTTAAAGATCCAGATACTTATCAACAGTACGAATCGACAGTCAATGGTGATCAACAAATTGGTCAACTCATGACAACAAAATCATGCACAGACAGTTTTACTAATAAAGATGTCAATCAAAAGAAAAAAGATCTAAAAACTGAAAAGAAAGATCTTGAAAAGGAAATTGCTAAACTTGAAGAAGACTTTAACAAAGAAATGAAAGAGCAAAACGAAAAAAATGCAGACATAACTAAGAAAATTGAAGAACTACAATCAAAGTCTAAAGAAAAAAATCGCGAATCTGATGCGCGACTTCGTGAAAAAAATACTGAAAATCAAAAAAATTCGATTAATTATGCGAAACAAGCAAGAGATATTAGCAATAAAATAGTTACCAAACAAACTCAGTTAAAAAAGATGCAGTTTGATTATGCAAATAAGTTAGCGTCAGAAACTACAGAGAAAATAAATATGCAATGCCAAGCTGTATTAAATAAAGCCCAAGAGTGTTTAGTTAAGTCAATTAAAACAAAAGGTGCTATCTCAGAAGATTGTAAAAGCTTTCCTGTACTCACAAAAAAACGTGGATCAGGTGCCACTACAGAGCTAAAAAATAAAATGAAATTCATAAATGATCAGTGTTATCAAGAAGCTGAATCAAGCAAAAAAAATTCGGCATACAATCAACAGGAAGCGATCAGTCAAATAAATCGTGATATCCAAAACTTGCAACAGGATTTGCAAGATCTGCAAAATAATATAAATGTTGAATCTAACAATGCAGCTAAAATTCAACAAGAAGCTCAGCGTGAACAAGACGAAAATGCTCAATCTGTAGCGCAACAAACGCAAAATTTTAACAATGAGTTACAAAGCTCTTTACTAACATCAAAACAAAATCAGGAAAGGCTTATGCAAAAAAAGAAAGAACTTTTAAATAAGCTTGAAGAACTTGACTATGAAGCCAAAACAGGTACTGAATCAACACTAACAGCTGTTGAAGAAGTCATAACAGAATATGAATCTGCCAAAGACATTGCAAGTGAAGCATGTGAATGTGATCCGAATCAACAATACACTGCTGGACCGTGTGCTCAAATTCAAAAATTCCACAACAATGCGAGTAAATCTTTGAAGCCTCGCAAAGCAAAGTAGCCCCACCAGACTAACAACTAGTTAGTGTTACCCAAGAGAAGTATTTTTTGTTACGATATTCACCTATGTTAAAAAAAATACTTCTCGGATTTTTTGCTTTAGTGTTTCTTGGAATAACTGCGATCTACTTAGTTTACGCTTCAGTCAAAAAAACTTTGCCTGACATTATTAAACTTGATGATTACAAACCGTTGATGGTTTCACAAGTCTATGATCGAAATGGAAAAAAAGTTGGTGAATTTTTTCGTGAGCGCCGTGTTTTAGTCGCATATAAAGATATTCCTGAACATGTAATCAAATCATTTCTTGCTGCTGAAGATGATTCATTTTTTGAACATAAGGGTATCAATTTGCAGGCTTTAATTCGTGCTTCGATTGCAAATATGCGCGCAGGCCGCAATGTTCAAGGTGGTTCAACCATTACTCAACAAGTTGCAAAAACATTGCTTTTGACGAATGAAAGAACTTTTTCTCGAAAGTTAAAAGATATTTTACTGGCTATCAAAATGGAAGAAAGCTTAAGTAAGCAAGATATTCTTTATTTATATTTAAACCAGATTTATTTTGGTCAAAGTGCGTATGGTATTGAAATGGCCGCACAGACATATTTTAGAAAAACAACGCAAGAATTAACTATTCCAGAAGCTGCAATGCTCGCAGGATTGCCAAAAGCACCAACAGATTATTCACCGGTTAAAAATCCGATTCGTGCAAAAGAAAGACAAGCTTATGTTTTGCGTCGATTAGCAGATATTGGTTATATTACAAAAAATCAATCTGAAGAATTTGTTAACCAACCCGTTAAAGTATACTTAAAAGAGGAATATGAATCTAAAGCTCCGTTTTATTTAGAAACAATTCGACAATTGCTGGTTCAACAGCTTGGTGAAGATGTTGTTCTCAATCAAGGGATAAAAATAACCGCCGCTCTTGATTTAAACAAGCAAACGGCTGCAAATGAATCTGTTGTTGCAGGATTAAAAGAACTTGATAAGCGTCAAGGGTTTCGTGGCCCATTAAAAGTTTTAGAAAACGAATCTGAATATACGGAGTTTTTAGAAAAATATAAAAAAAAATTAATTCAAGAATCAAACCCAGAGAGAACAATTTTACCGGACGGAACATTTGCTGAAGTCGATACAATAAAAAAAGGTAAAATCATAAGCAAAAAAAATCTGAACCAAAACGAACTATTACCGTCTTTTCTAGAAATTAATAAATCTTATGAAGCTGTTGTAACTCAAGTTGATGATGCTAATGGTCTCGTTGAGATTTCATTACCAGACTGCCGCGGATATATAAGCTTTGAATCAATGACTTGGGCGCGTAAAGTCGATTTTGACGTTCGTGCCGAAGGAAACGGTATTAAAAAGCCATCACAAGCGCTTAAAAATGGAGATATCATTTTAGTTAAAATTATCAAAAATAAATTTGAATGGCCTAAAACTAGATTAAAACCACCTAAAGTTGATGTTTCAAAACACATTTTAGCTGAGCTTGATCAAGAACCACTTGTAGAGGGATCTTTGCTTTCACTTGATCAAGAAACTCAAGATGTATTAGCTTTAGTCGGCGGATATAGCTTTACAAGAAATGAATTCAATCGTGTTCTTCAAGCAGCAAGACAAACTGGTTCTTCATTCAAAGCTCTCGTTTATGCCGCAGCTTTAGAAAAAGGATACAATCCATCGACGAAAATAATTGATGCTCCGGTTATTTATAAACAGGTTGATTCAAGTGGTGATGAAGGTCAGGGCGATGAAAAAATATGGAAACCGTCTAATCACGGACATGAATACAACGGTGAAATAACAATGCGTAATGCATTAGTAAAATCATTAAATATACCTAGTGTTAAAATTGTTGAAGATGTTGGTGTCGATTTTGCGACTGAGTTCGCTCAACGTTTAGGTATATTTTCAAAACTTAATCCGGATTACACATTAGTTCTAGGTAGCAGCTCTGTCACGCTCTATGAAATGACAAAAGCATTCTCTATTTTAGGTCGTTTAGGTAAAAGAACAAGACCGATCATTGTAAAAAAAGTGACTGATGTAACTGGTCAAGTTTTACTCGAAAATCTGTCTCTAGATATGAAGTTTCAAAAAGAACTAACTCCGATTGAAGAAAGATTTGAAGAAGATCGTAAAGTTTACATGACTAGCGTAAAAGAAGCCGAATCTGTTGATCCAAATCAAGCAACAGAAAAACTTGAAAAATCACCTTTCTTTTTTGAAGATCAAGATCAACTTATACGACCTGAAACGGCCTTTGTCATTTCACATATGCTGCGTGGAACAATTGAGGATTCTAATGGTACGGGTGGCCGCGCAGCACAGCTCGGACGAGAAACCGCCGGTAAAACTGGAACAACAAATGGTTATGTTGATGCCTGGTTTGTCGCCTATACACCACAAATTGCTACTGGTGTTTGGGTCGGCTTTGATAAAGAGCAAACTTTGGGTAAAGGAGAAGTTGGTGGTCGTGCAGCTTTACCTATTTGGTTGAACTATATGAAATCTGCTCATGAAGGATTGCCTCAAATCTCATTCGCTGTGCCAAACGGTGTAAAGTTAGTGAAAGTCGATCATGATAGTGGTAAATTATCAAACTCGGCGAGCAAAAAAGAAATTGTCCAAGCTTATATTGATGGGACTGAACCCACGGCAGCTGCCAGCCGAATTGAAGAAAACAACGATTATCTAAAAAATGATCTAGACGAATAAATAAGAGATTTATGGCTGATAAAAACATTCACATTTGGGGCATAAAACAAAATAACTTAAAAAATATTGATGTTGAAATTCCAATTGGAAAAATGACTGTTATTTGTGGCCCTTCTGGTTCTGGCAAAAGTTCGTTAGCTTTTGAAACTTTATTTGCTGAAGGTCAAAGACGCTTTATCGAAAGCATGTCAAACTATGCTCGTCAGTTTTTAAATAAAGCCCCAAAGCCAGATATCGAAGGAATTAATAACATTCCCCCGGCAATTTCTATTGAGCAAAAAAATACGATTAAGTCCAGCAGATCAACCGTTGGCACAACGACTGAATTAATTGATTATTTAAGATTGTTGTTTGAAAAAATAGGAGTTCCATACTGTCCTGATCACAAAATACCTGCAACTAAACTATCAACAACTGAAGCAACTGATCTTATTCTAGAAAAGTTCAATGATAAGCGTGGTTATATTTTAGTTCATATTCCTAAAGGTCAACGAATTTTAGAAGGTAAAAAACTACATTCTTTATTATTACAAGATGGTTATCTACGTATCACTCAAATTACTGAAAAAAAGCCAAAGAAAAAAACAGAATCGATTAAATACGAAATGGGAGATATTCTCGATATTGGTAATCCCGCTCAAGTGAAAAAAGGAATTCCTTCAGAAGACTTTTATTTAGTGATTGATCGTATGGCTTTTAATCAAGAAGAAAAAGGCCGTCTAACGGATTCTATTACACAAGCTTATGATGTCAGCCTAAAATACTTAAAAGGCACTCTGATCCGTCGTGCGCTTGTTATTACAACTGATGGAGATTATTTAAAAATTTCTGAAGAACCTGCATGTTCAATTTGTGGCTTTACTCCGCCAACAATGAATTCTAAATTATTTTCTTTTAGTTCGCCTATTGGCGCATGCCCAACCTGTAAGGGTTTTGGTAATGTCTTAGAATTAGATGAAAATAAAGTTATTCCCAATGCTAAACTGTCTATTAGCGAAGGCGCTTTAAATCCATTTACAATGCCATCAGCAGAACAAGATAAAAAATCATTATTTGCATTCTGCAAAAAATATAAAATTGATTTAAAAACACCGTGGGTTGATTTACCTAAAGCTCAGCGCGATCTTATTTGGAATGGAACCAAAGAGTTTTTTGGAGTTGTTGGACTATTCGAGTATTTGGATCAAATTAAATACAAAATGCATGTTCGTGTATTTATATCGCGCTATCGTTCAGGCAAGCAATGTCCAGACTGTCAAGGTAGCCGTCTACGTAAAGAAGTTCAGCATATTTTTATTCAAAATAAATCAATCATAGACTTAAGCCGAATGACTATAGAAGAATTAAGTTATTTTTTTGATAAAATAAAACTGACAGATCATCAAAAAGAAGTTGCTGGTGAAGTTTTAAAGCAACTTAAATCCAGATTAAATTTTTTAATGCGGGTTGGTGTTCATTACTTAACTGTTGATCGTGAAACGAGAACTCTCTCTGGTGGTGAATACCAAAGACTGATTTTAGCCAATCAACTTGGTATGGGTTTATCGCAAGCACTTTATGTTTTGGATGAACCAACTGTTGGCTTGCATCCACGTGATAATGATCGCTTGATTTCAATTCTTAAAGATCTTAAAAATCTAGGGAACACTCTGGTTGTCGTAGAACATGATCATGATGTTATTCAAAATGCTGAGAACATTATTGAAATGGGACCAGGCTCTGGCTATCTCGGTGGGCAAGTTGTTTTTTCTGGTGATCCTTCAGATTTTTACAAATCGGCAGAATCTAATACTGCTCAATATTTATTGCCTAAAAAAAATAATCAGCAGCGTGATGTTCGTCCTGTTAGTTTAGAAAAATATAAATACAAACTCGATCTTGTAGGCTGTTCTGGACACAACTTAAAAGATATTAGTGTCTCAATACCTCTCAATCGATTAGTTGCTATTACTGGTGTGAGTGGTTCTGGCAAATCAACACTTGTGACTAAAACATTATATCCTGCACTTGCTCGACAACTTGAGATTGATTTCATACCACATCAACCCTACAAATCGATTGATGGATATCAACAACTTAAAAATGTTTTATTGATTGATCAATCGCCCATTGGTAAATCGGCACGCAGTTCACCAATTACTTACTTAAAAGCTTTTGATAATATTCGTAATCTTATGGCTGCTGTCCCAGAATCGCAACAACGTGGTTACACCGCTGGAACATTTAGTTTAAATGTTGATGGTGGTCGATGCCCCTCTTGTCGTGGAACCGGTTTTGAAGAAATTGACATGCAATTTATGGATAATGTCATAATTCCATGTGATGTTTGCGACAGTAAAAAATATCGACCTGAAATTCTTGAAATAAAATTTCAGGGCAAAAATGTTCACGAAATTTTATCAATGACAGTAGCTGAAGCTATGAATTTTTTTGTAGCTCATCCACATATTCGTAAGCCTTTATCTGTTTTAAAAGAGGTTGGTTTAGATTATTTAACTTTAGGTCAACCTGCCAATTCACTGAGCGGTGGTGAATCGCAACGTCTAAAAATAGCTAAAGAGTTCTCTCAAGTTTCTCAAAAATCAACGCTTTACATTTTAGATGAACCAACCACAGGTTTACATTTTCGTGAAATTGAACTTTTAATGTCTGTTTTGCACAAACTGATTGAAGCCGGTGGTTCAGTCGTCGTCGTTGAGCATAATTTAGATGTTATTAAAAGTTCTGATTACATAATAGATATGGGCCCAGATGCTGGGAAAGCAGGTGGAGAAGTTGTGTTTTCTGGAACTCCACAAGATATTATGAACACAAAAAACAGCTTAACTGGTCTATACCTTAAGAAATACTTATCCTAAGTCCAGTTTTTTCGGCACCTCTTAAAGTCTGTCAATAAAGTTGACGATAAGAAAATATACAAAAAAGCACAAAGAGGTGTCATTATGATTAATTGGAATGATTTTGAACATATACATGTTATCAAAAAGCTTAAGCATGTGTTACAAGCTTGGTGGAATGTGGACACAGTTTTTACAGATGAGCGCGGTCAAGTTAAAGCGTTAGACGAAAAAATGGCATTTGCAAATCCTGCCATAAACTACTTAATCAATAAAGAAGTTACTCAAGCAAGTCTTGCTGATTTAGTGTCACAATCGATTAATGATTTAAGACACTCACACAATCCATATCTATTTAAAAAATGGGATGCTGCAGGTTTCGATGTTTGCGTGTTTCCAATTATTATTGAAAATGATTTTGTCGGCACTGTCGTTGCCATGGGATTTTTTAAAGAAGAAAACACAGTTCATAGAATTGCTGAAATTCGAGAACGTTTAGCGGCTTACGGTTGTTCTTCTGAAGTCATTGAAAAATCACTTGGAAAATTTCAATATTTAGATGATACAAATAGACAGCACTTTACAGAACTCGTTGAACTTGTTGCTCAAGAAGTTGTAACTTTACATGTTGAAATCGCAAGTCGTGAATCTAAAATCAGTCAGTTAAATTCAGAATTAGGTAATAGATTTAAGTACGACAATATGATTGGCAAGTCTAAACCAATGCAATCACTTTACGCCTTGCTAGACAAAATTAAATTTGCCGATTCAACTGTACTCATACAAGGTGAAAATGGTACTGGTAAAGAGCTTATCGCAAAATCAATTCACTATAATTCAAATAGAAAAAATAATAACTTTGTTATTCAAAACTGTTCGGCATTTAATGATAATTTATTAGAGTCTGAACTTTTTGGTCACGTAAAAGGATCTTTTACTGGGGCACTAAAAGATAAAAAAGGTCTTTTTGAAATTGCAGATAAAGGGACATTTTTCCTAGATGAGATCGGTGATACATCACCACAAATGCAAGTTAAATTACTTCGCGTTTTACAAGAGGGCACGTTTACTCCTGTTGGTTCAACTGAAATGAAAAAAGTTGATGTTCGTATTGTTGCCGCTACAAACAGAAACTTACGTGAAATGGTCGAGCAAGGAACATTCCGTGAAGATTTGTACTATCGTTTAAATGTTATTAATATTCGCGTACCGCCATTGCGTGAACGTAAAGAAGATATTCCTGTATTGGTTGATTTTTTCTTGAACAAAACAGCTGAACAATCGCACAAGCCTAAAAAACAATTAATGGGTCGTGCCGTTGAAAAGCTTTATGATTATGCATGGCCAGGTAACGTGCGTGAGTTACAAAACGAAATCGAACGTTTATGTGTCCTCGCGGGTGATGAGCAAAAAGTTGGACATGAGCTTTTATCTCAAAAAATCTTAGATATCGGTGAAAAAGCTAAAGTTCAAGGCTCTCGCTTACAAGGAAAACTTAAAGATGCTCTTGAAGATTTAGAGCGTGAAATGATTAAAGAAGGCTTGCGCAGAACAGGCTGGAACAAATCAAAATTAGCTAAAGAACTTGGTATTAGCCGTGCTGGTCTTATCATGAAAGTTGAAAAATACGGCCTTGATAAGCGCAAAATTGCGCGTTAATTTAATCCTGAAAAGTGAGAGCTTTTCGACGAAAATAAAATAATTTCAGCATAATCCCCTGCAGTTAATTCTTCAGGGGATTTTTTTTTGTAAAAAAAATAAACAGAGCAATTTTACAATTACAATTTACTTAAGCAATTTTAGATATTTACAAAGATCTATTTTTAATAGAATAAATCAAAATCAATTTTGAATATTTCGCCAATTATTGGCACAAGATGTGAAACGAGAACAATTAACGTCATGTGGGGTATGGGGAAATGAAAGATATTGTTGAAAATACTGTTTGGACTAAAACTAAAGAATTAATATTTGATAAATATGGCAAAAATATTGAATTTAAATCTTTAAACTTATCGCTTGGTCGTTCACCATTTTATTTAAATGGTGATGACTTAGTTATTCCACTCAATTCTAAATCGATAAATTTAGGTGAAGTGATCGTAAATCGCGGTTCACTTTTGACATCTGAACAAAAAAATGAAATTTTAGATTTGATTCAGTTTTTAATCGAGCCTCATGTTTACAATAAGCATCTTAAACTTAAAGAAGAAATCGAAAATTACAAAAAACAAAATCATAATCAATCAGAAGAAAATGTATATTCATTGTTTTCTGAAGAAGATGACCTGATTGTAAAATTAATCTCTTCGGTTATCCATCTTAAGTCCGCTAGCCCAATGTCTAGAAAAAAAGTAGCACTTAAAATACACGAAATGGCGGAACAAGATTTGTTTATTTCATTTAGTGAAATTGAATCTCAGATCGTAAGTACAAATGATCTAGCTGAGTTTTCTAAAACAACTATTTTTGTCGAAAGCCTTGAAAATCTAAGTGCTGAAAAAACAAAACTTTTGGGCGAGTTAGCATCATCGCGCATGCCTGGTGTTTTGTTTCTAATTGGAAGCAATATGACTGAGGCTATTATTGAAAAACTATCAACAAATCAAGCATTCAAAAATGATTTACTTGGTATTATGTTTGATGTTGACCGAGTGCCTGTAACTCAACAAACAAATGAGGATGTCCTAGAATTGTTATTTTTCAACGTTGATCAATCTGTAAGATCATGACATCCTTAAAGGATGAATTATCATTCTGACACGAATCAATTATTAAGCGTTGAAGCGGAAACTTTTTTAAAGCAATATTTCGATCACAGTTCGTTTAAAGTTTACCAACTTGCTGGTGATGCTTCGGCACGTAAGTACTATCGTGTCATACATAATGAGACAACCTATGTACTTATGTCGTGGGAACCTTTTAACGAAGAAAACTATCCATTCATTAGTGTATTAAATCATTTTCACTTGCACAATGTGCATGTTCCCGAAATCAAAAAAATTGGAGCTACCAATGGTCTTCTTCTTTTAGAAGATCTTGGTGATTTAACACTTGAAAGAAAATTTTGGGAATCATCACAACAAGAAAGTTCATGGGATTTTTATAAAAAATCTTTAGATGAAATTATAAAAATACACACAGTTGCAACTGACTCAACACATAAAACAACAGCAAAAGAAATCATGTTCGACGTGGCTAAATTTTCTTGGGAACTTAATTACGCACGAGAGCACTTAATTGAAGGTGTTTTGAAGCTATCTTTGAGCGAGTTGCAAAAATCTGAACTAAATAAAATTTTTACTGATATTTCCGAAAAACTACATAAGCAACCCAAGGTGATTTGTCATCGCGACTATCACTCACGTAATTTAATGATCAAACTTGACCAAGTCTATGTCATTGATTTTCAAGATGCTCGTCTTGGACCGATTCAATACGATTTAGTCAGCTTATTAAAAGATTCTTATGTTGATATTAACGATCAATATGCTGATAAAATGTTAAAATATTATTTGAACCAAACTCAATTTTTACAAAAACAAAAAATTACAGTGGACGAGTTTAATGAGGTCTATGAATTACAAAGTATTCAACGCTGTTTCAAAGCCTGTGGAAGCTTTGCCAGTTTTATGAATATGCGTGGTGATAAACGCTATTTAAAATACTTGAGTCCAACATTAAAACGCGTAGCCAAGTCTCTTAATCATTTTTCAGAGTATAAGTTACTCATGGATGTTTTAATTGATTCAGGTGCTTTTGAGAAAAACTATGAAAGACTCTAATTTAAGTTTGTTATTGTTTGCAGCAGGATTAGGTACACGTTTAAGGCCATTTACAGACTTAAATCCGAAGCCTTGCATTTCTATGCTTTCTATTCCGATGGGATATTATCTTTTTCCATACTTTAATCATCTACATTTTGTAAATAAAGTAGCAAATACTTTTCATTTACCAAATCAAATTCATCATTTGTATTCTAAACATGATTTTTTATTTTCAAATGAAGTTAATTTTATTAAGGGTTCAGGTGGTGGCTTACAACAAGCGCAAAATCTTCTCAGTCAAAATCATAGTCATGATTACTCTATATTGACATGTAATGCAGACGAAATTTTTTTTACTGAAAATACAAATTTTCTAATCGACGCATATAATACGCATAGCACACAAGATAACTTTGCTACTCTGATTGTGACTCAACATCCTGAAGCAGGTCATAAATTTGGTGCTATCTGGACAGAAGGTAAAAAAGTTGTTTCAATAGGTAAACAAAAACCAACACCAAACAGTCAGCCTTGGCATTTTATTGGTTTACAGTTTCTCAAAAGCCAAATTTTTAATTATTTAAAACACGATATTGAGCAAAATATTTTCTATGATGTTCTAGTTGAACATTTAATAGATCATAAAGTCGAAATTTACCCTATTGAGTGCGATTGGTACGAAACTGGTAATTTATTAGATTATCGAGATGCGCGTATACAAATTAAAAATATTCTTAATGATGCTTCACACCCGAAGCACAATATTTATAAAAGTCATTATCTTCATTTGAATCAATTTAAAAACTCAGAGCTCTGTGATTTGACCTAGAACCACATTCTTTTTAGCAGAAGTAGCTCTTGTAACGTTAGCAGGTATCTTCCACAAACAACAAGCTGCTAATAATGCAAAAGCTGCGCCTTCAATGCTTTGTGTAGGCCAACCATAGTCTTCGACTGTTGAAATTTTAATACTTTCAAGCTCTTGATCAATCCGATTAATAAGGTACTTATTTTTTGATCCACCACCACAAAAAATAATTTCTTGCGGTATTGGTTTGCAATATTGCCCATAAGCTTTAACGATTGATTGAACAGTCAGTTCGGTTAACGTTGCAAGCCGATCTTGCAAATTGAGCTGTCTAAGCTCATTTTCAAACCGCTCATAAAAAGCTTTACCAAACTGTTCGCGCCCACAACTTTTAGGAGGCTTCTGCGCAAAATATTCGTGCTTTAACATCTCAATCAATATCGCTGAATTCACTTTACCCTGCGCAGCCAATCTGCCTTCTTTATCAAAAGTAAGTTTTGATTGTGTCGATGAGCGAACTTCTTCATCGATTAACATATTCGCAGGCCCAGTATCAAACCCAATTTTTAATAATCCATTTTGAACCAAACTTAAATTACTGATCCCACCTAAATTATGTAAACTAATCGTTTTACCTTTTTTTCCAAAAACAACTTGATGAAAAAAAGGGGCTAATGGAGCTCCTTCGCCACCTACAGCTAAATCAGCACTTCTAAAATTGGAAACTACTTTAGTCTTAGCAGCAAATGCAAGGTAACTTGGTTCACCAATCTGCATTGTGGCAACACGACCAGCATGAAAAACTGTTTGCCCATGTAAACCAATCAGATCAACTTTTTTTAAAGGCCCAGGCAATTGTTTGTAGCATTCAGCATAAAACCGTCCAAGTTCATGATTAACAAAAGCAAGATCTGCTACTTTCAGTTCATTTTGTGCAGCTTTTAGTAATTTGTTTTTAAGACTCAATGGAAACGTAAATGATTCCATACCAATATATTCACATTTAAGATTTTTTTTATGAATTTTTATTTTTACAAAATCTATACCATCTAGACTTGTACCACTCATAATTCCTAAAACTTTTAAGGTCGACATATTTGTATTATGTCGACCTTATAATGGGATGACAAAATATTTTATATAAACTAGATCTCTAGCGCGCAGCTTCGACTGAAATAAAAGTGTCGTGATCATTTTTAATTTTGTACCGCTTATTCATCATCAAAAATATGTCATCACCAGCTACACCAATCATTTCACCATTATATTCACGAGCTAGACCTTCTGAAGATGGTTTTCGATCTTCTACATCTTTAAATTCATCTTTGAAAACTTTATTCTGAGAGCCATCACCCTTATTAACGTCGACGATATTCGTTCCACCAGAAACTCCTAAATTACCAAAAGCAGATTTTTTTGTATTTTCTTCTTTGAGTGCATCTTTAGCGTTAAGCAAACCATTTTTAGCTAATGCCCCGTTTTTTCCATAAAGTTCGTCAAAAATTTTATTGGCATCTGCTGCTGATAATCCCGCAGCCATCATGGATTTTTTGTCTGCAAAATCTGACATTGACCATATTTTACCGTTTTTATCTTTAACTCGTCCATCAGGTAACATTGTCGCCATTTTTTCAATTTCTGATCCTGCCATTTTACTGACTTTTCCGCTTGCGTCTTTGACTACTGGAACTTTAACACCAGATTGATTAAGCCCTAATTGACATTCTGGTGGCGCATCAGGCTTACACAAACCTGTCGTCGGATCAATGGAAGAAACCGTGACCTGAGCAGCTTGCTGAGAGCAATTTTTTTGATCAGTTGACATCTGATTATACGCCGTACAAGCAGAAAAGGCAGCTTGAGCATGCTGTGCAGATTGTTTGTTCGCCATTCCATTTAAGAGCATATACGCTACACCAGTAGCAGCCATTCCAGGAGCTAATCCGCAACAACCAGAACCAAATGCCGAGCAAGTTGCAAAGCAGTGGTTTGCTTTAACATACCATCCAACCGCAATACCTGCTGCCGCAGCCGCAGCCAACGTGTACATCTGTTTTCCTTTGTCATTTTTAGCTTGAATTTCATTCATAGAACCGGTAGCAGAAGTATTTTGCATACGCGCTTCTTCATCGGCCTTCGCTTTATCTGCTTGCATTCTTGACTGCTGTTGCGATTGCATTGCTGTATTGTATGAAATCATTTGACGATTATATTCGGTCATTTGATTTCGATAATTTTGCATACATTGCGCATAAGCATAATTATATCGACCAGATTGATCATCAGTTTCACTACCACACTGCGGATCTGGTGGTGGAGTTGGCTTAACTATAGAGTCACTGTTTCCAGAATTTAAAGCATTCGCTCTTTGTAAACCGTCATTAGCAATATTACGAACTTTAGATTTTTCACGATTACGAGCTACGCATGATCGTTCTTCAACTTTTCGAGTTTTTGTAACACGTTGACCATTTTCAAAAGCGAAATAGGATTCGTCGACTAATGGACATTTTTCATAGGCTAACTCGTTATTCATAATACTATTATGAGTAGTGTTAATATAGGCTGACTCTTCAGCTAGTGATATTTGCGAATGCAGATACAATGATGCAATGATGATATTTTTAATTTGTTTTTTCATCGATTTGTTTTTCATTTGATTACATTCCTTTATTGTCCGTTAAATAAACTACTTGTCGACATCTGGTATCTGTTTCTAATTTTATCAAAATTAGATTTTCCTGATGCCATTGAAACTTCAGATCGTAGTTGTTCCGACGCTAATTTTCTTTTGATAGCTAATTCTTGTTCTTTGGCTTTTTGTGGATCTAAAACTTTGAGTGCTGCTGCGTTTTTACCACCTTTATTCGAACCAAAAAAACTTCCTAAACCACCACTCAGAGATCCGAAACTAAAACTACTAAGTGAAGATTTTTTTGTAGTATCCGTTTTGATATTTTGACCATTTTCATCAACTAAACCACTTCCTGACCCATCAGATGATGAGCCTACTCCGTTGGCATTAGCAAGACCACCAGCCATCATTGAATCAGTCGATGCGTTTTTATTTTTATCTTGGGTATTAAAACCTAAAGCTTGTTTTTGTTCATTCGAAAGTGGACCAGCAGCAGTTACCCCTGAAGATGATCCAGAATTAGATGCCATACCCGAACCGCTATTCTTATTTTGTGTTGCTACCCCTTTAACACCAGCAAACGATCCAAAACATCCATCGGCATTTGGATTCTGAGTACATCTACAAACAGAACTATTAGCATTTTCGGGTTTAGAGCAATGTTCTGCAGTTGTCACAATAGCACCTGCAGCCATACCAGAGGCGCCACCACCACCAGCAGTTAGTTTTTCTTTACAATTTTCAGCTGACTTCGAAGAAGTCGCTAAAGTAACTGTTGCAGCTAGCATCGATGCTGCTGACAATGAATGTTTTTTACACTCACCAACTTTTAACCCGACAGATGTCTCTTCTGATGCAATCGCTTTCATCATTAAATGAGCCGCATCTGGCGCATCGGCTGAAATTATTGCAATATTTTGAACCATAGGTGTTAATTGCTTTAATCCAGCAGCACAACTAACATCACAAGTTGTTTTAGTACCTAAGCACATAACATTTGCCGCAGCCATTCCGAACTGACCAACTTTATTAGTTTTTTCTAGAATTTCGCAAGACTCACGCGCTGACGATGATTTGGTAATAATTGGTGTTGCAACAGCCATTAATTGTTGAACAGCTAAAACTTTTGGGTTCGTTACAAATGAGCATAACGTATTAGCACCGCTATTTGATGCATTACATGTGCTTTGAACAAGTTTGTAACTATTGACTTGGCCTCGCAGAGCAGTAAATGCGGCTTCAACCTGTGCTGCGGTGGTCCCCATGTGAGCTATTTCTGAAATCATGTATTCTGCGTGCGCTTGTTCTATTAAAGCATTCATTGCAGGAACAAAACCTTCTGAAGCAGCATTTTTAGCAGTAGATGCTGTTTCGGCGGCTTTTTTTGCGCCCTCAGCTCCGCCAGCTACAACGCCGGTAGCAGCTTGTGCAACAGTAGAACCTGCTCCTGCCAGAGAGCCTGCTGCTTGTGTAGCCGCGGGTTCGGCTTGCGCAGCCATCGCCTGAGCTTGTTCAGGTGTTTGCGGCTTTCCATCAGAATTGACTGCTGTATCAGTTGTGTTGGTGGGTAAACTTGAATCAGCAGACTTATTTTGCTGCATGCTTCTTTCATTTCGCACTGGAGAATAGGGATCAGCGTTTTGAGGTTTCGCTGGTGCTGCTTGAGTGTTTGTTGTATCAATTGGTTTTTCAGTTGGTCTAGCAATATTGTTATCTAGAATTTTCGCGTTTCCGGATTGCGGTGTTTGGCTATCAGCACCTGCACCTGCAACTAAACTTGAAGCGCGATCTTTAACCGAATCAATTCCACTTTTCACGGCATCAGTTGCAGATTTTTTAATGTTCAAATCAAATGCCTTATCAATTTGTTCAGCAGCTGCTTTAACTTCTTTTTTGTTTTCTTTAAGGTTTTGCACCAATGATTTTCTTTGTTCTGGTGTAACAGATGCGCCGCCGTTAGCTTGTTTGATTGCATTTGCTTGATCACAGTATCTTCTGGTTAACTGAACTAAATTGGCCGCAGGTGATCCCGACATCTTTCCAGTACAATAATTTTTTGCAGTGTAATTACCATCCGAAGCTTTATTCAAGCAGTCTGACTCGATATAACTTATAAGATTTCTTTTGTCTTCATCTGGTATAGCACAGGAAATATTTTGGCCTTTGACGAGTGACATATAAATGCTTTGCCTAGGGTCAGCACTTGCACTTGAAATATTAAACAAGAATGCTGCAGCAATAAGACCTGCAGATAATAATGAATGGTTGTAACGAAGTCTTTGCATTCGTCCCCCTAGCATTATACTTATCGGTCAAACGTCTAGCAACTAAAGGGTGTCTTAAAGTGATACTGAATTCAAAGCGTCTCTTCGATACAAAAATTAATAATTTTTTGTAAACACAATATACAGTTGTAATCTCGCTTTACGGTGATCACTGAGTTTATAAAAATAAGCTCGCACAGGAGCTTTCATTAAATTATGAAAATATTTTTCAAATTACTTAGCATAATAGATAGTAATTATGTCTCAAGTTGAAATAAAAACTCAGTCAGAGATCGAACTTTATGCGTTTCATAGTCTTTATTTCTTTTTAATTCAAAGACTAACTGCAGTGCGTGTTTTGGTTTTAATCTAAGACTGAAATAATTAAGACTTGTATTAAAACTGTCATCTGATTTTTTAACCTCAATGAGATACGTTAATTTTGCGTCTTCTGAAACAGCAAAATCAATTTCTCTTTTTTTCTTATCACGAATATAACAAAGCCTTGTTTTTATACCCCATGTGTCTTCTAAGAATTGATTTCTTTTTAATAAGTGCAATGCTACTAAGTTTTCAATTCGAAAACCTTCATCAGTTTGCAATTGACCAATATCATAAAAATAAATTTTAGGTTCTTTTTTTACAGATTCTGCTATGTTTTGTGTATATGGATAAACTACAAAAATAATAAAAAGAGATTCTAATATTTGAATCCATTTTTTTACAGTGATCGGACTAATCTGTAAGTCATCAGCAAGACTTTTATAAACTATTTGCTGACCAACGCGACTTCTTAAAAGTTGAATTAACATTTCAATGCTATTTAAATCTTTAACAAGCTCAATATAAGGCAAATCCTGACGTATGATAATATCTAAATGTGATTTGCGCCATACAGCCGCCTTTTGCTGAGATCCAGAAATAAATGGCTCTGGAAAAGAGCCCAGTTTCAACATTTGTTGTGCCACCTTAAAGTGTTGTTCATCTCCAACTTCGCGTAATGATAGCGGGTTTAAACGAACTGACACATGCCTTCCGGCTAAAGAGTCACCAGCTTTTTTAAAGACATCTAATCGTGTTGACCCAGTAAGTAAATATTTATTATGCTCTTTATCTGTATCATAAATTCCTTTTATCCATTGTTTCCACTTTTTGAGTTTATGAATTTCATCTAAAATAAGTAAAGATTCGTCACGAACCCAACTTTTTTCTAGGATTATTTGTTTATGTTCGCTAAGGTCATAATTGAGATATTGGTATTTTTTTTCAATTTGTTTACTTAAAAAAGTCTTACCAACCTGCCTTGGTCCCGACAGCAGTACTATTTTTTCATCGATATACTCTTTAATAAATGAACTGACCGTTCTTTTTATAATCATAACTCATAATACTTTATCACCAAACAATAGTACACTAAATTTTAGTTATCACCAAAAAATAATATACTGTATTTTGGTGATATGCTTTTAAAGTATTAAAATTCCCTTATCTTTAAAAACTCAAAAAACTGTTGGGTACTGTGTTTTCAATAGGACCATCTTTACCAATGCCGCCCACTGATTTTAAATTTGTGGTGCTTTGTAAAACTTCACTTGAAATGATTTTAACTGAGTATCCTGTGCGTCCACCCGTTACACAATTTCCAGGAACTGTTGGCTTATCTTGATCAACTGGTGATCCATACTGGGGTATATTGTTATCCTGCATCCATGTGTCAGCACATGTTCCAAAGTGCATTGTGTATTTTGTTTTGTCATTACTTGGTGATGGGAAAGTGTTGTAATCCTTGAAATCATTAAAACTCCAACCAGTTAATAATGATGACTGAAATTTAGGTATATATGTAAAAAAGTAACTTTTGCCTGAGCTGTCTTTATCTTGAATTGTGATACCTGGGTTCACCCCTAAAATATCATTCATTTTATTTCTAAAGATATCATTTACAACTTGTAGTTGATGACGAATACTGAAATTTTCAGCTATGCTTTGATCTTGCGCTAGCTTTTCGTTAAACCCAAAATCTTTTGGAAACGCTTTAACGGTTATTCCGGTTGCTGCTTGCAAATTCTGAAAAGCATTATCTTTTTCAAGTCTTTCTTTAAAATATGTCTGATAAAAATTTGGATCTATCGAATAATATGCTAAGTCAAACTGATTGGGTGCAATCGCAGAAATTTCTAAATCACGCATAAAAGTGTTACGTGGATTATTCGGATTAAGGTTATTAAGAGCCAATGGATCATAGAGTGGATCAGTTAATTCTTTAGTAAGATGCGACCACTCACTAAATCTAGGCCAATCACTCGGTTTATTGAATGTTTTAATACTTGTTGATTCGACTGTTTTGTTTTTCGAAGCCGGACTATTTTCGTTGGGTACAAACTTATTCATTAACATCGCATGATAAAATGCAACAATCTGATTGTTCGCCAAACCGCCCTTTAAACCATCACCTTTTTCGTTACTGTAACTATCACCAACATAGTTTGAATAATTAATAACCGTATCTCGCGATCCAATGGGTGTTGTCAAAGATGCGTCATTTGTAACACTAATTCTCGGTAGATTTTTATCGACACGCTTATTATAATCCTGATCTCCGTCAAAGCTCGATTTGATAGGAGGACGATGCCAGTTATTTAAATACCAAGGACCAATAGATCCGCCAAATGGTTTAGCAAATGAAATTGCATGTAGTTTAATTTTTGCAATAGGTAAAAATGGAATTTTAGGCTCAGCCACGGCCTTTACACCATAGTACACTTGATACCACGGATTTTTCTCAAAACCTATCGTATTGAAATTTTCATTATTATTGTTAAATACGTCTTGAAGGACTTGCCTGAGTGATTGATCAGCTTGATCCGCCAAAGCTGGTCTAAGAACTCCATTTTCAAAAATACTTACCAATGAATAGTCTTTTGATGCATTGATATTGTTAGGTGGAGTTTCACAACGATGAATAAAAAACTGCAGATACTTAAAATTAATTTCATTAAGAAGATTGTTTTCAGATAAACCTTTAGTGCCATTAAGCGTTTCAAACTTAATTAGTCCTGACTTATTAGCTTCGGTCAGATTGTTTTCAAACGTGTTTTTTGAGCCTGTAATGATTTTTTTACCTTCTAAATCTAAAATTTCATCTTCACTTAAAAGTAAATTTCGATTTAACATACGAATAAAATCTTTTCTGTTCTGTGTCTCAACAAAATAGCTACGATAAAATGATGCAAGAATCGCCATTGCTTTTGGGGCTAATTCATTACAGTTCGTAGAATTCAGTTGATTCGTAGCATCTATGGCTTTTTGGATATTTACACCGTTGTTCGTACCTAAAATACTTGCAGCGCCTACACCAGTAATTGAGCCAATAGAGCTTTTTGCGCCGTTGATAGTATCACAAGATGCTTTACATTGTGTTTCATTACCACTAGCACCTTGTTGCGAATTCCAATCCTGGAATCCCCCATGACCTATACAAAAAGTTGGAAAGTCGCTCATCGTGAGGCCAGATGCAAAAGTTAAATTTGACGGACATTTAAAATTTTCAGACGCAGGATTGTACTGTAAAGACGATCCTAAAATTTTCATAGGATATTCAATTTTGTCGCTTGATGTTCCTTTGTTATCATACCCAAACGTCCCAAGTATTCGATATCGCCAAGCTAAAAGCTTCCAAGCTTGTCGCATTTGATAATTAACATGAGCCATTGCATTTAGCACCTCAGCTTGTTTCATAGCTCCGTAGTAGGCAGCAAGATCAGCAGACTGTTGCAAGTTAATTTTATGGTGAACGATAAGACCGACGTTAATCAACATTGCAAAGAAGACAAAAATCACCTGAAAAATTAGCGCAACAAAAATACCGATTTGTCCACGCTGATTGTTCGCAATGCGAGTACAAGATGATTTTAAACTGAAACATTTCATTTATTTAGATTAACTCGAAAATTTGCTTTGTTAAATATTTTATAAAATTCTTCTAAAATCAATACAGACTTTAGTCAGTGCATTGCAATTCATATCTCGTGTCATCCCAAAAGATTTATTCTATTATGAAAATAACGGAAGGATTACAGAATGTTACATCGTGGATTTGTTATCTCAACTTTATTGTTTTTTATAACCTGCATCGGCCAAGCAGAAGTATTATTTGAAGGTTATTATAAAGTTAGCCAATTTAAAAAACACATTGGTTTTTTTATTGCTAAGTACGAAATTGATGAAAAATCAAAGCAATTTAAAACAACAACTTTTTTAAAATTAGGCAAAAATGGTGTCGATTTAACAGAATCTCTTCAAGCTATTTCTGATTTAGATTTTAAACCCGTTAAATATACTTATATGGCAATCGATAGCAAAAAGTCTAAAACTATTGATGCCGATTTTAAAGATGGATCTATGTCTGGATTAATAACAGAAAATGGTGAAAAAAAGAAACTCAACGTAAAGATTTCTAAAGACACTTTTTTATCAAGTTCGCTTTATTATAAAATGTTGCGAAGTAAAGAAGGTTTAAAATCTGGTGTTACATTTAAGTTTTCTGCTGTAGCCGAAGAGCAAGCGGCAGAGATCAATGGTGGTTTGGCACAAATTGATGCTAAAATGGTTTCAAAAGGTGCTTTGCAGCTTTTAAAAGTCGCAAACAGCTTTTCAGGATCAGAATATGAAAATTTAATTACTACACAGGGGCAAATATTTTCGGCCTTTACCTCAGCGACTGGCATTGATGTTGAACTAGTGAAGACTTCAGCCGAAGCAACAGAAGGTGTCAAAGTGTCAGCTAATACTCTTGAAAAACTATTTGGCAATCTTCCAGATGGAAAAACGAATATTTTAAATAGTAAATAGGAATGATCAGATATGAAGTTAAATGAGTTAATTGGTCAGCATATGTTAATAGGCGTCTCTGGACACAGCCTAACACAAGACGAGAAAAAATTTATTGTCGAAAATAATATTTCTGGTGTGGTTTTATTTTCCCGTAATTTATCTACACCAGAGCAAATTCGCGATCTTTGTGCCGAAATACAGTCGTTACGACATAAAATGGTTAGCAAAGCTCCTTTGTTTATTGGAATTGATATGGAAGGCGGACGTGTTCATCGCTTGAAAGCACCTTTCACGCAATGGCCACCTCTGAAAACTATTGGTGACTTAGACGCGCCCACGGTCGCATTTCATTTTTCAAACGCAATGGGTCGCGAATTAATGGCCGTTGGTATTAACTTGGATTTCGCACCATGTGTTGATGTTTTTACTAATCCTTTAAATACAGTCATTGGTGATCGTGCCGTTAGCACTGATCCACATCAAGTCGAAAAAATGGCATCAGCTTTAGTGCGCGGCTATATTAAGTCTGGAATTTTATCATGCGCTAAGCACTTTCCTGGGCACGGCAATACTGTTATCGATTCGCATGAAGAACTCCCTGTTGAAGATGCCGATTTAAAAAGATTGCATGACGTCGAGTTGGTTCCATTTAAACGTGCTTTACGCAGTCGTGTAGATATGGTCATGACGGCACATATTTTATTTAAATCCGTGGATAAAGATTGGCCAGTTACATTATCAGAATTTTTCTTAAAAAAAATGTTACGCGATGAATTGAAATATAAGGGTCTAGTTATAACAGATGACTTAGACATGAAAGCTATGGCTATTCACTATGATCGCGACACTATACCAGTGCGATCTTTGCAAGCTGGTGCTGATTTAATTTTATACTGCAATGAACCTGATTCTCCACCAAGAGCAATCGAATCAATCCTAAATGCGGTTGCACAAGGACAATTGCAGCAATCTGATTTAGAAAATACCTTCAACAGAATCATTGATGTGAAAAAAATTAAACTTATCAATCCTGACCCTAAACCATATGATGAAGTTAAAGAAGTTATTGGCCATCCTGACCATAAATATATTGCCGATTGCTTAAGAAAAAAAATCGTCCCTGAGGGTTTGATAGAAACGGATCTTTAGCGTCTAATTTATGGCCGCACCATGAAATTTGTATATACAACTTGTGTTCTAGATTGGCTACCTTGTTTATAAGATGGCCTTATTTTTGATACCTTATGATTGGATTTATATCTATTGGGGTGTCTATGTCGACAGGTGTTTACGATTATTATTTTGATCAATCTGCAAGTTATCGCCAGACAGATTCAACAAAGTATTTTGGTTTATCGATCTTAGTTCACAGTTGCTTATTGGTTACGGCTTTATTTGTGACTGTTCCGGCTCTAGAAAATCTTAAGAACGAACCAATTGTGATCGAACTAACAAATGCAGATTTGCCAACTGAACTAATTAAGCCAATCGAACGTGTCGAAATAGCAAAAGGCGAAAAAATAAAACCAACACGTGGTGGAAAAATGCAATTCGCACCAGCTGCTTCTGCTTCGCTAGATGCAAATGATGCTGACGTTATTAAGGGCCCAACAAAGTTATCGAGCAAATCTCAATCAAAAATTGCTAAAGTTAAAACCAAAACATCTGGTGGACAAGCTGCTGTCGCTCGGTACGCACCATCTCGCGCAGGAGTTCCTGAAACAATAGAAGATATCCCCGCACCAAAATTAGATTTTGACGGCGTCGAAGCTGCACAGGTCGGTCAACTAGGCGACGATGCTTTTGAAAATGAATTTAAAAATATTGATAAATACAACGAAGCTGCTCTTAGAGCTGAACACTCTGTTTTAGATAATCAAACAAAACGAATTGCCGATGAAAACGATTCGGCATTGAAAGCCTTAGAAGACAAAATTGCCGGCGATGCCCGTGTTATGGAAAACTCAATTCAATCAACACGAACAAAAAATGCAGCTGCCTTAGCAAAAATTCAAGCGGATGAAAAAGCCGCTGCTGATAAAGCTGCACGTGAACAAGCCGCTTTACTTACTCAATCAAGACGAGCAGGTTCAGGATCGAGTGAAGGACTTGGTTCCGGCACAGCAGGCGCTACAAATACCAGATCACTGAATAAATCAGGCGACCCGCGCGGTGTTCGTGATATTTCACAATTAAGACAAGTACCTGGCAACCCAAAACCAACTTACTCTGTCGATGAAAGACTTCGTCGTGAACAAGGACGGGTTACATTTCAAGCTTACGTCACACCTGACGGCCGATTAACTCAATTTACTTTATTGCAATCGACTGGCTACAAAAACCTAGATGGCAAAACACTTGCTGCACTCAAAAAGTGGAAGTTTTATCCTGGACAACAAGGTTGGGTCGAAATTCCACAAGTTTGGACTTTAAAAGGCGACGCTCAAGAAATGCCAGTCTTACTCAGACGACAAGTATCACAAAAATAACAACAATCCGAATTACTTTGAATTTTAAATAGCATTTTTGAACAAAATAAAGTTTATAAATAAAAAAACCCGCAAAAAAGCGGGTTTATACTAGCTTAATATAATTTATGCTTAAAAATTAATCGCCAAATAAAGTTTTTTGATCTTTAGTTGTACCTTTTGCACGTAAAGCAGCTTTTCTTTTTGCTCCTTTGCGAGCAACTTTGTGTTTACGGATTGTTTCAGTTCTTTTAGTTTTTGAAGCCATATTTTCCTCTTTATCTGACTTATTAAGTACTCTTATTAAGTATTCATATTAATTATTTAAAAAATTGAGTAAATCATCAAAAATTACGCAATCGAGGAATTAGAACTATCAAAATGGCATCGTTAAGTCAACCGAGTGATACGCATCTTTCTTTAAATTGGATTCTTTTACATAGGCATAATGAAGCCCGTAATTAGAGGTTCCTATCCCCAGACCGGCGGTACCGTAGTTTTGACCTAAAATATTACTGTTTTGATAACCTAATCGTAGTATTAACCACTCATTTAGATGAGTTTCTAATCCCACTTTGTATGTTTGTTTTTGCTCCAATTGCGCATTTTGTGCGCTTTCTATGTCGGTTTTAACAAACAATAAATCTAGGTAACTATACTCAACACCAAAAACGAGCGATGGATTGTTGTCGATAAAATCATTTAGCTCTGTATTTTGGGTGGGTTTATTTTTAAAAGCAAATCCCAAGGACCAATTTTCGATAGGTTTAAATAACGCTGCTAAATCCAGAAAGGTCTGGCGATAAGTTTGATCAACATTATCAACCCGCGTTTCTCGGGGCTGAATATTTATGGCGAATGCAAATTTGGACTGAATAGCCTGAGCTAACATAAGTTGAAAGTTTTTTGTTTTTATTCCGTATAAATCACTTTGAGTGTAAGCAATTGCTGCAGGAAAAATTGAATCCGATCCATTGTCTGCAAAATAAATTCGAAAACCTTTGTTCGCAAAACCCAACGATGCTGAATTTCGTTCAAACAATCCAATAGCCGCAGGATTTACAAAACCGCCGTCTACAGCATTAACAGAACCCACTCCCGCTCCGCCCAATGCAGCAGAGGTTGAGCCCTGAATTTCAAAAGAAAAAGCAGCTCTATAAAACATGAGTACACAAATACACGTCATCAGTATTTTCATGACAAGTAGGCTATTCATGTTTTGAAAAAAAATCTAGTTAATTAATATCTTTACGCGTACAAATACTAACATAATTTGCACATCTTCCTAATTTCTTTTTATCAATATTATTCTGAGCTGTTGAATATGAAACACCAACATACGTATATGCCGTCATATAACACTCTTTTGATGTATCATAAGTTATACCAATATCACTTAGGTTTGCAGCACCGATCTGATCTTTTTCAGCTTGATTGAATAGACTGTTGGGATCCGTCGGTAAGTAGCACGAAACTGAAATTTTTGGCGACAAACAAATACCGAGTTTACTTCGACTGACTGTTGGTTCGATATTTTTTGGAAAAAATAAACCCACATTCCACTCGCGTTCATTATAATGTCTGCGTATTCTCTTTAAGGTTTCAGATCGAGTCAATTCATCACTTTGTAATAATGGCGCACACGTAGGCTCAAAAAGGTTTTTGTTGTCCCATTGACTAGCTAATGTGACGACAAAACTTTCACAAGTCCAACTTGCACTAACAGTTGATCCCGTTGATAGGTCAATTTCTTTGACTGCCGTCAAATTTGTTTTTATCCAGCCCGCAGCTAACGTAGCACTACCGCTTGTTGATTTTGGCGCCGAAAATGTTAATTCATAACCCCTACCATAAGCGAGTGAGCTTGAGTTAGATGGGCGTATTAACTGAGCAATCGTACTCATTGAAGTACCAGCCTGCGGATTTAAAGTAATTCCTTCTTGATTGATACCACCGAAAGTTGCGGTTAACAATAATTTGGATTTTGAATCAGAGGTGTTAAATTCTTCGCGAATTTTATAAGAGTAATATTCTGCCACTCCAAGAAAAGATTCGGCGAAATCAGCATTCGTTGCCGGTGGATACGACTCGTCTGCAGTTTTGTTATAAGCTAAAGACCCTTCGATTGGAAAAGCAGAGTTTGAATCTGATATTGAATAAATTCTTCGCCCCTCAACCAATACTGTCCCAGATGTAGTATACACAATATCATTTGTTAATAATTTTCCTGTTAGACCTGCACTTAATGAGGTCGCAAACACCGCAGCATCGCGACCAGGTGTGGCCAGACTGAGCGTAGGATTTGCTGCTGCATTCAACAGATCAGGTCTAATTGTTAAATCATTTTTTTTACGAACTGAAAATTGCAAATAAGCAGAAGAATTCACAGGAGATTTTGTTAACACATCGAGAACTTGAGATGGAGCAATTGTGGAGCGACCGGTTGCTGGGCCAAATTTTTTTCCGACATATTGTAAGAAATCCGTTTTTACCTTTAGTCCACCTTGAACAAGGCCACCACCTGTCTGATCTGTAAAGCCCTGATTTGCTCCAATTTTAAATGATTTTAATGTTGATGCATCACCAGTTGCCGAATAAGGCGTGCACGAATTGTAGGATATAGTGTCTGGAACAATATCATATGCAAAAGGCGCTTGTGCTGTTGCGCTATCTATTTTTGTGGAAAAAGATGTGGAAGAACCTAATATCCCACTACCTTCTCGAGCACATGAAAAGATTGTCATAATGACAGAAAATGTTACTCCAGCAAAAAATCTTTTGCGTGACCACTTTAGAATGGCATCATTGGCTTTTATTATGATCACTCTGTTGCCCCTGTATTGTTCAATAATAGACTAATCCCCGCAATAATAGACTAACACGTCTTGTTACCTATCTCATTCACACTCAACTTCTCGTTTCATTATGATATATTTTTTCTATGAAAACATCTCAACTTACGACTTTTGTCTTAATCTTTTTTATCTTTCTAGCAAAAGGTTGGTCATATATTCTTCCTTTAGATTTTGTACTTAAACAAACCACTCAAAAAACTGGACGATCGTTGATATCAGTTGATTATGAAGTGTTGTTTAAAAACGAAAAAGAACAAATAAAAGTTTTTGAAAATTGGTTCATTGATGGTGACCGTAATTTAAAAGTCATTGCAACTGGTGCCGATTTTCATCAACAAAACATTCGCATCAGCTCATTATTTAATTCAAAAAATAAATTTCAGGTCACGGGTAAAGTTCGAAATACTTATCAACTATCTACTGAGTTCTTTCAAAAAGCAGCTTTCATTCGAGATCCCAATGATCTTTTAGAGTTCATAAAACAAAATAAAATTGTTTTATCCTCTAAATTATCAAGAGCTGATGGACGTATTTGTATCGCTGTTGGTGAATCATCATCTGAAAATAGTACCCACCCAATGATTTGGTTTGATCAGGATGACTTTCTGATTAGAAAAATACGCCTACCTAATGATGTCGAAGTTTCTTTTTCAGATTACTTTAAAGTTTCAGAAGATTTTTGGCTTGCCAAAAAACAGATTGTTGTGTGGGGTAAAAACACTGCCACTATTAACCTCAAAGGTTATGCAACTAAACTCAATAATCGAACCTCGCATTTTTCGATCCAAGATTTTAGCCAACCCTCTGAAATCGGTTTTCCAGAAAGCACGGCTCTTACTCAAGCTGTCGATGAATTTTATAAGAGGTTTAGATGACCCATCATGAGGAGTTTCTGGTTACGAACTCCAATCATGAGATTCAACTTGTTAAAGTCGCCGTTGATGCCCCATTTTTGGAACCACTGACCTACGTTCAAAACCCAGAGTTCTCTGTTTCTCGGGGCGATATTGTTAACGTCTCTCTGGGGACAAGAAACGTTAAAGGGTTTGTTCTTTCCACGTATGAAAAAACAAAAGAAGAACTTTTAAATGATTTTGGTAAAGAAGTTCGTTTAAAAAATATTTTATCAATTGATCCCTCATGGCCGAAATTATGTGACCCATTTCTTAAATGGCTCGAATGGGTTGCTGAATACTATATTCATCCCATAGGGCCAACATTGCATTTAGCGTTCCCCCCACTGCCAAAACAGATCAAAACTCGAAAATCAAATCGTGCACCTGTTATCCCTAACATTGAACAAAAGCCCAAGCCAATCTTAACTGTCGAACAAAAAAATTGCTTGGATAATATTGATATAAATTCTGGATTTAAAACTCATCTTGTCTTTGGCGTTACGGGATCAGGCAAAACTGAAATCTATCTGCGACTTTTTGAAGAGTGTTTAGCAAAAAATAAAAAAGGGCTATTTTTGCTACCTGAAATTTCTTTGACTCCTCAACTTGTAAACCGCTTTGTTGAAAGATTTGGAAATCAAGTTGCCGTTTTACACTCACAACTTACAGATCGAGAGCGAACGAATCAATGGTGGGAAATTATAGAAGGTGAAAAAAATATTCTCATCGGAGCTCGATCCGCTTTATTTTGCCCAGTCGACAATGTTGGGTTAATTGTTGTTGATGAAGAGCACGAAACAAGTTTTAAACAAGATGAAAAACTCAAGTATAATGGACGCGACTCGGCAATTATGTTAGGTAAATTTACAAATTGTCCTGTCATTTTAGGTTCGGCAACACCCAGTCTTGAGTCATGGAAAAATGCTACTGATAAGCGCTATACACTGCATACGCTTCAATCGCGCGTAGGCGCGAGGCCTCTTCCTGACATGCACATTGTTGATATGAGACTTGAAAAAGACAACCCCGAGAGAAAAAACTCTACGCCCTTTTGGTTATCAACCGATCTACAAAACCGCATGATTGCAGCTCTTAATCAAAACCAACAAGTTGCCTTGCTTTTAAACCGTCGTGGTTTTGCGCAAGTTGTCTTTTGTCAGAGCTGTGGTTATACGGCAGACTGTCCAAATTGTGACATCAGTTTAACATTACATGCTAAGCATCACCTTGTTTGTCACTATTGTGATTATCACCAGAATTATAATTCTAAGTGCCCCGATTGTGCCGAAGGAGAACTTGTACCCCTTGGCCTCGGAACTGAGAGAGTCGAAGAAGATCTCAAAGTTTTATTTCCTGATAAAAAAATAGCACGTGCCGATCGTGACGAAATAACAACTCGCTTAGACATGGAAAATCTTATCAAAGATATGGAAAACCAAGAGATTGACATTTTGATCGGAACTCAAATGATTGCAAAAGGCTTAGATTTTCCACACTTAAAGCTTGTCGGCTTGTTGCTTGCAGATGTCGGCTTTAATTTGCCTGATTTTCGTTCGTCAGAAAAAAGCTTTCAACTGATCACCCAAATGAGTGGTCGAGCCGGTCGACATGTTCGCGCTGATGAAAACCCTGGTGCTGTTGTTATTCAAGCATACAACACAGAACACGAATCATTAATATTTGCTCAAAAACATGATTACGAAGGCTTTGCACAAAATGAACTTAACAATCGCAGCCCACTCAACTATCCACCTTTTCAAAAAATGATTTCTTTTCGAATACAATCCTTAGATGCTGATAAAGCACAAACAGCGGCCCGACTTATTCTTGCGCGC
>Ga0255220_1000110_pt1 | contig 33259 bp, 29 predicted proteins | sample Miss_Colum_RepB__FD_188423 | JGI IMG/M metagenome (GOLD analysis project Ga0255220, IMG submission 188423) | Freshwater microbial communities from Mississippi River, Louisiana, United States - Miss_Colum_RepB_8d | ecosystem: Environmental > Aquatic > Freshwater > River | place: USA: Louisiana...
GCCGGCGCCCGGGCAGCGGTCTCGCACACTGGTGCAATGGCCGGATCGGACCGCGCCTATGACGCCTTTTTCGCGCAGCTCGGCGTGATCCGCGCCCAGACCTTCTCCGATCTGCTCGACATCCCGCCCTGGCAACCAGGCGCGTGCTGCGCGGCCGGCATGTCGCGATCCTGACTTCCACCGGGGGGGCCGGCACGCTGGTCTCCGACAGCCTTGGCATGCTTGGTTTCGACACACCAGCTCCGGACAAGCCGACCGCGGCGGCGCTGCGGGCGCTGCAGACCGGCGACCATGCGCGGCTGGATCGCAATCCGATCGATGTGACCCTGGCCGGGCTGCAGCCGGACCTGTTGCGCAGCGCCATCCGGGCATTGCTGGCCAGCGAGAGCTACGACGCACTGGTGATCATCGTCGGATCATCGAGTCTGGCCATGCCGTCGCTGATGGCTGACGCGATCCGCGACTGCCTGCCGTCGTCGGACAAACCCGTGATCGCCTACCTGAGTCCGCATGCGCCGCAGGTCGGCGCCTTGCTGACCCGTAGCGGCGTGCCGTCGTATGTGGCAGCGGAAAGCTGCGCGGCGGCTCTGAACGGCATGCTGCAGGCCGAACAGCATCGGCGGGCGCGGCGTTTACCCGCCCCGGCCCTTGTTCCGGTGGAGCTCGGGGTCTTGCCTGTCGGCGCGCTCGATGAGGCGCAGGCGCGGCAGTTGTTCGAGCGCTTCGGCCTGCGCTTTCCGCCATCCGTGGAGGTGTCCTCGCCGGCGCAAGCCTGCAAGAGCGCGCAGGAGATGGGCGGGCAGGTGGCTCTGAAGATCCTGTCGAACACCATCCTGCACAAGAGTGACGTGGGCGGCGTGGCGATCAACCTGGAGCCCCGGCATCTGCCTGAGGCCATGGCTGCAATGGCCGTTGCCGTCTCGGCAGCGGCGGGCGACACGCCGCGCCGCTTCCTGGTGCAAAAGATGGTGCGCGGCGGGGTCGAACTGCTGCTCGGCATTCGGCGCGATCCGCTGGGCATGGTGATGCTGCTGGGATTCGGCGGCGTCACCGCCGAGTTGTTTGGCGACAGCACGATCCGCCTGCTGCCAGAGCATGGGGCTTTGAGCCTGGTCGAGGCGCACGCGATGATGCGCGAGCTCAAGGGCTGGCCGCTGTTGAATGGTTTTCGCAGTCGTCCGCTGGCCGACCAGCAGGCTCTGGCCGAGGCGATCGTCGCCTTCTCGCGGATGGCCTCGCAACTCGGCGACCGGCTCATCGAGGCCGAGATCAATCCGCTGTTCGTGCTGCCGCTTGGGCAGGGCGTGATTGCGGCCGACGCAGTGGCGGTGCTGTCGGATCCGCAACAGTCGCAAGCGCCGGGCGCAGACATCGATGGCTCTGACGGCGCGGCGCTCGCGATCTCTTCGCAGGCGCGCCGGGATGGATGATTCCCACGAACCGGGCCTGACCGGGTTTTCGCAACTGCTGGACGGCCTTGAGGCCGATGGTGATACGTTCTCGATCACCCTGGCACCCGACTGGCTGCAGGGACGCACCGCCTACGGTGGATTGTCGGCCGCGCTTTGCCTGGCGGCGACGCTGCGCGCGAATCCCAGTTTGCCGCCGCTGCGCTCGGCGCAGTTCGCGTTCATCGGCCCGGCGACCGGCATGCTACAGATCACACCAAGCGTTCTGCGCCAGGGAAAATCTGCGGTCTTCGTCGGCGTCGATCTGACCGGTGACAGTGGCCTGGCGGTCCGCGCGACGCTGTGTTTCGGGGCTGGGCGGGCGCTGCCCGGCGAGTATGGCGGGCTTGCGTTTCCGGCCCTGCGACCTCCGGACCGCTGCCCCGACTTCTACACCTTTGCGAACCGGCCGAATTTCATGGATCACTTCGACGGTCGGCTTGCCGCTGGCGGCGCAGCGCTGAGCGCCTCGGCGCGTCCGGAGATGCTGGTCTGGCTGCGGCATCGCGACGCGGGCGCTGATGACCTGGTTCGGCTGATCGCGCTGGCCGACGCGCTGCCGCCGGCCGCCTTCGCAGCCTTCGATGCCGCGGTGCCGATCAGCACGATGACCTGGTCGATCGACATGCTGGACGCCAACCCCGTGAGCACGAGCGGCTGGTGGCTGGTGCAGGGCATCGCTGAGACCATCGTGCAGGGCTATTCGGCGCAGGCGACGGTGATCTGGAGCGGCGATGGCCGCCCGGTGCTGTGCGCCCGCCAGACGATTGCGATCTTCGGCGCGCGTTGAGCGCGGCGTCTCAGGCTGCCCGCCGATGCAGCAGCATCGATGTCGCCAGCGCGACAAACGCCAGCGTCCAGACAATCACTGCGCCTGAGGGCAAATCCAGCAAGGCGGACAGGGCCAGCCCCGTCAGATAGCCGATCGCGCCGAGCCAATAGCCGGCCAGCAGGCGCGCGCGTCCGGCTAGTGCCCGGGTAGCCAGCGCCGGGATGATCAGGCTCGAGAACACCAGGTAGATACCCACCAGCTGTACCGATGCGGTGACCGCAATCGCGAACGCGCCGTAAAAGCCAAAACGCCCCAGCCGCGCCATAACCGGTATCCGCATCGCGAGCAGCAGCAGCACGCTGATCAGCGCCAGCCAGCCAAGCTGCACGGGTGTGACCCACAGGATCTGGCCGACCAGCAGCTCGCGCAAATGCTCGCCACCATGGGGATTACCCGCCAGCAGCAGCACCCCGGCGCAGGCGGCCAGGATGAACAGCACGCCGATCAGCGCCTCCTGCTGCTCCCCAACATGACGCTCGGTCCATGTGAGCAGCAAGGCGCCCAGCAGCGCGGCGCTGACCGCCGCCAGTTGCACCGCGACGCCGCCTGGCGACAGTCCAGCAGCGTGCGCGGCGATCACACCCAGGCCCGCGATCTGCGCGATCGCCAGATCGATGAACACGATGCCGCGTTTGAGCACCTGGATGCCAAGCGGCACATGCGTGGCCAGCACCAGCAGACCGGCAGCCAGTGCCGGCCCGAGAATGCCCCAGTCGAGCGCCTCCCAGTTCATCGCGCCGCGCCTGCTGCCAGCAAGCGATCGAGCGTGTCATCGAACAGCTTGAACAGATTGCTCGCGGAATCGCTGCCACCAACCGTGTACGGCAGTGTCACGATCGCGATGCCTGTGTTCGAGGCGAGCCACTGTGATGGACGCGGATCCTGATAGGCGGCATGCACGACCAAACGCGCCGGCGTCGACTTGAGCGCCGCGACCAGTTGCTGCAGATGCGAGACCGAGGGCTCGACACCCGGCTTGGGCTCGAGCACCGCGACCTCGCGCAAACCCAGCCAGTCGTACAAGTAGGCGAAGCCTTTGTGCTGCGACACCACTGCCACACCTCGCAGCGGCGCTGCGCGCCGCGTCCAGCTGGCCATTGCGCTTTGCCAGCGCGCGTCGAAATCTGCGAAACGTTTTGCATACGTCGAAGCATTGCCCGGGTCGAGCTGCGCAAGGCGTTCCGCGAGCGCGCGCGCGACCGCCGCGATGTTGCGCGGATCGGTCTGGATATGCGGATTGCCAGCCTCGTGCACATCGCCGTGCGCGCGGTCCACGCTCGCCGGCACCTCGAGCAGGCGCACGAAATCGGCGGCCAGCAGATGGCCCGGGCGTCCGGGCTGCACACGCGGATTGCCAGACTGCTGCAACAGCACCGGCAGCCAGCCCGCCTCGAGATCCGCGCCGGTGCACAGCAGCAGGTCGGCATTGCGGGTGCGCGCGATCAGCCCCGGGCGTGCCTGGATCCGGTGCGGATCCTGGCGTGCGCTGGTTGCCGACGAGATCTCGAGCAGCTCGCCGCCCAGTTCGCTGGCCAGCGCCGCCCACTCCGGTTCGCAAGCCAGCACCTTCAGCGCGGCATGGGCCGACATGCTCGCGGCGATGATCAGGCCGGCAAGCGCGCTGCGCAGCACTCGCGACGCCTTGACCGATCGCAACGCGGCACAGCAAGCTGCCGTGGTCGGCCATTTGCCTGCATGTCGGTTCTTCATGCCAGGACTCCGGACTCAGAATCGATGCGCAGGATGCGCGCCGAGCAGCATCTGATATTGCAGGAACAGCTGATTATCGACGATGCCGGCACGCGCGCGATCCTGCGCCAACTGCACGCGCCAGCGCGAGAAATCACTGGGGCTGAAGTCAAGCATCGCACTTAAGCGACGCGGCCGATGCTCGGGTGCGTCGGCCTGAGGCCCCCAGGCGCCTGCCGGGTCGAGCCGGTCGACGCGCAAGCCGGTGCGCCAGCGCGGCATGAACTGGTAGACGCCCTGCAGGTACCAGCCCGACTGACGGGCCGAGATCGCCCAGGGTGCGCTCGCCACCGCCTCTTGTGCCATCCCGTTGCGCCGGCTTTGCAGGTATTCGCCCTGCAACTTGAGCCCGGTGCGCGCATCGTCCGCAGTCCACTTCCAGACAAGATCGGCGATCAGCACCCGCGTCTGGCCGTCGAACGCGAGCTGCGACTGCGGCGAATCCAGCGCACCGAACATCAGCTGCTGACCTGCGGCATCCGCCTTCAGTAGCGACAATCCGCCGCGCCAGCTGTGGTTGTCTCCGATGTCGCCGCCCAGATGCGCATGAATCGCGCGCATCGCCGGCCGGCTGCGATCCTGAGCTGCGGCCGGAAAGCTGTTACCGCGACCAAGCTCGGCGCCAAGCTCAAACAGCAGGTCGGTCGGTGCGAGCCAGCGCAGCTGCACACCGTCCTCGCCAACCTGGCCGGCGAACATCGCCTGATAGGCAAGCGGGATGTCGACGAAATCCTGCACATGCCGGTGCTGCTGGTTCAGGTAGCCGATGCCGGACAGAAAGCGTCCGGCCTTGAACCCCAGCCCCTGGCCGAAGGCGGTTGACTGCACAAAGGCCTCTTCGATGGCCACCGAGTTGTCCGGCGCCAGCGCGATCATCGCAACCCCGCGCCACCAGGGGTCGATGCTGGCGGCCATGAACAGCTCGGATTCGCCCAGGCTCAGGCCGCGAAAGCCGGGGCCGAGCTCGGCGTCCGCCGGCGCCGCAAAACCGTCAATGCGATAGTTGGCCGGATCCTGGGAACTGCGCGCGAACGTGCCCGACAGAATCAACGAGATCGCTGGATTGAAGGCGTTCACAGCGGGCGCGGCCGACACGGGCGCCGCCGGCCGGGCTGTCGACATGGTCGCACTGGCGGGCGCGGCCGCCGCGGTTGGTGCCGCGGTTGGTGCCGCGGTTGGTGCCACGGTCGGTGCCAGCGTCGGTGCCGCCGGATCCGGACTCACACTGGCCGGCGTTGCGGCCTCGGCCGCACGTAATTTTTGCTCCAGGGCGTCGATGCGCGCCTGGTAGGACGCACGCAACTGCTCAAGCTCGGCGCGCAGCGCGCGAATCGTATCGACTTGCTGCGCCCGGGTCAGCGACGGCGCCAGCAGGGCGAGCAGCAGGCTCGCGAAAAGCACAGCCTTCATCGGCCAGATTCTCCACTCAGGTTGTTGGACGCAGCAGACAGCGCCCCATTTGCCTCTTCGGCTGCGCGCTGCGCATCGGCCTGCGCGCGCAAGGCCTCGCCATGCTGGTCGAGTACCGGCGCGGCGAAGGGCTCGGGTCCCGGCGTGCGCGAAAAGCGCATCGCGCGCGTGAAGCCCCGATAGCGGCCGACCACCGGGTGCGTGAACTCGCCGATCATCGCCTCGGCCTGCACCTGCGGGAAGTCGAACATGTCCTCGACGCTGCGCGCGGCCGCGCATGGTACCGACTCGCCGAACAGGCTCTCCCATTCACGCGCGTCGCGGGTCATCAGCACGGCGCGCAGCTTGGGCAGGATTTCGTCCTGATGCTGCGCGCGTTTGCGCACGCTGTCGTAGCGCGCATCAAGCAGTTCGTGCAAGCCGGTCTTCTCGCACAGGGCCTGCCAGAAATGCGGTGTGTTGGCCGAGATGTACAGATAGCCGTCGCGAGTCGGGTGCAGCCCGGTGACACCGCCTGAACGCATGTCGCGCCCGACCTCGCGCGGCTCGCCATCTGCCCAGACCAGCCGCGCCGACTGCATCGCCAGCGCCGCGCCCATCAGCGACACGCCGACCTGCTGGCCGCGTCCGCTACGCTCGCGCTCGAACAGCGCCGAGCTGACCGCGCCGCTGATCAGCGCGGCCGCGTAATAGTCGACCACCGAGCCATACAAAATCTCCGGCGGCCCGCCGCTGCGGCCCTGCATCGTGCACATGCCGGTCATCGTCTGCAGCACCTGGTCATAGCCAGCCTTCTCGCGAAGCGGCCCGGTCTCGCCGTAGCCCGTAACCGCGCAATACACCAGGCGCGGGTTCAGGCCCGAGAGTCGGGAATAGTCGATTCCGAGTCTCTCGGGAACGCCCGGTCGGAAATTGTGCACCAGCACGTCGGCGCCGCGCACCAGGGCCAGCAAACGCGCATGATCGGCCGCTTGCTTCAGGTCGAGCACCAGGCCGCGCTTGCTGCGGTTCACACCGAGAAACGCGCGGCTTTCAGCGGCCAGCGTGGACGGATAGCGGCGCAGGTTGTCCCCATCCGGCGGTTCAATCTTGATCACGTCCGCGCCCTGGTCGGCGAGCAGCGCGCAACCGTATGGGCCGGCGATGTAGGCACTCAGGTCGAGCACGCAGATACCGGCCAGCGGACCGCCTTTACGCAGGCTTGGCTGGTTCATGACCCCCCTCTCCTTCAACCCTGAGGCAGCAAGCCTAGCCGCCCTGCGGTTGCCACAACGGCCTGTGCACGCAGCACGAATGGCGGATCGATCATCTTGCCATCGACCACATAGGCGCCGGCGCCGCGCACATCAGCCTCGCGCGTTGCCTCAAGGATCCGCAGTGCGTGTGCGATCTCGTCATCGGTCGGCCGGAACACCGCATTGGCGATCGCCACCTGGCTTGGGTGGATGCAGCTCTTGCCGATGAAGCCGAGCGCACGCGACATCTGCGCCTCGGCCCGAAAACCATCGGCATCCGCAATGTTGCCCCAGGCCGTGTCGAGCGCAAAGACGCCGGCCTCGGCGGCTGCCAGTCGCACCTGCAGCATCACCTGGTGCACCGCGGCCACGTCGGTGCGCACGATCGACAAGGGCTCGAACAAGTCGGCCAGGCCGAGCTGCAGACCGGCAACGCGCGGATGCGCCGCCGCGAGCTCATGCGCGATGCGCAGCGCCCGCGCCGACTCGATGTTGACCAGGATACGTACCGGCGCGTCAATTCCAGAACGCCATCCGTTCTTGCGCTCGGCGCGTTCAATCGCGGCAGCGGCCGCGCACACTTCGTCGGCATGCTGCGGCTTGGGCAGGTTGATCATCTGCAAGCCCGGCTGCACGACCGCTTGCACGTCAGCCTCGAAATGCGCCGTGTCCAGAGCATTGACGCGCACGATCAGCGTCTTGCCGCTGGCGCGCGCCGCCTCATCGCGCAGCAGATCTCGCATCGCATTACGCGCCTGCGCCTTGCGCGCCTCGACAACGGCATCCTCGAGGTCAAACGACAGGCAGTCGGCCTGACTGGCCAGCGCCTTGGCGAACAACTCCGCGCGGGACGCGGGCACAAACAGCTTGCTTCTCATCACGCCAATTTCCGTAGTAGCTTGCCCAGATCGATACACTGTCTGGTCTGACAGCCCCAACCCGATGCAGGACGCGCTGATGGACGACATCGAACGCCGGCTCACCGAACTCGAAATCAAGGCCGGCTTCACCGAAGATCTGCTCGACACGCTGAACGCGACCATCGCGCGCCAGCAGGAGGCGATCGAAATGCTGGTGCGCGAAATCGCGAGACTACGCGAACAGCAGGCCGCCGGGGCCGGCAGTGCGCCGACCAGCCTGCGCGACGAGCTGCCACCGCACTACTGAACCAAAGCGCGCATCGGCGCCGCTGAGGAGCCAAAGCGCGCATCAGCGCCGCTGAGGAACCAAAGCGCGCATCAGCGCCGCTGAGGAACCAAAGCGCGCATCAGCGCCGCTGAGGAACCAAAGCGCGCATCGGCGCCGCTGAGCGATCGCGAACATGCGGTTCGGCCAAGTTAGCGGGTAAACAGAATGTTGTCGATCAGCCGGGTGCTGCCAAGGCGGGCCGCTCCGAGCACGACCAGTGCATCGTCGCAGCTTGCCGGTTCAAGAAGGTCTGCCTGGCGGCGCACGCTCAGGTAGTCGGGTTGCCAGCCCTGTTCGCGCAGCCGCTGCATCGCCTGCTGCGACAAGCGTTCGAGCTCGCTCTCGCCGGCCTGGACCGCCGCCGCCACTTGCGCCAGCGCGCTGGACAGCGCGACCGCGTCCCGCCGCTGTTCTGCGCTCAGATAACCGTTGCGCGAACTCTTGGCCAGCCCGTCGGCGTCGCGCACCGTCGGCATTGCATGCACCTGCACCGGCAGTGCGAACTGGCGCACCATCTGGCGAATGACCAGCAGCTGCTGATAGTCCTTTTCGCCGAACAGCGCGTGGCCGTTACCGCTGGACTGACCAAACACGCACTGGAACAGCTTCATCACAACCGTGGCGACACCGATGAAAAAGCCGGGGCGAAACTCTCCCTCGAGGATGTCGGCGAGCCCCGGATCCGGCAGTACCTTGAAGGTCTGCGGCTGCGGATACAGCTGCTGCTCGGTCGGGGCGAACAATATGTCGCAACCGGCCCCTTCGAGCAGGGCCACATCGCGCTCGAAGGTGCGCGGATAGCGCTCGAAGTCTTCGCCGGGCGCGAACTGCAGCCGGTTCACGAAGATGCTGGCCACGCAGACATCGCCCAGACTCTTGGCCCGCGCGATCAGCGACAGGTGACCTTCGTGCAGGTTACCCATCGTCGGGGCGAACGCCGGCGAGCGGTAGCGTCGCAAGGCTTCGCGCAACTGGTCGACTCGTTCGATGATGATCATGGCTGGCTGGATTATCGGCGCGGACTGCGGTCAGACATGGCAAGGGATGCGCCGGCCGGCTGGCGGGCGGGTCGTGTCAGCCGCCCCGGTCTCGGGCTATCAGGCTTTCAATCATGAAATCGGCGGCCGCATCGATGTGGCGGCGCGCCAGCATCTCGGCCCGCTCGCCATCGCCGTCGATGACCGCCTGCAGCAGCGCCTCGTGCTCGTTCCAGATGTCGCGCGGCTTGTCGTCTCGCATCAGTACTTCACCCATCACGCGCTGGGTATTCGCCCAGTGCGCCTGCATGCCCGGGACCACCAGCGGATTGCCCGACAGCGCATAGATCAGCTCGTGAAAGGCCATGTCGGCCTCGATCATCGCGCGCACTGAGCCGCTCGCGACCGCCTTGCGACCGGCGCGAAGCAGCTCCTGACCGCGCGCCGCAGCGGCGGCACCGCTGCGCTCGGCGGCTTTGCGAAACACAAGCCCTTCGATGACGGCGCGCAAATCGTACAGATTGCGCACATGTTCGAGGTCGAGCTCGGCCACCTGAAGGCCGCGACCCGGTGCGTCGCACAGCACCGCCTGCTTGCGCAGCAGCGCGAGCGCCTGCTGCACCGGCTGGCGCGACACGCCGAGCTCCTGCGCGATCTGCTCCTGGATCACGCGCGAGCCAGGCGGCAGGCGGCCTTCGGCGATCTCGGACAGGATCGCCTGGTGCACCTGCTCGACCAGCCTGGGCTGTGCTTTGAGGGTCTTCATCGGGCTCGATCCTAGCAGTGCGCGGCCCGATCGTGCGCGCCGAGGCTGGATGCATCGATTGTGCTGCCCATAGAAGCCGATCTGCTCGCCGCAGCCTGGGGCAACTGACTTACTCCGCGTTCGCGCGCCAGCGTCGCTCTGCGTCGTCCCAGGCCTGCAGCGGCTGCAGGTCCGGCACCCAGGCCAGACCGGACTTCGCGTCGGAGGAAGCTGCCTGCGGTGTGACCAGCACATCGAGCAGCGCTGGCCGGTTGGCCATCGCACGCGCGATCGCATCCGGCAGCTGCTGCGGGTCGCTGACGCGTTCCGCATGCATGCCGAAGGCCCTGGCCATCGCCGCGTGGTCGGCAAATTGCAGATGGGTGCCGACCACCTTGCCATGGGTTTCCTGCTGGTCGCGGACCTCGATCGCCCATGAGCCGTTGTTGGCCACCACCACCAGCACCGGGGCGCGCTGGCGCACCGCGGTGTCGATTTCCATCGCGTTAAAGCCGAACGCGCCGTCTCCGGTGGCCACGACGACGGTGCGCTCCGGGCAAGCCAGGCTGGCGGCGATGCCAAAGGGCGTGCCCACGCCGATGCACCCGAGCGAGCCGGGATCCAGGTAGGTGGCTGCCGGCAGGCCGACCCGTGCGAAGCTCAGGAAGTCGCCACCGTCGGCAACGACGATGGCATCGGCCGGCAGCGCATCGCGCAGCGCAGCCAGCACGCGGTTCGGGTGCATCAGGCCGTCCGGGCCGGCGGGCGCCGTGCGCATGCTGTCGGCTAGTTTTGCGGACCGGGCCTGATGCTGCTCGCGCAGGCCGGCCAGCCACTGTGGGTCGGCGGCCGGCATCCGGTTGCCGGCGGCATCCAGGATCGCCTTCAGCGCGGCGCCGGTGTCAGCGAATACTTCGACCTCGCCACGCCGATTGTCGCGTAGCTCGGCTGAACAATCGGCGATGCGCAGGAAGCGGGCTTCGCCGAACACCGCCGGCGAGCCATAGGCGAGCTGAAAGTCGAGCCTACGTCCGACGGTGATGACCAGATCCGCTTGGCCCATCACATTGCCACGCATCGCGGCGACCACTGACGGGTGTTCGTCGGGAACCAGTCCGCGGCTCTCGCCGGTGTCCAGGTAAGCGGCGCCCAGCCGGGTCAGCAGCTCAACCAGTTGTAACCCGGCCCGCTGGGCTCCGCGGCCGGAGATCACCAAGGGTCTTTTGGCCGCCCACAGCAGATCGACCGCCTGAGCGATCGCTGTCGGATCGGGTGCCGGCACCGGCCGGGTGCGCGGACCGAAGTATTCCGGTAACTGAACCGCTGACGTGACGTTGCCGCGCAAGGTGTCGACCGGGAAATCCAGGTAGACCGGACCGGGCTCGTTGCCGGCTTCACCGAGTGCACGCGCCGCCGCTTCGTTCAACTCCTGCGGCACCAGATCCGGATGACGCACGGTGCGCGCGTAGCGCGTGATGCTGCGCACCAGGTCGGTGTGCACGATGTCCTGCAGCGCTCCGCGGTTTTCCTGGGCGCTCGGCGGCAGGCCGGACAAGACCATGACCGGCAGACGGGCGACATGGGCATTGGCGATCCCGGTCATCGCGTTGGTGACGCCCGGACCCGCGGTAACCAGCGCAACCCCCAGGCCGCCGGTGAGCTGCGCATCGGCGTGCGCCATGTAGACCGCCGCCCGCTCGTCGCGCACGTCGACGATCCGGATGCCGTGCGCGTCAAGCTGCATCCAGATCGGCATGATGTGGCCACCACACAGCGCATAGACTCTTTCAACACCTCGCGTCGCGAGGAAGCGAGCGATCACTGCGGCTGCGGAATCGGGTCCAATCTGAGGGGGTGCCATGGGAGTAGCTCGCGCTTGGGTCTTCCGGGTTTGTTCATCGGTCGTTTCCAGCTACTATATCCGAATTCTGAATTCAGAGTTCCGAGTGCGACGATGAACCACATGTTGACGATTGCCGATGCGGTGGCAAAGCACGCCCGCCTGACGCCCGACAAGCTCGGCACCCGGGATTCGCGCCGGGCGCTGAGCTTCGCCGCCTGGAACGAGCGGGCCTCGTGCCTGGCATCTGGGCTGCTGCGCGCGGGCCTGTGTCCGGGGGCGCGGGTCGCCGTCATCGCCTACAACTGCATCGAATGGATGGAGATCTATGTGGCGATGGCCCGGGCGGGCCTGGTGGTGGTGCCGCTGAACTTCCGGCTCACCGCCCCGGAGATCGCCTACATCCTGGACAATGCGCAGGCGGACGGGCTGATCGCCGGGCCGGAGTTCTGCGCGACGCTGGACACGCTGCGCAGCCAGTTGCGCATCGCCAACGGCCTGTGGATCACGATCGACGAGCAGCCGGGCACCGGCTGGGCCGGGTATGAAGCGCTGATCGCAAGCGGTCGCGCCGAAGACAGGTTCCCATCCGTGCCGGCGCAGGACTGCTGCGCACTGATGTACACCTCAGGGACCACCGGACGCCCGAAAGGCGCGATCCGCAGCCATCAGGGCAGTACGCTGATCGCGCTGGCCACCGCGCTCGAGATGGGCTTTACGCGAGACAACAGCGCGCTGCTGGTGATGCCGCTGTGCCATGCGAATTCGCTGTATTTCGCCACCACGTTCATCCATCTGGGCGGCAGCTGCATCATCGACGATCACCGCAGCTTCGATCCCGAGGCGCTATTGGCGACGCTGGCCCGTGAGCGGGTGACGTTCACGTCGTTGGTTCCGACCCACTACATCATGATGCTGGCGCTGCCCGAAGCGGTGAAGCGCCGCTACGACGTGTCGGCCGTCAGCAAGCTGCTGGTGTCATCCGCGCCGGCACGCCCGGACACCAAGCGCGCGATCCTCAAGTTCTTCGGTAACAGCCAGCTCTACGAGCTGTACGGTTCAACCGAAGCCGGCTGGGTGACGCTGCTGCGCCCGGACGAGCAGCTCACAAAGGCCGGCTCGGTCGGGCGCGAGTGGGCCGGCAGCGGCGCGATCCGGCTGCTCGATGAGCACCGCAACGAAGTGCCCGACGGGCAGGTCGGAGAGCTGTTCTCGCGCACCGCCTATGTGTTCGACGGCTACTGGAAGAATCCGCAAAAGACTGTCGAGGCGTTCGACGGCCACTGGTGCTCGGTCGGCGACATGGCCCGGCGCGACGAAGACGGCTTCATCTGGCTCGTCGACCGCAAGAGCAACATGATCATCAGCGGCGGCGAGAACATCTATCCGTCCGAGGTGGAGGCGGTGGTTGGCGCGCATCCGAAGGTGCGCGATGTCGCCGTAGTCGGTGTGCCGCACGACAAGTGGGGCGAGGCGGTGCTCGCGATCGTGGTGCTGCACCAGGGTGAGCACAGTTCGACGCAGGAAATCCGCGACTGGTGCAAGCAGCGCCTGGCCGGCTTCAAATGCCCAACTGAAGTACGCTTCATCGACGATGCCCAGATGCCGCGCACCGCGACCGGAAAAATTCTGCACAGACTGCTGCGCCAGCAACTGGTGGCCGAACCTGGTTGAGCGGCCCGGCGCAAGCCGGGACAATCTGTCATCGTTGCAGGGAACCATCCAGACAGGACGCAGCGATGAATGATCCAATCAGCCAGGGGCCCACGCTTGGCACGCAGGCACTGCGTGCCCTCGCACGATTCCCGCAACGCATCGCCTTCACGCGCGAAGGCCAGTCCCTGAGCTATCAACAGGTGCTCGAACTGGTCGGCCGCCTCCAGGCGGTGTTCGCCGCGAACGGCCTGGGCCGTGGCGACCGGATGGTGATCCTGACCGCAAACCGGGCTGAGGCCTGGTGTGCGAGCCTGGCAGCCCAATGCTCGGCAATCAGCATCAGCTGGCTGCATCCGCTCGGATCACTCGACGACCAGATATTCCAGATCCTGGACAGCGAGGCGAGTGTGCTGCTGGTTGACGAGCAGGTTTTTGCGCAACGTGGCCAAGAGCTCGCCGCACAAACCGGGGACTCGCTGCGCGCAGTGTTCACGCTCGGGCCGACAAACTTTGGCAAGGACCTGCTTGCGCTTGCAAGCGCAGCGCCAGCCACTGCGCCGCGTGACCTTGCAAGGCCGGACGACTTCGCAGTGCTCAATTACACCGGCGGCACTACCGGTCGCTCCAAGGGCGCGCTACGCACCCATGGCCGCGTCGCGGCGTCAACCACCGCGATCCTGTCCGACTTTGAGTTCCCAGCGCAGCCCCGCTACCTGCTGATCGCGCCGATCAGTCATGTCGCCGGCACCAAGATCCTGCCGACCCTGAGCCGCGGTGGCACGGTCCACCTGATGCGCGGCTTCGATCCGGGTAAGGTCCTGGCGACGATCGCACGCGAGCGGATCAATTTCACGCTGCTGGTGCCCACGATGATCTACATGCTGCTGGACCATCCGGACCTGGACCGCACCGACCTGTCGTCGCTGGAGCTGCTTCTGTATGGCGCGTCACCGATGTCGCCGGCCCGCCTGCAGGAGGGCCTGCGGCGCATCGGCCCGGTGTTCTCGCAGTTGTACGGCCAAACCGAGTGCTATCCGGTTTCACTGCTGCGCAAGGCCGACCATGACCCCGCACGCCCGGAGCTGTTTTCGTCCTGCGGAGCCCCCATCTCCAGCGTCGATGTTGCGATCCTCAATGACCAGGATCAGCCGGTCGCGCCAGGCGAGTCCGGCGAGATCTGCGTGCGCGCTGCGCACACGCTTTGCGAGTACTGGAAGCAGCCCGGGCTGACCGCCGAACTGTTCAAGGGTGGCTGGCTGCACACCGGCGATATCGGCCGAATCGACGCGCAGGGCTATCTGTTCATTCTTGACCGCAAAAAGGACATGATCGTCTCCGGCGGCTTCAACATCTATCCGCGCGACATCGAGGACGTCCTGTCGACACATCCCGCGGTCTCGATGGTCAGTGTAATCGGCGTCCCCGATCCGAAGTGGGGGGAAGCCGTGATGGCGCTGGTCGTGCGCAGAGCGGACCTGCAGGTCGATGCCGACAGCCTCGCTACTCTGGTGCGCGAACGCAAGGGGGCAACCCACGCACCCAAGCGCATCGAGTTTGTCGACACCTTGCCGCTGACCGCCGTCGGCAAGGTCGACAAGAAGGCCCTGCGCGCCCGTTACTGGGCCGGCCAGGCACGCCAGGTTGGTTGAGAGGACGCGATCAGACGTCGATATTGCGCGCGATCAGCGCGTTCTTTTCGATGAACGCGCGACGCGGTTCAACGTCGTCGCCCATCAGGGTGGTGAAGATCTGGTCAGCCGCGATCGCATCCTCGATCTGCACCTTGAGCAAGCGGCGGGCGGTCGGGTCGACAGTCGTTTCCCAAAGCTGCTCAGCGTTCATCTCGCCCAGCCCCTTGTAACGCTGGCGCTGGACGCCGCGCTCGGCTTCGTTCAGAAGCCAGCGAATCGCTCCGCGAAAATCGCTGACCGCATGCACCCGCTGCTTGTCGCCTTCTCCGCGCCGGACCTCGGCGCCCTGCCCGACCAGACTACCCACCGTGCGTGAGCACTCGACCAGCGCCGCATAGTCGGATGAGAGCAGAAAGTCGGCGTCCATGACGCTGACCCGCACGTTTCCGTGATGTTTGCGCTCGATGACCAGTCGCCACTGCTCATGCTTGTCGTCAAAACGCGGATGTACGCTTGGTGCCTGCTCATGCTGGCCAACGGTGACGAAACGCTGCATTGCATCGCCCAGCTCGCGGGCCGATGCGGCCGCCGCTCCTTCACCAGAAAGATCGATTTCGCAGCCGCCAAGAATCGCGCGCAACGCGTCGGCATCGATGATGCGGGCCAGCCGGTCAATCACCGCCTCGGCGACCAGATAGCGGCGGGCGAGCTCGCCAAGTACCTCGCCGGCAATCAGGTCGGCGCCCGCCTCCGGCAGCAACTGCGCGCCATCCAGGGCGATGCGCAGCGTGTACTGGTTCAGTTCGTGATCGTCCTTCAGGTAGCGCTCGTCGCGGCCATGCTTGACCTTGTACAAGGGCGGCTGAGCAATGTAGACATACCCGCGCTCAATCAGCTCGGGCATCTGCCGGTAGAACAGGGTCAGCAGCAGCGTGCGGATATGACTGCCGTCGACGTCCGCGTCGGTCATGATGATGATGCGGTGGTAGCGCACCTTCGAGGCATCGAGCTCTGGTCCGATGCCTGTGCCCAGCGCCGTGATCAGCGTGGCGATCTGCTCGGAGGAAATCAGCTTGTCGAAACGCGCCTTTTCAACGTTGAGCACCTTGCCGCGCAGCGGTAGCACCGCCTGAAACTTTCGGTCGCGACCCTGCTTGGCAGAGCCGCCAGCCGAATCGCCCTCGACGATGAACAGTTCAGCAAGCGCCGGATCCTTTTCCTGGCAATCGGCCAGCTTTCCGGGAAGCCCGACACCATCGAGCAAACCCTTGCGACGCGTCATCTCGCGTGCCTTGCGTGCGGCATCACGGGCTCGCGCTGCATCGACGATCTTGCTGCAGATGATCTTCGCGTCGTTGGGGGTTTCCTGCAGATAGTCTTCGAGCGCCTTGGCAACAATGTCCTCAACCGGCGCTCGCACCTCGGACGAGACCAGCTTGTCCTTGGTCTGCGAGCTGAACTTGGGCTCTGGCACCTTGACGCTGAGCACGCAGGCCAGGCCCTCGCGCATGTCGTCACCGGTGATCTCGACCTTGGCCTTCTTGGCTATCTCGTTCTCGTCGATGTATTTCTTGATGATCCGCGTCATCGCATTGCGCAACGCGGTCAGATGCGTGCCGCCATCACGCTGCGGAATGTTGTTCGTAAAGCACAGCACCTGCTCGTTGTAACCGTCGTTCCACTGCATCGCGACATCGACGCTGATCTGCAGTCCGGCGTCGGTATCCTTGCTGCCGGTGGCATGGAACACCGTCGGATGCAAGGCGGTCTTGGTGCGATTGATGTATTCAACAAAACCCTTGACGCCGCCAGCAAACGCGAAATCATCATCCTTGCCCTGGCGCTGATCGACCAGGCGAATACGCACGCCGTTGTTCAGAAACGAAAGCTCGCGCAGACGCTTGGCCAGCACATCGTAGTGGTATTCGACACTGCCGAAGATGGTCTCATCGGCCAGGAAGTGCACCTCGGTGCCGCGCTTCTCGGTGGTGCCGGTCACTCGGATCGGCGAACAGGCGACCGTGTCACCAGGCAAATGACCGTTTGCCGACACGCCCCGCGGAATCTGGAGCTCGACGAGATCGCGCTCTTGAGGCACGCCACGATGAAACTCCATGAAATGCAGTTTGCCGTCACGCTTGATCACCAGCCGCAACCACTTGGACAGCGCGCACACGCATGACACGCCAACACCATGCAGGCCGCCGGACACCTTGTAGCTGTTCTGGTCGAACTTGCCGCCTGCATGCAGTTCGGTCATGACGATCTCTGCCGCGCTGCGCTTGGGCTCGTGCTTGTCGTCCCACTTGATGCCGGTGGGGATGCCGCGACCATTGTCAGTGACCGAGATGGAGTTGTCGGTATGAATGGTGACGACGATCTCGTCGCAGTGTCCGGCCAGCGCCTCGTCGATCGCGTTGTCGACGACCTCAAAGACCAGGTGATGCAGGCCAGTGCCGTCGGAGGTGTCCCCGATGTACATGCCGGGGCGTTTGCGTACCGCCTCCAGGCCTTCGAGGATCTGGATCGAGGAGGAATCGTAATTCTGTTCGGACATGCGAGAACCTTTTGAAGCGTCAAATGCGCATCGGCATTACGACGTACCGGAAACTGGTGTCGCCGGGTACCGTCAGCAACGCGCTGGTATTCGCGTCGCCGAACTCGATCTGGATGCCCTCGGTCTTGAGGTTGCCGAGCACATCCTGCAAATAGCCAACGTTAAAGCCGATCTCGATCGGATCACCGCCATAGTCGACCTCGATCTCCTCGGTTGCCTCTTCCTGCTCCGCGTTGCTGGTCTGAATCTTCAGCACGCCAGGCGCCAGGGTCAGACGCACGCCGCGAAACTTGTCGGAGGTGAGGATAGAAGCACGGCCCAGTGACGCCGCCAGTGTCTCGCGGCTGACAGTCATCGCCTTCGTGTACCCGGTCGGGATCACGCGCTGATAGTCGGGGAACTTGCCTTCGACCAGCTTGCTGACCATTTCGACGTCGCCGAAGCGAAAACGCACCTGGTTGGTCGCAACATCGATCAGCACCGGGTCATCGCCATCCGACAGCAGGCGCTGCAATTCGAGCACCGACTTGCGCGGAATGATCACCTCGTTGCGGGCCAGCGGCGCGCCGTCGATCTCGGCCTGGCAATACGCCAGCCGATGGCCGTCGGTGGCAACCACGCGCACCACATTCGCGTCAGTAACCAGCAACAAGCCGTTTAGGTAATAACGGATGTCCTGCTGGGCCATGGCGAAGTGGACCATCTGGAACAGGTGTCGCAATTGCTTTTGGGGCAGCGAGAACGACGCCGCGAAATGTTCATTGATGTTGACGGTCGGAAATTCCTCGGCGCCCAGGGTTTGCAGTGCAAACCGGCTTTTGCCGGACTGGATCGTGGCCTTCTTGTTCGTGACCGAGATCGACACCTCCGGACCTTCGGGCAGTGCGCGCAGGATATCGATCAGCTTGCGCGCCGACATTGTCGTGGCTGCGTCATCGCCACCCGCTCCGAGCGCAGCGGTGGTCTGGATCTGGATTTCGACATCGGTCGCCAGAAACGAAATCGCGTCGCCCTGCTTGCGCATCAGCACGTTGGCCAGGATCGGCAGGGTGTGTCGGCGTTCGACGATTCCGGCGACCATGGACAAGGGTTTCAGGATCGCGTCGCGTGAGGCTCTTATGAACTGCATTTCTATTTATCTCCTCTTGGTGTTGTTCATGAGGAAGGCCTGAATCCGTGGATAACCTGCCTCGATTCATACTCGATGCGGGTTTGCGGGCGGGAAAGCGCTGTGGACAGCCGGGTTCGGTGGCTGTGGGAAATTCCTGGAGTTTTTGCGACCCTGCTCGCGAGCCCGAGTTGTCCACAATGGGTCAACCGTTCATCAGCCGGTTTCCCACAGGCGCGGGCGAGCACCGAGGCAACGCGCACCAGTACGGTGCGCGCAGTCGCCGGCATGCGCGGATCAGCCGCGTAGGGTTTGCTCGAGGACATGGATCTGATGGTTCAGGTCGGCGTCGTGCTGGCGCTGTTCCGTAATCTTGCGCATCGCGTGCAGCACCGTCGTGTGGTCACGGCCACCGAAGGCTTCTCCGATTTCGGGCAGACTCTTTTGAGTGAGTTCTTTGGCCAGATACATCGCGATCTGGCGTGGCAGCACAATGTGCGCATGCCGCCGCTTGCTGTACATGTCCGCGGTCTTGATCTTGAAAAAATCCGCGACGGTTTTCTGGATGACTTCGACCGAAACCTGCCGTCGGTTCAGCGCAAGCAGGTCTTCCAGCGACTCCTTGGCCAGGTCCAGTGTGATCGGCTTTTGGCGAAAGCCGGCAAATGCGATCACGCGCAACAGTGCCCCTTCGAGTTCGCGCACGTTCGAGCGCAAGTGCTTGGCGATGAAGAACGCGACGTCTTCGGGCAGGTCGGCAGACTGCTGCTCGGCCTTCTTGAGCAGGATCGCGACTCGCATCTCCAGTTCGGGTGGCTCGATCGCAACGATCAGGCCGGAGTCGAAGCGCGAAATCAGCCGCTCCTCGATGCCGGAGATTTCCTTCGGATAGGTGTCGCAGGTGATGATGATCTGCTTGCGGGCCGCGTACAGCGCGTCGAAGGTGTAGAAGAACTCCTCCTGCGTGCGTGGCTTGCCGGACAGAAACTGGATGTCGTCGATCAGCAGCAGGTCGAGGGACTGGTAATAATTCTTCAGCTCTTCGGAGGTCTTGCGCTGGATTGCGCGGACCATCTCGTCGAAGTATTCCTGGGCATGGATGTAGCGAACCTTGGCGGCCGGATTGCGCTCCAGGAATGCATTGCCCACCGCATGAATCAGATGGGTCTTGCCAAGGCCGACACCGCCGTACAGAAACAGCGGGTTGTAGCTGCCCGGTTTGTCGACAACCTGCAGCGCGGTGGCCCGCGCCATCTGGTTGGCCTTGCCGGTGACGAAGTTCTCAAAGCTCAGGTCCTGACGCATCCGGCTGCGATCTGGCGCAGTTGCACCCGGTTTGGTGTCTGGCGCAGCGTGCTCAGCGCTCCCCGAGCCTGGCGTGCCACCGGTTTGCAAGCTCGGGCGCATCGCCGAGCCCGCGGATTGCTCCGCCTCGGGGTTGCTACCTGCGTCGGAGCGCGAAGCCAGACCTGCAAAGCGGTCGGTGATTCGTCCGGCATCTTCGGCCGACGATGGCGGGCTGGGCTGCGCGACTTCGAATTCGACCCGGGTCTCCGGGCCGAGCATTTGGCTGGCCAACTGCGTGATTCGCGAGCCGAACTGCGTTCGGACCCAGTTCAGCTTGAACTGATTCGGGGCGCCGATTTTAAGCAAGCGCTCACTTTCGTCATAACCCAAGAAAACCAATGGCTTTATCCAGGTTTTGAAAAGCTGTGCGGGCACCTCGTGTTCGAGCTTCGAGGCGCAGGCTAGCCAGTGGTCTTGCATCGGTAGGCGATCGGTTACGACGGTAGGAACAGAAAAGCGAAAGGAGCTTGCCAGGCAAACCGCATGGATGTGTACCGGCCCTAGCCGGACTACCGGGACTCGACCGTCGCCTCGGGCGGTGGATAAGTTGACCTGGCAGGGGTCGTATTGTACCGCGTCGGACGGAGTTTTCCACAGGCCAGGAATTGACGAAATCCAATGGTTGGGGTGTAATGGAGGGCTTTTTGTTGAGAGTCCAACCATGAAACGTACCTATCAGCCCTCCGTCGTGCGTCGCAAGCGCACGCATGGTTTTCTTGTCCGCATGAAAACGCGTGGTGGTCGCGGAGTGATTCGCGCACGACGTGCCAAGGGCCGTCATCGCCTGTCGGTCTGAACTAGACTCGGCCATGCAGGCGCAGTTTGCGGCCAGTGCGACAACCGGTTCCAGGCCGGCTGCGCATGCGTTCGGAAGCTGATCCATGCGCAGCCGTAGCGATTAGGCGCCAGGCAGTGCCGTTTTGGCGCTTTCTGGGCCAGGCCGGTCGTGCCGACTTGGTGACGCCGTTTGGTGCAGCTGCCTGATATCGCGCGGCTGCCTTCTGCGGTCGGCCAATGAGATTGCCTGATTTGCTCATCTGGTGAGGCTTGTTGATGGCCATGCAGCGTGTTGACCCGGTCTTTGCCGCGCTGGCGCGTCGTCGCCCGGATTTGAGCAGCGCGCACTTTGTGATTTGCACGCTGAGCAAAGCCCAGGTCGAGCATTTGCATGCAGTGCAAGGGCAAGGTCTGCAGCGATCCAGCGGTGAGCTCTTGTCCGCGGTTCGGCCCACTCAGGCGTTGCTTCAGTCCGCCGGTCTGGTTGGTCATCATCCCGATCGCTTAAACGCAGGCTTCGGGGACACAGAAACCGGACCGGTCTGTCTCGGATTTTCGGTCCCCAAACGACAGCTGGCCCGGGCGGTGGATCGCAACAGCGTCCGGCGCGTCGCGCGCGAAGCCTGGCGTCATGCGGGATGGACACCTGGTCAAATGCCGGCAGCGGCGATGATCAAACTGCGGCGAGCCGAGCCTGCCTGGCGAGAGATCGGAAGGCCAGCGCTCAAGAAGCTTTGGCGCGAGGAACTTGACCAGCTGTTGGCCAGGCTGACCCGCCGGCTGAGCCAACCGGGCGACGATAGCCCTCATGCCCACCAAGGCCATCAAGGCAGGCAGGCAATGCCGACATGAAGAGTCCGGACAATATCGTGCAGCGCAGGACCGCCAGCGAACGGCGCTGGCCTGTGTTTACCCACATTGCGCGACTGGCCTGTGCCCTGTTGAGCTTGCCGATCCGTGGCTATCGCTATGCGATCAGCCCGATGCTGCCGGCGTCCTGCCGGTTTTTTCCGAGCTGTTCGGAATACGCGCTCGAAGCGCTGCGCCGGCACGGTCCACTCACCGGAAGCTGGCTCACCGTGAGCCGCATTTGCCGCTGTCATCCTTGGAACGACGGGGGCCTTGACCCGGTGCCTGATACATTCCCGGCTTCGAATAAAACCGGGGTGCCCGCTTCGGGCGGCGCGCCAGCCTCGTCAACCCGCACAACAGGAACCGCCGCGCCCATTGCCCGGCGATCCAGATGGCCGACCGCCCAACGCGGCCAGCCGCCAGCACGCACGGACTGAACACTCATGCAACAGATGCAACGCACCATTCTCTGGGTCGTTTTTTCGATGTCGCTGTTGTTCCTGTGGGACAGCTGGCAGCGCTACAACGGCAAGCCACCGTTGTTCGGTGTTCAGCCAACGGCGACGCAGCCCGAGGGTGCGCCTGCTGCGCAGCCGGCTGCACCAGCGGCGTCGCCGTCCAAGGCGGATGCCAGTATTCCGAGCGCGCCTGCGGCGGCCACCGCCCCGCCCGTGGTCCCGCCCACGTCGAACGACGGCAAGCCTGCTTCGACGACGCCGAAGGCATCGGCGCTGAAACTGCGCAGCGATGTGCTGGCGCTGGACATCGATCCGACCGGGGCTCAGGTAGTGCGGGCGGAGTTGTTAAAGCACAAGGGATTTTCCGATGACAAGCAGGCCGCCAGCGGTAACGTCGTGCTGTTGCACGACATGCCCGGCAAGGTCTATTTGGCGCAAAGCGGTCTGATAGGCGCGGCGCAGGGAAGCAGCTACCCGACGCATCGCAGCCAGTTCACCGTGGTCGATGGCCCCAGGCAGATTGACGGTGGCGCAGTCCAGCTTCGGATGGCCGCGCAAGAAGGCGGTATCAAGCTGCTGCGCAGCTACACACTCAAATCCGGCAGCTACGTGGTCGAGGTGAGCGACGAGATCACCAACGAGGGTGAGGTTGCGGCCAAGCCGACGCTGTACATGCAGCTGACCCGCGATGGAAACAAGCCGCCAGGCGAGTCGCACTTCTACAGTACTTACACCGGTCCGGTGGTCTACACCGAGGAAAAGAAATTCCAGAAGGTCGACTTCTCGGACATCGAAAAAGGCAAATCGGATCACGCCAAGAGCGCCTCCGATGGCTGGGTGGGCATCATCCAGCACTATTTCGTGTCGGCCTGGTTGCCCACCGACAAGGCTGCGCGCGAGTTCTTTACCCGCAAGATCGAGACCAACCTGTACTCGGTTGGCGCGCTGCAGCCCCTTGGCGAGCTGGCGCCGAAAGCCACGACATCTGTGCAGACCCGGCTGCTGGTTGCCCCACAAGACCAGAGGATGCTTGAGACGGTCGCACCGGGGCTCGACCTGACGGTGGACTACGGCTGGCTGACCGCGATCGCCAAGCCGATCTTCTGGCTGCTGCAGTTCCTGCATGGCATCGTCGGCAACTGGGGCTGGGCGATCGTGCTGCTCACCATCGTGATCAAGACGATCTTCTTCCCCTTGCAGGCTGCCAGCTATCGCTCGATGGCCCGGATGAAGGCGGTAACGCCCCGACTGCAGGCGATGCGTGAACGCTACGGCAATGACCGGGTCCGGATGAACCAGGCCATGATGGAACTGTATCGCGAGGAGAAGATCAATCCGCTGGGCGGTTGCCTGCCGATCCTCGTGCAGATTCCGGTGTTCATCGCGCTGTACTGGGTGCTGCTCGCATCGGTCGAGATGCGCAACGCACCCTGGCTTGGCTGGATCACGGACCTGGCCGCGCCGGACACGCTGTTCGGCACGATCCCGTTCATCGATATGCCGTTTGGCCTGCTGCCGCTGATCATGGCTGGCACGATGTTCATCCAGGTCAAGCTGAACCCGACGCCGCCGGATCCGGTTCAGGCCAAGGTGATGACGATCATGCCGATCGTGTTCTCCTTCATGTTTTTCTCGTTCCCCTCGGGCCTGGTGCTGTACTGGCTGGTCAATAACATCTACTCGATCGCGCAGCAGTGGACGATCACCCGCACGATCGGCAAGGCCAGCGAAAAGAAGGCGTAAGCCGGGGCTAAGCAGTTCGGAGGCGGACCCACCCGGCTGGTCCTGGCCGGGTGTGGCCCGGGTGTGGCCCGGGTGTGGCTCGGGTGGGGCTCGGGTCTGGCCTGTCCTGTTGTTCTAGCCGGCATGCACAGCTTGCGCAGCGTTTTTCCGCGCGTTTTCATCCGCTTTTGCCGTTGTTATCCAATGGTTTTGCGCTGGCTTTACGCGCGTTTTGCACCGCTTGTCCCGCTGTTTTTTCAGATCTTCCCAACGGTTTTCCACAGCCGGCCGGCCTGCTAGAGTGCCGCGATGAAACTGCCTGACAACGCTCCGATTGCCGCGATCGCCACCGCCCCGGGACGGGGTGGAATCGGCGTGGTCCGGATTTCCGGGGCGAATCTGTCCGGCCTGTTGACGGCCCTGTTGGGCCAGGTGCGCGCCGACGCCATTGAGCCTCGGATGGCAAGCTACGGCCCCTTTCTCGCCGCCGACGGTAGCGAGATCGACCGCGGCCTTGTCATCCGGTTTCCTGCGCCGCATTCGTACACGGGTGAGGACGTCATCGAGCTGCAAGGCCACGGCGGTCCGGTGGTGATGCAGATGTTGTTGCGGCGCGCACTCGAGGCGGGCGGCCCGATCGGCCTGCGGCTCGCTGAACCGGGTGAATTCACTCAGCGCGCGTTCCTGAACGACAAGCTTGATCTTGCGCAGGCCGAGGCGGTGGCTGACCTGATCGATGCGAGCACCGAGCAGGCTGCGCGCTCGGCCACCCGCTCGCTTGCCGGTGCCTTTTCCGGGGCGGTGCATGCCCTGGTCGACAAGATCGTCCATCTACGGATGCTGGTTGAGGCGACGCTGGATTTTCCCGAAGAAGAAATCGACTTTCTGGAGCGTGCCGACGCCCTGGGTCAGCTGACGACAATCCGGTCGGCGCTCGAGGCCACGCTAGCCACCGCGCGTCAGGGCGCGCTGCTGCGCGAGGGCATGACCGTGGTGTTAGCCGGTGAGCCGAACGTCGGCAAGTCCAGCCTTCTGAACGCACTGGCCGGCGCCGAGGTGGCGATCGTCACCGACGTGCCGGGCACTACGCGTGACCGGGTCGCGCAGGCGATCCAGATTCAGGGTGTTCCACTGAACATCATCGATACCGCGGGTTTGCGCGAGACCTCCGACGCGGTCGAGAAGATCGGCATCGAGCGCAGCTGGGATGCGATCTCGAAGGCCGACGTGGTGCTGCATCTGACTGACGTGTCCAGGCCTGCCACCGCCACGCTGGATGAGCAGATCGCAGAGCGCTTGCCGGCAGGCGCGCCGATCGTGCGCGTGATCAACAAGATTGATCTGAGCGGTGCTCAGGCGGCAGTCGAGCATCAACCGCCGGGCGCTGGCTGCGCCGCGATCGCGCGCTTGTCCGCCAGGACCGGCGAAGGTGTCGACGTGTTGCGCGATCTGCTCTTGCAACTGGCCGGTTGGCAAGGTGCGGCAGAAGGCCAGTTCATCGCCCGCGAGCGGCACCTGCGCGCACTACACGGTGCTCGCGAGCATCTGGCGATCGCCGAGGACCACGCCCGCCTTCGCGACCGGCAACTCGATCTGTTCGCCGAGGAACTGCGCCTGGCTCAGGAGCGGCTTGACGCGATCACTGGAGAGTTCACTCCCGACGATCTGCTCGGCGTGATCTTCAGCCGTTTCTGTATCGGAAAGTGACCGCAGGCTGTTCAGAAAGGCGGTCGCGTGACCATGGCACATTGACCGCTGATCAGGTTGACCTTCTGGTCATCGGAAAAGGTTAAGTACTGTCGGAATTTGCCGGTGCTTCGGTCGATCGTGAATTCCTCGCCCGAAACCGATTTTCCGAAGCGTTGAAACATTGCCGGTCGGTAAACCTTGAGCAAGGGGCCTGTGACCGTCAGGGTCCCGGCCCTTCCTTCGCTGATGGCGATGTTTCCTTGATACCAGCCAGATTTTTTCTCGAAATCGATCTTGCTGACGGAGATTCGGGCCGGCTCTCCGGCGTCGATCCCAAGGGTTTTGGCTCCGGCAATGTCGATCGCAAGTTCGCAGACCATCTCCAGCTCTTTGAGTTTCTTGGTGCCGGCAGAGGTCGGAATTCGTTCATAAGCGGTGGTGTCTGCTGGCTCCAGAAAATAGTAGACGGTCGAAAAAATGATGAAAAGGACCGTCGCAGCGCCAACGGAGACTCTTAACCAAAATGCATTCATGGCTGGATCCTGGCGAATGAAGTGATTCAGCCTGGTCGAACAAAAATGCTGACGCGCCGGTTTCGGGCATCAAGCGGATTGTCAGGGACAAACGGTTGAGTGTCTGCAACCCCTTCGATGCGCAGAAATCGCTTCGGGCTGATCCCCTGCTGTTCAAGCAAACGCCGGGTCGCATCGGCCCGTTCAGTTGACAGAATCCAGTTGTTTTTCGATTCGTCATCCGCGAAGGGAACGCTGTCCGTATGACCCCGGACAGAGATCAGATTCGTATCTTTTGCAACGATCTTCGCAATCTTCGAAATTAGGGCGATCGCGCTTTCATTGGGTTTTGCCGTGCCAAGCGCGAACATGGAAAGCTTGTCGCCGTCGAGAAGATCGATTTTCAAGCCCTCGGCCTCTCGAGAAATGCTGATGTTTGTGCCTGCAATCGCCCGGGTGTCCGTTGAGCTTTGCAGCGCCTGCATCAGTTCCTTTTCGATCTTGTCGAGCGCCTCTTTGGCTTTTTGTTGCTGCTCGGCCATGGACTTTGATTCTTCACCACGACCCTCCCGATTTCGGGGGGAGTCGGCACTACCGTCTTTGACATCGGGGCCTGCTTCGGACCGAGGGGTGACCAAATTCAAGAGGCCGGTTTGCTGTTTTTTGAACTTGAAGCCGTCCACATCGATAATCGATGTGCCTCCGAGCAGCCCGTCTGAGCCAGCAAGCTTGCCGACGGTCACCAGGCTATGCGAGGTCGGTTTCAGGTAGTCGGCAACGCTTTTTTTCTTGTCTTCCTGGGTTGCGCCGAGCAGCCACATCAATAGGAAAAAGGCCATCATCGCAGTCATCATGTCTGCGAGCGCGATTTTCCACGCCCCGCCATGATGCCCGCCGTGTCCGTCTTCGACGATGACCTTTTTAATGATCGGCCGGAGGGGCTCCGTGGCTCCGGGCGTTGGCGCTGCCGATGCTTGATCCGCCAGCGCCTGCATTTCTTGTTGCTTTGGTGGCGCGTTCATTAACCACCCCGAATTCCGTCAAAGACCTCGGAGAATGTTGGTTGCACGTGGTGATCCACCGCCGCCCGTGCATATTCGATGATGATGGGCAAGGGGTGGTCCGACAAATGGGCAACCAGCATCGATTTGACGACCTTAAATGCCTGGGCGTCTTCATCGACGATCTGCGCGAGCCTGTTTGCAATGGGCTCGGCAATGCCATACGACATGAATACGCCCAGCATCGTTCCGACCAAGGCGCCACCGATCAGAGCGCCAAGAACGGCGGGTGGTTGGTCGATCTGTCCCATTGTTTTCACGACACCAAGTACGCATGCCACGATGCCGAGTGCCGGTAAGGAACCCGCAATGGTGGTGATGGCTGTCGGAGCCTGCATCGCGACGTGGTGATGGGTTTTTAGCGCGGTGTTCATGATCTCGTCGAGAACGTCGGCTTCGACGTTCCCTTGAGAAATCACGATCAAGCGCAGCGGATCACAGATGGTTTGAAGCAAGGCGTGGTCGTGGACAAGCTTCGGGAACTCTCCAAAAATTGGACTGGCATCGGGGTTCTCGACATGAGCCTCCAGCGCCACCACACCTTCTTTTTTGATGACACTCAGCAGCTTGGCAACGGTGATGATCAGTTTGAAATAATCATCCTTCTTGTACTGCGGGCCTTTCATGACCTTGACGACGCCGCCCATTGCCGCTTTGAAGGTCGGCAGACTGTTTCCCATCAAGGCGGCGCCGATCGCAGAACCGGCGATGATCAGCGTTTCAAACGGTGCCGCGTGAATGATTGGGCGCAAATCCCCGCCGTGTAGTACATATCCGCCGAGGACGGCGGCGAAAACTACAACGAGTCCGATGATGAAGAACATGGCAGGATGGGGAACGGAGGATTAATGACGGCCTGTTGCGCAAACCGCGCGCGTATCGATCATGAGGGGCCCCTGCGTGTTGACGGTTGCGCACGCGCCAGTAACGCCCGCGCAATGGCCCACTTTTTGATCATTTCTCCAATAGTGCGACTCGTATCCTGACAAATTGATTTCGGTCGTGGGACTCGTACTGACGGGGTTTTTTGCGCACAATCGCGCACCTGGCCATCGCATCGCTGCGGCGTGCGGGCCGACTGTGATTGCCAACGTCCAATGACCCGACGGAGATTGTTTGCAATGCGCTGGATCCGCTATTCGACCCCCGGCAATGAGCCAGCCTATGGCCTGATGCATGACGACCTGATCGAACCGGTCGATGGCAATCCGTTTGACGGCTGGAAGCCGACCGGGCGATCGCTGGCCCTGGCGGACGTGAAGATCGAAGTGCCGGTGGTGCCACGCACCTTTTACGCGGCCGGTCTGAACTACACCGCGCATGTGAAAGAGGTTGGGCTGGCGCTGGGCATGAGTCTGCCGACCCAGCCCGACATGGGCTATCGCGCGACCAATGCGCTGATCGCACACGGTGAGGACATCATCGTGCCGGCGGACGCCACCGAGGCGGTGCAGTACGAGGGCGAACTGGTCGTGGTGATTGGCCGCAAGGCCAAGCACCTGAGTGAAGAGGATGCGCTGTCCTGCGTGCTCGGCTACACGATCGGCAACGACGTCAGCGAGCGAACCTGGCAGAAATCGGATCGCACCTTCTGGCGCTCGAAGAACACCGACACCTTCAAGCCAATGGGTCCGTGGATCGAGACCGAGGTCGATCTGGACGCCCTGCGCACCGAGGTACGCGTCAACGGCGAGCTCAAGACGCAGTTTCGCACCAACGAGATGCTGTTCGGCATCGCGCGCTATCTGAGTACGATGACGCGCTATCTCACCTTGTACCCGGGCGACGTGGTCTGGATGGGCACTGACGGCGTGTCTCCAAACCTGGTGCATGGGGATCTGGTCGAGGTCTCGATCAGTGGCATCGGAACCTTGCGCAACCGGGTGGTGCGCGAAGGACGGGTCTGACGCCGCCTCTAGGCTCGGCCGACATGCTCCGCATGCGCGGTTTCGCGCTTGCGCTGGCCATTGGGGTGCCAGCCGGCTGGCTGTGCGCATGGCTCAACGCACCATTGCCCTGGTTGATCGGGCCCTTGGTCGCGTGCGCGCTGGCCAGCGGTGGTGGCGCTGCGCTGTACGGTCCGCGTAGCACCCGTGCCGCCGGGCAGTGGGCGATCGGCGCGGCGCTTGGCCTGTACTTCACCCCGGAAGCGGTCGAGCGCATCAGCCAGCTCTGGTTGCCGATCCTGTTCGCGATCGTCTGGTCGGTGCTGATCGGCATCTTCTGCGCTTGGGTGATGCGCCGCTATACCGATGCCGATCCGGCGACCGCGTTTTTCGCCGGCGCGGTCGGCAGCGCCTCGGAGATGGCGCTGCAGGGCGAGCGCAATGGCGGGCGGGTCGAGACGATTGCGGCGGTGCACAGCCTGCGAATCATGATGGTCGTGATCATTCTGCCGTTCGCATTTCGCTGGCTCGACATTCATGGCCAGGACCTGTTTCAGCCGGCTGCCTCCAGCGTGCAGCCGGCCTCGCTGGCGTGGCTGGTCGTGGCGACGCTTGCGGCCGGTGTCTTGATGCGCCTGTCGCGTTCGCCGAGCGCCTGGGTGATGGGTCCGCTAATCGCCAGCGTCGCGCTGACCTCGACCGGACTGGTGTCCACGGCAATGCCCTCCTGGGTTGTCAACACCGGGCAGGTCTTCATCGGCATCGGGCTCGGTACCCGTTTCGCGCCCGGATTTGTGCGCCGAGCGCCGCGACTGTTCGCGGTCGCCAGCCTGTCGACGCTGGCGGCAATCCTGCTGTCCTCGTTGTTCGGCGCGGCGCTTGCTCGCCTGTGTGCCATCGCACCGGCAACGATGGTGCTGGCCACCGCCCCGGGCGGTATCGCGGAAATGAGCCTGACCGCCAAGGTGCTCCGGCTCGGGGTGCCGATCGTGACGATCTTTCATGTGACCCGGATGGCGGCGCTGGTGTTGCTGCTCGGCAGCGTCTATCGTTGGATGGCGCACTGGCGCGGTTGGCCGCGCGAGTCGCGCCAGCCCAGGAAAACCACCGGAGACGACAATGACTGATGCGAAGCAGACCCAGGGTGAGCAGGTGTTGCGCACGATGGCGCAGGGTTGGCTTGCCGAACTATTTGCGCCCTGGGTTCAGCAGCTGCGCCTGATGCCCGAGCGAATTCTTCCCGGCGAGGCACATCTGCGCCTGCCATTCGACGCCAAGCTGTGCCGGGTTGGCGGCACGATCTGCGGGCAGGCCTTGATGTCGGCTGCCGACACCGCGATGGTGATTGCGATCAGCGCCCAGCTCGGCGAGTTTCGTCCGATGACCACGGTGAACCTGAACACCGCCTTCATGCGCGCGGTGTCCAACGACGATGTGCTCGTGCTTGCACGGGTGCTCAAGCCAGGACGCACGATGTGCTTCGGGCAGATCGACATGTTCTCGGCGGGTGACGCAAAGCTGGTTGCCCAGGTGACCACAACGTACGCAATGCTCTAGCCGCGATCGTGAGCTCGCCGATACACTGCGCGCTGGATCGAAACGAGAACCACGGGAGTTACAGTCATGGCATCACTCGATGGGCAGGTTGCGTGGATTACCGGGGGAGGCACCGGAATCGGACTGGAGAGCGCAAAAACCTTGGCTGCGCGCGGTGCCAGCGTGGTGATCTCAGGTCGACGCCAGGCCGAGCTCGACGCGGCGGTCCATGCGATGCGTGGGCAAGGTTGGAAGGCGAGTGCAGCGGTGTTGGATGTGTCGGATGCGCAAGCCGTGACGCGGGTCGCCAGCCAGATCGTTGATGAGCACGGCCGCATCGACCTGCTGGTGTGCTCGGCCGGTACCAATGTGCCGAACCGGTTCTGGCAGACGCTGACTCCGGAGGCGTTCGCCAAGGTGACCGCGATTAACCTGAACGGGGTCGCCTTTTGTGCCGGCGCGGTGTTGCCGGCGATGCGGGTGGCGGGGCGCGGCACGATCATCGTCGTGTCGTCCTGGGCCGGCTGGCGCTATATCTCGTTCACCGGCGCCGGCTATGGCGCGACCAAGCAGGGATTGTCACCGCTGGTGGAGAGCCTGAACGACCAGGAGGGCCGCAACGGCATTCGCGCCACGCTGCTGTGTCCGGGCGAGGTTGCCACGCCGATTCTGCGCACCCGGCCGGTTCCACCGCCAGAAGAGGACATTGCACGCATGCTCAAACCCGAGGATGTCGCCGACGCGATCGCCTACGTGGCTGAGGCGCCGGCGCATGTGTGCCTGAACGAAATCGTGATCAGCCCCACCTGGAACCGGATCTACATGGGGGCGCCGGATCTCAAGCCGCGTTGAGGCTGGTCGCTGACGCGGCGCGGTCTCGCGCCACGCGGCGCTCAGCGCGCTTCGGTCGGAATCGCCGCGGCAATCAGCGCCTGCCAGTCATCGTCGCTGGCTGGCCAGCGACGCGGCCCGCCTTCTGCGAGGCGTCTGAGGATCTGGGTCAGGTGCCAGGTTGGTGGTTGTCCAAGGGCCCCCGGGCTTTCGCGCCAGAGCCGGCGGATCAGGTTGTCATCGACCGCAAAGCGCTGTGCGATCGCCTCGATGATCAGCCGATCCTGGCCGGCATCGATCGCGCGCTGCAGCACCGCAGCCCAGCGGGCGGCATGACTGCTTTCGTTGCGCGCGGCGAGCGCGCGCAGATCCAGCGTCCGGGACTGACTCGGATCCGTGATGCCCAACCTGCCAGGCTGCGTCGCCTCCTCGCGATGTCCGCAAGGCGCCTCATCGCAGCGCGGATCGTCCGGCTGTGCACCGCTGATCGCATGCAGCCACGCGGCCTGCTGTGGAACCAGTGCCTCAGCAAAGAAGCTGGCCAGGCCCGGCAGGCGAGCCAGCACATGCGCACGCGGCGCCGCATGGCGAAGGTCAAGGCGCAGCCAGTTGTAGCAACCCAGGTGCTTGCCAACGCCGGTGCGCGCCAGCTTGGCCATCGTGACCGGATCGAGCGCAGATTCGAGCAACGCGCCGATCCGCTGCTCGACGCTGGTTTCGCGCAATTCGATCGAGCGAAGCACCCGACCGTAGAACTCGACGTCGATCAGCTTGTCCTTGAGCGCCTGACGCAGGCTCACCATCAGATCGGGGTAGCGCGACTCGCGAGAGAACAATGACGCGGGGACCCGCGGTTCGAGCCGGTGTTCCACATCCAGGTGCTTGCCCCAGTCGGCCTCGCGTCTGGGCAGCACCGTGAGCATTTGTTGCGCGAGGGCTGCGAACAGGGTGTCGAGCAGCTCAGGTTGATGCTGGACTTCGGCGCCGAGCAATTCGACCAGCAGGCGCAGCGTGTGGTCGCTGAGCAGGCCGCGAAAATCGTAGACCAGCCCGTCGCTGTCGACGCCGATGAAGCGCGCGTTCAGGCCCCAGCTGCGCGTGAGTTGCGCGAAGATCGGGTTGGCCAGCAGTGACAGGCGGGAAGCAATGGGTGGCAGCAGCAGGAACAGCTGCCAGTCGGAGGACGGATTGCGCCAGACGAGCGCACGCGAACTGCCGCGATAGATGCCTGCCAGATGGGCCAGCTCCGGGCCCACGACACCGGCGTCGAGAAGATCTTCGTCGACCGGATGCGCATCAACCCGCAGCGCGTCGAAATCCATGGCGCCCGGCGCCTTAGTCGGCGCGTTTAGCCAGGATCAGCAGGCCGCCTCCGAACACGATGAGTGCTGCCGCCAGCAGTGTGCGGCCGGCCGAGCCACGCCAAAAGGCCTCGGCAGCGAACAGCAGGCCGGCGCTCATCAGCAGGCGGGCGGTGCCGGCGGTGCGTTGGGCGGGACTGAGCTGAGTCATGGGTGCACTGTACCTCAGAACCGTGCAGCGTGCCCGGTGTGACGGCCGAGCCGGTGGGCTTGGTTGATGGTGGTGATGCGGTCCCCCGGGCGAACCGTGAGCGATGCGCCGGCGCTGAGCCGTCCCGCACGGACCACTGAGCACATGAACCCGGTGAAGCCGCTTTGCAGCATCATCTTGCTCGCCCAGGTAAAGCCAAGGTGGGCGTCGAGCTTGTGGCCCGGTGTGCGCGGTCCCTCGATCCGCAATTCGACTTCGCCGATGCACAGCAGGTCCCCGATCCAGGCAGCTGACTCCAGAAGGCCTTCGATCAGCAGGTTCTCGCCGAGCGCACCAGGCCGGAGCGGTTCCTGCGCGCCGGCCTGCATCCGCACCGTGCGCCAGAACGCATAGTGCTCATGCGGATAGACGTAGACCGCCCGGCGCCGCCCGCCGTGCCGATCGCGATCTGCCTGCTGGTCCAGTGCAAGGCCGTTCTCGCCGACCTCAACCGGCACCGGGGAGTCCAGCGCGCTGATCGCATGCTTGTCGATCGCGCTGAGCAGGGGGGTTGTCTGCTCGCCAGTCGGCGAGCGCATTGGCAGAGCTTGACCAACACAGGCCGCGACGAGTCGCATGGGTTAGCGCGTGTGCAGTTCAAGCCCGTCGAGTCCGCAGCCGGCGATGCTGGTGGCCCAGCATTGCCCTGGTGTCAGCGGCT
>Ga0255220_1000116_pt1 | contig 32667 bp, 28 predicted proteins | sample Miss_Colum_RepB__FD_188423 | JGI IMG/M metagenome (GOLD analysis project Ga0255220, IMG submission 188423) | Freshwater microbial communities from Mississippi River, Louisiana, United States - Miss_Colum_RepB_8d | ecosystem: Environmental > Aquatic > Freshwater > River | place: USA: Louisiana...
GCCCGGCCGCCGTACAGCGCCACGCCGGCCCCCAGCAGCAGCTCGAAGGTGCGGGCCGGCAGCAGGTAGTACGCCGCGGCGCGGGCGCTATCGGCCAGCAGCACGGACAGCCCGAAGCAGGCCGTCCACAGCAGCACGAAGGCCCATAGCGCGGGCCGCCCGGCGGACAGCTTCCACAGGCCCAGCAGCAGCGCGGGCCACAGCAGGTAGAACTGCTCCTCCACCGCCAGCGACCAGGTGTGCAGCAGGGTCAGCGTCTGCGCCTCGGGCGCGAAATACTGACTCAGCTCGCCGTGGTAATACAGGTTGCTCACGCCCAGCAGCGAGGCCAGGGCGCTCTTGGCGAAGAGGTAGTAATCGTCGTCGAAGTAGAACGGCGAGATCAGCAGCAGGCTGCCAGTGCATACCACCAGATAGGCGGGCACGAGGCGGCGCAGACGGCGGGCGTAGAAGTCGCTGAAACGGAACGTCCCCGCCGCCATGGCGCGGGCCAGCAGCTGGGTGATGACGAAGCCGGAGATGACGAAGAACACGTCCACGCCCGCGAAGCCGCCGCTGATGCCGGGCACCTGGTAGTGATAGAGGATCACCAGCAGCACGGCCAGGGCGCGCAGGCCTTCGATGTCGCTGCGCAGGGGGTGGACCGGGGCGGTGGGTGCGGCGTGGGGCATGGGGCTGGCGAATCTCTGGGGCGGTGTCGGGAGCGGCAAGGGTAGCAGGAAACGGTCCGTGAGCTGAACCCGGGCGCTGGTGCGCAGATGTCGTGGGTTCCCGACCGGGCGGTGTCGGGTACAATCCGGGCACATCCATGCCTTCACCGGGGAGCGCCCATGTTTGCCGTCATCCGCAAGATCATTCGCCTGCCAGCAGGCTCCCACCCTGTTGCAGCCTGCTTGCAGGCGAATTCACCCTGCTCCTCGCGCGCCTTGCTCGCCAGCGTTCTGCTGTCCCTGGGCTTGAGCGGCGCCCACGCCCAGACCAGCGGTCCCGTCAGCGTGAGCGACGAGGTGGCCGCGCAGTTCGCCCTCGTGGCCGCCGACCCGCGCGTGCAGACCACGCTGGCGCAGATCGCGGCAGCAGAACCCGCGACCCTGGCCGAGCAGGTGCGCATCACCGAGATTCCCGCACCGCCCTTCGGCGAGCAGCGGCGGGCGGAGTACTACGTGCAGCAGATGCGCCAGCGCGGTCTGCCCGATGCCTTCATCGACGCCGAGGGCAATGCCGTGGGCCTGCTGCGTGGCACGGGCGATGGCCCGCTGTTCGTCATCGCCGCGCATCTAGACACGGTGTTCCCCCTGGAAACCGATGTCAGCGTGGAAATCCGCGATGACGGTCGCTACTACGCCCCGGGCATCAGCGATGATGGCCGCGGCCTCACCGCCCTGCTGACGCTGATCGAGGCCATCACGACCAGCGGCATCCAGACCGTGGGTGACATCCTCTTCGTCGGCAATGTGGGCGAGGAAGGCCCCGGCGATCTGCGCGGCATCAAGGCCATCTTCCGCGACTACCCGGACATCGACGGCTTTGTCTCCATCGACGGTTCCGGTCTCACGCGCATGACCACCGGCGGCACCGGCAGTCGTCGTTTCGCCGTGGACTTCACCGGCCCGGGCGGCCACTCCTTCAGCGCCTTCGGCATGGTCAGCGCGATTCACGCCATGGGGCGGGCGATCACGAAGATCGGCGATCTGCAGGTGCCCGAAACCCCGCGTACCACGTTCACTGTGGGCACGGTCACAGGGGGCACCTCGGTGAATTCCATTGCGGCAGACGCCATGTTCGAGCTCGACATGCGCTCCAATGACGCGGCGGAACTGGCGCGGCTGGAAGCGCGGGTGCGGGAGGTAACGGCGCAGGCGGTGGCCGAGGAGAACGCGCGCTGGAACCACAATGGCGAGATCACGGTGAACTTCCGACTGATTGGCGACCGGCCGACGGGGAGCACCGCTGCCGAACATCCGCTGGTGCAGATGGCGGCGCTGGCCTTCGAGGCGGTGGGCTCCCCGCTGGAGGCGCTGCGTACATCGAGCACGGATTCGAATATCCCGATGTCGCTGGGAGTGCCGGCCATCACCATTGGCGGGGGTGGCAGCAGCGGGGGCGAGCATGCGCCGGAGGAGTGGTATGACCCCACCGATTCCCACCAGGGGCCGCAGCTGGCGTTTCTGTTGACGCTGGGGCTGGTGGGAATCGAGGGGCTGAGCACACCGCAGTTGTAGGAGCGGGCTTGCCCGCGATCAACCTCGTCAACCCCCCGCCACCGGGATCAACGCGCCAGCGATGTGACAAACGCCGCGTCGCGAACTGCATCAATCATCGAGGAAGCTGCGCAGGTGGTCGGAACGCGTCGGGTGACGCAGCTTGCGCAGGGCCTTGGCTTCGATCTGACGGATACGCTCGCGGGTGACGTCGAACTACTTGCCGACTTCCTCCAGCGTGTGGTCCGTGTTCATGTCGATGCCGAAACGCATTCTCAGCACCTTGGCTTCGCGGGCCGTCAGGCTGGCCAGCACTTCCTTGGTGGCTTCGCGCAGGCCCTCGTCGATGGAGGAATCCACCGGGGAGTCCACCGTGGTGTCCTCGATGAAATCCCCCAGATGCGAATCTTCGTCATCGCCGATCGGCGTCTCCATGGAAATCGGTTCCTTGGCGATCTTGAGCACGCGCCGCACCTTGTCTTCCGTCATGTCCATGCGCTCGCCCAGCTCTTCCGGTGTGGGCTCGCGGCCCTTCTCGTGCACCATCTGGCGCGAGATGCGGTTGAGCTTGTTGATGGTCTCGATCATGTGTACCGGAATGCGGATGGTGCGCGCCTGGTCGGCGATGGAGCGGGTGATGGCCTGACGAATCCACCAGGTGGCATAGGTCGAGAATTTGTAGCCGCGACGGTATTCGAACTTGTCCACCGCCTTCATCAGGCCGATGTTGCCTTCCTGGATCAGGTCGAGGAACTGCAGACCGCGGTTGGTGTACTTCTTGGCGATGGAAATCACCAGACGCAGGTTGGCCTCGACCATCTCCTTCTTGGCGCGCCGTGACTTGGCCTCGCCGACGGACATGTTGCGGTTGATCTCCTTGATCTCGGCCACGGACACGCCGTTTTCCTTCTCCAGCGTCACCAGCTTCTTCTGGGCACGCAGGATTTCCGTCTTGAAATTGCCCACGGACGCGGACCAGGGCTCGTTCATGGCCACCAGCTGATCCACCCATTTCTCGTTCACTTCATTGCCCGGGAACAGCTGGATGAACGCCTTGCGCGGCATGCCAGCGTTGCGCACGCACAGCGTCAAGATGGCGCGCTCGCTGCGGCGCACGCGTTGCAGCACGGCTCGGATCTGGCTCAGCAGGGGCTCGAACTGCTTGGGGGTGAGTTTGAAGGTCTTGAAGGCTTCGCCCAGCTTGTCCAGCTCGGTCAGGGTCTTCTTGTGCAGGCGGCCGTGCTTCTTGATGGCGGCCTCGGTGGCTTTGAACTGGTCACGCAGCTCGCCGAAGCGTAAACGGGCCTCTTCCGGATCGGGGCCGGCGGCGGCTTCGTCATCGTCGGCTGCCAGGACTTCGTCGTCGTCCTCCTTGACCTCGTCGACGATGGGAATCTCGATGCCTTCCGGCTCGGCCAGGGCCACGGCGAGTACTTCGGTCTCGTCAGCCACCGAAAGATACCCGGAAATGATGTCGCTCAGGCGGCGCTCCTCGGCGTCCACCAGATCATATTCCTTGAGGATGTGCGACACGGTCCCGGGGAAACAGGCCATGGCCTTCATCAGTTCGCGCAGGCCTTCCTCGATGCGCTTGGCGATCACGATTTCGCCTTCGCGGGTGAGCAGCTCGACGGTGCCCATCTCGCGCATGTACATGCGGACCGGGTCGGTGGTGCGACCGGCTTCGTTCTCCACGGCGGCCAGGGCGGCGGCGGCTTCGGCGGCGGCCACTTCGTCGGTGTTGCCATCGCCTTCATTCATGAGCAGGGTGTCGGCATCGGGCGCGGTCTCGTATACCTTCATGCCCATGTCGTTGATCATCTGGATGATGTCTTCGACCTGATCCGGATCAGAGATGGATTCCGGCAAGTGGTCATTGACCTCGGTATAGGTCAGATACCCTTGCTCCTTTCCCTTGGCGATCAGAGCCTTGAGGCCTGTTTGTGGCAGCTGGGTTACGCGAGATTCAGACATGGCTTCCCGTGAGTGGTCGCAGGGGACCAGATGAGCGTGGACTGTAAAAAGGCCGGGCATTATGCCTCATCGAGGCGAGAGTGCCAACGACCGGTTCAATGCGAATCCGCGGCGCCCGTCGCGCGCACACGCGGTTTCAACTGTTCCAGCAACTGTTTCTTGAACTGCTTCTTGCGTGCCTCAGCCAGCAGGGAATCGAGCAGGTACGCGAACTCGCTGGCCACGCCTTCCAGTGGTGTGATCTTCTCGTTGCGCAGCAGCTGCGTGAGCTGGTTACCCAGCGGAGTGCCATAGCAGTGCCCCAGCATCGTGTAGGTGTTGATAGTGGGGTTCTGGGCCACTAATTCAAGCAGCTCGAGCAGCAGATCTGTGTATTCGTCACCGTTTTTGCGCAATGGTTCTACGTCTTGCTGCAGATCAACGCCTACCTTGGGTTGGTAAAGCAGCAGTTCAATCGCCTTCAGCCCGGGGCTGCGCGGCCGTGTGCTGGTTTGCGTCGGACCGGCTGCCACGCGAGCCGATCTGCGGGGCTCGAGCGGTGCACGACGCGGCGCATCGTCGTAGTCGGGCGGCACCGGATAATCCTCGGGCGGCGCGTCGGCGGCCGAGGCCGGAGCAGGCGGCGGGGTCGATTTCAGCACCAGCGCCTCGATGGCGCGACTCTCCACACCGGCGATACCCGCCAGCCTTTCGATCATCAGCTGCCGGTACAGCCCCGTCGGCATTTGCCGCAGCAGCGGCGCGGCCAGCGAACTCAGGCGCGCGCGGCCCTCGATGCTGGCGAGATCGAGCCCCTCGGCCAGATGGTCGAAGAAGAAATCTGCCAGCGGGGTGGCACCGTCGATCAGGCTGCTGAAGCGCTCCTTGCCGATCTTGCGCACCAGGGTATCCGGGTCTTCGCCCTCGGGCAGGAACAGGAAACGCACCTGGCGGCCGTCTTCCAGCACGGGCAGGGTGGCCTGCATGCCGCGCCAGGCAGCGGTGCGGCCGGCGGCATCCCCGTCAAAGCAGTAGATCACTTCCGACACCAGGCGGAACAAGCGGTTCAGATGCGTGACATTGGTGGCTGTTCCGAGCGTCGCCACAGCGTAGTCGATGCCGTGCTGGGCCAGAGCCACTACGTCCATGTAGCCTTCCACGATCACAAAACGCGTGAGGCGCGGATTGGTTCGGCGTGCCTCGTACAGCCCGTACAGCTCATTGGCCTTGCGGTACACCGGGGTTTCCGGCGAGTTCAGATACTTGGGCTTCTCGTCGGTGAGCACGCGACCGCCAAAGCCAATGACGCGCCCGCGGGTGTCGCGGATGGGGAACATGATGCGGTCGCGGAAGCGGTCGTACTGCCCCTGCTTCTCGGCGTCCGGCTCGCGCTTGATCAACAGGCCGGCGCTCAGCAGGTGCTCGATGGCAGTGGGCGAACTGCCCAGGGTGCGCAGCAGATTGTCCCAGCCAGGCGGGGCGAAACCGATGCCGAAGGTCTTGGCAATCGCGCCGCTCAGGCCGCGTCCCTTAAGATACGCCACCGCCCTTTCGCGCTGCGGATGCGTGCGCAGCTGCTGCTGGTACCAGACATTGGCCTCATGCAGCACGTCGTAAAGCGGCTTGTTCTCGCTCTGCCCCCGCTCCTTGCGGCGACCTTCCTCGCGTGGCACTTCCAGACCGCAGTCGCCCGCCAGGGTTTCCACCGCCTGGGGAAAGTCCATCCGCTCGTATTCCATGACGAAGCCCAGGGCATTGCCGCCGGCGCCGCAGCCGAAGCAGTAGTAGAACTGCTTGTCGGGCTCGACGCTGAAGGAGGGTGACTTCTCGGTGTGGAAAGGGCAGAGCGCGGAGTAGTTCTTGCCGGTCTTGCGCAGCTTGATGCGTTTGTCGATCACGTCGACGATGTCGACACGAGCGAGCAGATCATCAATGAATGCTTGCGGAATCAGACCGGCCATCGTCAGGCGTCCAGAGGGGCAGCAGGCTTGGGGATGGGGCAGTGTGCCAGCAGTTTCAGCGTTCGGAAAGCTGCTGCTTGATCATCTGACTGACGGCGGCCATGTCGGCACGGCCGACGACCAGCGGGCGCACCAGCGCCATGACCTTGCCCATGTCCTGCACACTGGCGGCAGCGCTGTCGCGCATGGCCTGGCCAATAATGGCGGCGACTTCCTCGGGGGAGAGGGCCTGGGGCATGAATTCCTGCAGGACGGTGATCTCGGCGTTCTCGATCTCGGCCAGGTCCTGCCGTGCGCCCGCTTCGTACTGCTTCACGGACTCGCGACGCTGCTTGATCATCTTGTCGAGCACGGCAGTGACCCGAACATCATCGGGCTCGATACGTTCGTCGACTTCGATCTTCTTGATTTCGGCCAGCGCAAGGCGAATGGTGCCGAGGCGGGCCTTGTCTTTGGCCCGCATGGCATCTTTCATTGCCTCGGTGATTTTCTGCTTGAGCGCGCTGTCGGTCATGGTGACTGCGGATCAGTAGAAACGCTTGGTCTTCTTGTTTTCGCGCTGCAGTTTCTTGAGATGACGCTTCACGGCGGCAGCGGCCTTGCGCTTGCGGGCTGCAGTGGGCTTCTCGTAGAACTCCTTGCGTCGCACTTCTGCCAGCACACCTGCCTTCTCGCAAGAGCGCTTGAATCTTCTCAGAGCGACGTCAAAGGGCTCGTTTTCTTTCAGTTTTACCATCGGCATAAAAGGCACACCTTCCAGATTTCGATGTAAGGTTGATTCAAAGGGGCCACATGGTAATGCGGCAAATTGCCAAATGCAAAGCCAAAAACGAAGAAAACATCGACAGCGCGGCCGCATTCTGCTTGGTATCGGGCCCGGTTCCCACCTTGCGGCTGGTCAATCGGCGGTCGCCTGGCTTATGATGACGGCCCGCCACGCCTGCAGTCCCCTGCCCGGGCACCGAGGCAGTTTCCCAAAGGTTTCAACACGATGCGTGTCCTGGGTATCGAGACATCCTGCGACGAGACGGGCATTGCCCTCTACGACAGCGAGCGCGGCCTGCTGGCCGACACCCTCTACAGTCAGGTCCCGCTGCACGAACGTTTCGGTGGCGTGATTCCCGAACTCGCCTCCCGTGACCACATCCGCAAGACTCTCCCGCTGATCCAGGAAGTGCTCGACAAGGCGGCTGCCACGCTGGACGACATCGACGGGGTGGCCTACACGGCCGGGCCCGGTCTGGTGGGTGCCTTGCTGGTGGGTGCGAGTGTAGGGCGCTCTCTCGGCATGGCCTTGAACGTGCCCACCATCGGCGTGCATCACATGGAAGGTCATCTGCTGGCCCCCATGCTGGAAGAGACGCCGCCGCAATTTCCCTTCGTCGCGCTGCTCGTCTCGGGCGGCCACACCCAGTTGGTGCGGGTGGATGGCATCGGCCGCTACCGTCTGCTGGGCGAATCCCTGGACGACGCCGCCGGCGAGGCCTTCGACAAGGTGGGCAAGATGCTGGGACTGGCCTATCCGGGCGGGCCGCGCGTGGCCGCGCTGGCCGAGAAGGGCTCAGCGGCTCGTTACGACTTTCCCCGCCCCATGACCAACCGGCCGGGGCTGGATTTCAGTTTCAGCGGGCTGAAGACCTTCGTACGAAATACCCTGGCCGAGGCGAGGGCGGGGCTGCCCGAAGCCGGCGCCGCGCAGGACATCGACGAGCAAACCCGCGCCGACATCGCCCGCGCCTTTGAAGATGCCGTAGTGCAGACCCTGGTGATCAAGTGCCGCCGCGCCCTGCAGGACACTGGGCTGAAGTCTCTGGTCATCGCCGGGGGCGTCAGTGCCAACACCCGTCTGCGCGCCGGCCTGCAAACCATGGTCGAGAAAGAGCGCAGCCAGCTGTTCTACGCCCGGCCACAGCTGTGCACAGACAATGGTGCGATGATCGCCTATGCCGGTTGTCAGCGCCTGCTGGCTGGCGAGGTCGCGTCTCTCGCGCTGGACGTGCGCCCGCGCTGGCCGCTGGACACCCTGCCGCCGCTCGGTCAAGCGAGGGCGAGCTGATGGACATCGTCTTCATTCACGGCCTGCGCGTCGATTGCATCATCGGCATCCACGACTGGGAACGCACGCGCCCACAACCCGTGCTGCTGGATCTGGAAATGGGCACGGATATCCGGCCCGCCGCCCACAGCGAGGACATCGCGCTGGCGCTGGACTACGACGCCATCAGCAAGGATCTAAGCGCTTTCATCAAGGCCAGCGAATGCCGCCTGCTGGAAACCCTCGCCGAGCAGATCGCCCAGCGCCTGCACAGCCGCTTCGGCGTGCCCTGGCTGCGGCTGCGGCTGAGCAAGCCGGATGCGGTGCCCGAGGCACGGGATGTCGGCATCGGGATCGAGCGCGGCGTGCGCCCCGACCCTTCCAGCACGTTCGTGTCAGGGATGCGGTAGCCCTTGCCCTTGATCAGTCTCAGCCTGGGCAGCAATCGCGATGCCCGTCGTTCCCTCTCCCTGGGCCTGGCGGCGCTGGAGCGGCGGTTCGGTACGCTGCGAGTGTCGCCCGTATTCGAGAGCGAGCCGGTGGGCTTTACAGGCCCCCACTTCCTCAACCTGGTGGTTTGCTTCGAGTCGACGCTGGCGTTGGCCGAACTTGCCGGAATGCTCAAGGCCATCGAGGATGCCCATGGACGTGACCGACTGTCGCCACGCTATAGCGACCGCACGCTGGACATCGACATCCTTTGCTATGGCGATCTATCCGGCGTGCACGAGGGCATCGAACTGCCGCGCCCCGAGATCCTGCACAACGCCTATGTGCTGCGCCCGCTGGCGGCCTTGCTGCCCCAGCAGCGCCACCCGCTCAATCAGCAGACCTTCGCGCAGCTTTGGCGCGACTATGACAAGGGCCGGCAGGCGCTCTGGGCCGTGGAGTTCGAGTGGCAGGGCCAGGTGATTTCAAAGCCCGAGTGCTGAGGGCAGCGCTGCCAGGGTGGCGGCGCAATCCGCCTCCACCTTCAGGCTGAACAGGTCATCCGCGCGGGTGACACCCAGATTCAGGCAGGCCAGCGGCTTGCCCAGCGCGTGCGCATCGCGACAGATGCGAAAGCCGGAAAACACCTTCAGTGAACTGCCCACCACCAGCAACGCCTCGCAGTCCTTTACGGCCTGCTCCACCGCTGTCAGCACTGTCCGCGGAATCGTTCCGCCGAAGAACACCACCTCGGGCTTGAGAATGCCGCCACAGGCCGGGCAGTCGGGCACCAGTACGTTCTGCAGCAGGGCGTCCGGCAGGTCGGCATCGCCGTCGGGCCGAGTCTCGGCCAGCGGACTGTGCAGCGCCGGATTGGCCTCGTGCAGTGCTGCCTGCATCTGCGCGCGGGGCTGACGCAGCCCGCACTGCAGGCAGAACACCGTGTCGAGATTGCCGTGCAGGTCGATCACTGCGCGCTGACCGGCGCGCTGGTGCAGGCCGTCGACGTTCTGGGTAATCAGCATGGTGACATGGCCTGCGTGCTCCAGCTGCGCCAGGGCGAGGTGGCCGGCGTTGGGCGCCGCCTGACGCATGCGCGGCCAGCCGATCATGCTGCGGGCCCAGTAACGCTGGCGGCTGGCGGGCCTGTTGATGAAGTCGGCGTGCTGGATGGGGGTGCTGCGCAGCCACTGGCCCTGACTGTTGCGATAGACGGGAATTCCCGAGGGCTGGCTCAGTCCGGCGCCGGTCAGCACCAGCAGACGCGGATGTTGCCGCACAAAGGCGGCCAGCGCGTTCATGCGGCGGGGGGCGTGCCTGGCAGGATGCGCTGACGCACGTGTTCCGCCAGACCCACCCCGGCCTCGGACATGGTGAGATAGGCCTGATCGGCCCCGGCCGCGAGGATCTCCCGGGCTTCGTCCTCATGCATGCTGTGCGACACGATCACCCCGCTGAAGCCCGACTTGCGCAGCTTCTGGGTGGCGATGCGCTTGGCCTCGGCCTCGTTCAGGCTCAGTATCACGGCCTTCACGTTGCCGAAATCCAGGTTGCCCCAGAACATCTGGTCCTCGGCATCGGCGAAGAAGATGTTGTGCCCGAGTTCGCGGTGCAGCGCCACCCTTGCCGGATCGGAGTCCAGTGCGACCACCCGGCATTTTTCGCTCAGGTAGTTGTAGGCCGCCGAGCCGGTGCGGCCCATGCCCATGATCAGCACATCGGCATCGCCCAGGGACACGGGCTGTTCGTCGGGATGCCGCAGGTCCCGCTCCATCGGAATCAGACGCCGTGCCACGCGCTCGTAGAGCGGATGCGCCAGGCGGTTGAGCGGTGCCGATACGACAAACGAGAGCGCCACGGTCAGCGCCAGCGGCACGATCCACTCCTGCAGCGCCACGCTGGCCACGATGAGGCCGAACTCGCTGTAATTGGTCAGGCTAAGCCCAGCCAGAAAGGCGCTGCGCGCCCGCAGCTTGAAGAACACCAGCAGCAGGAAGAACAGAATGGCCTTCACCGGCAGCAGGGCCGTCATGATCAGGGCAAAGAGCCAGGCGTCTACACCCGGCAGCCCGCCAATGCCGATCTGCAGGAAGAAGCCCACCAGGAAGAATTCCTTGATGCTCCACAGGGATTTCGACAGCTCGCCCGCGCGCGGGTGTTTGGCGAGCATCGCGCCGAAGACCAGCGCCCCCAGTTCAGAGCTCAAGCCCACCAGTTCGAAACCGAAACCGCCCACCACCAGCGCCAGCATCAGGCCGAACAGCACCAGCAGGTCCTCGTGGCCACTGGCATCAAGCAGGCGGTACAGCAGCGGCCGCAGCAAGGGCAGACCCAGAGCCAGAAGCGCCCAGGGCGAGGGCGCGCTGCCGATGGTCACGCTCATCACCACCAGGGCGAACACGTCCTGCATTACCAGGATGCCGATGGCCACCCGACCGTGGAAGGCGCGCAGCTCGCGCTTGCCCTCCAGCACCTTGGCGGCCAGCACCGTGCTGGAGAAGGACAGCGCCATGGCCAGCAGCATGGCATTGAACAACGGAATGCCGAGCAGCAGCAGGAAGGCGGGGGTGTACAGCACGATGGAGAGCAGAAAGTGCAGCAGGCTGCCGCCCAGCACCTCGGGCTTGCCCATGGCGCGCACGTTCAGCTTCAGGCCTACGGTAAACAGCAAGAGCAGCACGCCGAGGTGGGAGACATGCTGCAGCACCTCGCCGCTGGTGGCCGGCATGCCGATCTCGTCGGAGATGGCGGCAATGATGAAGCCGGCAGCCAGATAGCCCACCAGGGGCGGCAGGCTCGTCATGCGCACCAGCAGGCCCAGACTGAAGGCGAAACCGATCCAGACAGCTTCAAGCATGCCAGTCTTCCTTGGTGACAGTCATGATGGCGTCGACGCGGGCCTGTGCGATCAGGCGCTTGATCTGCTGCGATTCGCGCGTCGGCATGGCATCCGTGCCAGTGGCCAGCAGTGCCGGAATGTCGATGGCGCTGGCGGCGGCGTGGGCGCGGCGCAGGTAGTCAGCCTGCGGGTAGGCGCGCTCCTCGAGGCCAGTGCGGCCGCGGGCATCGGCCTCGCAGGCCAGCAGAAACGATGTCAGCTGTTGCGGTCGGCGGAAGGCGTCAAGGGCTTCCAGCACTTCCAGAACCGTGTCGGGGCGCAACTGCAGCGCGCGATGGCAGTGTGTGTGGTACTGACTGACCAGGCGGCCGAGGGCGGTGAACCGGGTGGGCACGCGCAGCCGTTCGCCGACGCGCTCGACCAGCGCCACGCCGCGTGCCTCGTGCCCATGATGGCTGGGCCAGTACTGCGGCGGCGTGGTGCCCTTGCCCAGGTCGTGCACCAGGGCGGCGTAACGCACTTCGGGGGCGCTGGACAGGCGCGCGGCCTGCTGCAGACACAGCAGCACATGCACACCCGTGTCGATCTCCGGGTGATGTTGCACTGGCTGGGGCACGCCGAACAGGGCGTCGACTTCCGGCAGAATCACCCGCAGCGCCCCGCAGTCGCGCAGCACCTCGAAGAACACCTCGGGTGCGGCCTCGCCCAGCGCCTTCTCCATTTCCTGCCACACGCGCTCGGGCACCAGATGGCTCAGTTCACCACTCCCGCTCAGTTGCCGCATCAGTTGCAGGGTCTCCGGAGCCACGCGAAAGCCCAGTGGCGCAAAGCGGGCAGCGAAGCGGGCCACGCGCAGCACGCGCAGCGGGTCTTCGACAAAGGCGGGAGACACATGGCGCAGCAGGCGGGCCTCGAGGTCGCGCACGCCGCCCCAGGGGTCGACGAGGCTGCCGTCCTCGCTGCGGGCGATGGCATTGATGGTGAGGTCGCGCCGCTGCAGGTCCTGCTCCAGCGTCACGTCCGGGCTGGCGTTGAAGACGAAGCCTTTGTAGCCGTGACCGTGCTTGCGCTCGGTGCGGGCGAGGGCGTATTCCTCCTTGCTCTGCGGGTGCAGGAAGACGGGAAAGTCGCGACCCACCGGCCGATAGCCGAGGGCCTGCAGCTGCTGCGGCGTGGCGCCGGTCACGACCCAGTCGCGGTCGGATGTTGGCAGCCCGAGCAGGGCGTCGCGGACAGCGCCGCCAACCAGATGGATCTTCATGGGGATGCAACTCGCAGGAACGACGGCTTGAGTGTAACCCGTGGCCTCAGACGCTGAACAGCTGGTGGTCTTCCAGGCGCATCATGCTCAGTTCGCGTCCCCACACGCAGCCGGTGTCCATGCCGTAGACGTGCGCGCGATTGGTCTTGCCTTCCAGCGCAGCCCAGTGGCCGAAGAGGATATTGGTCTCGGGCGTGACTCGTTCAAACTCGAACCAGGGGCGAAAGCCCTCCGGCGCGGCGGTCAGCCCTTCCTTGACCTGCAGATTGAGATTGCCGCGCTCATCGCAGAAACGCATGCGGGTGAGGTAGTTGGTGATGCAGCGCAGGCGTTCGTGGCCGGTGAGCTTTTCCTTCCAGCGTTTCGGCGTGTCGCCATACATATTGGCCAGAAACTCGCGAAAGTCCGGCCCCTGCAGGGTCAGTTCCACCTCGGCGGCGAGTTCCAGCGTCTTCTGCAGTGTCCACTTCGGCGCAATGCCGGCATGGATCATCAGGTAGTTCTGATGCCCTTGCGCCTGTTGAACGCAGTCGTAATGCGCCAGGGCCTGATGTCGCAACCAGTGGCTGAGAGCGTCGCAGTCGGGGGCATCGAGCAGTTCCTGCAGCGTATCGCGGCCCCGATGGGGACAGGCCTCGTAGTAGATGGCCAGGAAGTGCAGATCGTGATTGCCCAGCACCACCGTCACGGCCTTGCCCAGATCGCGCAGATAGCGCAGGGTGTCGAGGGATTTGGGGCCACGGTTGATCAGATCGCCCACGCACCATAGACGGTCGCGCAGCGGATTGAAATCCACCATGGTCAGCAGTTTGCGCAAGGGCTTGTAACAACCCTGAATGTCGCCTATGACATACGTTGACATGAAGCCCTGCTGGTTCCCGGTGTCTAGTGCACCGTCAATGGTCTGGAAAGAAGGAACGCCGGAATGGGCGCCGCAAAGGTTTCGCCATCCGCGCTCAACATCTCGTAACTGCCCTGCATGGTGCCGAACTCGGTGGTCAGCACCGCCCCGCTGGTGTAGCGGAACACCTGACCCGGGCCGATCAACGGCTGCTGCCCGACCACACCCGAGCCGCGCACTTCCTCGACCTTGTCATTGTCATCGGTGATGATCCAGTGACGCGAGATCAGTTTCACCGGTTGCTCGCGCTTGTTGGCGATGCCGATGGTGTAGGCGAACACGAAGCGCTTGTTTTCCGGGTCGGACTGCTCCTGCAGGTACTGCGTGCTCACGGAAATATCGATGCCTTCGGGGCGACGTTCAGTTTTCAACGCGGGACTCCTCCTGTCGTGCTCTCGCTGAGTCGGCGTTGTGCGGCGACTGCTGCCGGCTGCGGGTGATGCAGTCGGCGATCAGCGCGTAATCGGCCAGGCTCAGGTTCTCCGGTCGCAGGCTGATGTCGATGGGCAGCGCGCTCAACGCTGCCTCCGATATCAGGGTCCGCAGGCTGTTCTTCAAGGTCTTGCGCCGCTGGGTGAAGGCGATGCGCACCACGTCCTGCAGACACCCGACATCGAGCACCTGCACGGGCTTGCGCGCGTGTGGCACCAGCCTGACGATGGCAGAGCATACCTTGGGTTGTGGCACGAAGGCAGTGCCCGGGACATCGAACAGGTGCTCCACCGTGCAGTGGTACTGCATCATCAGGCTGAGGCGACCGTAGTGCTCGTCGCCCGGCACCGCCGCCAGACGCTGCACGACTTCCAGCTGCAGCATGAAGTGCATGTCGGCGATCCACTGCTCGAACTGCAGCAGATGGAACATGCAGGGCGTGGAGATGTTGTAGGGCAGATTGCCCACCACGCGCAGGCAGTGGGGGCGTGCGGTGCCGTTCTGGGGCAGCAGGGAGCGCAGGTCGAATTTCAGCACGTCGCCTTCATGCAGGGCGAAGCGCGGGTCGGCGCTCAGGGTGCTTTGCAGGTAGCCCGCCAGGTCGCGGTCCAGCTCCACCGCGTCGAGATGCCCGCACTGTTGCAGCAGATGCCGCGTAAGGGCACCTTGTCCCGGGCCGATCTCCACCAGATGATCGCGGGGCTGGGGCGCGATGGCCCGAATGATGCGCCCGATGATGTTCTGGTCGTGCAGGAAATTCTGGCCGAAGCGCTTGCGGGCCTGGTGGTGGAAGTCGTCCTTCTGCAGATCGGGGCCGCGCGGGCCGCCGGCGCGTGGCCTGTCAGTCATGGCGTCCCCCCCGTGGGAGCCTGCCTGCCAGCGAACCCGGCCATCAGCCGGGCCACCGCGATCGCCTCCACCAGCGAGCCGATCTGCGCCTTGCCGGTGCCCGCCAGCTCCAGGGCCGTGCCGTGATCCACCGAGGTGCGGATGATCGGCAGTCCCAGGGTGATGTTGCTGGCATTGCCGAAGCCCTTGTACTTGAGCACCGGCAGACCCTGGTCGTGATACATCGACAGCACGGCATCGGCATGGGCCAGGTACTTGGCAGTGAAGAGTGTGTCGGCGGGCAGCGGCCCCAGCAGGTGCATGCCTTCGGCGCGCAGCGCTTCCAGCACGGGCTCGATGATGTCGCGCTCCTCGGTACCCAGGTGGCCGCCTTCGCCAGCGTGCGGATTCAGACCGCAGACGAGGATCGCCGGGCGGGCGATGCCGAAGCGGGCGCGCAGGTCGGCATCGAGGATGCGCAGGATGCGTTCCAGCAACGGCGCCGTGATGGCGGCCGCTACCTGGGAGAGCGGCAGATGGGTGGTCACCAGCGCCACGCGCAGGCCCTCGGTGGCCAGCATCATCACCGTGAGATCCACGCCGCATTCCTGCGCCAGGAATTCCGTGTGGCCAGTGAAAGGGATGCCGGCCTCGTTGATCACGCCCTTGTGCACAGGTGCCGTCACCATGGCCGCCGCCTGACCGGACCGGCAGGCCTGCACCGCGCAGCGCAGGGTGTCGAGCACATAGGGCGAATTGGCCGGGTTCAGCACGCCGGCCTGCACCGGGGCGCGCAGGCTCACCGCAAGCACGCGCAGGGTGCCGGCGGCCGAGGCCGCAGCGGGCAGTTCGGGGGTGAAGGGCAGCAGTTGCAGCGGCAGGTCGAGCAGACGGGCGCGTTCCTGCAGCAGTTGCGGATCGGCAATCACCACGCGCTCCAGGGTGGTGTCTTCCTGCTGTGCCAGCTGGATGCACAGATCCGGGCCGATGCCGGCAGGCTCGCCGGCGGTGATGACGATGCGTTGAATCACGTGGTGCGTGCCACTCATGGAGGGCTGATCTTGACGTAGGCCTTTTCGCGGATTTCCACCAGCCAGTTCTGCAGCTCGACCTCGAACTTGCGGTTGCGCAGAGCATTCTCGGCCTGCTGTCGGCTGAATTCGCGGCTCATGTCTTGCACGCGACGTTCCATGACTTCGGCCACATGCCAGCCGAAGCTGGTGCGGAAGGGCTCGCTGAGCTGGCCGATGGGCAGGTCCTTGATCTGCGCCTCGAAATCGGGCGGCATGCCGCCCTCGGCTGCCCAGCCCATGTCGCCGCCGGCCACGACGGAGGCGGAATCGTCGGAGTTCTGCCGCGCGATATCACCGAAGTCTTCGCCGCCTTTGATGCGGGCATGCAGGCTGCGAATCAGGGCCGCGGCCTGTTCCTCGGTGCGGATCTCGTTGGGGGTGATCAGGATGTGGCGCGCGCGGGTCTGATTGACCATGCTCTGGACCTCACCCTGTACGGCCACCAGTTTCACCAGGTGAAAACCGCTCGGGCTGCGGATGGGGCCGCGCACTTCATTGGCTTGCATGCCCGGCACGATGTCGACGAACAAAGTGGGCAGCGCCTCGGCCTTGCGCCAGCCCAGTTCGCCGCCAGTGGCAGGATACGCCGTGGGCGGGGTGGTGGCGGCGCCGCGCTGGGCGATGGTGCGGGCCTGCACGAAATCGGTGCCGGCCTGGATGGCATCGAACATCTGCTGCGCAAAGGCTTCCTTGGCAGCGATCAGCTCGGGCGAGTCATCTTCGCCCACGGGGATCAGGGTCTGATCCACCAGATAGTCCGGCGCCATGGTGACGCGGCCCATCTCGGAGTTGAGGAAATTGTCGATCTCCTGATCGGTGATGTTGATGCGACGATTCACCATGCCGCGCTGCAGGTCGCGCATGGAGAGCTCCTTGCGGATCTGCTCGCGGGTAATGGTGTACTGACCGGCGGCTTCCAGGGCGGCGACATATTCGTCGAAGCTCAGATTGCTCTGCTGGGCCAGGGTCTGCATGATGCCGTTGACGGTGTCGTCGTCATAGCGGATGCCCATGCGCTCGATCAGCTGCAGCTGCAGGTTTTCCACGATCAGCGACTCCAGCGCCTGCTCGCGCAGCACAGTGGGCGGGGGCATGGGCTGGCCGCTGGCCTGCATCTGCTGCCGGGCTTCGTCCATGCGCAGGGTCAGTTCACTCTGCAGCACCACGCCTTCGTCGACGATGGCCACAACCTTGTCCAGCACCTGACGCTGGGCCAGGGCCGACCCCGCGGTCATCACCAGCAGCACCAGCGCAAGGACGCGCAGGCAGAATGACTTATTCATTGGTTCCGTACTCCTTGAAGCCCAGGATGCCGTCGCTGAGCATCCGGCTGATGCCGCCGCCGCTCACATTGCCCAGCCCGTTGAGGGTGACCTGAAAGAACACGCCGGTGTCGGTGTCGTCCCGCAGCAGGAAGAACTCGTCGTCGTCGATCCACTCGCGAGCCACCAGGCGGATGGTGGCGCAGCAATTGCTGTATTCGACACCGGCGAAGGTGTCCAGATTGCGACGGTTGCTGTGATCATAGTGCCATCGACCCAGCAAACGCCAATGATTGTTCAGGGGCCAGACGCCCGAGACATCGCTCTGCTTGATGCGCGGATCGAGGCCCGAGGGCACGGGTCCGTAGAGGTCCACGAGGCGGCGGAATCGATAGCCGATATTGAGGATATGGCTCTCGTCGCCCATGTAGCGCAGCGAGAGCGAGCCCTCGTCGATGTCCTGCTGCTGCTCGTTCCACTGCACGTCGCTGCTGATGCGCCACTGCTCGCTCAACAGGGCGGCGCCCTCGGCCACCAGGGCTGAACGGTCGGTGTTGCGCGGCTGCAGCGTGACCCAGCTCTGCAGCGGGCTGTCCAGCGCCACGAGGCGGTCCTCGAAATGCAGGATCTGCCCGACACTGAGGCGGGCCCGTTCCTCGCCGCTGCCGCTGATGACGCGCGAAGTCACGGCCACGCTCAGCTGATCGGCATCGCCGATGCGGTCAAGGCCGCTGAAGCGGTCGTGGCGGAACAGCTGGCCGTAGTGGAAGTTGACCTGGGCGCTGTCGAAGGTGGGCAGCAGGGACTGATCCTCCTGCTCGCTGTACAGATAGAACAGGCGTGGCTCCAGAGTCTGGATAGCGCCGTCGCCGCGTGCCAGCGGGCGCTCGAAGATCAGGCCGCTGTCGAGGCTGAACAGGCCGAGGCCGCGATCGGGCTGCGCCAGCGTGCCGACGGCCTGCTGCTCCAGATCCCACTGCGTGTAGCGATAGCGCGCCGTCGGCACGAAGAAGCCGGCCTCGCGGCGCAGCGGCCAGCTGATCTCGGGTTCCACATGCAGGCGGCTGCCGCTGACCAGGGCCCCGGCATCGATCTGCGCCTGGGTGAGACCGCTGCGGCTCAGACTGCGGTCGAAACTGACGTGGCTGGCATCGATCTTCAGCTGCAGGCCCCCGAGCTTGTGCGCGGCGCCGAGAGTGAGTTCCGGCAGGCGGTCATAGGGGATATTGAGATCACTGGCCGAGATGTAGGGGTCGATGATGTCGATGCGCTGCACGCGGGTGCCGGCATACCAGCGCTCCGCCCGGTAGTTCAGTGCGCCATTGCGCTGCAGGTGGGTGCGGCTGGACACGGTGAGGCCGCTCGACCCCAGGTCGCGGAAATAGCGGTCGTCGCTCACGGCGTCGTAATGGATCGCCGTGGAGACACGCTCACCCAGCTGGCCGTTGTGCTGTAGGCCGAGGAACCAGCGCTCTTCCCGTGCCGGAGAATTCGAGCCCGGCACACCGGCGGTGGCCGCATCGAAGCGCTTGTCGCCGGGCAACAGCGCGGCGCTGAGGGTGTTCATGGACCAGTCGGCCAGATAGCGGAACTCGCCGCTGGCCATCAGGCCGCGGTCGGCAATCAGGCGTGGCGTGAGCGTGGCGTCGTAATGCGGGGCCAGGGCCAGGTAATAGGGCAGCGCGATGTCGGCGCCGCCGTCGCTGGTCGAGCCGATGCTGGGGGCCAGAAAGCCGGAGACACGCTGATCGCCCAGCGGGAAGGGCACCGTGAACGGGTAGTGGAACACGGGCACATCCTTGATGCGCAGAGTCAGGCCCTCGGCGGTGCCGAGGCCGGCGGCGGTGTCCAGACGCATGCGCTCGGAGCTCAGGGTCCAGAATTCGTTGCCCGGCTCGCAGCGGCTGAACGCGCCGTTCTCGATGGCCAGCACCTCGCCTTCGCTGTCATACACGATCACACGGGCGCTGCCATGCACACCGTACTCGTGCAGCACATAGCTGGCGCCGTCGATGCGGTTCTGGCTGTTGCTCTGGTCGATGAAGGCACCGCTGCCGGTGAGCAGCACGCCGGGTTCGCGGAACTCCACGTCACCCGTCAGCGTGAGGGTGTCGGCCTGCTGGTCGATCTGCGTGGTGGCGGAATTGTGGATGGTGCGATTGCCCTGCTGGATGCTGACTGCGCCAGTGATGTTGACGCGCTGATCGCTGTCCTGGTCGATGGCACCAGGGGCCGTGAACACAGTGGGCGAGGTGGCCGGATCGGCGCTCGCGTCCAGCGGCTGGCCATTCAGGCCGGTGCGGGCCGGTTCGATGAAGGCCCCGCAGCAGGTGGCGGGCAGGCTGGCGCGCTGCGCGGGTGTCATCTGTGCCACGGGGATCCAGTCGCTGGCCGCCCGGGAACTGGTGGCGATGCGGGCGCCCTGCGCGGACCCGCTACCCAGTTCTGCCGACGGTAGTGTGCCGCTGCGCGGACCCGCCACCGGGCGCTCCCCGCGCGCGACCTCCACACCGGCATTGCCCGGACGGCGGCTCGCGACTGGATTTTGGCTGCACTGCCAGTTGCCTGCGGCATCGGCCTGACAGGTCCACTGCCCGCCGTCTGCCACACCCTGAGCAAGACTGACAGGAGCGTTCGCGGCGAGCAGGGTGCCAGTGGCAAGAAGCAGGAAAATGCGGGAGCACAAAGGGCTTTTTCGAAACTGCATTGTCGCAGGCAATCCAATAGAATGGCTCGGAAATCAGGTCGGCATGGTAATTCATCGGCCTGTGGATAGAAACACTGCGGAGCGCGCGGGCAATGGATCAACGAAGGGACGCACTGGCCGCCTGGGCACGCCAGTGTCTGCAGGAAAAGGCTGGCAAGGGGCTGCCCGCGGGCAGTGTGCACACCGTGTCCGGAGACGCGAGTTTCCGGCGCTATTTCCGCATCGTGCTGCCTGCGGCGCCGCGCACTGCAGGATCACCTGGGCAGGGGTTGATGCAGGCCACGCGCTTCATCCTGGTGGATGCGCCGCCAGCCCACGAAGACTGCCGGCGTTTCGTGCATGTCGCCGAGCTGTTTCGCACAGCGGGCATGCAGACACCGCGCGTGTTGCGTGCCGACTTCGAGCAGGGCTTCATGCTGCTGGAGGACTTTGGCGATGCGCTCTATCTGCCTGCGCTGCAGAGCGCGAGCGGCGTCGATGCGCTCTACGGCGCCGCGATGCAGGCGCTGATTGACCTGCAGGCGCGCGGCAATGGCAGCGACCTGCCCCCTTACAGCCGACAACTGCTGCGTACCGAGCTCGCCCTGTTCGATCACTGGTTCTGCGAACGCTTTCTCGGCCTCACCCTCGATGCCGCCGAGCGCGCGCTGCTGGAGCGCACCTGGACCTTCCTCGAGGACGCCGCCCTGGCACAGCCTCAGGTGTGCGTACACCGCGACTATCACTCGCGCAATCTCATGATTCTGGCGGGCGATCCCGCCAGGGGGCCAGGTGTCATCGACTTCCAGGACGCGGTGTTCGGCCCCTGTACCTACGATCTGGTATCGCTGCTGCGCGATTGCTACATCGTCTGGCCCGATGCGCAGGTGCAGGCCTGGGCGCTGCAGTTTCGCCAGCTCGCCGTGGCGCGTGGCATTCTGGCGGCGGGCGGCGCGACTGCAGACGCCGCCTTCCTGCGCGACTTCGACCTGATGGGCCTGCAGCGTCACATCAAGGTCATCGGCATCTTCTGTCGCCTGAATCTGCGCGACGGCAAGCCGCGCTACATGGCCGATGTGCCGCTGGTGATCGACTACGTCGTGCGCGTGGCGGCGCGACACCCGGAGATGGCCGATTTCAATCACTGGTTCCAGAATCGTGTTTTGCCACTGGCCAATCCGCTGCTGCAGGCGTTCGCGCTGCCGGACATCGTGGCATGAGAGCGATCATCCTGGCAGCGGGGTTGGGCACGCGCATGCGGCCGCTCACCGATCATCTGCCCAAGCCCCTGCTGCAGGCGGGGGGCAGTGCGCTCATCGAATACCATCTGCGCAATCTGGCGCAGGCGGGCATCCGCGAAATCGTCATCAATCACTTCCATCTGGGCGAGCGCCTGGAAGAGGCGCTGGGCGATGGCAGTCGTTACGGGGTGCACATCGCCTGGTCCCGCGAAACGGTGCGACTGGAGACGGCCGGCGGCGTCGTCAACGCCCTGCCCCTGCTTGGCGACGAGGCCTTCGCGGTGCTGAGCGGCGACATCTGGACGGACTACCACTTCGCCCGACTGCAGCCAGTGGATGGTCACGACACCCTGGCGCGGCTGGTGATGGTGCCCAATCCACCCCACCACCCGACGGGCGATTTTCGTTGCACTGCGAGCGGGCGCCTGCAGCTGCGTGCCCCGCAGGAGGTCGAGCCGGGCTGCACCTACAGTGGCATCAGCGTGATGCACCCGGCCCTTTTCGCGGGCTTGATGGCAGAACCGCTCCCGCTGCGCCCGGTGCTGGATGCCGCCATCGCGGCGGGGCAGGTGGCCGGTGAGCTGTACACGGGCCGCTGGTTCGATATCGGCACGCCGCAGCGCCTGCAGGAGCTGGACCTGCTGTTGCGTGGGGCGTGATTCACCCAAACTCTTACTGCACGGCGGCACTTTCCCTGTAAAATGCCGCCCAATTCGCCAACCACAGGTCTGCCCCATGATGAAATACCTGATCGCCCCCTCGATCCTGTCCGCCGATTTCGCGCGGCTCGGGGAGGAAGTGGACGCCGTGCTCGCCGCCGGCGCCGATGTCATTCACTTCGATGTCATGGACAATCACTACGTGCCCAACCTCACCATCGGTCCCATGGTCTGCAAGGCCCTGCGCAATTACGGCGTGAAGGCACCGATTGACGTGCATCTCATGGTGTCGCCCGTAGACCAGATGATCCAGGACTTCGCCAAGGCCGGCGCCAGCATCATCACCTTCCACCCCGAGGCGACCCATCACGTCGATCGCTCGCTGCAGCTGATCCGCGATCTGGGCTGCCAGGCCGGGCTGGTGTTCAATCCGGCCAGCTCGCTGGACTGCCTGCAATACCTCATGGACAAGCTCGACGTGATCCTGTTGATGTCGGTGAACCCGGGCTTCGGCGGCCAGAAGTTCATTCCCTCCACCCTGCGCAAGCTGGCTCAGGTGCGCAAGCTGATCGATGACAGTCATTACCCGATCCGGCTCGAAGTGGATGGCGGGGTGACCGTGCAGAACATCGCCGAGATCGCCGGTGCGGGCGCCGACATGTTTGTCGCCGGCTCCGCCATCTTCAACACCGACAATTACGCCGCCACGATCGCCGCCATGCGCGCCGAACTGGGCCACACTCCCATCAATCACTGACGCCGTGCACGCTGCCATGACCTCACAAGAATTCGCCGCGCTCGCCGCGCAGGGCTACAACCGCATTCCTCTGGTCCGCCAGGTGCTGGCCGATCTCGAGACGCCGCTCAGCACCTACCTGAAACTGGGCCGCGGGCTGCACACCTATTTCTTCGAGTCCGTGCAGGGCGGCGAGAAATGGGGCCGCTATTCCATCATCGGCCTGCCCTGCCGCACCGTGCTGCGTGTGCGCGGGCAGCAGATCAGCGTCGAGACCGATGGTCAGGTGGTGGAGAGTCTGGAGTGTGACGACCCCTTCGTGTTCGTCGAGGATTTCAAGTCGCGTTACCGCGTGGCGCCGCTGCAGGGCACGCAGCGTTTCAATGGTGGACTGGTCGGTTACTTTGCTTATGACACGGTGCGCTATGTCGAACCGAGCCTGGGAGTGGCGCCGGGCGAGGACGACATTGGCACGCCCGACATCCTGCTGCTGGTGTCCGAGGAAGTGGTGGTGTTCGACAATCTGCGCGGCACGCTCTCGCTGATCGTCAATGTCGACCCGTCCTGGTCCAAGGCCTGGGAAGACGGGCAGAAGCGCCTGGACGATCTTGAAGCCGCACTGCGCAAGAGCCTGCCGTTGCCGCTGCAGGGCGCACCGCAGCAGGTGCAGGAAGCCGATTTCAAACGCCGCTTCGAGCAGGCCGACTTCGAGCAGGCGGTGGAGCGCATCAAGGACTACATCCTGGCCGGCGATGTCATGCAGGTGGTGATCGCCCAGCGCATGTCGGTGCCCTTCGCGGGCGATCCGATGAACGTCTATCGCGCGCTGCGCTACACCAATCCCTCGCCCTACATGGTGTTCTTCAACATGGGCGACCACCACATCGTCAGTGCCTCGCCAGAAATCCTGGCGCGGGTGGAAGAGGGCAGGATCACGGTGCGCCCGCTGGCCGGAACACGCAAGCGCGGCCGGACGGAAGAGGAAGACCTGGCGCTGGAGCAGGAACTGCTGGCCGATGCCAAGGAAATTGCCGAGCACCTGATGCTGATCGATCTGAGTCGCAATGATTCCGGGCGCGTGTCCGAGACTGGCAGCGTCACCGTGCCGCGCAAGATGTTCGTGGAACGCTATTCCCATGTGATGCACATCGCTTCCATCGTCGAGAGCGTGATGCGCGCCGACAAGACCGCGCTGGACGTGCTCAAGGCCACGCTGCCGGTGGGGACGCTCAGTGGCGCGCCCAAGGTGCGTGCCATGGAGATCATCGACGAGCTGGAGCCGGTCAAGCGCGGCATCTACGGCGGCGCCATGGGCTATCTGGGCTGGAACGGCAACATGGACATGGCCATCGCCATCCGCACTGCGGTGATCAAGAACGAGCGGCTCTATGTGCAGGCCGGTGCCGGCGTGGTGGCCGATTCCGTACCCCGGCTGGAATGGGAAGAGACGATCAACAAGGCGCGGGCCATCTTCCGTGCGGTGGCGCTGGCCGGCAAGGGGCTGCAGGACCTGTAGAGCAACCGGACGCTTTGATCGGCACCGACCATGGGGTAATTGGGGTCAGAGGGGTAATTGGGGTCAGAGACACTTAAATTGACTTTAAGTGTCTCTGACCCCAATTACCCCAATTACCCCCTGACCTCAATTATTTCCTCGGCCGCCCTTGCTGAAACGGCGGCAGGCTACGCCCCAGTTGCGATTCCATCTGTCGCTTGAACGTCTCGTCACCGAGCACCCAGGATTTATTGCAAGCATCGCGAATGCTGTTCAGGGTGCGCTCCGGAATCTGATCCTGGAAAAGCGCGCAGTAGTGAGTCTGTCGCTCCTTGTCGCAAGCACCCAGTGCCTGGTAGGTCGCATGCGGACAGACAAGAGGGTCAGGCACTCCTGCAGCCAGTCGTCGAAAGCTGGACCACGGATATTGTGCAGGCTTCTGGCACATCTGCGCGCGTACCGGGTTCAGCTCGATGTAGCGACTGACGGTCATGAAGTATCTCTCCGAATCGACCAGGCAGTCCTTGTATCTGCCTTCCCACAACGTCCCGCTGCGCTCATATTGCTTGTTGATGTGACGGACATAGAACGCACCCAGGGTTTGCATCATGCGGGCAATGCCATCGTCTGATCCCGGTGTCACCAGCATGTGCACATGATTGGTCATGAGGACATAGCTGTGGACAGCAACGCTGAACTGACGTGAGTACCGTGTCAGTCTATCCAGGTAAATGTGGTAATCACGCGTCTTGAAGAAGCACAAGGAGCGATTGTTGCCCCGTTGAATGAGGTGAACGGGAACGCCGGGCACAAATGTTCGGGGTTGACGTGGCATCGCAGATCAGCCCTCCATGGCTGTAATGGATAACTTCAGGGTAGTGCATGAACCTTTGGGCATCCAGAAAACGTTTCTCTGACCCCGGTTGATCGAGTATTCTGCGGGCATTCCGGAACAACAATCCCCACCGGTTCACACAGGCCATCGCATGCACTCCACGCGTTCGGGCACCGTGCAATTGCTTCTGCTGTTTCTGCTGCTCGGCGCCGCGGCGCCGGTGGCCATCGGGCATGGCAGCGTCTATGAAAGCGAAGAAGGCTGCGTCATCAGCTTTGGTTTCTACAGCGCACACTTCAATGTCTTCCAGCCGCAGTCCCGCGGCCACACCGCCTTTTGCGAGGATCTGCCCGAACTCGGCGAGAGTGTCTTCGTGCTCGAATACCTGCACCCCAGCCTGCGCGAAGTGCCGCTGGAATTCACTCTGCTGCGCAACCCCTCCAGCCTTGGGCGCTTCGTGCGCTGGCCCGATCTCGAGGCCATGGGCGATCTGTCCGCATACACCGTCCACAGCGTCAGCCTGATGCCTCAGCCGGATGGTGTGCTGAGTCTGCTGTTCTCCTTCACCGTGCCTGGCGACTATGTCGGTGTTGTCAGCGCCCCTTCGCCCGATGGGGCGCAGCGTTACCAGGCTGTGTTTCCCTTTCGCGTCGGCCAGCCCTGGTGGATGCAGCGCGGTCTGTGGGCATTGGCTCTGGTCCTGGCGGCAGCCGCGTGGCGCTGGCACGATGGCAGGCAGGCCCGGCCACGGGAGCGACTGGCATGAGACTGCTGCTGATTCTGCTGCTGGGCTTCACGAGTCTGCCCGCACTGGCCCAGGTTCAGGTGCTGCGCAGTGACGGCCTTCACGTCGAGCTGCACAGCCAGGTGCAGCCGCCTCCCCTGAACCAGATGCACAGCTGGCTGATCACCCTGCACAGCGCGGAGGGCGTGCCCCTCGCCGGCGCCCGCATCCGCGTCGACGGCGGGATGCCGGCCCACGATCATGGACTGGCCACGCGTCCCGAAGTCACCGCCGAGCAGGGCGAGGGTCGCTATCTGCTCGAAGGTGTGCGCTTCCACATGGCGGGGGAATGGCTGCTGCAATTGCAGATCGAGCATGGGGGCCAGGTCTATCACGTCGACGTGGCCTTGCAGCTGTGATGACGGTGGCGCGCCGACGGCTGCTTCTGCTTGCGTGCGTGCTGGCCGCCGCGGCAACGCTCTGGCAGTGGCTGCCGACTCCCCTGCCCTCACACTGGACGGCTACCGAACTGGCGCAGCTGCGGGGCATGACGCTCGCCGCGCTGCCTGCGCCGCCGCGTGACGCCAGCAACGCCGTGGCCGATGACCCCCGAGCCGCCGAGCTGGGCGGCCTGCTGTTCGGCGATGCCCGTTTCAGTGCGAACGGTCGGGTAAGTTGTGCCACCTGTCACCAGAGCGACAGAGCCTTCACCGACGGCCTGCCGCGCTCGGTGGGCCTTGCACCGGTGGAGCGCAATGCCATGGGCCTGCTGGGGGCGTCCTGGAGTCCGTGGTTCTACTGGGATGGCCGCAAGGATTCGCCATGGGCCCAGGCGCTGGAACCTCTGGAGCATCCGCGCGAGCACGGCAGCAATAGAGTCGACGTGGCACGTGTGCTGCTGAGCGATGCGAATTATCGCCAGCGTTACGCAGCGCTGTTCGGGAGCGTCGAGGATCTGGCACGCCGCCTGGCCGATGTGCAGGCCTTTCCCCCCGCGTCGCCGCTGGGCACGCCCGCTGAGCAGGTCGCCTGGCAGGCGCTGAGTGCGGCGGACCAGCACGCCATCAATGAAGTCTTCAGTCGTGTCGGCAAGGTGCTCGCGGCCTGGCAGCGCGGCCTGCGTCCCGAGCCTGCGCCCTTCGATCGCTATGTGGCGCAATTGGCCGATGACGGTGCCATGCGCTCGTCCACGGCACTGACCGATGCGCAGCTGCGCGGCCTGCGCCTGTTCCTGGGCAAGGCGCAGTGCGTCAACTGCCACAACGGGCCACTCTTTACCAACAACGCGTTCCACAACACCGGGGTGCTCAGTGCCCCCGGCCTCGCCCCGGCAGCCGGGCGCTCTGCAGGTCTGCGTCTGGCGCAGGCCGATCCGTTCAATTGTCTGGGGCAGTACAGCGACGCCGGGCCGGGAGAGTGTCAGGAGCTGCGCTTCGCCCGAGGCGGCGACGAACTGGTGGCGGCGCAGCGCACTGGGAGTCTCCGCCATCTGAGCGCCACCGCGCCTTACATGCACGCGGGACAGATCGCCACACTGGCGCAGGTGATCGAGCATTACGACCGCGCCGAATTGGCGCTGGTGGGGCACAACGAGGCCGAGCCACTGGGGCTCAGAGCGGTGGAGAAACGCCAGCTGCTGGCCTTTCTGCGCAGCCTCGAGCCACTCGCCGAGGGCGAGTAAGCGCGGCGTTCAGGGCGCCATGTCCTGCAGTTGCTTGAACGCCGCCAGGGCGCGCTCGCGCGAGGCCTTCAAGTCCACCACCGGGTGCGGGTAGTGCAGGCCCAGTGTCACGCCTGCGGCACTCAGCACGCTGGCCGGCGCTGCAGCCGGGTCGTGCAGATACTTGTCGGGCAACGCCGCCAGTTCTGGAACGTAGCGGCGAATATAGGCACCTTCCGGGTCGAAGCGCTCGCTCTGTGTCACCGGATTGAACACGCGGAAATAGGGCGCCGCATCGGCCCCGCAGCCGGCGATCCACTGCCAGCTGGCACTGTTGGCAGCCAGATCGGCATCCACCAGGCAATCCCAGAACCAGTCCTCGCCATGGCGCCAGTGCGTCAGCAGGTTCTTCACCAGGAACGAGCCCACCACCATGCGCACGCGGTTGTGCATGTAGCCGGTCTGCCACAGCTCGCGCATGCCGGCATCCACCAGCGGATAGCCCGTCTGCCCGCGCTGCCAGGCGCGCAGCAGCGTGGGGTCGTCCTGCCAGGGAAAGTGGGCGAAGCGGCGCTGCAGGGGCGTCTCGCTCAAGGTGGGGTGATCGTAGAGCAGGGCGTGGGAGAACTCGCGCCAGCCCAGTTCCGACTGGAAGCAGTCCAGATCCTCTTCCACGCCTTGTTCCAGGCCGGCCTGCTGCGCGGCATGCCAGACCTGATGGGGCGACAGCTCACCGAAATGCAGATGTGGCGACAGCCGTGACACATTCGGGCGCTGTGGAAAATTGCGGCCTTCCTTGTAGCCCGCCAGCCCCTGTGCCATGAAGGCCCGCAGGCGCTGCAGCGCAGCCGCTTCGCCGATGTGCCAGGTGGCCCTCATGGTGGTGTCCCAGGCGATGCGCGGCAGCAGAGCCAGCGCGTCGATGCCGGCCTGACCCGCCGCCACATGCCCATGCAGCGTGAGGTCAGCCGGCGCCGGCAAGGGCGCACGGGGCGGCGTGCTGCCAAGACAGCCGCGCCGATAGTAGGGCGTGAAGACCTGATAGGGCGTGCCATCGCTCTTGCGCACCTGCCAGGGTTCCCACAGCAGCGCGCCATTGTGGCTGTGCACGGCAAAGCCGGATTGCTGCAGCGCCTCTTTCAAGGCCTTGTCGCGCGTGATGCGCCAGGGTTCGTAGCAGCGGTTCCAGTGCACGGCGGTGGCACCGACCGCGCGGGCCAGTGCCGGCAGCAGTTGCAGCGGGTCGCCGCGCAGCACCAGCAGGCGTCCGCCCAGGCGGGCATTGAGCGCCGCGAGTGAGTGGTGCAGCCACCAGCGGCTGGCGCCACCCATGGCCCAGGCGCCGCTGTTCACGTCGTCCAGAATGTAGAGCGGCAGCACGCTGCCGGCAGCGGCGGCGGCACTCAGGCCGGGGTTGTCGACAAGGCGCAGGTCCTGACGAAACCAGTGAAGTGAGACGGGGGCACTGATGATGGCTCTCCTGCAGGGCGTCGGTTCAGGCTGCAGTATACGCGGGCGCACCCGGGGCGGATGTGCAGGACGGTCAGGGTGTGAGGGGGCTGGCGTGGGCGGGGTTGGTCAGAAACGCCTCGTCGGTCAGGCTGTCGAGGTCGCCCTGCCAGCTTCAGAGCATGGCGCTCGGGCTCAGCAGAGAAAGAGCCTGCCCGATACCAGGGTGATGGAGTTCGAACGAGACGCCCGGAGCGAACGGCACGCGGGTGCCTTTCTCGCCCTCCAGCAGTGCCAGGTTCTCGTGCTGCCACGGCGGCGAAGTGAAGCGCGATGGCGCCCGCCTGCGCCGCGCCCATCCCGATGAGACACACCAGAAGAACGCTGGAAGGAACGAGGAGCTCGTGAAGTGACATCACATCCGCGCCTGTAGTGGGAAACATGACCCCATCGTCCTGCGCGCGGCGGGCGTCCATGCGGCTCGGTGTCGCATGGACGCCACCACGATCATCCGACCTGCGCCAAGCAGGGTGAGAGCGACCTATTGCAACGATTTGTGAGCAATCCAGATCATCGGCTGCAGATGCGGTATATTGCCCCGCCATTTTCACGATGCCTGTCTGTCATCTGGTTCTACGAATTTCAATAATATCGAGTTTCTTCAAATGCCTAGACTGAACATTCCGGTGCCACGCGGCGCGCTCGCCGTGGCTATTTCCACTGCCCTGCTCGCCCTCGCCACCCCCTCGCTGCACGCCCAGGACATCGCCACCCAGCTCCCCCAGCTCGAAGAAAGTGCTGCCGATATTCGCCTGGATGGTCGCCTTGACGAAGGCGTCTGGCAGAACGTGCCCTACTTCGACGGCATGCGCGTGGTCATTCCCGACACCCTGGCCGAACCCGCCTACGAGACCCACACCCGCATCTTCTACACCGAGCGCGGCATCTACGTGGGTGTGATGAACTTCCAGCCGGCCGACACCATCGTGGCGCGCATGACATCGCGTGACACCCGGCTCGAACGCGACGGCTTCGTCTTCAACCTCGACCCTTCCGGCGAGGGGCTCTACGGCTACATGATGCGCATCAACCTCGGCGGTTCCATGACCGACGGCACCATCCTGCCCGAGCGCCAGTTCAACCTGCAGTGGGATGGTTCGTGGGATGCCGAGACAAGTGAAGTGGATGGAGGATGGTCCGCGGAGATCTTCGTGCCCTGGTCCATGGTGGCGCTGCCCCAGGTGCCGGGTGACACACGACGCATCGGCCTCTACACCGAGCGTCAGATCGGCTCTTCGGGGGAGACCTGGTCCTTCCCGCCGCTGCCCGAGACCGTGAACGAATTCCTCTCCGCCTTCCACAAGGTGGAGCTGCGCGATGTCGACCCGCGCACCCAGATCACCTATTACCCCTATGTCTCCACCACCTATGACGGCATCAAGGAAGAGACCAAGGCGCGCGCCGGTGCCGAGGTGTTCTGGCGCCCTAGCTCCAACATGCAGGTGTCTGCCACGCTGAATCCGGATTTCGGCAATGTCGAGTCCGATGACGTGGTGGTGAACCTGACGGCCTTCGAAGTGTTCTTTCCGGAGAAACGTTCGTTCTTCCTGGAAGGCCAGGACATCTTCAACACCACGCCGCGCTCGCAAGGGGGACGTGGCCCCGGTGGCCCCACATCGCTGCTCAATACACGCCGCATCGGCGGTCAGGCGCTCTATCAGGTTCCAACCGGTGTCACGGCCTCGGCCACGGACCTGAGTCAGCCCACCGACTTGCTCGGCGCCATGAAGGTGACCGGACAGAACGGCAGCTGGCGTTATGGCACGCTGCTGGCCTCCGAGGACGATTCCGAGATCCGTGGTCGTGATCGCCTGGGCAATCGTGTGCGGCTGCAGGCCGAGGGCCGTGATTTCGCGGTGGCGCGTCTGCTCTATGAAGACACCACGGGCGGCGGACGTCGTGCGCTTGGCTGGATGGGCACGGACGTGTCCCATGATCGTGTCGATGCCACCGTCAACGGCATCGATGTGCATTATTTCTCGGCCGATACCCGCTGGGTGGCAGACGGACAGTTCCTGCACAGCGACGCCAATGGGGTGACCGGTGCCGGCGCCTTCGGCGACATCATCTATCAGCCTGTGCGGGGACGGCAGCACCGCGTGGCGCTGGCCTATCTGGACGACACGCTGAACATCAACGACGTGGGCTTTCTCAGCCGCAACGACAACATCCAGGCCGAATACAACTTCAACCTGAACGAGTCGAACATTCCCGGACTGCGCTCACGCAGCAGCAGCTTCCAGATGATCAACCAGTGGAACACCACCGGTCAGCCCACGCGTCTCGGGCTGTTCTTGAACCGCAGTTACACCTTCCTTGACAACACTTCACTGCGGACTGGCCTGCGCTACTTCAACCCGCGCATTGACGACCGACTGGGCCGCGGCAGCGGCGAGTTCCGCATGCCCGAGCGCTGGTCGGTGAACGTCGGTTTCAACAGCGATCCTGGCCGTCCGCTGGCCTGGAACGCCAATGTAAGCTTCGACCAGGAGGACATCGGGCCCAAGTCCGTCATCTACTCCGCGGGCATGAGCTATCGCCCGGTGGACACCTTTTCCATGGGGCTGGATCTGGAATACAACGATCGGGAAGCGCTGCTCGTCTACAAGGGCGCGGGTCGCTACACCAGCTACGAGGCCACGCAGTGGGCGCCGAAGTTCACCATGGACTACTTCATCAGCGCCAAGCAGCAAGTGCGTTTCAGCATGCAGTGGACGGGCCTGAAGGCCCACGAGGATCGCTACTGGCAGGTGAGCCCGCGCAAGCTGGAGCGCCTGAATCCCATCGCCAAGCCGAATGCGCTGGACGAGGACTTCATCATCAGCCGCATGACCTTCCAGGCGCGTTATCGCTGGGAGATTGCACCGCTGTCGGATCTCTTCGTGGTCTATACCCGCGGAGCCAACCTGCCCGGCACGATGTTCGATGATTTCGGCGGCCTGCTGACCGAAGCCTGGTCCGAGCCCATCGTCGACACGCTGGTGCTCAAGCTGCGCTATCGTCTGGGCTCATAGGCGCCTTTCAATCCGTGGCAGCCTGCTTGCAGGCGAACTGCTCGCTTGCAGGCAAGCTCCCACTGCTCAGAAACGCATGTTCACGCTGCTGTAGACATAGCGACCGCTTTCGCCGATGGGCGACAGCACGTCGTGCGGCAGATTGCCGAAGAAGTTGATGTCGGCGCTGGAAAGGTCCGCGTAATTGTCGAAGACATTGTTCACGCCCAGGGTGAGGGTCACCCCCGGGTGAATCAGATAGCTGCCCTCGATGTCCACACCCGTCTCGGCGCCGTAGCGCTGACGCGGTTCGAAGCCCCCGCCGAAATTGAACACCCGTACCACACTGCCGAAGTAGTGAATGCGATTGACCAGCGTGAGGCGGTCGCGCGTCCAGGTGGTCAGCAGGCTGGATTTCTGCCGTGGGGCGGATTCCTCGATGGTGTTGATCTCTTCCACGCCGATCAGGGCGAAGCTGCTGTCCAGTGCGCGCAGCTGGCCCGGTGTGGGGGTGATGCGCTCGATCTCGGTCTTCGCGTAGCTGTAGCCGAAGGTCAGGCTCAGGTCGCCCTCGAACAGCGGCGCCTCATGGGTCACGATCAGGTCGATGCCGCGCGTCTGGGTGTCGATGGCATTGGTGAAGAAGCGCACCGACTCGATGCCGGCTCCGCCCGCCTGGGCCTGCACGAAGTTCACCAGCGGCATTCCAAAAAGCCGATCCGACAGCGTGATGCGGTCGTCCACGTCGATCTGGAAGGCGTCCAGCGTCACGGTGACGCTGCTGCTCGGCTGCGCCGTCAGGCCGATGCTCTGGTTGATGGCAGTTTCCGGTTTGAGCGCAGAGGCTCCCAGAGACAAGGCGATGGGATTGGCCACTGGCAGGGTCACGGTGTTCACCAGGCTGCGATTGTCGCCGAAGTTGGTGCTGCGGTCGGAGAAGCCGATCTGGCTCAG